>Ga0255125_1000618_pt1 | contig 10618 bp, 7 predicted proteins | sample Law_Cont_RepC_8d_FD_188557 | JGI IMG/M metagenome (GOLD analysis project Ga0255125, IMG submission 188557) | Freshwater microbial communities from St. Lawrence River, New York, United States - Law_Cont_RepC_8d | ecosystem: Environmental > Aquatic > Freshwater > River | place: USA: New York...
AATCGTCAGCGACGGATCCTGCTTGATAGAAGTCACCGCGTCGTCATCCTTCGGTAGCGTCTGGTCTGTGTCCACTACGGCCACATTCTCCAGAGCATTACCGGCATCCATCTCCGCCTGGGTCACCGTGTGGATCGCCGTCCAGGCCCACGCCTCACCAACCTCCAATAGATTGTCGTTGTCGCCAACAATGTCCAAACCACGAACCAATGATCCTAGATCAGCCAACAAATCTGTCATCGTGACAGTAGTCAGCGTCACATTGCCCGTGTTCGTCACCACGATGCCGTAGTTGACCTTGTCACCGGCGTTGTCAACCTTGCCGTCATCGGTACCAACCGTGATCGAAGAGACATCCTTCACAATCGTCAGCGACGGATCCTGCTTGATAGAAGTCACCGCGTCGTCATCCTTCGGTAGCGTCTGGTCTGTGTCCACTACGGCCACATTCTCCAGAGCATTACCGGCATCCATCTCCGCCTGGGTCACCTGGTGACTGGCGGTGTACACCCAGACCTCAGTGACATCCAACTCGCTGTCAAGGTCGGCGTCTCCGCTCGAATAAGTCGCGGAAGCGAACGCGTCCATCAGAACAACATTCGTCAGGCTAACGTTCCCGGTGTTCGTAACCTTGATCGTGTAGCTGATCACCTGGCCGGCGGCAGTCGCCGTCTCAAGGTCCGCGTCCTTCACGATCGTAAAGGACGGCTGAATCGCTGTATCATAAAAATCTAATCCATCGGCAACTCCCATGGTGCCGACAACGCCAGTTGGGGCTGTGCTGCTGACAGTCACCGTCCTGGCGGTTGAATCTTTCAGATATCCGGCAGGTGCTGTCAATTCAGTCACCGTATAAGTAGAAAACTGGATGTCCTCAAGCCTAAAACTACCGGGATTTGGATCACGATCCACATCGGTGTCAAGGGTGACCCCGTCGATATCATCAACTACCACCAGGCTGGGGCTAGTCAGATCGAAAGGATTGAGAGCAACTTGGAACACAGCTCCACCGATTAGTGAGTTGGTCCCGGCAATATCCCGTTTTTCCCACGCAAGGCTGGTGGATACCAACACTCCATTTTGAAGGCTCCGGTCACCACCCCCCAAATCAGCCTCTCCTGCATCCTTCGAATTGTTGCCGTTCACATCCAGATAGCCATTCACGCTCATGTGAAAAGATGCGCCCGGGGCATCGGCGGCGCCATTGTTGGGCCCGCTGTAATCCCTGTCCTTAGCCAGATGACCGGCCCAGAATACGGCGAAATCAACAGTGTCTGTCTTTCCTAAGGTGCTGGGGTCGTTACCAAGGACAAACGTGAGAGTCACTCGCTTTTCGTGGGGGCTCCCGGAAACAATAGATGGTTGACTGACAGTAACACCGGAAAATGACTGGTTGCTGACAATCTGGAAGTTGCGCGGCAAGGAATAGGAGGTGTTGTCGTCGCTAGGAATATTGATGTCGTCATTCATCGATTTGTATTGGCTGTTGGTAGCTGCGACCATATCAAATCCGTTCGGAATGGAAGAGCTGTTTGATCCGAATCGGTTAGTGTCCGAAAATCCTTGTATTTGAACGGTGTTGCTGTCACTGGTTAAAAAATCATAGGTTCTGGCACCTGTGGCATCTTTTTGAAACTGATAGACAATTTCCATTCGTATGGTGGAACCTTCGGTGGCGTTCGACACCAGATAGCGGAAGGGTACCGAGTCACCTTCCAAATAATCGGAATTTTGATCGTTCAAGGACCCGGTTTGGTACCCGCGGTTGGAAGTGGTGTCCAGATCGTTGGCATATTGGCTCAGTATGCTACCCACACCCGAATCCGTGAAGGTAGTTTGAGCCATTTGGTCGTCTTGGGTTCCAAAGGTCATGTCTGGCCCATTCCCCAGCGCCGTCAGCACAAAGGTCGCACCCAGCGAGTCATCCGGGTTCACATACCAGCTTGTCTGGATCACACCATTCGCCGTGTGGTCCAGATCGTCCTGGCTGCCGTCGGTCACACGCCAGGGTAGATGCCCCTGGCCGCCGTTGTTGCCGTTGACATGCAGCACCTGGAATTCCACGGTCGAACCGGGTGCGAAATCTTGGGCGGAAATCAGCGCGGTGGAACCAGGGGCATAATCAGCTAGGTCCGTGAACACACTCGCCGTCGGCGTGGTCCGGGCCTCCAGATTTTCCAGCACCAGCGCGCTGCGCCCGGTCCTCTTGCTTGCTCTGGCCTGAGCCGAGCCCCGCCTCCGGGTGGCCGATCGTTTGCCAAAAAACCGTGACAAGGTAAACATTTTAACTCTCCATATCGCAATTAACTTGAATGCTTAGAGCCAACCGGCCTCGATAAAAAGGTCGGACACTATTCCTATGCGATGAGAAGAGTCGATCTTTCAAGCGGTGCCGCGACGGCCACAGGGCCAACGGCAGTCAAACGCTGACCAGGCCTGCCTTTACGTTGAAATAAAAAAATTTCGACTCGCTGCATCCCAGTCAGCATCAATCAGCCGCGCGGCCCGTGGCGCAACCGGCCGTGAAAGATTCCGCCTGCAGCTTGCCTTAGAAGGTAGTAACTTCAGACGCACAATATGCAAAAGGAAGAATTCCCATGTTCCTCAATTTCATCAAACCCTTGCTGGCTAACAAAAAGGTCACCCGGGTGGAAAGCTTCTCATTTCAATGCAAGGGGCAGAAACGCAAGCGCCAAACTCCCCGCGCGGGCCCAAACCACCGCCTGACGCTGGAAACGCTGGAAGACCGCTGCGTCCCCGCCCAGGTTGCATGGGTGCCCGATGAGCTGCTGATCAGTTTCCGCCCGGGCACAGCCGCCACGGCCAAAGAGAGTGCCCATGCCCAGGTGAACGCCAGGTTCGAGGAAAATATCTCCACCCCGGCCATGCAGCACGCGGGTTCCCCATCCGTTGAAAGGTGGCACCTTTCCGGCATGCCCGTGGAGCAGGCCATCGCCGCCCTGTCGAAAAACCCCAATGTCCTTTTCGCCGAACCCAACTACATCTACACCCGTTCCGCCGTCAGCAACGATCCGTATTACACCAGCGGCAATCTCTGGGGCATGGAGGGCGACACCAGCATCGGGGGCGCCCCGGCAAATCAATTCGGCAGCGCCGCCAACCAGGCCTGGAATGCCGGCTACACCGGGTCCAAAACGGTTTATGTCGGCATCGTCGATGAGGGTTACCAGTACACCCACCCCGATCTGGTCGACAATGTCGGCTTCAATCCGGGGGAAATCCCCAACGATGGACAAGATAACGATAGCAACGGCTACATCGATGATGTCTACGGCTGGGACTTCGTCCACAACGACAACACCATCTACGATGCCAGCGAGAACTTCCATGGCACCCATGTCGCCGGCATCATGGGCGCCAAAGGTGGCAATGCCCTCGGGGTGGCCGGCGTCAACTGGAATGTCTCGCTGCTTTCCGCCAAATTCCTAGGGCCATCCGGTGGCACCACCGCCAATGCCATCAAGGCGGTCGATTACTTCACCAACCTCAAGGTGGCCCAGAACCTCAACATCGTCGCCACCAACAACTCCTGGGGCGGCGGTGCCTACAGCCAGGCCCTGCAAGATGCCATCACCCGCGCCGCCAAGGCGAACATCCTCTTCGTCGCCGCTGCAGGCAACGCGACCAACAACAATGATGCAAGCCCTGTCTACCCCTCCAGCTACAGCAGCCTGACCGGCAGCAACACCGAAGCGCCCGCCGTGTATGAGAATGTCATCTCGGTGGCTGCCCTCACCAGCACCGGCGATCTGGCCTCCTTCTCCAACTACGGGTTAACCTCGGTTGATCTGGCCGCGCCCGGTTTGGATATTTATTCCACCGTTCCCACAAACACCTACACCAACCTCAGCGGCACCTCCATGGCCGCGCCCTTTGTCACGGGTTCAGCCGCCCTGTACGCATCCCGCTACCCGGGGGTCACAGCCGAGCAGATCCGTGATGCCCTGCTGCTGGGGGCCACATCCACACCGTCCCTGTTCAACAAAACCTCCACCGGCGACAGATTGAATACCTGGTCCACGCTGCAGATCGTGCCCACGGTCCTGTATCCCAAGCTGTCAATCAGTGACGTGTCGCTGGCCGAGGGAAATTCAGGCACCTCAACCTGGGCCTTCACAGTCGCCCTATCATTTTCGGCACCTGTCGGCGGAATCACCGTCCATTGGTCCTCGGCCGATGGGTCCGCCACCGTCGCCGGCAACGATTACATAGCGGGTGCCGGGATAGTGGATTTTGCCCAGGGGGAAAGCTCCAAAACCATCAATGTGGTTGTGCTCGGTGACACGCTTTACGAGCCCAACGAATATTTCTTCGTCAATCTCAGCAACCCCCTAGGGGCCACCATCCTCGACGGCCAGGGCGTAGGCACTATCCTGAATGACGATTCCACGCCCAATCCCTTGGCAACCATCCTCGATGCTTCCGCCAGGGAGGGCAACAACAGAACCCGCTCCCTCGTCTTCCCACTGAACCTGTCGGTCGCCTCTTCCGTGGATGTGTCCATCGGCTGGGGCACCGCCAACGGCACAGCCATTGCCGGCCTGGATTACCTAGCCGCTTCGGGCACTGTTCTGATCCCCGCGGGTTCCACCAAGGCCACCATCACCATCGAGATCATCGGGGACAAGGTTCCCGAAGCCGATGAGTACTTTTTCGTCAATCTGACCGGTGGATTTTCCTTTGTGGGCATCTTCGATTCCCAAGCCAAGGGCACCATCATCAACGATGACCGAGGCCAAGCCGTCAACGAGGTCCCCTTCAACAACCTGCTGGATAATCTGTTCGTGCCCGACTCCCTTGTGATCTCTATGCTCCTGGAGCAGACAGGCCCTGGAAAACCAAAGGGATAATCCGCGGACTACTCCCCCCTCCACCCACGGGAGAGGGGGCCAAAATTGCCCCGGCTGAAGTTACTGGCCACATCGGTGCCCTAGGTGCTGTCGGAGATGAACAGCGCGTCGATCAGGTCCAGGGTTTCGTAGTTGAAGACATTCATGGTGCCGCGGGCCCCGACGCCCGAGGCTGCGAGGATGTCGAGTGTACCGTCGCTGTTGTAATCGGCAACTCCCACCCGTACGCCACCAGTGAACGAGGGGTCGAAGGTGGTGATACCACCGGCGAAGGGGAACGGATCGAGTGCGATGTCCATCGTGTGGTAGGTGCGGATGTAATCCGGACCATCCTGGTAGCCGACGATATGCACGCGGTCAGGTTGCACGCCACGCTCCCCAAAGAAGGCAAGCACCTCCTGCGTGACGGGGCTGAGCTTCACAAAGTTGTTCAGGCTGCCGAAGGTGATGTGGCCGCTTGCCAGGCACGGGGGAGGTTGCACCTCGGGCATGCGCACCAGGGGTTCGGGCGGCACCTGGAAATTCCACCCCGGCTTGCCACCACCGGGCTGGCCCCCCGGCAGGATCGGCAACTGTAGATGTAGCTCCTATCTTCCCGCACATAGACCCGCGCGGGTTCAGTCTCCAACTACAACTTCATCAGCGCCCTGGCCTATTCGGGCGTGGACGAAGACCTGCGCCTCATCGTGGACACCCACTCCCGGCTGGTGCGGGTGCGGCTGCATCCGGCCGAGGTGGATGGCAAGCCGATGGTGTCGATCGGGGTGCTGGACGTGGGCGCGGGGAGTGCCGCCTGAGGATGTGCCCGAGCTATTCGAGCGGTTCTTCCGGTCGCAATCGGAGCGGCTGGTCCGCCCTAATGGCCACGGCGGCACCCGCACCGGGCTGGGTCTGGCCATCTGCAACAGCATCGCCAAGGCCCACCAGGGCATCATCCGCTACAGCCCCGGGCCACAGGGTGGCGCGCTGTTCGAGCTGCTGCTGCCGGCGAAATCGGCGCAGGATCAGCCAGGCTGACTTGCCTTGCCATTCAGCCGTTTATTCCACCACGCTGGCAACATCCGTCCATTCGCGGTCCGGCCAGGCCCGGTCTGCCTGCACCACCTTCGCCAAACTCGGCCTGCCCAGCGCCAAGTAGGCTTGCTCCAATATCGGGGCTGCAATGGCCCGGCGCTTCCGTGTCCCGGTCGCCCAAAGCTCTCTGCCTATCAGCAGCGCCACCCCAGGCTGGCCCTTCTTCAACATCTTGGCGGCTTTCTTGATCAGCCACTCTATCCCCTTGGTCCGCCACACCGCCTCATGCACCCGCCGGGGGTCCATCTGGGTCTCGCTCTGGTTGAATGGCGCCACCACACCGGTACCGTCCTGCGTGGTCAGGGCCACAAATTCATCGCGCTCAAAATGATGCGGCATCACTTCAATGAAAGCGTTGCCTGTTTCTTGGACTACCGGCAATCCGGCCCGGCTAAACAGGCGGTCCAAAGGCGCCCGTAGCGCTTCCAGACTTTGGCGGAACACCCTGGCCTCCTCGTCACCGGCTAGCTCCGGGTCTTCCTCCATCTCGCAGACCGCTTCCTCCAGCCAATACCTCAGCACCCAAGCCAGGGCCTCGCCCTCCACCTCAATATTCGGGCCGTTCTCGGAATCGGCCACCGCCACCCCAAAGGAGCCGCCATGGTCAGGATCATCGAGAAAAAATCCCACTCGGCGGGTGCCGTCAATCTCTTCCAATACCGGGAAAAACTCAGGCAGATCCCATCGCTTGCGGCCCTGCAGCAGAATGGGCGCCGGCGGCTCCACCTTGTCAAACCGCCCGGCCAGCACCTCAAAAGGCCCCACCAGACGCAGGCCAAGAGAATCCTCCAGGGCCTTCAACGGCTCCAAAGGCTTCTCCTGCCGGCACGCCGCGAAAAAACGGTGCAGGTCTTCCGGAAAATCAAAACCATAAAGCCTCACGAGCAGCTCGCGTCGGGCCTGCGGGCTGCTCATGGGCGGGTTTCCATAGGTCGAAAAGACATGGGCGATGCCTTCAGGTTCAATTGCGTCAGGCCAAAATCGAGGTGACCGCTTCCGCCTGCACCAGCTCACGCGGCTGGTTCAGGTGATTCATCACGATGGTCGCCGGATTGATCCCCAAGCTGTGGTACAGCGTGGCCAACAATTCGCGCGGGTGCACCGGATTCTCCAGCGGCGCGCTGGCGGTCTTGTCGCTCTTGCCATGCACATGGCCGCGGCGGGTGCCCGCTCCGGCCACCACTGCGGTGTAGCAATAGGGCCAGTGGTCGCGACCGTCATCCGAATTGTCGTTGCCACTGGTCGAAACACCCCGTTGCGGGCTTCGGCCAAATTCGCCCACGGCGATCACCAGCGTCTCGCTCAGCAGACCCCGCTGGTCAAGATCCGAAATCAAGGCCGACAGGCCGGCATCCAGCATCGGGGCCGACTGGGTCTTCATGCGCTGCGATAACCCGGTGTGCACATCCCACGAGTGGTTGTCCGAATTGGCGATCTTCGGCCAGTTGATCTCCACAAAACGGGTGCCCGCCTCCACCAGCCGGCGCGCCAGCAGGCAGCACTGGCCAAAGGTGTTGCGGCCATACATCTCGCGGGTGCCATCCTTCTCCAGCTTCAGGTCGAACGCGCTCCGCGCCTTGCCCGACAGCACCAAATCCAGCGCCTTGGCGTAGTAAGAATCTATATCCATCTTCGCGGTCGCCCGCTGAATGTCGTCCATCCCCTGGTTGATGCTGTCGCGCAACTTCGCGCGACGCTCCAGCCGGGGCTTACCAACCTCGCCCCGCAACCGCAGGTCGTCCACCGTGATCCTGTCCATCTTCGACATGTCCATATCGTCGCCGGCGGGATACAGCGTGTAAGGGTCGTAAGCTGGCCCGAGGAATCCCGCGCCACCCCCCTTGCCCACCACATTGCTCTCCTGCAGCGGGCGGGGCATCATCACAAAGGGCAACATCGGGCCCGTGGGCGGCTTCAGACGCGCGACCTGGCTGCCCGCGGTGGGAAAATCCTTCGGGCTTGGCGGCTCCAGTTGCCCCGATGGGCTCACCTTGTCCGCTGTGTAGCCAGTCAGAATCTGATAAATCGCAGCGGTATGGTTGAACAGGCCCACAGGCGTGTAGCTCATCGAGCGAATCATGGTGAACTTGTCGTTCACCTGCGAAAGCTTCGGCAACAACTCGGTGAACTGCACACCAGGCAGCTTGGTGCTGATCGGCTTGAAGATCGACCGCACATTGTCTGGCACACCTTCTTTGGGGTCCCACAGATCAAGATGGCTTGGACCGCCCTGCAAGTAGACCAAAATCACACTCTTCGCCTTGCCGAATCCCGGGCCACCATAAGAGCCGGCACCATCGTTGCCACGCACGCCCTGCAGCCCCATCAGGTTGGCCAGGCCCAAACCCATAACGCTGGAGCCGCCTACCCTCAGCAGTTCACGACGGGTCAAACCGTCGCACAAATCGCGCGTGACACCTTGATTGATCGCGAACATGGGAAGCTCTCCGTGTCTGGGTCAACGGTTCTGGGTAATCGGCGCTGCTGTTCTCGCCCCACTCGGGCCCACCAGCCAAGCGCAAGGTTTTCGTTGGGAGGTACCCCGCCTTGCTCCAAGGCGGCACAGCGCGCGGCCCGGGGGAAGGCGGGGCCCCCGATCAGACGCAAATACCTGCTCTTTGGAGCTTACCCCCTGTGGATAGCCTCAGTCAATCAACGACTGGCTCTGAATTCCTGTCTGCACATGGTTTTGGTAGGTTGTAAGGGAGGGTTGTAAGGCGAGTCACCAAGACTGCAAAAACTGCCCCGACCCGGCCGGGTCTATTTATTTGTCAATTCCCCTGCAAGATTTCTTCCCCTTCCTGCAAGAAGTGGTTGGCAGGGAAGAGGGTTCTGGAGTGGGAAAGCCCGAATCCGCTATCCTGTCGGTGCCAAAATCTGGCGAAAACCAGGCTCACGCGCCGGGTAGAGCCCAGGTTGAGGTTGCTTTGGCGGCTGAGGCAAATTTCCTTAAGAACTTTCTGCGCAAAGGTTTGCGGAAAATGCTCGCCACACGCAATTTCGACACTGTCAACGATTTGGCGGAGGATGCCTTCCAAAACCTCCACCTCCGGGCTTTGGAGGTGGTGGATACCTACGACCCGGCAAAGCCCGCCGGGGCCTGGCTGGTCGGCATCGCCATGAAGGTTCTTCAGGAGCAGAACCCGAAACGGCGCAAATCGGCGACATCTGTGTCCGATTTAGGCTCGGAAGGGCAGCAAGTGTTGGAAGGTGCGCCCCAAACCGGTAACGAGAACCCCCTGGATCGGTTGGAACGCCTGGAAAATTTGGCCCAGTTGGGTGAAACGATGGCCAAACTCTCCGCGCTGGATCAGGAAGTGCTGCGCCTGACCCTGATTGAGGAACGCGCCACCGCCAAGGTCGCGGCCACCTTGGAAATCACCAGCGATCAGGTGCACATGCGCAAATGCAGGGCCCTAAAACGCTTGCGGGCCCTGTGCGCCACAACCCCGGAGGTCTGTCAATGACCACTGAACCACAACCCAACCCAAATCCCAGTTTGAATTCCAAACTGGATCCCCACAGTGGCCCCGCTAGCCAAGGTGTGGTTTTTGGCGAGCACCTGCTCGAAAGTCGTCTGGTTGAGGCGCTCGACCTCGGTGATTTCGACACCGCCCTCGAGGTTTGGCAGCAATCCGACAGTTCCCCCGAGCGGCTCGAACGGTTCAATGTTCTCGTCCATTCTTGGGTGGAAGAACCGGAAGATCTGGGGCCCCCAGCGGCCCAATTGGTGGCAGAATTCTCCTCGAAAGGCCTGTCTGTCCAAGACCAGGCCGCCCACAGTGCGCTGGCCAACTGTGGCGACAATCTGCCCGCCTCGGGTGACGCTGAAGGGCTGCGGTTTTGGATGCTGGCCCGCGGCATCGAAGCCTCGCCCGAGTACATCCGGCATCTCTGGCGCAAGGTTTCCAACCAGGCTGAGGTCGACACCTTCATGCTGGCCGCCCGCCAAGCGCCGGAATTGCCCACCCTGCCTCCGGATGCCCCCCAGGCGGATGGCCCGGTGCGCTGAGTGGCCAACCCAATGCAACCCACCGACACCGCCGCCACTCCCCCGCTCCGCACCGATCTGATCAACCGGTGGATCGCCGAGGCGCTCCGCATGGTGGGGCTTCCTTTTTTCGTATCCTCGCCACCCGTGGGGCCAGTGCCGGTAACGCGCATCCTCGAGGCCTTTGGCATCCTCTTTCAGCCGGTACCCGACCTCACCCGACAAAGGGCGCGCGAATTCCTCCGCCTGCCCCGAAACCCCGGAGGGGATGAACCCGTTCCCGATCGGGATCATTCCCCCCTGGCCGGGCTGATGGCGCACCGCGGCTCAAACAGCGTGGTTTTGGTCAACGCCCACGATATCGTCACCCGCAGGCGCTTCACCATGGCGCACGAATTGGGCCACCACCTGCTGCACCGCCCGCGCGACCAGAATGGCATCTTGCGCTACGACCTGCCAGCCGAAGAGGGCGGCAATATTTCTAAAAAAGAGCTGGATTATATTGAGAACGAGGCGCACCTCTTCGCGGCCAGCCTGCTCATGCCCGCCCCTTGGGTTCGCGCCTGGTTTTCAGCCCAAGACCGCGGCAAATCCATCTCCCCGGGCCTGGCCTGCAGCCGCCTCGCCACCCTGTTGCTGGTCAGTCGCATTGCCGCCGCCAAGCGCCTGGCCGACTTGGCCC
>Ga0255125_1000620_pt1 | contig 10595 bp, 22 predicted proteins | sample Law_Cont_RepC_8d_FD_188557 | JGI IMG/M metagenome (GOLD analysis project Ga0255125, IMG submission 188557) | Freshwater microbial communities from St. Lawrence River, New York, United States - Law_Cont_RepC_8d | ecosystem: Environmental > Aquatic > Freshwater > River | place: USA: New York...
TTATTCCTTTATTAAAAATTTAAAAAATCTTTTAAACTCTTCTTCTGAGATTATCTCTTCTAACTTTAAGTCAGCAATAAACTTTAAAACTTCTTTTTGAGAATGACTTCTGCCAGAAAAGAAAGTCTTAACTAGATTGTAGGCATCATTTTTTCCACTTGCCCTCAAAATAGTTTGTAAGTTTTCTGCTATCATCTCTGGATGAAGCGAGATATCATCTGCGATTGCTTTTTCATTGGCAGAAATTTTCTTGCAGCCAGTAATAATGGAGTGATAAGCCACTACGGAATGTCCAAATGGCAATCCTATATTTCTAATGACAGTAGTATCGGTTAAATCCCTTTGCATCCTAGAGATTTGAAGTTTGCTCATCATAAAGGTTAATATTGAATTGGCAAACTCCAGATTTCCCTCTCCATTTTCAAATTCAATAGGATTGATTTTCTGAGGCATAGTGGAAGATCCAATCTCATCTGATGAAACCCTCTTCTCAAAATAGCCGTAAGAAAAATACATCCAGATATCACGACAAAAATCAATCATAATGTTATTGATTCTTGTCCAAATTGAGAGGTATTCTGCTAGCCAGTCATTGTTGTCAACTTGAGTGGTTATTTTCTGTCTTACCAAACCATAATTAGCCATAAAGACCGTCAGCTCTTCTTCCCAATTAATATCTGGATATGCTGCATAGTGGGCAGAAAGATTGCCTACGGCTCCGCCAAATTTAACTCTAAATTGAAAAGACTTTAGCTTTTCTTCCTGCTCTTTTAATCTGAAGGCAAAAAGAGAAATCTCCTTCTTTAGAGAGGTTACTACCGCAAATTGCCCGTGAGTTCTAGCCGGAAATGGTAAATCAGAAGATTCTGCCAGAGAATCTATAGCAGAGATTAGCTCGGAAATAATTTCTAATCCAAAAGTCCTATGCCAACCAGCTACGGCATTAGAGGTGGCAAAAGAATTTACATCCTGACTAGTTAAGCCAAAATGAACAAATGGAATTAATCGATCATATTTTGGATAAAAATTCTTAATTCCTTCGACAATATAAAGCTCAATTGCCTTAATGTCATGCTTGGTGCTTTTTTCAATCTCACCAATTGAAAATGAACTAAAGTCTCCCTTTAATCCTTTAGAAATGTCTTCCTTGTAGTTAAGACCAAGAATTTTGCTTAAAAAAGCCAAATAATCTATCTCTAGATTATATTTTGACCTTAAAATATCTTCTTCAGAAAAGAAGAGAGCAACAGAGTGTACCTTATCTCGATACCTTCCATCTAGTGGTGATAAAATTCTTTGCATGGCCTAGGAATTATACTTGCAAAATTCGTCGTAAGCTATCGAAAGCGGCTCCACGTTTTGAATTGCACTACCTAAAACGTGTCGAAGCCTAGGGTGATTAATGGCAATATCCTTTCTGGATACTCCACTCTCCAATAGAGACTTTGCCTCTTCCCATTCAAAAAAGACAGAGTCCCTATACTTTGCCCACCTAGCACCAATGGCATCCATTTTTTGGTTAATTTCAGCAAAAAATTCATCTGGAATACCCTCCATTGAGAGTTTCCCACTCAATCGGTCCTGCCAAAGCTTGAAGATACCAGATTCCGAAAGCCCTGTCAGCATCTTGTGAAGCTGAACGTAAGTTTCAGTCTTAATCTTGCAGCGTTCTCCCCACTTATTTTTGAGAACCACACCTTCAAAGTTGGGATTTAGATTATTTTTAATTAGGTCATAAGAAAACTCTTCGGCAGTCCAAAGCTTGGGTGTGACAAAGCCAAAGCCTTCGGAATAAAGTCTAATCTCTTCTGCGATAGTTTCTACAGCAGACTGAGTAGAGATAATGCCAAGCAGAATAAGAGAATCCCTCTCGTAATTCCTGACCACATTGATATTTGCTGGGCCGACCAATTCAAAAAGATAAGTCTTTGAGCGGTCTGCGCCAGAAAGAAATCGCTTGGAAAGAAGGTTTGGAGCGGCTAGAGCCTGATCTGAGGTCCAGCTTCCGCGAGTAATAGTGCGCCAAGAGCCTTCCCACCAAAAGGCTACAATCAGCGAACCATCTTCCTTTGTCCAAATCTCCTGTATATTGTCTGGAGAGAAGTTTGCTGCTTTCTCCTTAAGCTCTTCAAAGTTAAAGAACTTCTTAAAAGGTCTGGCTACAATCTCTCCGTCATTTGAGATTACCAGACCTCGGCAAAGAGAGTTAACCTCATTAAAAGCTCTGGAAAACTGAGTCTGCTCGGTGTAGTTATAAATAGAAAGAGGCAGGGTTGGATGGGGAATCCTGCGGACTCTACCTTGCTCAACCTCTACCGAAAGATTTGATAAGAATTCTGCGCTCAACATAACCACTCCTGATGAAAAAGAAGCCACTCCAAATGATCTGGATAGTTCTCTTTTAAATATTCCATAAACTCTTCTTTATCGACATATCTTGTTCCAATATTAAAAGGACTTCTGATTCCAGCAGTAGTAGTGATAGAGAAAACCTTTCTCACATCTGGAATTGGGTAGTTTGCATTAACTACAAAATTTACTGATAAAGTTTTACCATCAACAGAAATGTAAAATATTAGCTTTTGAACATGACTATTGATAGCTTCGTACCAACCTAAGCGATTGTTAAGCCTGATAGGATCTTTAATCATCCTTGCGTCCTTTATGCTTTATCTTTCTAGAAGAGCCTTTCTTTGTAGAAAGAACTCGATTCCTATGCGGCCCAGCACCAGAGCCACCGCGAAGAGAATGAGCAACAGCGATTGGGTTTTTCTTTTTCATAGCTTTTCCAAATTAAAACTAGCAGAGTAAACAGACTTTCCGATTTGTGGTTGAATGTCTATCTCAACTACTTCAAGGCCAATTGCAAACTGAGTTCCTACCTCTGAAATTTCTTTGTATGGGTAGCTCTTACATTCTTTTAGGGCAGAAGTAATGAAAGCTTTTGCTGGACCAATGTTGGCAAATAACTTGGTATTCTTATTAAAAGATGAAAAAAGACGACTAGAAAGATAAACTTTAAACATGCCTTTTGTAGAAAAGGTGTTGGTTGGACGGTGGTAAATGGCATAAAAAGTCATTGTGATCTCAATCTGTAGGATGGACGCATGATAGATATATCGGATCTTCTATATCAAAATATCCACCACAATATTTTCCTGTTTCATCGCCCAATCCTGGCTCACCATTGGCACCGTTACAGATTAAACATTCATCGGCATAAGTTCCACCGACTTCATTTAACCAAGGATTTTCCTCTACAGTCTTAGCCCTTGCTACCATCATCTTGTGATGTGATTTGTAGTGGTGACCACAAACACAAATTCCAGAAAAATATTGCCTAGTAAGCATCTTTTTTTAGCCATCGAATAATGTTTTTATTTTGATCAACCACCACCTCAAAGACGGAATAGTAAATTCCTGCTCCATTTTTATTACGGTATGGAAGTGGTTTAAAATAAGCAATCTTAATCTCACTCTTCCCCATAGATTGCTGCATCAAAAACTGGTCAATCAAACCCTGCCCAGCAAAGACTTGACTTACTTCCGGTGAAGCTATCTGATCTGAAAGGATTAAATCATCAAGAGTCATTACTCTTCATCCTAAGCTCCCACCAAACTCTGAGCCACCAGTAGATATAGTTGATCTGGCTCTCAAATACGGCATGAAGCAAAAAAGATCCACCAAAACCCAATATGATAGAAATCGGAATATTTAGTGGTCCATAAATAAGGCCAAAGGCCATGCTGAGAATTATGGCAAATAGTCCGCCACAAAGCATTTGAAAAATCATAAGCGATGTTGGTTTGTCATTAGGCTGCGACATGAGAAGAACTCCTATTGTGAAGAATAAATTGGCGCTGATACTCGTTAATAAACGTTGCTCCAGTTATGGCCGTATTCAAGCAGAAGGCCGGGCCATTCATTTGAATATAGACTGAATCGGAGTGATGAATAATCTCCGCTGGAACACCAGTATATTCATTTCCCATAACCAAAACAGTTGGTCGGTCAAATGAAAAGGTATAATCTATCAAGTCTGTGGCTCCATCGCAAAGCTCGGCGGATACAATATTATACCCCTTCTCGCGACAATGTTCCAAGAAATCATGGGGAGTAGAAAACTGAATAATCTTAACGTAGTCTACCGTTGTTCCAGAGCGAGGACGAAGATAAGAGTGATCTGGAAGGGAGCCAATCACCATCACCGACTCTGCGCCATAACAAGCTGCGGTGCGAATGGTAAGAGCTAGGTTTTCATCAATTCCAAAGTTTACCGTACAGATTGAAACAGGCATAAGCTTAGCATTGGAAAGCTTCTTATCATAACGCTCGCGACGAGTTTCAGTCCGATACATGATCACTCCTTTGCAGGCTTACCAGAATTTACCCAATTAACAATAGTTTCACAGGGAACGTCACTCCAAAGAATATCTCCAACGGGTGTCTTTGGAGGGTATGCCTTGTCGCAGTCACTACAAGCAAGATGATCCTCTAGCAGAAAAGCAAACTCTGGAAGAGTCTCCCTTACCGCAAGAAGAAAGGCCTCATAACCATCGCTACCAAAAGAATGGTTATCAAAAGTATCTCCCTCAACATAAATAGAATCCTTATTGCCCCTATTACCGTTAGCATAGGTATAAATATTCATGTAATTTACAGTGGGACTACAAACAATCATGTTAATTCCACCACAACGCGGGCAGGGAGTCATCTGTGACCTAGCCCACTCTTCGGCATTATCTTTTGCAATCTGCCTTGCCACATGGTTCTTATAAGACTCGGAAAAACGAGCATAAGCCGCAAAGAATTCTGGCTCCATACCAGAAATATCTTCCTCTCCAACTGTGGTGAGAAGAGAGATTGCTCGCTTGATTTCGGCTGGATTGATTGGCATTACTGGCTCCAAGTGTTAAAGCTACTTGTGGCACTACCACCACGCTCCTAATTTAAGCGCGGCGATAGGAAAGTCAACTTCCAGACTATGATTTCTTAGATTTTTTCAAACCAAGCCCAATGATTGGCAACAAAATCCTGAAGCGCCTCCTCTTGTGAGGAGTAGGTATGGCCTACGGCCTTACCGTGGACCACTTGCCTGACTATTGCCTCCTCAACGGAGAGCCTGTGAGTCACAGGCTCGTTATCTTCTCCGGGCTCAACATAGACCAAAATATCAAACAGACCACAGTTACAGTCATGCCAATCCTTATGCCAGCCACATTCCTTGGAGTGAGAAGGAATTAGAGCTGATTCCATAGCAACCACTCCTTAATATCTGGGTATTCCATTAGTTTTTCTATCGCCTGAGACTTTGTAAGATATGATCTATTGCTATCAAAGCCGGAGAGAAAAAGAACATCCTTTAGGGAGAGGATAAGGTCCGTGCTAATCGGATCTTTTGACACAAAATATACGAATGATCCAATTAGGTTGTCCCAGCTATCTCTAAATAGTATCTCAAATGAAGGCTCAATTTGGCCCGGCAGGCCAAGATTTAAAGAAATTACTATTGTTGATTCTTCTAGAAAAATTTCTTTTCTTGTAATTCTACTCGTAACTGATGTGACCCAATAAACAGTACTTGTTAGCTTTACAATGGTGGGGTCTGTAAAATTTGGTCTATTTAAAATAAATTCCACAGCAGCCACTCCCTAAATGAGTCGGATCTTTTTATTAGAAACTCTTTAAATTGAGCCATAGAGCAGGCCTTATATTTGCTCTCTTGAAGCCTCAGAATTAATTTCGGCACATTTAATTCTGAGTTCCAATTAATAATGCCAACCGTTGTTCCTTTATCCCAAAAGATAAGCTGATAATCTTCAGCCGAGTTTGCTGGGGGTCTTGATTTGATTAGTACTGGAATTTTCTTTAGAGCTATGTAGGAGTCTGGAGAAAGAATTACTTCTGAATACTCAGAGCCAGAATCAAAGGCTTCTATGATGTTTGGATCAGAAAACGGTATGTTTTGTTGCACCCTATAATTTTACTCCAAAATGGGTAAAAACCTGTCGATTGAATTCCCCATAGGGTCCAGCCATCAACTCTTCTGCTGTTGCCCACACCATCTCTCCCTCATCATCTGATTTCGTTAAAGCTCTTCCAAAATCTTCATCAAGATCTGCGGAAAAAATCCAAACCTGAAAACCATCATCAAGATTGATTCCAACATATGGCTTTAATATGTTGAAAAATACATTCCATCCGGTTTCTTCCAAACACTCTCTTCTTGCCGTTTGATCTGGAGTTTCTCCATCTTCTGATTTACCACATGGAAGAGAAACTCCCGAACCCTCACTTTTCTTTCTCTTAAATCCAAGAAAGAGGGATGATTCAATCGGATTTTGAACTAAAACTCCAGCTGCAACTTTCATTACTACTTCCTATTATAATATGCAATCCAAAAAATTAAGGGCACCTTTTGGTGCCCAATAATTACTAACTAACTAGCTATTATGGCCCACTAACACCACCTTCTGGGGTATACATGACTAACTTATCACCTCTTTTTATTCTGTCCTGATTAAAGCCTGGAACATTGAGGGCATTTAGAGCGGCCTGCTCTTTTACTTGCTGCGAAAGAGGTTTGTTGCTATATCCCGAGTAATTCTGGCAGATATATTTAAAATCTGGCTCAACCGTAACCTGTATCCATTCTGCGTTTCTGGTTGGAGCATCTTTAGGAAAAATAATAGGCTTGCTTTTTGCTATCTTTTTTATGATACTATCAACCTGATCTGCCTCTTTTCTAAAACCAGCTGCATCTAATTCGGCAGCAACCTTAATTAAATGTTTAATCATTACCTTCTCCATATCTTTAACTCACAAAAAGATTAGTAGTTTAATCTTTTTCTGGAAAAATCTTCTTGGTAAGATCCGAAAAAACAGTCAAACAGCCAAAATAGATTAGATATAATCCCTCATCTTTGCTGATTTTTTCAGCAATTTTCTTTAGCTTTGGATGCAGAGTAATCTGCATTGTCTTACCAAATTTTATCTTGAAAGGCAGAATCACCAGCCAACCTTATGCAAAATAGTTGGGACCGAGAAATCACCATCTTCTTTCTGATAGAATTCCATAATGGCAGCAATAGTTCTTCCTACTGCCAGACCAGAGGCATTTAGAGTATGAAGAAACTCATTCTTGCCAGAGGAAGCCTTATACTTTAGGTTTGCACGACGAGCCTGAAAATCCCAGAAGAGAGTGGCAGAAGAAATCTCTCGATAGGCCCCCTGTCCCGCCATCCAAACCTCAATATCATAGCCCTTGTAGCCGCCAAAACCAAGATCGGCGGTGCAACGCTCGATCACTCGATATGGTAAGCCTAGAGCTTGGAGTATAAATTCAGCATCGGCAGTAATTTTCTCCAATTCAACCAAAGAATCTGCTGGATTGCAAAAGGAAACCAACTCTACTTTGTTAAATTGATGAAGTCTGATAAGACCCTTTAGATCTCTTCCGCCAGATCCAGCCTCTGCTCTAAAGCAAGGAGTAAAGGCAACGTGGCGAATAGGAAGAGATTCCTCAGAAAGAATTACGTCACGATAAAGATTTGTGACTGGTACTTCTGCTGTAGGAATAAGAAAAGCATCTTCTCCTCCTAGTTTTGTAGTTATTTTGAACAGATCTTCTTCGAACTTTGGAAGCTGACCTGTACCAGTCATAGTGGTGCGAGTGACAAGATAGGGGACAGAAACTTCTTCATATCCTCTTCTGGTGTGGCGGTCAAGAAAAAAATGTGTCAAGTAACGATCAAGTCTTGCCACTTTTCCCTTTAGAACTACAAATCTAGAGCCAGATAGCTTAGTGCCACTCTCCCCAGAAAGACCTCCAGTATTTTCTCCAATTTGATCATGAGTTAGTGGCTTCTTTACGGCCCATTCCTCACCCCAATGGCGAATCACCGGATTGTCAGAATCAGAAGAGCCATCTGGTGTGGTGTCAGATGGAATGTTTGGAATATGAAGAAGTATCTCCTCCTCTTTCTCTTGAAGAGGAAGGAGTGAGGCTTCTAGGTTCTGAATTCTAGTCTTTAGGTTTACTAAATCATTCTGCTCTTTTGCCTTTTCCTCAAGGGAGAGGGATTTTGCCTTAATTCCAAATTCTTTAGATCTAAGATTCATTTCTGCTCTTAGACTCTCTAATGTGGTTTGAGTATCCCGACGAACCTTAATCAGCGTCCTTAGCTCAGAGAGATAAGTTGCAACCTCGTCATTATCTCCAATCTTTCTCTTTAATTTGAAGAGGGTTGCGTCAAAATCTTTGATAAATAAATTTCTATCTAGCATTTGAAACCTTTTTTAGTGCTCTTACAAGTGTTGAAATTTTAGAATTAAAAAGAGAAAGCTGTAGTGGCTTAATTTCAGGAAAAATATCTGATTTTTGATCTAAAATCTTTTTTCTGGCCTGACCTTCTACCCATTCTGCAAGTTGCTTGTCTCTTTCTTTTTTTGATAAGGAAAGAAAGGCTGGTATTTCATCCACTCTTAGATCTGGAGGAATTTCTTTTCCATCAATTACCAGGAAAGTTCCAGATTTCTCTGCACTTTCCCTTAGTTCTTTTTTTTCTTCAGGCCCCGGAGAGATAAATTTTTTCCATTCGTCTTTTAATCTTTCCTGTTCTGAAGCAGAAAGTTCGCCAAACTCTCTTCTGCTCTTTCCCCAGATTGAAGGATGAACCATATCTGGATCAATATTCTTTATCTTTGTGATGTACCACCTGATTAAACTCATATTATCCTCTATTCAGGTGATAATATTAGCAACTTCAGAGAAGAGACTTCCAACTTGTAGAAAACCAATTATGGATAGAGTTGACAATTCTCTTGCCAAACGAATCTGAGGGATTAAGCCCATCAAACCCAACATATAGTGGGGATTTCTCCCGCCGACCATCTGCAATTTTACGACCAATCTCCTTAGAAAAAGGATCTTTGTCGTGACAAAAGGCAATACCGACGACCATCATTAGGGATGAATCGTCTTGCTTTGTCGTTACTTCATAAGAAATAGTGGCAGGATATTTGTGACCTGGAACTTTAACATACTGATAGCGCTGCATAGTTACTCCTCTTTTATTTTACTTTGGAAGGTAATCAGAAATTCTCATCACCAACTTTTTCATCTCACCCTTCTTGTGCCCCAACCATTCATAGTGAGGCATACCATCAAGATATTCCGAGACAGCTGGAATCTTACCCATATCTTCAATAATATGATGCTCTGCTACATCACGAACATAAACTCTTTCTCCTTCGGAATTACGAAAAGAAGTCTGGTTATCCGAGTGAGAGGAGTAAATCAGATCTTTAATCGCAGAGATTTGCTCTTCATCCCACCCAAACTTCTGGGCTAGAGAGGCTAGCTTCTTTTCATCTATTCCAAAAATCTTTTCGGCAATATAAGGCCCTAGAGAGTTATGAAGAATGGCTCGATGCCTAATATCAGAATAGGCCATTTTGGAAATGTCGAGAAAGTTGTGAATCGGAAGATAGTCCTCCGGCTCACCACCCCACTTGCGAGCAGAGTTTACGGCATGAGTATGGGGCTTCATGTTAGGCCAACAACTCCACTTCAACCACTTCGTAGAAGTTTAGGTTAAAATAATTCATGATCTCGATCAAAATTTGATCGTCAAGTTCAGAAGGAGGCTTTGTATAGTCGAGATCTCCATCTAGAAAGTGACTCTCCAAAAATTCCTTGTAGTCATCACTTTCCCTGTCATAATCCCATTGGGAAACATAGTCGCTAAGGCCCCTGCTTCCCATAGCTCGCATTTCTGATACATTCTTTTCGTCACAAAGCCTCTTTGCAAGCTCTGGAAAGGTAAAGGCAGAGACTGGAGTGCCACCCTCTGACTCTGGACGGTAATAGCGGGAATCATCGTACTCCCAGCCGTAGCGAGTAATAATCCAAACCTTAGCGGTACTTGCCACTCTATTCTCCTAGTGCGGGATAAGTCCTCTCCGCAGATCTAATATAATCACGAGGGATGTTTTGTCAAGTCCCCAACTTTAGCATAATAAACGAGAGTGCTAAAAATATCTTCTTCGGAAGTTTTGGCCCGATCAAAAAGAAGGGTTAGGCCAATAAGATCTCGAGAGTCAAGAGAATAACATGGATTGACTTTAAAATTAAGGGAAGATCCATCTTCCCTTTTTAGCCAAATATTTCTAGAACCCTCCTCAAAAGAAGGGGTTGTTTGATTATCGCAGAAAAAACTCCATACCGACAGCAGAATGTCTCTTTCTCCTGGGGAAAACCAAAACTTATCATCAGCAGACCACTCCTGTCTAGAGATTGCATCTTCTAAAATTTGGATATATTCCCTCATTTTTAAGCTCCTATTTGAAAAAAGAATCACCCACTAAATCAAAAAGCTCTCCATCAAAATGGAGAAGATCGTCAAACTGCTGAATCATAATATTGTTTGGAAAAAATCTCTTATATCCAAGATCTTCACCAATAGTCAGAGAGCCAACCATTTTCAATGCCCCCATCGCTCCGAAGTGTGGGGTCAACGAAATTATACCCGCCGCAGGAGATCTGGAGATACCGGCCATACAATGAATTAAAATATTTGAATCTTCCTCAAAG
>Ga0255125_1000628_pt1 | contig 10528 bp, 11 predicted proteins | sample Law_Cont_RepC_8d_FD_188557 | JGI IMG/M metagenome (GOLD analysis project Ga0255125, IMG submission 188557) | Freshwater microbial communities from St. Lawrence River, New York, United States - Law_Cont_RepC_8d | ecosystem: Environmental > Aquatic > Freshwater > River | place: USA: New York...
GCGGCCCCAGCAACCTGGGCGGCGTCAGCCACCATCTGCGCGGCACCAGCCTTCTTCGAAAAGCAACCAAATAAGAGAGCAAGTACCCGAGAAACGACCTGCCGTACGAAAGGAGGCGGACACAGAATCATTGGCAAGTGACTCTTCACAAGTTCTTTCAGCTGTGAAACAACGGCCAAGACAGCTGTGGTCTTCTCTTTCTCAATGGATCCCTCCAAACACGCTTTACCAGCCTTCTCTACATCATCTAGCATTCCTAGAATCTTCTGACAAACCGCCTCAGCCTTCTGCTTCGCATCCTTCGCATCCACCGAGGCCATCAAATCAGCGGCCACCTTCGTCAAGAGTGCCAGCATCTCGGTAGGTCCCGCTAAAGTCATCTCACGGAGGCTCTCCAACGTCAAAGAAGGAACAGCTGTCATATTCTACCTGTGTTTTCAAAAATGTGTTCCGGTAAAAACGCTTACGGTTCAACTCTGCGTTAAATGTTTTGACAACTCAACAGATGAGTGGACGTATTGTTACTTCGGTTTCCCTGGCATTTGTTCTATTCGCCGTATATTCCTGGTACACCACGCAAACAGTAATCGAAGAACCCTTTGACATAAACAGCCAGAGCTACGAGTCAGTGCCAATGCCGGCAGATCTTCCTGCTTTAATCCCGGAGCGTACGATGGCCCCCGCCGGCCCTGGGGCGCCCGCGCAGATGTCGGCGAAGCCGGCCACCGTGGCAAATGAGGAACGCCCCTACGATCCTCAGGACAAGGGCTATGAATCGGCAGAGCTCCCGGAGAGGCTCCGCCACCCTGAGCGCATGTTTGGCCCCGGCATTGATAACCAGAATACCTCGGAGCCCATTGAGGGCGTGGCGAGTTATGCGAGCCAGGTGACAGATGACGCGCACCAGACATTCGGCCCCGAATTTGCCCAGAATGGCGGTAACTTCATGGGCACTGTAGTGGCGAACGATACGACCCTAAAGACGAACTACAGCTCTGTCTAAAGCCTGGTCCTGACATTCTGTCTAAAGCCCGGGCACCATACATACATAGATGGAACCCAGTCTCCGCTCTAGCACTCAGCGTGGTAACGAGTGCAAACTTCGCAAGCCCGAACAGGCTGTCCACGAAACGGTAAGACGATTCGTGGAGAGCCTCCGCACAGATGTACGCATAAGCCAATACGCTGATATGGTGTATGCTGGTAAGAAGATTGAGGAGAATAACTCGCCGTGGTATTGGCTAGAGCCGGTGCCAGGTGGTCGCACCGGGTTTCTGGTCTTCCTCCCGGGTCAGCAGGCCGTGTGGACGGATGAGCAGGGGAAGGTGTCATTCTTTGTACAAGTCCGCGTAGCCGAGGAGATTTATAAGAAGAATTCGGTATTTATCGCGAGCCTGAATAAGTTCGACGGGCTACTACGCCTGGAAGATGCCTGGCTCATTGCCGGCCAGAACCAGTCAAAGCACCCTTTTACACAGCGTTGGGATAGCCTTATTCGTTTTTACAGTACGCAATATAAGGAAGATTTCAAACTACAACAGGGGTTGCGTCTTGAACTCGCATCTTTTCAGAGCCTGGCATCTCTGGATAAATGGGCCAAGATGCCTACGATGATGTTTTTACAGGGGGAGAATGCGCACAAACGACTGCGAGTACAGTTGGAGGAAACACAGGAGTCTGTTCCTGCGCCAGCACCAGCACAGCATCAGCCAAGGCCGCCGCAGATGCGTAAAATGCCTACAGAGCCTGTGAAGCAGAGGGCGATGTTTGTGGATGAAGATGAACCCCCTACGACTACAGAATCACAGTCCGATTCTACAGCTAACGCAGTTGCTGATGAACACACTACTGCTAACGCAGTTGGTGATGAACACACTACTGCTAACGCAGTTGGTGATGAACACACTACCGCGAAAGCCGTAGCGCACGAAGAGTATCCCGATACCTATAATTTGTGGATCAAGGGTGTAAAAAAGGGCTATGCCGCGGTACAGGATCTCGATCTGAGTCGCGAGTTACGCTTGGCTTCTCAGACGGCCAAGGATTTGTTTGTGAAGGTGGAGTGGAACTCCGAATTCAATATGTATGAAATTGTTTCTAAGGCATGAGTAGAAATGGCTAAGTCTAGATCCAGAAATACAAGGCGCAGACAAGGTGGAGGTGGCGTAGGAGCCACCTACGGATTTACGGGGGGTAATGCGTTTTCTCAAACCATCAACAATCCTATCATGACTACCAGCGCCCCTAGCACGGATATTGCTGCGGTGCGCACTGGATTTATGGGTGGTGCGCCCCCTGGAAACGGCCTGCCTGGTGTACAGGGAGGTGGCACGCGCAAGATGTGCAAGCACCGTTGCGGCGGCAAGTGCAAGCACAAGTGCTGCAAAAAGAAGAGCCGCGGTCGTCGTGTGCAAAGCGGTGGTCGCTATGGATTTGATGGAGCGGTGGATGGAACCGTGAATGGACCTCACTGGGGTGCGGGAATCGCATCTACGATGCGCTTGCCCTGTGAGGCGAGTCTGAGCGCCCCTGTTAGTGGTGGTGCGTCAGGCACTCTCAACATGAGAGGAGGCGAGCTGTGGGATTCTGCGCCTAGGCAGGGTGGCGGCGGCGGCTACGCAGTCGCGGATGCCTCACAGGCGTACAATGCGCAGACTGCCGGCTATACCCAGCTCGGTGGAAATGAAATGGACAATTCTATTGTGACTTCTTCAGGAACGCGCCTCATGGTCAACCAGCCCTTTGATGCGCGCGGAGGAAACCCGGATTGCCTCAAGGGCGGGGCTCGTCGCAGAAACTCTAAGAAGGCGTCTCGCAAAGGTCGCAAAGGTCGCAGAAGCAACTAATCGTCCGACAAGAGACAGCGTGTCTCTACCACGGCCGGCGCCTCCTCTTCTTTTACACTTGCTTGCGCCCCCGTAGCGGAATCCATCTTATAAGCGCATTTCCTATAATAGGCCTTGCGCTTGTACCACTGTCCTTGATAAACACTATGACTATCCACAATGTCCACGATCAACGGCATAATCTCTCGCTCATCCTTCCGAGTCCGCAGAATACGCCCTGTGCTCTGCTCAATCTTCTTACGTGGCGAGACCATCACCATCGTATTCAGTGTCTTAATATTCATCGCCTCCGAGGCCATCGCATATGTCCCCAAAAGCACTTGCGCCACTCGCGCACCCTCTTCACGCACCTCCTCTTTCATCCCCCCAATATAATAACCCATAGTCGTGCCCTTGGGAAGACCTCTCTCAATCCTCTCCAGATGCGACTTGCGCTCGCTTAGAACCAGAATACGTCGCCGACTATCCTGTACAAGCTCGGCCATCAGTTTATCAATCACCTCATTGCGCGCCTCGCATTCCACAATCTGTGTAAGAAGACGGGCGAGAATAGGGTCGCCTGTCCTAGTATCCGTGGGAACATCCGCATACGCAGGGTCATCACTATGGAAATCCACCTTGCGCACAACCACATCCGGGTCAGCTTCTCGCTGTTTCTCCCAGTAAACCGGCTTTCCGAGAAACCATTCAAAGACCTTGGTGAGTCCATCATCCCTCGTAGGAGTAGCCGAGAGTCCGAGCATATATTTCGTCTGGACTTTCATGAGCGCTCTGCTGAAATGGGCTGCGCCCAAGTGGTGGCATTCATCAAAGATCGTGAAACCAAAGTGGCGGAAATCATTTTCGCTAAACTCCCTCTGTACGAGAGTCTGAATCATCGCAATACAACAATCAAACTCCACCACAACTGGCTTAGGGCGAATATCAATGCCGGCCTCGGCTAGACGGTGTAAAAGGGCGTCCTTGTTTCCGCCCACGGCCAGGCCGGCTGCGCGGGCTGCCTCTTTCAGCTGGGGGATTGTCGGTTCTTTGCCCACGATCGTATCCGACAGGATCTCCTTTTTATCGGCTTGGATGATTCCGATGCGAATGCCTGGCATGAGCGACTGGAGCTCACCACTCCATTGCTGGAGGAGGAACTCCTTGTCGACCACTATAAGGAAGCGCCGGCCGATGCGCGCGGCGATTTGGATGGCCATGAAGGTCTTCCCGCGCCCGCAAGGCACGCAGATGAGGCCATTTGCGCCGGCATCCATGAAAGTCTTTGCGATGGTTTCCTGGTAGTCGTAGGGTTTCCCTACAAATACCAAGTCACTGCGAATGGGGTCTCCGTCCACGAGGGTACTTTCCTGCGCATCTCCATACTTCTCTTTTGCCCACATGCGCGGAAGATACATACGGCCGGCGGTTTCCAGGAATACGGAGAAGGAATCGCCCTGCTTGGCGAATTTCCCGCCGAGTTTGGGAGAGACGGTCAGCTCTCTGCGTAGCACAGAGAGCTCGTGGGGCTGGAGGGAGGTTTTCTTAATGCCATATCCTAAATGTGTGAGGGTTCTATCGCTCATTGTGTGGGACCTTCCACAAGGTCCCGTGGTTAACATCAAATTTATTAAGAAGAAAGCCCCTACAATAGATGGATCCTACGGTGACAACATCGGTAATTATTATTGTAGGCGCCCCGATTCTAAGTTCCATGGGCGTGAGTTTTTTATTTGTGGGACACATGTTTACACGCCTCCTTCTCTTGGCGTACCTTCTATATGCGGTGTCAAAGGGGGCTATGTCTGGCTTACTGGCTTTCTTGGCAGTATTCACACTGCTCCTGGAACGCAATCAGGAGATCATTACGAAGTTTCCGTACCAGGCACCCGGTCGCTTATCCAGCGAACCTTTATTGTCCCCAGGGGCCGGCGCCGGCGCCGGCGCAGCAGCAGTAGCAGCCGTGCCGCCGCTGCAGCCGACAAATGCCGTGAAAGTCTACGATTCCCCTGCGAACAAGGAAAAGGCCGATGCCACCGATTTACACGACAATAATCCTCGTCTGGCCGAAGGACCGAAAGCCAAGGACGCAGTCTCCTTTTACACAAATAAGGGCATCTTATCTCCCACCAATTAATTCCTTTAGAAAACGGTGTCATTTGACAGAGTTTTACAGATCGATGCCGTCTTCGCGAGTTTATATTTCTGGACAACCGAGCAGAAATTCAGTTTATATAAAGGATTCCAGTCGGCGCTTGTGGCTTTCCACTCGGCCACAGTGGTTGTAGAACCCGTTACCGTATTCTGTGCGTCTATTGTCGCTTTCTTATTGCGAACAATAGACTCATCCGTGTAACATGTGCCTGAAGTCTCGTCCAGTAGACCAGGAGTTCCGTACTGACAGACTACTAGCGCCGGCTGTTTTCCATCTCCCATTGGTTGAAGGCTCTTCATGGCGGTTATACCAGGGTCGGTAAAACAGACAGCATTATTCTTATACGTCTGATTCAAACAGCTATCTATTTTTGACATGTTCCTCATCTCATCAGGATATATAAGGCAATTCGCAGCACTTGTAGGCTCTGCCGGGGAATTTCCGTCGGAGTTTATTTTTTCAGAGCAACCACTTTCTCCATTGTCATTCTCCCAGTAAAATGGTAGATTCGCAGGGCATTTACCTTTGCCCCGCTCTTTGAGATAGGCCGCATACCATTCGCTGCACGTGGGAACATCTTTCGCACTTTCGGACAAGGAGCACACGGCATCTCCGTGACATGTATTCGACTCTAGTTGTCCGTCACAGCACATTGTGAACCCCCTGTCATTTACGTATCTGCGGAAGTTCTTAGGACACGCGGTGAGCCTTATACCACTTGCGGTAGAGATGACCTCAAATCCCTCTTTTACACTTGTATCGGGTCGTGTAATGATTTCGTATACATTTTTTCCATACCAGGCAAAGTATAGAAAGAATGCCAGTATAATACTTAATCCTATGGCGCCTAGACTTACCTTCATCTAATTATGGCTTAGCTTAGCGCAAAGTCTCGGCGACATTTACTGGAAGCTGTGGCATGCCAGCAACGGCGGCGAGTGCCGAAGCACCGGCTGCAAGTGCTGCCGCCCTCTTTTTGTTATTAGGGCTGATGCCTCCTTGACTGCCGGGCGTTGAAGAAGAGCCAGGTCCTGAGCCAGGAGTTGAAGAGCCAAGACCTGCTCGAGCAGTTTTCTGATGGACACGTGTGGGTCCAACTATGCCAGTACCCGCCAGTGTACTTGCAGCAGCCGCCGCCGCGGCGCCAGTAGCCAGATCATTTGGTCCAACGCCAATAGATTCCATCGACGATTTCCTGCCGAAAAAACTAATATTACCACTGGGACTGAGTATACTCATCGCAATAAATACGACTATAATCAAAAGAATAAGCCCAAGCAGTATTTTCAATAACAACAAAATCGCCTTATTTTTCTCCCTCTTCGCTACCCCGTAATCATAACTATTTTGTGCATTCAGTTGACCCGTTCCACTGGGCTCCCGCAACTCCTTTAACACATCGTTCGTATCCGTAGGTTTATTCGTGGTACGGTCTATATAAATATTGCCATTATCGTCTATTTGCGTGGCCAGGTCAATCGGATAACACTTTACGTTTTGTAGACCTCGCACAGTAGGTTTCAGCTGATCGGGGGTATACATACCCCCAGTTAAGGCCTTTGTCTCCACTGTGAAAAATGCGGGGATGGTGGCGTTTTGTGTTACAGTGTCATCACTGCCGAAATGCTCTTCTTCTGATATCAAATAGGGGTCGCGAATGTCGCTGGAAACAAATAAATATATTTCACTGCGCAAATATAAATTGAAAATTTGGTCAAACCTTTCTTTGTCACTTGTACTGAGCCACTTACATCTGGCATAAGAATCTTTCGAAATATTTAGGGGTGTCTCAAAGAGACAATAATTATAGACATTCGTGTGTTTCATATAATCGGCCGTTCCACCGCGATTGTATTTGAGACAGAACTCCATGAGAGAAAAATTAACGGCTTTTTCATATCCTCGGAAGTTCAGAACGTCGTTCAAGGTCAAGCCGGAAGGGTTCATCGGTGATCCTGTAAACCAGGAACGCAGGAAGGGGCTTTCATTTGTATTATCATCCGTCTGGACAATCGGAATACAAATATGAAAGAAGTTCTTTGACTCGGCGGCGCGGAATAAAAGGGTTAGTTGTGATGAACTGCTTCCACGCGCTGCCCAGATTTTATCGTGGACGGCGATGAAGAGGAGGGTATATGTTTCGTCCTTGAAACGCAGAGTAGAATTCGTGTAGTTGTCTATGATGTTTTCTGTTGACAGGGTTTTATTGTCATAATTGTCTTGTGCGAAATATGTATTCCAAACACTCGTGTCTTTCGTGGCACTGGCCTTTCTCACCTTTTCCACAAGGCCAACAACTCCTTTGATTTGTACGGGCAGGGGTGAGCCTGATAGCGTAAATGGCGGAGAAGACTGTGGTACCGTGGAAGCATCTCGCGCTGTCCTCGGTTTGTATAAGATATCGCTAGGGGCTTTTGTACAGGTGGCCATCTTCCTCACTATTTGTGCGTATCATCCTTTTACGGAGGAACATACCGAGGACCGTCGAAACCGTAGAGAGTGACTTTTGCCGAGTCGCCTGTGGCAGCCAAGGTTATATTGTCGCCATTCATCACTTCGGCACAGCCCGCGTTGTCCTGGCAGTCCTTCTTCTTAAACATCACCGGAAGCGCCACGGGATTGTACGTGTCCGTGCGCGTATAGTAGTTGAAATAGTCACTGCGAGGAGCCGTGCGTCTTCCGTAGAGGGGCAGGACTTTGCCGTCGGAGCCTGTGATGACGCCCATTTGTTGGTAGGCGTCGGGGGCTCCTCGGGTAGGAATCGGGTCTAGGGCACCGCGCACAGGGAATTCCGGCCCGATATCCCACTGGCGCTGCGGTCGGGGGGCGCGCGAATAGCGGTCGTCACCACCACCTGTACTCATCATAACTGGATACGGATGTCTATGGGAAGGCTCCTGGGTTATGATTACCTGCGATGATCCGGCTGTTTTTGTAAGTATAAACGTTATACTTGCAACGAGCAATACGAGAAGAACCATTTCGGAAGAGACTTTCATTTCCCGCACTTTACCTTTTACACAGGTTTTATAATGTACTAGTAGAAATGTCAAATACTGTTATATATCCAACTAGGATGTTTCAAGGTGCTGAACCAGGATATAAAGGTCCTGGCGTTGAGGGATGGCAACCCCTTAAATTAAATAAGAATAGAACACTCAAAACTAATGGTGAAAAATCGCCACAAAAACTTCAAAATCCGAATGGTCCTAGATATACGAGTCCCATTCGAAGAGGTCCTTTATTTGATAGTCATACAAAGGAGAATACTCCGCGTAATAGTCCTACGCCCAGGAGACATAATAATAGAACACCTACTCGCAAAAGTCATCGTAATAAGACACCTAATGCACCTTATATATTAAGGAGACGCGGGCGTTTTGCTCCTCGTCCTCGTTACACCCGCAGAAGGCGTTAAGCAACATCGTCTTACGCGTTCGCTCCGCCGCCGGCAGAGCCGACTCCCGAAGAAGGCCCAAACATCCCATTGAATGTATTCATCATCTCCTTGCCCTCACTGATCATAGGGGCAAATGTCTTCAACATCTCCATGAGATTCTTTTGCGTCTCTAGAAGTTGTTGCGTGTCGCGCGTCATCTCCTTGATCTGTTCCGGCTTCAAGGCTTTTAGTGCGTTGGAAATCGTCGAGCCGGTGTCCACATGTGATCCGCCCTTGGATTCCGTGGGAAGACGACCCAGCTTGAACAGGCCATTGTCTGCCTGAAAGCCGTCATTTGACTGCTTCTCCTGCTTCTCCTCCTTTACAGGAGCCGGCTCGGATTTCACAGTAGCTACCTCGGTGGAGGGAGCCGTGTCAGGAGCCATCCCATCATTCCCACTCACATCGGCAAATCCCTGTATTGTCCCCACCCCGGGATTCAACATCCCCCGTATACGCCCAGATATCTCTCGCGGGCCGTCGATGAATCCGGCTTTCTTCAAAGAAAGTACAAGAAGGCCGTACAGGAAATTCACGGCAAGTAGCGCAATCAAGCCAATCTCATAGGACTTAGTCATGCCATACCCTATAGCACCGGCCAGAAGAGCCAGAATGTACTGCATATAAGGGATGCGGAATGCTCCATACATGGCATACACGACAAATAAAACAAGTGCTACCATACTTGTTTCCTTCGTAAACTTCATCTGCTTCATATCTATACCATCTGGTCATAAAAGTTTATAATGATAAAAGAGGCGCAATGACGCGCTGGAGGAGCCAGAAGACAGCTCCAACAACGAGGGAAATAAACAGGAGTCCAATCATGTTCAGCTCACCAGTGGGCTTTATCATGGAGCGCATGTAGTGAGAAACCAAGACGCGCACAGGGGGCAGACTGAACACGAAGAAGAGCAAGGCCACGACGAACGGCACCTTTATTTCCTGGACAATACGACTATAGATATTCATCTTTCCGCCAGAAGCAAAGCCGGGCATGGGCTCTTCCATTGCTGCTACAGGAGCTTGTGTAAAAGGGCTGCCCATACTGGGTGCGCCTACCATCGCGGCGGCAAAGTCTGCCGGAGTAGGGTGTTCATTGCCTATCATATGCGACGTTGGGATGCGCGAATCCATCGTCATATTCTGGGTTGAACCCGCATATCCGGGGTCGCGATTCATACCGCCTTGGCCCTGACCCTGACCCTGTTGCTGCATAGGGGGAGGCACCGGACGACCACCGCCGCCGCTGCCGCCAGAAGGTATGTTCATGTCGGAAAGTATCTTCTGGACGAGGTCTCCGTCTCCACCACCGCCCGAACCGTCCAAATCGGACAATAACGTTCCCGCGGCTGCCATATCTAAACAGTCCTCTGCGCAAATCCCTTTTACATTATCCGCAGTTAATCCTGACAGGCCGCCGCCAGGCAAAGGCCCAAGACAATTACTAATGTCACGGTGTCGCGCATGGTCCAAACAGGCGTGGCAGATACATTGCTAAAGGGCGACGGTGTGAGATTGACGAATGACTCTATTGTGCCGGATGCCGGGCACTCTACCGTTTTCGACTTGAACTGATAACACTTGGAGCCAATTTGGAACGTGCTCTTTTTCATCTCATCTATCGACGGGGCTTTCTTGATCGTACATGAGTCGCCCTTACACGTCGGTATGAGTATGCCTATAATGGCAACACCCACCATGAAGCTGAAGAACACAGCAAATTTTTCTGTCTTCAGAACTTCATACATTCTACTTGCTCTTATTAGAATGTTTCACCACTTCCGTGTACTCCCCTTCGTAGCTGGTCTTGCGCTAGGTGGAGTCTTGTACTATTTTTACAAACCTGAAAGACAGGTGATACGTCAATATCCACACCCCGAGGATGCCGATAAAAAGGTATTCAAAGATTACAACAACACCTGTTACACCTATTCTACGCACGTTGTGGATTGCGATGTGAACGAGGCGACCATCAAGGACTACCCGATACAGGCATAAAAAGCGATTTTATAAATATATAATGAAGGTAATTATTTGTATTTCTTCTAGATTTCCCAATCCATTATTGGTACATTGTATAGATCATTTATATAGAATACAGATAGG
>Ga0255125_1000633_pt1 | contig 10489 bp, 8 predicted proteins | sample Law_Cont_RepC_8d_FD_188557 | JGI IMG/M metagenome (GOLD analysis project Ga0255125, IMG submission 188557) | Freshwater microbial communities from St. Lawrence River, New York, United States - Law_Cont_RepC_8d | ecosystem: Environmental > Aquatic > Freshwater > River | place: USA: New York...
CACCTGGACTTCGGTCTCGGTCTGGTCTTTGTAGCGGCGGTCGCCGTAATCGCGGTTGGCGCTGACGCCGGCATCCAGGTTCGGCAGGAGCTGGTTTCGGGCGAGGCGTTGATCGACTGCGAGTTTCTCTTGGGTGAGACTCAAACGCTTGAGCTCAGGTCGGACCGTGAGCGAGCGCTGGAGGTCTTGCTGAAGGAGGCTCGCCTCCGGACCCACCGGGATGGGGAGGCTTGGGGGCAATCGATCCCGCGTGGCCACGGTGGGGTTTTCTTGTCCATCTCGGTAGAAGAGAGATAACGCCAGCCCAGCCGCTTCGAAGCGACGGCGTGCCTGTACCATGGCCAATTCCCGCGAGACGATAAGCCGTCGATTGTCGGTGAGGACGATCCGGGCAACTAATCCGGACTCGCTCTGGGTCTTGAGGGTATCCATGCGCTCACGGGCGACGCGCAACAAGGCTTCGGAGAGTCGCAACCGTTCTCCCGCCGCAAGCCAGCCATAGTAGCCCGCAGTGGCGGCTCGGATGAAGTCGATTTGCTGACGGTGAATCACCGGGTCGGCCAGTTCCTTATCGAGTCGTGCCTTGATGAGGGTCGCTCGCCGCCGGTCGATGGATCCGTCGCGCAGCAGCGGTAGGCGGAATCCGATGCGGGGTTCGCCGGAGCCCTGAGTGCGGCTCTTTTCGTAGTCCGGCAACAGGCCGCCGGTGGTGACGCGATAGCCTCCGAAGAGGGTGCTGCCCCAGAGGCCGGTGAATTGCTCGAAGCCCGTGTCAACGGTGGTGCTTTGATAATACCCACTGGGAGCGTCGAAGAGTCGGGAAAAGAACTGAAAATCGAAGGTGCCCCGCGCGCTCTGGAGGCGTCCGGCGGCGACATCGCGTTCGATGAGTGCGGCCAGCATGGGCGGGTATTGCTGACGGACCGAGTCGAGCACTTCGTGCAGAGTCAACGCGCTGGTTGCAGATGGGCTGGCGGTTGTTGGTGGCGTACTGGGCGTTTCCGCCGCCTGTAACCCTGGAAAAAAACTCCCCAAAATCAGGCAAAGAGCGAAGCAGCGGACGGCGGTCCAATGGGCAGCGGAAGCACGGTGATCGTCCCCTCGTGCTCGCTGACCCTGGGCCGATGGCCTCGGGCCAGATCGCCGATTTAACTGGAGCGCCACGACGGATATCGCATTCATCACGGGCAGAATTACTTCTTGGGATCCAACGCCTCTTCCGTGATCACCGGTGGGAATCCATTCAACTGACGCCACACCTCATACCACAGCGGAACCCGCTGCAGCAGGACCCATCCGTTGGCGCGAACTCCCTGCCTGAGCCATCGGGCACCGGGCCACGGCACCGAAGTCGCTTTGCCATCTGGGCCCTGGACCACGTCTTGTTTCTCGGCCACGAGGATGCGGAAATTGCCTTTGCCGTTGTCGGTCGGATCCACCAGCACGACTTCGCCGCCAAAGGTGCCCCGGGCCAAACTCGGCCAGCCAATCAGTTGCAGCGCGGGCCAGCCCTCGAACTGGAGGCGTACCGGGCTGCCTTCGCGGAGGATCTGACCCTCGGGGCCCGTCTCGCGGGCGGTGACCAGGGGCATGTCCTGCCCTTGAAGCCAGACTTCCACCATGGGTTTGTCGGTCTGGGCGATGATGGTGCAGAGCGGCGAACCGGCCCGAAGAAAAGTGCCCTCCGTGACCTGAAGGCGGAGGACGATGCCCGCCCGAGGAGAGGTCACCTTTTGCATCCGGGTCTGGCTGATCTGGATCTCGAACCCCGTCAGCGATTGTTCCGCGGAGGCCAGTTCGGCCCGCGCGGAATCCCGCTGTGCGGTAATGCCTTGGATGGCGGCCCGTAAGTCCACCGGAGTCCGCTCCAGCTCCGCTTGCGCGCGCTGCAACTCTGCCTCGGTCCGGTCCCGTTCCAGGGTGGCTAGTTCAAAATCCCGCTGGGACACAAGCCCGCGCTTGTCGGCGTGCAGCGCCTTGAATCGGTCGAATTGAAGGCGAGCCGTGTCGGCGGCGAACCGGGCGGCGGCCAGGCGAGTCTTGGCAGCTTCCATTGCCAGCGGGAGCGCACGTTCTTGCTCGCCAATTTGGAGGGCCAGCGATTCGACCCGAGTTTTGGCGGCATCGCGTCGGGCGTTGGCCGAATCTCGCTGCTGTAAAATGTTGGCTAAGAGGTTGGGATCGTTGTCCACGATCTCAAAGAGCGGGTCGCCTTCTTGAACCAGTTGACCCTCGACCACGAAGGATCGCTGCACCTTGCCCGGAAGCGGCGCCTCGATGGTCAGGCTTCGTTCCAATGGATTGTAGGCAATGACTCGACCCGATCCGCTGACGAATTGGCGCCACGGCAATAAGATGAGCGCTATCAGCGCGATGACACACAGGACGGCCGACACAGAGGTGACTTGGCGCAGACGCCGGGAGGAAGCCGTGTGGTCCAGCGCGCTGAATTTGCTCCGCCGGTCCAGCAGGGCCATGGCGGAGGGCGATCGAGAATACGACGGAGAATGCAGAGGAACCTCCGATGTCCGGGGCTCAGTGGGGGCCGGTTCAAGGTTCATGATCGGGGAGGAAGTTCGGAGCCGTGTCCGGGGCGACTGAGGTGACAGTCGCCCAGATGGACAGAGCGGTCGCAGCGGCGGATGAGGTCGGGGTCGCGCGTCACCAACACAAGAGTGCTGGGTTCGCGAGCTTCAAACAGCGCGGCTTCGAGCTTTTCGAGTGTTTCAATTTCGAGTCCATCCAGAGTTTCGTCCACGAGCAACAACCGTGGCTTGCGAATGATGGCTCTGGCTAAAATCAGTCGGCTCCGCTGGGAACTGGTCAAGGGATGACCTCCCGAGCTGAGCAGTGTTTCGAGTCCGTCGGGCATCCGTTGAACAACCGCCTGCAAACCCACGCACTCGAGCGCGCCGTTTACGACGTCGATGCCAATGTCTGGCCGTCCAAGGCGGATGTTTTCAAGGAGGGATCCCTGAACGATCTCCTGCCCTCGAACGAGGAAGACCTGACGTCGGAGTTCGCCCAGTTGCCAAAGCCGTAGGTCGATTCCGTTGAGCAGCACCTGGCCACTGGAGGGTTCCCGTAGGCCCGCCAAGAGGTCCAGCAGAGCGCTTCCGCCCTGCCCACAAGGGCTGACGATGCCAAGGGTTGAGCCGGGTGGGATCTCTAGGTCTTGGTTTTCTAGAACGGGCAGACCACCGGCGGGTGTGTAGCTGACTCCGCGCACCTGCACTCGGATGCCTTTCTCGGAAACGACCGGTTTTTCGCCATTTTCTCGTTCGATGGGCAAATCTACCAAATATCCCAATTTTTCAACGGAGGCCAACGCGTCATACCAGCTCTCCAAGTGTTTTCCGAGTTTGGAAATGGCTGCCACAATAGAGGCGACAATGAGCTCGCTGGCGACCAATTGACCGAGTGTGAGTTCAGCCCGAAGAACCAACCAGCCGCCGATGGAAAGCAGAGCTGCGCTGGCAATGGCCTGAAGCCCCAGCAGAGCAATGACCTGGCCTAAGAGAATTCGAAAATGGCTTTTTCGCGCCGCGAGGTAGTTCAGCGCCAACTGGTCGGCGCGAGAACACGCCATTTCGGCCGCACCGCTAACCCGGAAGAGCAGGGGAAACATGGCGATTTGCTCTAGCCAACCAACGACCGCGTGTTTGGCGTAGGATTCATCAATGCTGGTGCGGACCGCGCGGCGTCCTGGGATGAAGACGATGATCACCAGCAGGACCAATAGAACGAAGGCGAATGACAGAAGGAGAGGATGGTAGAATCCGAGGACTACCAATCCGATCAAGGTGCTGAAGAGGACGTTGATTCCATCCAGGAGTAGGCCCGAGGCGCTTTTCTGAATGGTGACCACATCGAAGAAGCGATTGACCAGTTCAGGGCCTTGATGTTTTTCCAGAATCTCCAGCGGAACTCGCGGGAGTCGAAACGCCAAATCGGCCGTCAGGCGCACAAAGATACGGCGTTGGATCAACTCCATCGCGTATTCTTGTCCGGCCCGCAGAAACCCCAGCATTCCGAGTAGGAACATCAGGAACACCGCGAGGACGATGAGTGCCTGAACGTAAACGGGTTGTTCCCCGCCGAAGGCAAAATTGTTGACGACGGCATCGGCCGTCAACGGGGTCGCCAAGTAGAGGATTCCCGAGATGATCGACAGGACAAGAATGATGCGGATCTCTGAAGCCTCTGGCTGCAGCAGGGCCACGAAACGATGAAAAGGGCTCGGAGCGGAGGGGAGTCTCGAAGAATGAGTGTTCCTGCGATCAGCAGGATCGTGAGAGAGTTGCCCCATAATTTGAGGGTGGGATTATAACCCGCATCTTTGATAAATCAAATCGACCCCTCGGTGACGGCACGCCATTGGCCCGGGGGCAAATCCCCCAATTCCAGAGCGCCAATTCGGCTACGGTGAAGGGACGTCACTCGGAAACCCTGGCTGGCAAACATGCGGCGGACTTGATGGTAGCGGCCCTCCACCAGATCGAGATGGGCAGAACGAACCCCGGTGAGAACTAAGTCTGCCGGCAGGCAAGGATCGGCATCATCGGGCAGGCGCAAGGTGCCCGAGGCAAAGAGTGGTACGAGGTCGGGATCTAGGTCTTGGTCCGACACCACCTCGTAGCGTTTGGTGACCTTGTGACGGGGTGAAGTCCAACGCTGCACCAACTCCCCGCGGTCTGTGATGAGCAGCAGGCCGGTGGTCTCCTTGTCGAGACGCCCGACGCTGGTGATCGGTGGGTTTCGACGACTCCAGCGCTCCGGGAGCAGGGAATACACATTCGGACCCTCCCGTTCCTCCCGAGAGCAGACGAGCCCCGCAGGCTTATGCAGCATGACAAGGATGCCCTCCGGATGGTCTATGGGTTCGCCATCGATCCGTAGGTCGGCCAACAGCACCTTATCGGCAGGGTTCTTTGCTTTCTCACCGCTGACGGTCACCCGGCCAGCCTTCAACCAGCCCCGGGACTCGCCTCGGCTGCAGTAGCCGTGGCGGGAGAGCATCTGATCGATACGGAAGCGCGTCATAGAGGCCATAGCTTAGCCGCCCTTTGAGTTTGCGACGACGCGAAACTCCCCGACTCAACACCGGCTGCAATTAACCCGCCCAGCGGCTGAGTACGAAATTGCGGGTCAGGTGCAGGTGGAGCACCACCAAGAGGGTTAGCCCGATCCAGCGGAAGATGCGCCAGGGACGCGATGTGGCCGGAGCCGACCAAGCCAAGAAGATTGGAAAGGCCATTCCAGAAAAGCGGATATACGACGTGAACGAGCCGCTCATGGCGGGGAGGATTCCGAGCACGTACACCCATGGAATGAGGGTCCGGTCGCTGCGCCACAGGGCCGGTAGCGAATAGGCCATGGCCAGAAAGCATAGGCGGTCGAGCATCGAGTCGGCGAACTCGTGAAAGTAGCGCGGGTTGAGGTATTCTAGGACAAACTTGGGAATATTAACCAGGTTCAGGATCGAATGACGTCCCCAAGTTTTTTGTGCTTCAAAGCCCTCGAAGGGGTTGCCCGTCCAAGAGTTCATTAACCCTAAATACAGCGCCCATCCGATCGGTGGGATGATTAGCAATAGCAGCCAACGCGCTCCCTGACGCGACTCATCGCTTTCGCAGTGGAGAAGCCCCGTTTTCAGGCGAGGAATCCGCGAGAGCGCGGCATTCCAACGGGGAGCGACGCTCGGATGTTTCAGCAGCCAGAAGGCGATGGGGATGACTGAGAAAACACCAATGGCCCGGCTGAGTGGCAGCAGCAATGCCCCGAACGCCGCAGGCAGCCACCGGCGCTCTTCCAAACCACTCCAGAGGCACATCAACAGGACGAGGAAGGCCCCTTCGCTGTAGCTGAACTGGAGAAACAAGTTGCCCGGGTAGACGGCCATGAAGAGAACCGTCCAAAACGCTCTGGAGGCATCAAACCGAAGGGCTACCGCCCGATAAACGAGAGCCAGCCCGAGTGTGGAGAGGAGGTTGGCCAGGATGAGCCCTCCCCAAACCGGAGGTGCCCCGAGGCTGATCACTCCGCGCCACAGCAGGGGCCACAGCGGATAGAAGGCGCAGGAGCGGACGCCGTCGGCGTAGCCTTGAGTGGCCAGAAGGAGGTAGTGCGCGGCATCCCAGGTGGCGAAGTGACTCTCGAAGGTGGGGGCCGCACCAATCGGCCAGCGCACCTCCAACTCGGGGAGTTGCTCCGGATGGTTCCACACGGCCAACGCAGCCAATACGGTTCCCAGGTAAATGAGTTTTCCGAGCAGGATCCAGCCTGCAGCAAGGATCCAACGCGGAGAATTTGGAGGGGCGACCGTCACGGCTTGTCGGAAGTGTGGGAGTTTTGGGTGCTACGGGAAGACCATCCCCACCGGCGACTCCAGGCGAAATTCCAGCCGCTGACCCCCACGATAGCCACGGCGTTGGCTATTTCAGCATGGAGACCCGCCCACCGGTGCAGGACCCCGAGGAGCAGTAGCGTGAGGCCGATCCCGGAAAGGCAAATGATATGAAAACGGAAGAGCCGTCGGGGCCAGGGCGCGTCGCTCTCGATCGGTCGGTGGCCGAAGGTCCAGCGGTCATTCCACAGAAAGTTGTTCAGTAACGCAATTTCGGCGGCCGCGAGCTTGGAGGCTTCGAGCGGCCACCCGAACCGCTGGTGCAGCAAATGAAAGAGCCCCATATCTACCAACAGACCGCTGGCTCCCACTCCACAAAATATCAGATAGCCCTTCCATGACATTGAGCCTGCAGTGGGGTTCATGGAGTGGATTGTTCGGGCCCGGGGAGGCTCTCAACCGTTAATTGCCGGCTGCCTCGGGTGCCCGCCAGGTAGCGTGGCGTTGCAGCCACAGCACGTCCGGATCGTTGGGGGCTTCGAAATCATTTCGGGGTACCGAGGGTACTCCGAGGTTCTTCCAGTGGTGGGTTTCCACATGGCCGTCTCCGAAGGCGATGTTGCCTGACCGGTTGTGCAAATGGCCGGGCTTGTCGCGGACCATCCACCCGGAGGGTTGGGACTCTTTAAAATCCCACTGCAGCGAGAAGGCTCCGTCATTGATGGTTTCGGGCCGTTCCTCAAGGAAAGTGAGTGCTTCGGTGGGAGACAGTTGGATGAGGTCCGACATGCGGCGGTAGGTCTGGGCCGCAGGAGACCGGACACTGGAACCCATGAAGGCGTTGAGGGAGATAGTGCGCACCCGTGGCATCCGAAAGGGCCCGAGGGTCACATCTTGGGCCGAAGGGCATTTCCAGAGCGCCGTGTTCTGGACGTAGGGCGCGAGGAGACTCTGCTTGAGAAAGAGCGTATTGGTACAATCTGGACCGGGCATACCCAGCCATCCCTGGACCCAGGTTTCACCCAAAGGGACCTCTTCGCCGTCGCGGTTTGGAGGGATGAATTCGGCGTGGTCATTGGCGTAGAGACCGCCTGCAATTCCGAATTGTCGGAGTTGCGACAGGCATTGGGTGGTAGCCGCTCGGCGTTTGGCTCCGGCCAGTGCCGGCAGGATGAGGCCAGCTAGAATGGCGATGATGGCGATGACGACGAGGAGTTCGATCAGGGTGAAGCCCGAGTTCTGTCCGGCACGCGCGGCCACCGGTTGTAGCCAGCGCCTCGAAGTCGAATTCAAGGCTTCCCAAGGTGGATGAGAGGATGAGGGTTCGCCCCTGCGGGTATTTGTCTCCCGATGTTTTTTTATCTCCTGGGGTGGGACTCGATCGCTGGGTTCGGTAAGTTTGGGGGTGATCATGTCTGCAGCGTCGAGTTTTGCGGTCGAATTGATTGTTGGGATCGAATTGACTGTTGCGATCGGGTTTGCGGTAGCGAACCTCAAGCTGGGAGGCTTGCTTTCGGTTTCATGCCGGCCTGTGGAAGACGGGTTCTTGTAAGAGTTGAACGGATCGGGATCGCCAAAAGAAAAAGAGGCTTCCCCCTAGCATGTAACCGAGAGCGCCCAGCATGACCCAAGAGGCTTGGGAGTCGGACAGTCCGACGCGGTCGGCCAAGTCGCCCAAGCATTTGCATGCAACGGGGGCGTCGGTGATCCAAAGACCCATGCGATACAGCAGGAAGTTGATGCAGAGCCAAATGAGCGATCCCCGCTGGATGGACAGGGAGGCTTTGGAAAGCAGCAAAACGGCGACGACCGCCTCAAGGGTCGCGACCAGCACGAGCAGTTCTCGATTGTTGAGCACCCAAAAAATAGGGTCCGCTTTTTCTAGGATGCTTTGTGTGCCGAAGGCGCTAGCAAACTTGGCTGCTGCGGTTAGGAGCAAGATTACGGCTGCCGATCGAAGAAAATGAAGCTCCTGCCGAGGTTTTTGTTCGTCTTGTGCCGAGACAAATTGAGAGGCCATCTGTTGTCTATCGGCAGGATCCGCTGAGAACTTGAGCGTAAATTTTCCCCGGTGCCGACCTCCGTTGCGTTTGAGTCTTCCGTTGGGAAACCGGAGGTCTATCCTTTAGGCCATGACGCGACACTGCCACCGGTGCGGTTGGCTTTGGACACTCCGGGACACCCCGGGCCGCAGTGAGAGTTGTCCGCAGTGCCGGGCTGACCTAAGGGTTTGCCTCAACTGCAAATTTCATGACCGCCAAGCCGCCTATCAGTGCCGTGAGCGCCGGGCAGAGCCTGTGGCCGAGAAGGATTCGGCCAATTTCTGCGAATACTTCGACTTCCAGTCACGGGAGTGGCGTACGGATGGCGGTGCGGGCGATTCTCGCGAAGATAAGGCACGCGCCGATTTGAAACGCCTCTTCGGTGAGGATTAATTTCGAGGGGTAGGAGTTACTCCCCGCGCAGGGCTGCCAAGAGTTCGCCACGGCAGGCCTGACGGGTCGCAAGCCAAGTCCAGAAGACGCCATTGAGGAAAACCGCGCCGAGGATCCAACCGAGCGAGATCCACGGCAATCCGCGGAGGTTTGCACTCCAGATGGGAGCCGTTGCCAGCAGGGCTGCCGCGATGCCCAAAATCATGCCGCGCGTCAGCAACCGGAGGTGCTCCGATAGGATCATGGATTGGATCTGGGACTTCGGGAATCCCACTGCAGCGAGCAGGGCTAGTTCGCCCCGGCGCTCCAAAACATTGCGCTGAACAACCAATCCTAATCCCACACTGCCCAGGAGCAGGCCCAGACCGCCCAACCACTGGAAGGTATTGAGGTAAGTGTTCTGGACCGCGTTAAATCGGTTGAGTCGGTCCACGGTGCTGCTGGTTTCGAGCCCCAAGTCAGCCAAGCCCCGAGTTAATTCTTCGGCGACGGGTTTTGCAGGCTCGTCGGTGTCGATGAGGAAGGAGCGGTAGCCGTTTTCGCCGGGGAAATGGCGCAGGAATTCGGCCTCTGAGATTAACAACTGACCTTGAAGGATGGAGTTGGCCACAGAACCCACCAGGCGCACTTGGAACGGGTGACCGCGTTCATCGATATAGTCCAACGTGTCACCGATCTTTTTGCCCAGGGCCCATTGGATCGAGTTGGCATCGCCGATGGCGGGGACGGGTTCGTTGGTGTTGCCGGTGTGTTCCAGGCTCATCCAGGGTCGATCGGTGGGCATGCCATCGGCGAGGGACTGAAAGGTAAAGGCCTTCCGCTCGGCCAATGATTCCGGGCGCACTCCTAAGAGGCGGGGGCGTTGGGCTCGATTGAGATTGAGGCAACTCGCATCGTCTCCCTCCCGGACTCGCATAGGAACGACGGACATTCCCTTCAGGCGTTGGGGATCAAGCCCCAGTTTCTCTTGCCCTCGAGTGGAATTGAGATCTTCGCTGACCGGGAGCGAGGACACCGCCCAGAGGCTAAATCCTCCGGTGCCGGAGCTGCGCTGACGGGCATCCCGAGAGGCATCCAGACGGTTCGCAGCCACGGCCACGATGAGGAACACGGCCACCGCCAACAGGCTGACCACCGCTGCCGAGCGGTTGGGTTGTCGGGCCGGTGCGCGGGAATGGAGTTGTGAGCGGGTGGTGGCCACCGAATCGGTTCGGGAATTCCGAAGCTGCCGACGGTGGAAAAGGAGACCGAATCCAAGCAACAACGCGCCCGATCCGAAGAAGTAGCCGGGGCGCAGCGCGGGATCAGCCTTTGCTCCGAGGAGGGCCAGTGCAACGGCCCCCAGCAGGGTCAACCCGGGCCAGAAAATAGAAATAGACTCACCCGTGCCTGAGCCCACCGAAGCTCCGTCGTTGAGCAGTTCTCGGGGGCTGCGTCGAATGATGAGTTTCAGAGCTCGACGCTGCGTCCAGGCGACCATGAGCACGGCCGCCAACCAGCCTCCGACCATGGAGGCTGGAGCAGGATGGAAGCGGAGTGAGGCTCCAGCGACAGCGTCTCGCCACAGTGTATTGAGGCCCATGAGCACGGCTTGTCCGTAGAGCAGCCCGCCGCCGGTTCCTAGAGTGGCTCCGAGGGCCGCCAGAAGGAGTCCCTCGCGGAAAAAGAGTCGTGTCGTTGTCTTCGGGGTCCAGCCTAGCGCCAACAA
>Ga0255125_1000637_pt1 | contig 10458 bp, 8 predicted proteins | sample Law_Cont_RepC_8d_FD_188557 | JGI IMG/M metagenome (GOLD analysis project Ga0255125, IMG submission 188557) | Freshwater microbial communities from St. Lawrence River, New York, United States - Law_Cont_RepC_8d | ecosystem: Environmental > Aquatic > Freshwater > River | place: USA: New York...
CGTGCCTGAAAACGATCCGGCCACGCTCGATCTTGTCCGCCGGGGCGATACTCTTGGCGTGGTGCAACTGGAATCGCCTGCGATGAGGCATTTGCTCACGCAGATGCGCCCGCGTGGTGTGGACGACGTTATTGAATCGCTGGCGCTGGTGCGTCCCGCTGCTGCGGGGATTGGTGCCAAGGAGCGTTTTGTCCGCCGGCGCCGAGGCCTTGAACCGGTCGATGCAGTGCCCGCACTTCTGCGGCGTATTCTTCCGGGTACGGATGGCATGATGGTGTTCGAAGACGATTCGCTGCGGATGATCCAGGGGCTGACCGGATGGGACGACGTTGCCGCCGACCGTTTCCGCAAGCGCGTGGCTAAGCATAGGAATTCAGATGAAGCAGAGGTCCTTCATGCTGAGTTCATGGAGGCGGTTGCCCGGAGCGGTTTGACAGCCAACGATGCCGAAACTGTTTGGCTTCAACTGGCCAAGTTCAACAAGTATTCGTTCTGCAAAAGCCACGCGGTGAGTTACGGGCTGATTGCTTGGCGTTCGGCATGGCTGAAAGCGCGGCATCCGGCAGCGTTTTGGGCTGGTGCCCTCAACAATAATGGTGGCTGCTATGCATCGTGGGTTTATGTCGAGGCAGCCCGGCGTGCTGGAGTGCCTATTCTGCCTCCGTGCATTAACGACTCGGACGAAGGATTTGCGGTTCGCTCATCTGGTCTTCGTGTCGGTCTGGGGCGCATTGCCGGTCTGCCGGCCGAGTTTATCGGCCGGTTGTTGGCAGAACGTTCTCGTTATGGATCGTATATGTCTTGTAGTGATCTGGAAAGTCGCCTTTCGCCCGGTCCGGAGACTGTTCGCTTGTTGGTGCGTGCCGGTGCTCTCGATTCTGTGAGCGTTGAACGGAGGGCGCTGCTTCTGGATGCGGCATGGCGTCAGAAGCTTGGCATGCGTCCCGGTGCTGTGGAGATGTTTCCCGATCAGTTAGGACCAGATTGGGCACCACCGCCAGCATCGTGGTTCGAGCGCACTGCCGATGCGTTTCGTTTGCTTGGTTTTACACCAGATTGTTCATTGCTTGACCTGTTTCGGCCATGGCTGCCACGCCTCGGAGCGCGTTTGCCGGCTCCGTTGGCCGATGCTGCCGATCTGCGGCAGATGGTTGGCCGGCGTGTCAGTGTTGTTGGCCTGTTTGCCACGGGGCGCGATACCCTTACAGCGCAAGGCCGCCCGATGCAGTTTGTCACGCTGGTTGATCGATCGGGTGAGGCGGATGTCAGTCTTTTTCCGGGCATGTGCGCGCCGGTTGCGCACATGCATCTTGGTCCTTGGCTGGCGACGGGAGTGGTGGAAAGCCAGTACGATGCCATCACGCTGACAGCGCATTCGTTTCAGCCACTCAGGCGCCCGGGACTCGAAGGCAGTATCAACGCGGAGGGAATGTGCGCACTTGGAGCCTGAAAGCACGGCTTGTTGTTCCAGTAGTGTCGCCACCCATCGTTGGCGGGGTGATCGACATTGCCGGTGAGCGAATTGTTGGTGTGCGTTCGGGTGGCTACGCCGATGTCGATCTTGGCGACGCTGCCGTGGTTCCCGGACTGGTCAATGCCCATACGCACCTCGACCTGTCGGATTGCATTCAGCCCTTGCCAGTAGAAGGTGGATTTGCCGATTGGATCGGTTCTGTGATAAGGCATCGAAGACGTTCGAATGCTGATCCAGTTTCTGCCGTGAAACTGGGAATAGCAGAATTGATGGATACCGCCACAACACTTGTCGGCGATATCAGTGCTGACAGTGCGAGCGACGAGTTGCTGGAGCACGCGCCCATCGATGCGGTGGTCTACCGCGAAGTGATTGGGGTGAACGATGGGCGGGCAGAATCGTCGTGGAATGATTTTGCAAGGTGGTTGGCAGCCAGAACAACCAAGGCTCGGATATTGGCAGGCGTAAGCCCACATGCTCCCTACAGCACGCATCTGGAACTGATGTCGCGAACAGGTGCTTCTGGTCTCCCTAGTCAGATTCATTTTGCCGAGACACCCGAAGAGTTGCTCTTCTTGAAAGAGAGAAGTGGCCCGTTGGCAGAAATGCTGGCGAATTTGGGTGTGGGTGATACCAGCGGCCTAGCAACAAGCTTTAATGAAATCCTAGAGCGGATGCCGGGCGTGACTCTTGCGCATGCCAATTCTGTTTCGGAAGGATTTTTGATAGCGCATTCCAGCCATCCGCTGGTTCATTGCCCGGCAACCCACACTTGGTTTGGCCGTAGCCCTTTTCCGCTAGCCCGCCTGCTTGCATCGGGCATGATCGTTGGCTTGGGTACAGACAGTCGGGCAAGCAGCCCGGAAATCAACATGGGTCAACATCTGGGTCCGTTGCTGGACACACATCGAGACCTATGCCCAGCTGAAGTTCTGGCATGCGGCACGCGCCACGGCGCGAAGGCATTGGGCCAAGAACGGGATCATGGGGCCATTGCGCCGGGAATGCTGGCTAATCTTGCGGTTGTGAGCCATTCCGAAAAAGGGGTAAGCGCATTGGAAGGGGTCATCTGGAATTTGGGGCACCCCCTCGGCGTACTTTGGCGGGGAGAATGGCGGAAAATCAATCGATTGGCGAATGCCAGCGTGACATGGCATGATTGATGGATCAGAATAGAACCACAGTATTTCTGGCCGGTAATCCATCCGGGTGGTATGTCGGCCGATCGAGAACACGCTCATGCGCCTGGGACATCTTGCTTTCGTCCTTCACGCCCATCTTCCTTTCGTGCGCCATCCAGAGCATCCGGAATTTCTGGAAGAAGATTGGCTGTTTGAGGCACTGACCGAAACCTACCTACCTCTGATTCAGATGTTGGAAGATTTGGAACGCGACAGAGTGGACTGGCATCTGACGATGTCCGTGACACCCACTTTGGCTGCCATGCTGTCTGATCCGCTCCTGCAAGACCGCTACCAGACACGGTTGAAGCGTTTGGTGGAACTGGCGGGAAAGGAACTGGAGCGAACGCGCTGGGAACCCGAGTTCCACCATGTAGCGCGCATGTACTTGGAACGATTCACCCAATGTCAGGCTCTATACGAACGGTTGGGCCGCAATCCGATTGCTGGATTGAAAAAGCTGAAAAAAAGCGGCCGGCTCGAACTCATTGGTTGCGCAGCCACCCATGGTTACCTGCCGCTGCTTTCCCCGAGTCGCAAGGCTCAGGTGGCCCAGGTGGAAATTGGTTGCCGCGAGTTTGAACGTCATTTTGGATTTCGTCCTAAAGGTATGTGGCTTCCCGAATGTGGTTACACCCCTGGTGCGGACCAGATTTTGCAGGAATGTGGCGTCGATTACTTTTTTGTAGATACGCACGGTATTTTGCTGGCTGAGCCGAAACCGCGGTTTGGCGCCTATGCCCCCATCCGCTGCCCAGAGACGAATGTGGTGGCCTTCGGCCGGGATCAGGAATCGAGCCGGCAGGTTTGGAGCAAAGTGGAAGGGTATCCGGGCGATCCGTGGTACCGTGATTTTTACCGCGATGTGGGCTATGATTTAGATTACGAATATATTCGACCGTATTTGAATCCGTTTGGGGAGCGTGGCGCTGTTGGGGTGAAGTATTACCGCATCACCGGTGCTGGTGACACAAAGCTGCCATACGACCCAGGCATGGCACGCGTACGCGCCGCGGAGCACGCGGCCAACTTCCTGTTCAACCGAGAGAAGCAGGCGGAATGGGTTGCCGGTTCCATGGACGGCGTCGCGCCACTGCTGCTTGCCCCATACGATGCCGAGCTATTTGGACACTGGTGGTACGAAGGTCCCATCTGGTTGGAAGAAGTGTTCCGACAGGCGGCGCTTCGTCCACAGGGTGTGGTCTTGACCACTCCGTCGCGGTATCTCGAATCAGCGGCACATGTGCAGGTGGCATCGCCATCGTTTTCTTCATGGGGCGATGGCGGTTACAGCTCTTTTTGGCTGAACGGGACCAACGACTGGATTTACCCGCACCTTCATGAAATGGCTTGGCGCATGGAAGAACTGGCGCGCGATTTTCCCGAACCCACGGCGCTGGTTCGCCGGGCCCTCAATCAGGCGGCGCGCGAATTGCTTCTTGGCCAATCGAGTGACTGGGCATTTTCCATGACAACAGGCGCGCACGCTGAATATGCTGTGGCGCGTATCCGAAGCCATGTCGTGGCGTTTCTCGACCTAGACCGGCAGATCAGGTCGGGTGACGTGAATACGGATTGGCTTGCCGATCTGGAATCTCGCAACAACCTTTTCCCCGACATCGACTATCAAATATACAGTTGAATTGTCGATGGCTTAAAATGTTTTCAAGTACTCAATCAAGTCGAGTACTTCAGAATCGGAGAGGTGGTCGCCAAACAGGTGCCCGCTATTGCCTCTCCCTTTAAGTGTGGTGTCATACACCTTGCGTTTTTCGTGCGCCTCGGCACGATTCGCCGTTTCGGCATCGACATCGCGGGTTTTCCAGCCGACCTTTTCCCAGTCGTAGGCGCCAGCATCCGTGTTGTAAGACCTTGTGAATCGAGTGGGCCTTTTGTCCGATCTCAATAGATGCCACAGTGTTGGTACGGAGCCGTTGTGCAAGTAGGGCGCAGTCGCCCAAATGCCATCTAATGGCGGAGCCTGATATCCCCCAGTTCTGCGCGCCTTGAGTCCGGGGTTAGCTGCGTCTGTCGATTCGTTACTAAACCAGCTGCTGTTGTAAAAGTTCCCAAATTCCTGGCTAATTCCCAAATAACGTGTCGTGTCGGTTCCCACCGTTTCGAGAGGAATGACTTTCCCGGGGTAAGGACTGTTTTCGCCCGGCCCGCCATGACATTTGAAGCAAGAGGTTTCGTAAACTTTGCTCCCCCGTTCCGCCATCGCCTTGTTGATGTCTCGGGGGAAGGGTGGAGATTTCACAGAAAGGATATAAGCGCGTATATCGGCAAATGTTGTTTGTTCTTCCGAAAATCGACCGGGTCCGTTGAGCGGGTGCATCATGAATTGCATGATGCTCCGCACGGACCGGCTATCAGCTTCAGCTGTCGCGTACATCCATTTTTTTCGCTTAAGCAACCACCATGCTGGAACATCTTCGCACATGGAGTCGTTAAGGCCGAGATTGCGCCATGTGAACGTCAAATTAAGCGAAGTATCACGGAACCCAGAAAGGTAGACCGATGTGGCTCCCGCTTCGTTGGTGCCCCTTGTGTTGCACATGGTGTAAGGCGGTTTCACTCGGTCTACGAAACGTCCGGATAGCTCTTCAAACAAAGCTTGTAGATCGAGTGCCGTATTTCCCAATCCAACAATGCTTTGCCCCATCAGGCTCCCGCCATGGCATGTCATGCAGTCGAGGCATACTCCAGGTGTTCCAAAGGGCATGGGAGATGGGCGGAGGCCCATGGGTAAGTTGTCGTTGGGATAAGGGGCCAGAGCCAAGCCGTACCGTTCACGGAAGCGAGCAGGAAAATCTACAGGTTTTTCGTTCAAACCCCATCGACGCCAAGCTTCATTGACAACTGTGCGCGGAAATTGGCCCGGCGCAAAAGCCCGTGTAGTAAGGCTCGTGTAACCCCGCTCCGCAGAGGGAGGTTCAGCGCTGAAGACGAGAAACATAAGGGTGCAAGCAACAGTCATTCTGGAAATCCCGTGGAACTGCTCTCGACGGCTACACTCATGTTAAGGTCGAAAGCTATTGCTGGGTTGCCATTCCAATAAGGCTGAAGGGATTGAGTTCATCATGGGAATGACCTGGACCGTTATGCACCGGGGAAAAATTGATACTGCCAGTGTGATTGCCGGGTTGCAGGATCCGTGGCAGCTCCGCCTTGTCGATGGTTTACCCGCATTTCCCAACGAGTCAGTGCCGGAGGAATTCCAAGAAATTCGATTAGCACTGAACGGGTGCATGGTGACGTTAATTGCAGGGGAATCAGGATTGAAGCTTGTCACGTGGTCATCAATCGACCCTATGTTTAAGCAAGCCGTAGATCGTCTGGCGGAAGGTTTGGCCTCTGCTGGCGATGGTTCTGTGGCTGCACCTTCTGAATGATCGAACTAAGGTTGCGCTGCTTGAGATTTACCCGCAATGATCAGGCGCAGGTAAAGTGTTGTCTGCTTCTGTTCTGCTACAGCTGGTATTTCCAATGAAACAGCCCAGCAATTAGCTTCCAGTTTTTGTATTCCACGACCGTTATTTTTGCGGCCTTCCAGAACTGGCAACACTGCGGGATGTTTTGAGGTCACAGACATTGACTGCTTGAAAAGCACATCTTGTGACGGAACTGTACCGGGTTCAGTTCCCATGGGAACCAGCAACGCAAAGTGTCTGCTCGGCGCAGTGTCTGCGTGGTCATCGGTGACTGGTTGCAAGGCGTAGCGCAGGGCATAGCTACCTGCCGGAACGGTCTGGTTACGAAAATCAGTCCACGCCTTGTCGAAAGTAATGCACCCCAAAAGGCTGCCGATCGTCAAGCACTCAGGTGTTAGGCCATTGGCCAATTGTTCATTTTCTGCAGTAACCCTAAGAGATCGAACGGGATGGAGCACAATACGTTGTTTGCCACTTGTACTGACGGCAATGCCATCAGGCATGAGTGCGTCGCGCCATTGTTTAGAGATTTCAGCGGATAAAGGCTCGGAATCCTTCAGGACCATAGGGTCCATGAAGTGGATGCACAGAAGTGTGGAAAGAAACGCAATCATGTTTCTGGTTCCAAATTCGCGGGTTTGCGGGCCCAGCGTAATTTGGCGGATCGACTTCTGGGATTTCCCTTTTTTTCGTAGTCCGTTGGAACCATTGGTTCTTCAGAAATGGCGTCGTACTGGCCGGTACGCAATCCATCTTTGAATGCTTGCTTGATCAGTCGATCTTCACCGGAGTGAAAGCTGATGATGCATGCTGTGCCTCCCGGTGCCAGTACGTCTGGCATGGTGCGCAGCAGGTGCTTCAAGTTCGAAATTTCCCGGTTGACCAATAATCGCAGTGTTTGGAATAAGCGCGCTGCTGGATGGGTAACCCAAGCTTGCCCCTGCCTCAGACGCCATGATGTGCCGGGCGGGGCCAGCGCTTCCTCGCAAAAATTAGCAAGTTGCGTTGTTGAAAAGAATGGAGTCGTTTGGCGAGCAGCCACGATTGCGCGCGCCAGATGCCGTGCGCGCGGTTCATCGGCAAGTTCAATCATCGATTCTGCCAAAGTGTTTTCATCAATTTTCGCAAGGATCTCACGTGCTGTTTCGCCACGGGAGCGGTCCATTCGCATGTCGAGCGGGCCGTCACGCCTGTAAGAAAAACCACGGTCTGCATCGTCGATTTGCATGCTAGAGACGCCAAGATCGGCCAACAAACCATCGATACCCAACAAGCCGTGTTCACCCAATACCTGTGGGATGCCAGCAAAATTGCCTTGGCTGGAAATGAGCTTCGTTCCCGTCGCAGGTAACTCTTCAAGAGTGCGTGCCAGTTCGCTGCCGTCCAGGTCCATAACAATCATTGTTCCGGTACCGGCCATGCGGTCGATGATGGCGCGGGTATGTCCGCCATGGCCTAACGTGACATCTGCAATCACTTTGCCTGCTGCTGGTTGGAGGTGGTCGAGAACTTCGCGCAGAAGCACAGGTACGTGCGCGCCTTTTGGAGTAGAACGCCCATCCCGAGACTGGTTCCTGAATCGATTGGCCATAAAACTAACTGCCCACGAGAATCAAAGATGAGTTTACCAACACCGCGTGCCGTGTTCTTCGATCTAGATGGTACCCTGATCGATAGCTACGACGCTATTACGTCCAGTGTAAATCATGTCCGCCGAAACCGGTCGCTGGAGCCACTGACAGTTGATGAAGTTCGTTCAAAAGTTGGGCATGGGGTTGAAAAATTGCTTCGGTCAACCGTGCCGGGAACCGACTTAGCAAGCGATATTCCGCTTTACAAGGAACATCATCAAGTTGCTTGCGTTCAGTATACCCGGTTGCTGCCCGGAGCCGTTGAATTGTTGGATTTATTGGCCAAGCATGGCATTGGTGTGGGTATTTGCAGCAATAAACCCAAAGGGTTTACCCGCCTGATATTGCAGGCCTTGGAAATAGAAGGGCGGTTTGGCACCGTATGTGGCCCAGAAGATGCCACTCATCCCAAGCCCCATCCCGGAATGTTGCTGGAAGCAGGTCGCCGATTGAATGTATCCCTTGCCAGTTCACTTTATGTTGGAGACATGTTGGTAGATATACAGGCGGGTAGGGCTGCCGGGTGTCCGATTTGGGTTGTGGCAACTGGATCTGATACTCGCGAATCCTTGGCATTGGGCCAACCAGATGGCTTGTTTACAGACCTTTGGGAACTTGCCAGCGCATTGGATCTGAGAGAAGCGAAATGATGTCCAAAGACATTTTGCTCGTGATCTAGCACCCCGGGAGTGGACCACACATGCCGCGACTGATCGTGACCCGCGGTGCCGACGAAGGCAAGCAATATAACCTAAATGTCCCATTGGTTTTGATCGGGCGCGATCCTGCTGCCCGAGTCCGTCTGCTGGATACGGAAATATCTCGGCGCCATGCGGAACTAGTGGAAACGTCAGACGGCTACAGGTTGCGAGACCTTGGCAGTGCCAATGGAACGTTTGTCAATGGCCGCTCGGTTCAAGATGTTCTCCTGCGCTCTGGCGATCGAGTGCAAGTGGGCCAAACAGTATTGGTTATTGTTGCTGAAGGAAGCCGCAAATCGGGCGCATCTAGTCTGGCTGAGAAAATCAATCTGGTAACTGGGCAGGTTCAAGGATCCTTGGGTGGAACAGTAGTCAGTCGCCTTGGTGAAACTGAAGGCGACAAACTGCTGACTCGAGGGGGGCAGGGTGAAGGCGAATGGCTGCGGCGCGCTCTGGCTAACCTCGGAGTCATGTACGAAACTGCGACAGCTATCAGCAACATCTACGAGTTGGACAAGTTGCTGGCACGGTTACTGGAACTCGTGTTTCGCAGTATTGATGCGGATCGGGGCTGTATTCTTCTCGACGAACGCGAGGTTGCCGGGGATCCCGACCCAACGGCTTTTACCCCTCGAGCGGTTTACTGGCGAGGTGGATTACATGGAGCACCTCCCCCGGGAATTGAAGCAATTCATGTCAGCCGCACACTGATCGAGCACGTACTAAGGCGTAAGGAAGGCGTTTTGGTTTCTGATGCCAAGGCCGATGAACGATTCCAAACCGCTCCTAGCATTGTTCGGTCCCGTGTACGTGAGATTCTGTGCGTGCCATTGCGCGGCCGTGATCAAACCGTTGGATTGCTTTACCTCGATACAACGCGCGAATCCTCGGCAATGGAACTCTTGAGACCAGCTCAGGATTCTCCATCCTTTCAGGAAGATCATCTCAAACTAGCGATGGCCATGGCGCATCTCGCAGGGTTGGCAGTAGAAGAAAATCGGCATTACCAAGCACTGATTCAGGCGGAGCGCTTGGCCGCGGTGGGAACAGCGATGGCATCGCTATCGCACCATATCAAGAACATACTTCAGGGGCTTCAAAGCGGTTCGGACATCGTCAAAATGGCAGCGGAAGACGAGTCATGGGACACGCTTAAACAGGGGTGGCGCATTGTAGAACGGAATCAAAAACGAATCTATGACCTTGTGCTGGATATGCTCAGCTACTCAAAGGAACGGGAACCTTCGTTGGAATTGTGCGACCTAGGAAGCGTGGCGCAAGAAGCCTTCCAATTTATGAGCCAAAAAGCAAAAGACCTTGGTGTTGCTATGTCTTTTGAAATTGGTGAAAACCATGGAATGATCATGGCGGATCCGGAAGCCGTTCACCGGATCATTCTCAACTTATTAGGGAACGCCCTTGATGCGGTGGAACCAGAAAGTGGAATCGTAAAGTTAACAGTGCCGGCAGGAACGGATACCGAGAAAATTGAATTGACAGTGGAAGATAACGGTCCTGGGGTTCCCCGGGAAAAAATGGAAGAAATATTCAAGCCGTTTGTCAGTAGCAAGGGTAATCGCGGCACAGGGTTAGGCCTGCCAGTTAGTCGAAAACTTGCTCGTGAACATGGCGGTGATCTCACACTCGAAACAGGGCCGGAAGGGCAAACCAGATTTCGGCTGGTGATACCCAGAACAGGGCAGGATCGTTCGGAAGTTACGATGGCGCCGTGAAAGTGCAAGAAATCACATCGAGCCAATCAATGAATGGGTGGCTTGGGTGATTTGGGAGAAGGTTTCCGACATTGTCTTTTCTTTAGCCTCCACACCCTCGCTTGTTACCGAACGGTTCTTCCAAGTAAACTGATTGCATGCCTCTCCGGCACTGTTATCTGGAGAGTGTGAGGGAACATTGGATCCTTTGATCATGACTAATCCTTCCGCTGCAAGCGCGGCCAATCTTCCATTGATCGAGGACATGTACGACCGCTGGAGGAATGATCCCCAGTCGGTTGACCTCTCGTGGACATATTTCTTC
>Ga0255125_1000647_pt1 | contig 10372 bp, 9 predicted proteins | sample Law_Cont_RepC_8d_FD_188557 | JGI IMG/M metagenome (GOLD analysis project Ga0255125, IMG submission 188557) | Freshwater microbial communities from St. Lawrence River, New York, United States - Law_Cont_RepC_8d | ecosystem: Environmental > Aquatic > Freshwater > River | place: USA: New York...
GCCATTCATCGCTCTGCTGCGTTCTGTGCGGTTCGACTGACACCAGCAAACCTTTGTAATTGGAGCAACCGCATGAGCCAGACTCCCCTGCATGCTGAGATTGAACGACCCCCGGCCAACAGAAAACCTGCCCCCGGTGCGGCTTTGGCCACGCTCAAAATTCTGGCGTCGCTCAAAATCACCGTGGTGCTGTTCGCGCTATCGATCATCCTTGTTTTCTACGGCACGCTCGCCCAGAAGGAACAAGACATCTGGGATGTCGTTAACGAGTATTTTTGGTCGTGGTGCGTTTTCATCCCCAACCGCCTCACCTCCATGTTCCTTCAGATCTTTTTCGGAATGCCCACCAGTTTCAATATCCCCGGGTCGATTCCATTCCCCGGTGGCAAACTGATCTTCTGGGCCATCGCAGTCAACCTCCTTGCAGCCCATGCCACACGCTTGCGCGTCTCTTGGGAACGCTCAGGAGTGCTGCTGATCCACGGCGGGCTCATTCTCATGATGCTCGGTGAATTCCTCACCCGTGAATTTGCCGTGGAAAACACCATGACACTCATCACAGGTGGCAAATCATCGTTTGTGGAAAGCAACCGTCATGTTGAATTGGCATTCCTCCAGCCCAAAGACTCCGCCACCGATCACGTGCTCGTGGTGCCCGGCCCCATGCTTGAAGCCGCCGCGAAATCGGGCAAGCCAATCGACGACCCGCGCCTGCCCTGCACCGTGACCGTGAAGCAATACTACCACAACTGCGATCTGAAAGATCGACTCAAAGACGAGCCGCCCTACACAACCCATGGCGAAGGCAAAGACCTGACCATGCTGGAACGCCCACGCATCAATGGCGTCGATCCCGATCAAAAGGTCAACATGCCCGGCGCGTTGGTACAACTGACAGACCGCGACGGTACCGACCTCGGCACATGGCTGGTCAGCATCTGGCTGCAACAAACCCGCACGCCACGCCCGCAAAAACTCACCGCCAAGGCTGGCGAGCAACTCGTCTCACTCCGCTTCCAGCGAACGTACAAACCTTACACCATCACTCTTGAAGAGTTCCGCCACGAAGTCTATCCGGGTACTACCAAACCCCGAAACTTCCAAAGCGATATTCGCCTCGAAGATCCCGAAATCGGCGTCGATCGCCCCACCACCATCCGCATGAACGAACCGATGCGGCACCGGGGCGAAACCTTTTACCAGCATCAGGCACTCGCCGGAGACTCCGGCAGCGTCCTTCAGGTGGTCCGCAACCCGGGGTGGTTGCTTCCTTACCTATCGTGCGCTGTTGTTTCTCTGGGAATGCTGACTCATTTCGGCATCAACCTGTCGCGTTACCTGAGGAGAATGGCATGAGTCAGGTTCCAGACGCGAAGGGTTTTCCCGGAATTCCGCTGGCTGGTTGGTTGATATCAGGGGCCGTTGTGGGCGCGCTGTCGTTCATGATCGTTGCCATGAGCTACCGGAGTTCCAGCTACGAACTGGAAAAATTCGGCCAGTTGCCTATCCAAAGTGGCGGAAGACTTAAACCGTTCGACACGCTGGCCCGCACCAGCCTCCAGGTCATTACCCACCGCACCGAGTTTTCAGACACGGAAGGCCGTACCCGGCCAGCCACCGAATGGCTTCTCGACGTAATGACATCGCGGTTGTCGGACAAGGGTCGCGCCGAAAGCCTCAAGATATTCCGTGTCGAGAACGATCAAGTCCTCAGATTGCTTGGCGTTGAACGTCGTCAGGGACTGCGATACTCCATTTCCGAATTCCGCGAACGCATGGGAGATATCGAAAAAGCTGCCAGCGAGGCTGCCAAAGTCGATCCTGCCCGCCGCGATGTCTATCAAAGGCAACTTCTGGAGCTGACACGCCATCTGGAACTTTACATCCAGATCGCCACGCTTTCGATTCCCGAAACAGGGTTTATTCCACCAGAACCAGCAACAGAGGGTGAAACCGCCACGGATCGTTGGATGTCATTCCAAGAAGCCATGGTTGCCACCCGTGAAGGCCGAAACAATCCGGCAACCGAGGCGTTTGGTCGTTTGCTGTTGGCCTATGCAAATCAAAAACCTGCTGACTTCAACAAGCAGTTGGCCTCCTATCACGACATCCTTAAAGAACGCATTCCCGAATCTGCCATGGCCAAGGTGCAGATGGAACAGGCTTACAATGCCGTTAACCCCATCTATCTGGCGTGCGTGCTTTATCTGTGCGTGCTGCTTGCAACACTCGCCGGCTGGATGTTTGGTGCCAAAGAGCTCATCACGCTCCAACGGAGTGTTCTAGCAGCCACCATCATGGTGGCCTGCATTCACACAGTTGCTTTGCTCATGCGTATGTACTTGCAAGGACGGCCACCCGTTACCAACCTTTATTCCTCCGCTGTATTCATTGGCTGGGGATGTGCATGGCTCGGCGTGGTGATTGAACTCCTCGACAAGCGCGGAGCCGGCAACGCCATTGCCGCGGTTACGGGATTTTTGTCGTTGCTCATCGCCCAGTTTTTGGGTGCCAGTGGCGACACCCTTGAAATGCTGCAGGCCGTGCTCGACACCAACTTCTGGCTGGCCACGCATGTTACCTGCATCACGCTAGGCTACACCGCCAGTTTTGTCGCAGGCTTTTTAGGTATCGGTTATGTCCTCTGGGGCGTCTGCACACCATGGATGTCTGCCGAATCCGGTAAAGCCCTCATCAAGAAAACCTATGGCGTCGTTTGCTTCGCCACGCTGCTGAGCTTTGTCGGCACGGTATTGGGTGGTATTTGGGCTGACCAATCATGGGGCCGCTTCTGGGGGTGGGACCCCAAGGAAAACGGGGCGCTTCTCATTGTTTTGTGGAATGCTCTTATCTTGCATGCCCGCTGGGGCGGCATGGTGCGCGACCGTGGTGTGGCGGTACTGGCAATTCTTGGCAACATGATCACGGCATGGAGCTGGTTTGGCACCAACCAGCTCTCGGTAGGCTTGCATGCATACGGCTTCGACCAAACTCTTGCCCGCTCCTTGGTGATCACTTGGATAGCGCATCTTGGTTTGGCTGGTGTTGGCATGCTGCCAGCCTCGTGCTGGTGGAGCCTGCGTCCGAAAACCAACACTATTGGAACCGTGGCGAACGCCAACTTAAAAGCCGCCACTGGCCGCAAACGCTGACCAGAGGCGAGCGGGGGACGTAAGTCCCATGAGGATTTGGTTATCACGATTATCAAAAAAATTCAGGGTTAAGCGACCCACGTTACCAGCACGTTTTCCTTGCTGATAATATCGTTGATCGTGGCCTTTACCGCGGTGGCGTCCTTGATTTTTCGGCGGGCGCTATTTCCTGTCCACCATAGGCCTGATGGAGCTTTACCGAACACCTGGTTCAAGCGACGTGAACCGTAGCTTTTGAAATCCTGCAGAACCTTGGCCGGGTCCGGATCACCCGGGACATTCACCACGATATGCACACAGGTGGACCTGATCGACACGCCCAGCAATTTCCAGCCGCGGTGGTTGGCCGTTTCTTGGAATTGATCCAACACCGCCGCGGCTTTCGCGCCATCCAACTCAACCGGCTCACCTGCAGGCAACGCTTCGGGCAACTCCTGAAGTTCTGGTGGAAGTTGGTGGCCAAACATGGCCCATGTCAGATACCAGACTCGTTCCATAGCTATTATTCCTGCACTAAAAATCTGTGGGGGGGACAAGGTCCCCCCACAAAGGCGAATCATCAATCCTACAGGTTACCGCTGGTTCGGATCGAGCATGGTCAGAAATTCGAGGATGGCAAGATTGGCCGTGACCTTCAGCCCAATTCCTTTGCCTGAGGTCACTTCAATTCGGGCACGATCTATGCCAGCTTTATCCCCAAATGCCTTGGCGGATGCCTTGCGCACCAGTTCCTTGGGCACATTGGAATCGCCCAACTTCACAATTGAAGCCAGACCCAATTCCGCCTGCATCATGGAGCCGGTCACCGGGGCAACACTGGCCATGTCCTTCAGTAATGCCAACGCTTCCGGCCCTGCTGTGATCAGGACCATATCGTTGCGCACGGCCAAGAATGCCGGGCCGTCTCCAAGCATCTCGCGCGCCTTGGAATCGTTACCGGAAATCTCATGAACCTTGACCCCGGCATACGTCGCGACATCGAGCTTGAGCTTACCCTCGAGTTTTTCACCCAACTGCTTGACAGCAGCCCTGATCACACCCTCAACCTTGGCGCCGTCCTTGACTCGGAACGCGAGGGCCGCTGTATGCAGCCCTTCCTTTTTTGAAGGAATCAAGGCTACGCCCGAGTCAAAAACACCGGATTTAAGAGTGGGCATGATCGCATCGATTACTTCTGCGATCATCTTTTTCTCACTGTCGCCAGCATCCGAATTCTTGGCTTTGGCAAAGCCTTCTTCAAGGACTCCCACGAATGCTTTACGCAGGTCTGGTGGCAACATCACGTACGAGGAAAGCGACAATGTTTTACCATAACCCGCCACCGCGCGTCCGATGGATGGTCCTGAACCCATGGCCTCCATGGCCTTGCCGAGCGATGAGTTTTCAATGGTTTCCATCCGTGCTTCCAATCGTAAATCCTCGGTCTTTTCGTCGAGCCCCATCTCGAGGTCGAGTGCTCCGCCTTCTTTCAGAAACTGAATCATTCCGCCTTCCATCATGTCGCTCATTTGCAAACGAAATGTTTTCGCTGCCGGGGTTTCATCGGCTGGTGCCTTCTCGCGCGCCATGGCGATCGACTGCTTCAGAGCTTCCACAGCGGTAATACGCAGGTTTTCCGGCACCGCAGCCAAGTCGAAATGCAAACGCGCAACGCTTCCCGCTGGCGCCTGAAGCAACTTGGCAGGGTCTGGAAGAGCCGAATCCGCAAGGGGAGCTTCGTCTTTCAGGGTTGCCCAGCAGTAGCCCTTGGTAAAGCGCAAAAAGATCGGGAAAGGAGATTGATCGAGATTCAGCGTGTGAAGGCCCTTGCCCTTGGCTTCCACCAAATTGCCACCAATGACACCTGCCAATTTCTTCAATGCCGCCAACATAGCGGTCTCGTCGCTGGCTGGAACAAGAATCACTCCGGTACTGTCGAGCCCGTTGGGCCCGATACTTCCGTAAATTCCGATCGGTTTGGAAGGATCAAACCCTTGGATTCCGCCCGGCCCTGTCACGCTTTGCAACGCGTTTTTGAGCTGTTCAGCTTCGGCCTTGCGGTTGACCTTTTCAGCCAACAGGAAAAACTGCCGGGTCAATGTTTCGATTGAAGCTAGGCGCACCAACAGGGGCGGAGTCTTGGCTTCGGCGGCTGCTACCGGGGCCATTGGGGCTACCAGAGCCACCAGCAACGCGATTATTCCTAGTCTGTTTGACATTTGGATCATGATTTCCTCCCCATTGAACTACTGACTCTGTTCCAACTACCGGTTAGCATCATCCGGGGTTTCAGGCGCATATGGTGAAGTAGGAGGGGCAGGCATGTCCAGTGCATGTGGTTGGGTGGTCGCGTGGGCGTTGATGGCAAGCGGGCAACCCACTGTTTCAGCCCAACTGGCCGAAGGGGTTGTTTCCTTCAAATTGGGAAACCAAGTCGTGACCCGCTACCACGCTCACGCTGATGTTGCCAAGCCTTATTTCTGGCCTGTTATTACCCCAGCTGGCGTCGCTGTCACCCGCGACTGGCCAATGGTGGCCGACGCCAAGGAAGCCAAAGACCACAAGCACCAGAAGTCGGCTTGGTTCTGCCATGGCGACATCATGCTGGATGGTCACACACCCACCAAACGCAAAGGCATTGAAGGAACCGATTTTTGGAGCGAGGAATCGGGCCACGGGAAAATCGTCTGCACCGATCTGACCATGAAATCCACGCCCGGTGCCGTGGTGGTTGATACACGCAACTTATGGAAAGACTCCACAGGCAAGGCGATCCTCACCGAAGCACGTACCCTCATTTTCAAGCCCCGCGATGCCAATTCGTGGATCATGGAAGTGACATCCATCATGACGGCCAGTCAGGGAGCCATTACTTTTGAAGACACCAAGGAAGGGTCGTTCGGCGTGCGAGTACGCGATGACCTGACGGAAAAACCCGGCACAGGGATCCTGACCAACGCGGAGGGCCTGAAAGGCGAGAAAAACCTGTGGGGCAAGAAATCGACCTGGTGCGACTACTCAGGTACCACGGGAGCCAAAACTGTGGGGGTGGCTATAGTAGCCCACCCTGAAAACCCATACCCAACCTGCTGGCATTCCAGAGGTTATGGTCTGATGGCGGCAAATCCGTTTGGTCGCGGCAAGTCTGGCTTCCCTGACATGAAAGGGCGCACCGATCTGGTTAAGGTGAACAAAGGGGAAAGCATCAAGCTGACCTACGCCATGGTGGTACACGATGGCGACGCTACCTCAGCCAAATTAAGTGAACGGGTGTTCGGCAAGTAGGTCTGGATCGTATAGCAACCAGAGTGAATCTTTTGGAGACGCCAACATGAATGCCTTCTGCTGCGCCATTGTCCTTGGCTTGCTGGCCCAGGAACCAACTCCAGCCGCAAATGTGAAGGAAGTGAAGTTTGCAGAACTGGCCAACGCCATCCGTGCCCTGAAGGGGCAGGTGGTTGTGGTGGATATCTGGCAGCGGACCTGAATCCCCTGCATCAAGGCCTTGCCCCATCTGGTCGAGATGGGCGGCCGTTACCCCGGAAAAGTGACGGTGATTGCCGTCCATGTGGAAATCCCCCTCGATGCGGAGGAGGGACTCGACAAGGTGCGCGACAAGGTTCATGCCATTGTGCAGCGAGCGAAACTTCCGGGGATTTCCTACATGCTGCGCGAGCCGCAGGAAGTATGGCAAGCGAAATTTGAAATTGAGGGTTATCCCTCCACGTTTGTTTTCAACAAGGCGGGTCGAATCGCCAAAAAGTTCCTCGACAGCGAGGCGGCGGAGGCAGAATTGCCGACGTTACTGTCCAAACTTGTCCAAGAACCATAATTACGGGGAAAAGCAGATGTTGAGCATGGATCGCGAGATTTTGGGCGCAGCGTTGGGACGCCTTTCAAGTGGCTTGTACATCGTGACAGCAGGCACGGGTGATCAGGCCCAGGGGATGCTGGCAAGCTGGGTTCAGCAGTGTGGATTTGAGCCACCCGCATTGAGCGTGGCCATCAACCGCGACCGTGGCCTTTCGGCTTTGCTGGTTCCGGGTAGCAAATTCATGGTGCACGTGGTGCGCGATGGACAGAAGGAGCTGTTGCGCCATTTTGGCAAAGGCACAGCACCCGGCGTGGAAGGATTCGCTCCGCTCGCCGTTAAGCTTTCAGAAGACTTGCCTCCCATTCTTGAAGACGCCCACGGGCATTTACTGTGCGAAGTAACCGGTCGGTTTAATGTGGGCGATCACGATCTGGTGATTGGAACCGCACTGGCGGGCCATGCAGAGGCGGAAGGTGCCCCATGGACACACGTTCGCCGTAATGGATTCCGGTACTAACATCCCACGTAAGCACCTACCATGGTATGCTTGGTGCTGTTGCGTTTTTTCTTCACGGAAGTGTCGCGCCATGACCACCACTGCCCCTGCCAATACCCAGCAACTGATTGAACAGTTGCTCGCCATTGTTGGTCAGGACGGGATGATCAGTTCGCAAGCCGAACTGCTGGTTTACGAATGCGACGCCTACACCTTGGAAAAGAACAAACCTGATGTGGTGGTGTTTCCAACCAGCACCGAGCATGTCGTTGAGATCGTGAAGGTATGCCAAAAACTGGGCGTACCTTTCCTGCCTCGCGGATCAGGTACCAGCTTGGCGGGTGGTTGCCTGCCTGTGGGTGGCGGCGTGATCATATCGCTGGCCCGCATGAAACGCATTCACGAAGTGAATATCCGCGACCGTTATGCCTTGGTAGAAGCGGGGGTCATCAATGTATGGCTCACCAACCGGGTCAAAAATGATGGGTGGCACTATGCTCCTGACCCATCGAGCCAAGGGGCATGTACGATCGGCGGGAATGTCGCGACCAATTCGGGCGGCCCGCACACCTTGAAGTATGGCGTGACCGTCAACCACATTCTGGGTGTTGAAATTGTGCTGCCCGACGGCACAGTCCAAACCCTTGGTGGCCCGGTGGAAGATGGTCCAGGTCTCGACCTCACCGGTGTTGTGGTCGGCTCAGAAGGGACTTTTGGAGTTGTCACCAAGGCGTGGGTGCGCTTGGTGCGGAACCCGGAGTCGGTGCGCACGCTTCTGGGTGTATTCGAAACTGTGGACGATGCCACTGCCACCATTTCAGAGATCATTGGTACTGGAATTGTGCCCGCGGCTTTGGAATTGCTCGATTCCCTTATTTTGAAAGCTGTTGAAGAAGCGTTCCACTTTGGCTTCCCGCTTGATGCCGGCGCCGTTCTCATTATGGAAGTTGATGGGCTGGAAGCAGGTTTGGAGAACGAGGCGGAACGGATCGAGAAGCTTGCGTTGGCCAATGGCGCTCGCGAAGTCCGGCGCGCGCGCACCGAAGCAGACCGTCTTCTTCTGTGGAAATGCCGCAAGCAGGCGTTTGGTGCCGTGGGCCGTTTAGCCCCAAGCTACTGCACTCAAGATGGCGTGGTGCCGCGCACGGCGCTGCCAACCATGTTGCGGAGCATCAAGGCCATTGGCACAAAATACGATTTGCAGATTGCCAATGTGTTTCATGCAGGCGATGGTAACCTCCACCCCATCCTTCTGTTCGATGAACGCGATTCCGACCAGCAACGGCGTGTGATGGAAGCCAGCCACGAGATTCTGGAAGAGTGCCTACGGCTGGGTGGTAGCGTCACCGGCGAGCATGGAATTGGCGTTGAAAAGATCGACTTTATGCCCAAATTGTTCACACCAGACGACCTTGAAGCCATGGGGCGCGTTCGCCACGCATTCAATCCCACCGGTTTGTGCAGCCCGGACAAAATGTTGCCAACGGCAGGTGCCTGCGCTGAACCCAGCCGGCACAAACACATTAAACCCGGCCGCCGTGCCGCTTTATAAACCATAACCGAGGACCTGCCCGCGCCATGCCCGACACGATCGACCTCGATGGACTCTCCATCGATTCCATTACACCCGCAACTCCGGACGCCTTGAGTGAGATAGTCCGGGTTGCGCACACGACTAGTAAACCACTTTATTGGGTGGGTGGTGGCACATCGCTCGACGCCGGGTTGCCTCCCAGAAAAGCTGGCACCGCGGTTCGCACCACCCTGCTCGACAAGGTTATCGATTACCCCGCGCGGGACATGACCATCACCGTGCAATCCGGTATTCGTATCAGCACTCTTCAAGAGATTCTGGCCAAGGAAAAGCAGACTCTTCCGCTAGATATTCCCTGGCCAGACAAGGCCACTTTGGGCGGTGTGCTGGCATGCAACACATCTGGCTCGCGCAGGCTTGCCCATGGAACACCCCGCGATTTCGTGATTGGTCTGACAGTGCTCAACGATCAGGGCAGACCGACCAAATCGGGCGGCCGGGTTGTGAAGAATGTCGCCGGGTACGACATGGCCAAGCTTCATGTGGGCGCCTTGGGAACCCTTGGGCCCATTGTGCAAGTCACACTTAAAGTTCGGCCACTGCCACCAGCGCGTGCTTGGTTAGCCATGCCGCTTCTTGGCGATGCCCTTGATACTGCCTGCGACCGGGCCCACGGCTGCCAGTCACGCCCCGTGGCCTTCGACCTTCTGGCACTTCCCGGCGGTCCGGTGGCTTGGACAGCCATGATCGGTTTCGAAGGTGAACCGGACGCGGTCGCTTGGCAAGTGTCGCGGGCCAAAACCGAATTTAGCAATCTTGTGAAGGGCAATATCATCGAGTGTCAGGCCTCGACAGTCGATGCCATGGCAACAAAACTCGCTGAACGCACCGACCCCGCTGAAGGCGTGGTTCTGGCACTGGGGTGCCTGCCTTCGCGCACTGCGGCCTTGGCGGCACGCGTGCTTGCCGATCTGCCCGGCGCCGTGGTGCATGCGCTTCCAGGATCTGGCCTGATCAAAACCGTTACGAGTGCTCAGGTAGATCCAAGGCCATTACTTGCGGGCTGGCGCCAAGCCGCCGGGCCCGGTGGTTGGGCCCGCTTGGTGCGTGCCCCGCGTGCTTGGAAAACCGCAGACGCCACATGGGGCGCACCCCGGCCTGAAAGCACGCTTTCAAGTGCCATCCAGCGTGAGCTTGATCCAAAAGGGTTATTCAACCCGGGCCGCCTTCTGCATCAGCCCTGAAACTTCTCCAACAGACTCGACGAGACAACGCCATGACCGCCCCGACAGCCCGCCAAAGTTTGCCGCTTGCCAACGACCTTGGCAAGAACATCGACTACGAACTGTTCATGGACTGCGTGCACTGCGGCCTGTGCCTTGGCTCATGCCCCACCT
>Ga0255125_1000649_pt1 | contig 10350 bp, 7 predicted proteins | sample Law_Cont_RepC_8d_FD_188557 | JGI IMG/M metagenome (GOLD analysis project Ga0255125, IMG submission 188557) | Freshwater microbial communities from St. Lawrence River, New York, United States - Law_Cont_RepC_8d | ecosystem: Environmental > Aquatic > Freshwater > River | place: USA: New York...
ACGAGTTCAACGCCGCCCATGCCTTCCTCCGCGACGAAGGAGACCGGTACGACCCCGCCGCTGCACGCGCAGCCATAGGCTTGGCAGCAGACATGTTTGGGCGAACGCTTTAATCGAGTTTTCCGGTGGGACGAGCGTCCAGCCTGTTAGCTAGCACATTCCAAGTCGGCAGTATGAGAAGTACGGCAATGATTAGGGTGCTGATTGAAAAAGACCGGCGGGACGCCGGTCTCGCCAGCCAATGAAATCAATCCGCTTTGGGCTTATACCCGATACGCGTCTGGTGGGACCGCCGTCGCGCCGATCCGCAAAAGCGCATACCCAATCCAATCCATTTTCCGAGAGGACAACTGTGGCCCCACTCTGCCTCGCGGGGCTCTTCGATGCAGAGGGGTTCAACGTGCAAGATTCAAAAACTCCATATATTCTGCCAACCGAATTCTAGGCCGCATAGACCTGCGCGCCATCCACCCATGTCTCGCAAACCTGCAATGCGTCGTTCATCAGCACAAAATCAGCTCTTTTACCTACAGATAATGATCCCATCTCCGCATCCAGACCAGCAATGCGCGCCGGGGTCAAACTAGCCATGCCGGCCACCACGTGAAGCGGCGCACCCGTGGCGCGCACCATGTTCCTGAAGCCCTCGTCCATACCCGCCACGGCAGAGGCCAAGGCTTTGCCATCGAGGGTGAGCCCCACTCCGTTGGATTTCAGAACTAGCTCATTCAGTTCCTTCGGCCCAAACACATAATGTCCATCGGGCATATCCATGCCGCGCATGGCGTCGGTCACCAAGGCCAGCCGGTCAGGGCCCTTCACCTTGAACGCCAGACGCAACAGTTCATCCGCCAGATGCCTGCCATCGGCAATGATTTCTGTTGTGAGTGCATCGAGGCACAACGTGGCCTCCATCAGCCCGCCGCGCATGGGGTAGGTCTGCTCCAACCGCAACCGAGCACGGTCCGACATGGCGCAGAACAGGTGATCCACATGGCGTGCCCCCCAGCCAACGGCACGTTCCACTTGATCGAACGTTGCGTGAGAATGGCCCAGATTCAGTCGCACACCCTTGCGCCTACAGGCGATGGCAAAACTCTCAGCACCTAAAAGCTCCGGTGCCACGCTGGCTGTGCGCACAAAACGCGCATCCAGCATGGTTTCAAAATCACACTTTTGCGGAGCAACCAACCCTTCCGAAGGATGGCATCCCTTGGCCGCCGGGGCAAAAAACGGACCGTAGAGGTGAACTCCCGCCAAACGCGCCCCACCTGTGGGAACGTCGATCAATTGGGCTGCCATATCCAGAAAACGGCGTATGAGCGGGTCGGGAGCAACCGTGGAGGTGGCCAGCAACCGCGTGGTGCCATGCCGGGCGTGGGCCTTGCAAACCGCTTCGAATGCTTCGCGTGTGCCGTCCATGAAGTCGTGGCCGGAGCCACCATGAACATGCAGGTCGAAAAAACCGGGAGCAATCAGGCCGGGCCAGATGCGGGTATCAGTTGGAACCGGATCTGCCGGATCCAGTATTTCCACACTTGCAATCCGATTACGAACCTGCCGGATCACGCCACGCTTGGCGCCATCCGGCAGGAGCAATGTTCCGCAAATCTGCTGGTGGGATTCCATCAGCTCCATCCATTTTAGTGGCGGAAGAGGAATTCCTTGGCATTGATCAAGGCCCAGTGGAGATCTTCAAATCCACGGCGCCTGTCCTTCACCTTGGCCAAGTGCGCCATGGCGATCTTTTGGTCTTCAGCAGAAGGAAGCCGGGACAGCGTGTTCAGGTACAAGTCTGCCAGAATTTCGCTATCCGTCTTCTTCTCATTCATAAGACGCCCCACACGATTCGTGGGCGACCTGAGTTTATCGTTAATTGTTGGCCCGTTGATCAATTGCAGCGCCTGGGCCAAATTGCTGTCGCTTTCGCGTTCGCATTCACAGGCCAGCTCACGCGCTGGTTGACCAAAAGTCTTCAAAAACAGGTTGTTCACTTCGCCATCGGGCAGTTGCGTGGCGCGTGTTCCCGCTGGCAAGCCCGCAAATTTCTCGGGCATTTCAGTCGACTGGCAAATGGCATCGAGCAATTGCTCGGCGGTTAGCAGGCGCGAAACAGCATGACTGAAGTATCGGGTATCGTCTTTGTTGCCTTCATTGGCCGTGGCCGACAACTGGTACGACCGTGAGTTCATAATGGTCCTAATCAGATGCTTGATGTCGAACTGGTGGCTAACCAGATCGCGGGTCAAAAACGATAGCAAGTCATCGTTGACCGAAGGATTGGAATCGCGGAAGTCATCGACTGGCTCGACCACACCGCGGCCCATCACGTGGAACCATACTCGGTTGGCAAGCGCCCGGGCAAAGAACGGGTTGGTGCCCGAAGTCATCCAAGCTGCGAGAGCCTCACGGCGATCTTGGCCATCGGCAACCTTCGCGATATCGCCTCCCATGAATTTGGGTGGCATCACCTTGCCCGTACGTGGCTGAGTCACCTCGCCACCACGGTCGGTGTAAATGACTTCAGCTCCCGGAGTCTGAGGATTGGGCCCAGGTTGCATCGGGTCAGCCTTCTGCTTCACCCGGGCAAAGAATGCTGCCAAACTGTAGTAGTCGTCCTGCGTCCACCTTTCAAACGGGTGGTTGTGGCATTTGGCGCACTGCATACGCACACCAAAGAACAACTGAGCTGTCGTTTCAGCCAAGTTCTGAGGGTCGCGTGCCACACGGTAAAAGTTAGCAGGGGCTTCGGTGAACGTGCTGCCACGAGCGGTTACCAGATCGCGTACCACTTGGTCGAAGGGAGTGTTTTGTTCCACCCGTTCGCGGATCCACTGCTGGAACACCTGCGTTCCCTTCACCTGAATTGTTTTGCGGTTGGAACGCAGAACATCCGACCATTTCAGCGTCCAATAGTCGGCATATTCAGGCCTATCGAGCAGTGCATCGATCAGCTTTGCCCGGCGGTCTGAAGACTTGTCGGCCAAAAACACCTTCACTTCCTCGGCTGACGGAATGATTCCGCAGATGTCGAGGTAGGCGCGCCTGACAAAATCAGCGTCGGTGCACAGGTCAGACGGGGAAATGTTCAGCAGCTTGAGCTTGGCGAACACATGCTTGTCGATTTCGTTGTTTTCGGGAATGTTCGGGAAGACGAAGCCGGGCTTGGGTTCCAGATAGGTCAACCGAATCGTCACCATTTCCTCAAGGTAACGCCCAAGAATGGCCACTTCGCCCGCCTGACGGAATTCCACCAAACCCTGGGGCGTGACATCGGCAACGCTTGGATCGCTAGTAGACAGCGAACTGAAACGGGTAACATCACGGGTAGAACCGTCCGAGAAGGTGGCTTCGATGGCCAGTTGCTGCCAACGGGCAGGCTTAACCTGCAAACGCGATCCGGGCAGTACTTTGAGGGATTTCACAGTTGCCAGTGTCGGAGCGTCGTCGCGCATCCCTTCGGCCAGCCAACCTTCAACGGCCATGGTTCCCACACCACCCGTGGCAAATTTCTGGCCACCTTCGTGCGGAACCCTACCGAGGCCCTTCAGAAGCAGCAGGCTTGCTTGGGGATCGTGAGAAACCGTACGGCGGCCCATCACATCGCGGGTCAATTGAGCAAAATCTGCCGCTGGATCAAAACCGCGCAGGCTCAATTTGAATCCGTTCTTGCCAGATGGCGTGCCGTGGCAAGCGCCAGCGTTGCAACCGCCGACATTCAGCGCTGCAATCACTTCGTGGCGGAAGCTTACAGGTGTTTTCTTGTCCAAATCGCGCACATTCAGCGGCGCCTCGGCCCGTACCTTACCCGCCATGGCCACCACTTTGCCCTGACCATTGGCCAAGGGAACAATGAATCCGCTTTCGTCGATACGCGCCAAATTGGCTGGTTCCACGCTGAAAGCGACCAAACCACTGACATCGCGCACCACATCGCCTGCATAACTGGCCGTGACCAGCACCTGCCGACGCGAACGCTCACCCACCAATTCAATGGCACCGGGTTCAATTTTCGCTGTGGCAGGTTGTCCCAACACTGCGGCCCGTTTATCGGGGTCGGTGGGCCAACCGGCATAAGCCACCGGCAACAACCCTACAGACAACGCCAAGCAAAGCAGGCGGGTGAATACCGACATGTCGGGGCCCTCTTCGTTCAGGTGGGAGCGGCTGAGGCTTCTATGCCGCACGGTCTCGGACGTATTGGCAGGAGCGAACAATTACTATCATCGGCGATAACTCTCTCCCGGTCAAGCGCTCGATGCACATTGGGGTCAGAACCCGCCCGGATTCAGCGCGCGTTCCATCAGGCCATGGCCTGGGTCTACCAGCAAGCCCGTCGCCAATGCTGATACCTCGTTGTAACTCGTGGCCCCGTTTGGCTTGATAGCGTAGCCAGCCAAGGCAAACGGCACCGCGCCGTAGCTGTGGGCCCGGGTACGCAGCGTGGTCCGGTGGTCCGGTTCGATCAAGATCCGGCACTCGGGAAACCGCTCGAGGGAGTTCATAATCGGGCCAACAATATGGCGGTCGATCTCTTCGATCGCCTTCACCTTGGCATCAAGTCTGCCTTCATGCGACGCTTCGTCAGGAGCCTCCACATGCACACACACCACATCGTGTTGAGCCAAGGCTGCAGTCCCCCAGCGCCCCTTGGCGGCGTAGTCGGTGTCGAGGTACCCCGTGGCACCGGGAACATCGATACGCTCCCAGCCAATCAGCTGGCCCACGCCACGCACAAGATCCACCGCGCTCAAAATCGCACCACGCAGGCCAAAGCGTTCTTCAAAGCTTTTCAGCACGGGCGCACGCCCCATCCCCCACAGCCAGCACTGAGTTGCAGGCTTTTGGCCAGCAGCCAGACGCGCCTTGTTGGCAGGTGCATCCATGAACAAGGGAATGCTCGCGACCATCAACTCGTTCAGCAGATCGGAACCCGGCCCTTTGGGTAGGTGCGGGGCCGTGGGCTGGTCGGGAATGTCGTGCGGTGGCTGACCTTTAGTCGCTTGAGTGAACAGCTTCGATCCGCCTCGCACCACCAGCAGATTGCGGTAGCTCACTCCCGCATGAAATTCCAGAACCACGGGCACACCATCCACAACCCGTGGCCCGCCCAAACGCTCCTGCAATAACGCCAACAGCGATTTGCCCGTTGCATTGTCCACATGCCCCGCCGTGAAGTCACGCATGGCACCATCGGGCGCGTACACCAAATTGCACCGCACAGCCCAATCGTTGGCACCCAGTGTTATGCCCATGGCACGCGCCTCAAGCGGCGCTCTGCCCGTGTAAACCACATCCGGGTCGTAACCGAACAGGCTGAGCGTGGCCACGTCGCTGGCCGGTGTCTGGCTCGGCGGAACGTTGTTCGACAGCCCCACAATGCCACGCCGGGCGACATCGTCCATTGCCGGGGTATGCGCCGCTTGAAGTGGGGTTTTACCACCTAGGGCTTCTTGGGGTTCATCGGCAGCTCCATCTGGAATCACAATCAAAAGCTTCATATCAGACACTCCATACGTTTCTTCAAAGTAAAATCGGTCAGTCGAGCATTTCGGCCAAAAGGGCCTTGGCTCCGTAAATGTCACGCAAGGCCAAGGCGATAGCCCCGGCATGAACGGCCACGTGGCGCGCGCCAACATCGGTGTACACAAAGTTGCGCACAAGCCCGGGCCTGTTCCTATCGAAATTCACACCGATCAGGCGCCCTTGACGGTCGATGACCGGGCTGCCCGAATTGCCACCAATCGTGTCTGCTGTTGAGATAAAATTCAGGGGCGTGTCGCCGCTGATGCGGTCGCGCGCCTTCAGCCACGAAGCAGGCAGGTGAAAGGGCTCACTTCCCCCCATGAGATCGTGGCGGGCAAACAACCCGGCTACCGTGGTGCGCACAGGCACCAACTGCCCGTTCTCCGTGTACGGCTTCACCACGCCAAACGCCAGCCTTAGTGTGAACGTGGCATCTGGCGCCATGCTCCGACCGTAAAGCTTGAAACGTGCCTGCGCCACGCGTGCCATAGCTTGGCGTTCCGGTTCCTCCACCTCTTCCTCCGCCTTCTTGCGCACCGCGCGCGCTGCAGGGTCTACCAGCACCGCCAAGCGGATCATGGCGTCGGTACTGCTGGCCACAGCGGCGCGCCCGCCTGCCACCAAGCGTCTGCGTTCCTGCACATCAGCCAAGCGAGAGCCATCCACCACTTCAGAAGCCACCCGATTGGGCTGGCGGCCAGCCAGCAACCGGGCAACCTCTGGGTGCTTTACGCCCAAGGCCTCTGCCAAGAATGTCAGCGTTGCCGTCAGCCGCACCTTTTCAAGCGGCACATGAATGGGTGCGGGAGAATAAAGCGACAGCTCCAAAGATTTTCGGTTCGAGTCGCGGTATTCACGCAGCCTATCGCCATCGGGCTTGTCGCTTTCATCAGCCAGTCGAACAATTGTGCGCGCAATGCCAAAAAGGTCGGAATCGAATCCAAAGCCGCGCTCCAACAGCGCATGATCCCGCTGAAACTGGGCGTGCGCCTGACACGCCGCCTGCAGCCGGGACCATGGTGCGACATCGGACACGGCTTCCTGAAGGCGCTTTTCTTCCTCCATTTTGCCCGACATCAGCTTGGAATCGAGCAAACCCTGATACTGGCCCGAAAGTGCCTTGCGGCTGTTAGCCACCGAATGCAACTCACGCGCTGCCTGCCGAGCAGCATCGGGGCTGGTTTCGGCATATTGGCCCAAAGCCGCCTCCAGCATGCGCAAATAAGAAAGTGTGAACGGATGAAGGTGGTCGCGGCGGTGTTCAAGTTTGGCGACGGTTTCCAGCCGCTGCGTGGAACCGGGATGGCCCGTCACGAATACCAGATCGCCCTCGGCAGGCCCGGGAGGATGCAGCCTTAGAAAGGCACCGGGAACGACAGGCACGCCTTTGTCGTACACACGGAACAAGCAAAAATCGAGACCATGACGCGGGTACTCGAAATTGTCCACATCACCGCCAAACCCTGCCACGGAAGATTCCGGAGCAAACGCCAGCTTCACTTCGGTGTACCGGCGGTAACGGTAAAGGTGGTACATACCACCGTGGTAAAGCGTGACCACATCCGACCTCAAGCCGGTCTTCTCCAACGATTCCTTCTCAATCAGCGCCATCACCGAGCGTCGCGCGGCATTCTGGCCCGCTGCATCGGTTTTGGCTTTCACCGCTTCTTCTATTCGGGCTGTCACATCCTCAATGCTCACCAGGACATTCAGTTCCAGATCCGGACATGGCAACTCGTCTTCAGCGCGCTGAGCCAGAAAACCGTCCTTCAGCAAGTCCCGCGACGGGGTACTCAATTTGGCAAGCGCATCGGCACCCACATGGTGATTGGTGATCACCAAACCACGGCCCGAGACAAATGCTCCCGAACCACCACTGTTGAACCGAACCGACGACGCTTGCGCCCGGTCCAGCCACGGTTGGGTCAGGTCGAACTGGTGCCGCTCCTTCAGCAACGCGTGCGGAGGATCGTTCAGAAGCCACATGCCTTCGTCGCTGCGTCCCACTGAAATCGCCCCCAATCCTGCAACTAGAGAGAATAGGCAGTACAGGAAAAGCCGGCTCACCTTCATCATGCTGATTCCCCCTCTTCCTGTTGCTTTCTTTCTACGAATATGGCCTGAGACATTCCGGTCGATCTTGAGTTCTAAACGCATGCCGGGCATTGTACTGCCCCGAACACCTGTTGGAGGATGCCTCGTGAACGCCCGGACCATGCAACAACTCAAACGCCTAGCGGGTGCGGGCCTCGGTACCCTCCTGATGGTGGTATTTGCCGGTGGACTCTTTGGCTTCTACAGGCATGTTTGGGAACACGGCAAGCGCCTGCGTGAGGTTGTACCCGGCAAGTTGTATCGCAGCGGACAACTCACCGTCGATGGTTTCCGCGATGCCGTGGAACGGTACGGCATAAAATCGGTTGTCAACCTTCAGGATGAATTCCCCGACCCACGCATCCGCAACGGCACCTTCGACAAACAAACCACTGGCGAACAGGAAATGTGCCGCGAACTCGGCGTGCGCTACTTCCATGTCATGCCCGACCTGATTCCACCCGACAAGCCACTTCCCCACCGCCCCAAAGCTGTCAACGATATGCTGGCCCTTTACGACCAAGAAGACCTCTACCCCATGCTGGTGCATTGCAAGGCAGGCCTGCACCGAACCGGGGTGCTGCTGGCCGTTTACCGCATGGAATACCAAAACTGGCCCAAGTCGGAAGCCTACCGCGAACTCAAGGGGCACGGATTTGGCGATAGCGCCTGCACCGAAGCCAACCTTTACGTGAGCCAGTACGTTCTCAACCACACCGTAGGCCAACGCCACGGCAGCAAACCCACCAAAAGCGAGGCCGCACCGTGCTCACCATAATCGACAGGCAGATGCTGACAGCCTTCTTCAAGGCTTACATTGTCTGCTTGGTCAGCATGCTTTCCCTTTACGTGGTGGTGGATCTGTTCACCAACCTCGACGATTTCACTGGCAAAAACAAAACCTGGCAACGCGTGGCGCTCGACATTGGCGCCTTTTATGGATTTCGCCTCACGCAGATCTTCGATCGCCTCTGCGAAGCCATCGTGTTGCTTGCCGCCATGTTCACCATCGCTTGGATTCAGCGCAACAACGAGCTGGTGCCACTGCTTTCTTGCGGTGTTTCCGTGCACCGCGTGGTGGCGCCCGTGCTGGGCGGCGCTTTCTCGCTACTCAGCCTAGCCGTTTTCAATCAGGAAATTGTGATACCGGCCATCAGCGAGAAGCTGATGAGCGAAAAAGACGATCCACATGCCGTTAATACCATTGCCGTGCGAAGCGGTTACGAGCCCAATGGCATTCACTTTGAAGGCGACAAGGCCGACCGGACCTCGCGTACCGTGCAGAATCTGCGCGTGACCATTCCCGAATCACTGTCGGGCAACCTGATCCACATTACCGCCAAAACAGCTGTCTTTCATCCAGATGCTGATGGCGGTCGTGGTGGCAAATGGGAACTTCTTCAGACCCAACCCCGCGAAATTGAAGGCTGGGACCGCGAAAATCACCTCTTCGAAACCGTCGATACCGGCCGCTATCTGCTGCATGTGCGCGAAATGAATTTCGAGGCGATCACTCGCAACCCCAACTGGTTCGGGTTCGCCAGCACCACACGCCTTTACCAAGAAATGCAACGGCCCGATGCCAGCAGGGCACCGGCACTCGCCGTGCTTTTCCATGCGCGACTGGTGCGGCCTGTCATTGGCATGGTTTTGGTGCTGCTTGGCCTTTCGGTGATCTTGCAAGATCAAAACCGCAATATCTTTATTTCAGCAGGGCTCTGCTTGGTGCTGTGCGCTATGTTCTTTGGCGCGGCTTATGCCGCCAAGATGCTTGGCGAAAACGATATGGTACCACCGGCACTCGCCGCTTGGTTACCCCTCGTCATCTTCGGACCCTACGCTTTGGTCCTCTTTGACGCCGCCCACACCTGAGACCGGCGCCACCGGTTTCGTGGCGCGGAACATGCCCAGAGATCCTTCCCCTTCACCGAGAAGGAACTCCCAGCGCTCGAACCCGACGCGAATGGCCATGGCCGCATAGCCTGCGGAGCTTTCCGGAAAATCGCTGGTCCACACATGCGATTTCATCGCAGCAAGCTCTTCAGATGAATACAAATTGGCTCCACGCGTTTGAATCACATGCCACAGGCGGTCGAGCCAACTAGGCCGGTCGTCGCCCCACTGGCGCATGCCGTCGATTACCCAAAGCGCACCACCGGGCCGCAGCACCCGAATAATGTCATTTAGTAGTTTCTGCTTGGCCGCCGTCTCCAAATGATGCAACGAATATGAAATCACCACGGCATCGTAACCCGGGCTGGCAGGTGCCTCGGCCATGAACACCTGAAAGTCAGCTTCCACCAGCGTGGTGGCAACACCGTGCTGCCTCAGGCATTCGGCGGCCAAGTCGAGCGCTGGGCGCGCCAGATCCACACCGGTGTAATCCGCCCCTGCCGGTATGGCGGGCGCCATCATGGTGGCATCACCACACGCAAGATCCAGTAACCGGCCACCAGCCGGCATCCGCTCCGCCAGTTCACGTTTCAGCACGTCAAAGAATTCGAGGTGGCTCAGAATATTGCCTGTCAGCATGGTGCGGTAGAGCGCCCAGCTTTTCGCAAAGAAGGCTCCCACATCGTCGGCTTGAAGCGGGGTAGCGGCGGAAGTTGTCTCGGTCACCATGGCGGAATATCCTTAAAATCCAAACGTATGGGGGCCGCTCTCAACCCGGTAATGCTGCGGTACGACATCAAAGCGTCTAGCGGCAACGACCCGGGCAGATGGTAGGTC
>Ga0255125_1000656_pt1 | contig 10276 bp, 6 predicted proteins | sample Law_Cont_RepC_8d_FD_188557 | JGI IMG/M metagenome (GOLD analysis project Ga0255125, IMG submission 188557) | Freshwater microbial communities from St. Lawrence River, New York, United States - Law_Cont_RepC_8d | ecosystem: Environmental > Aquatic > Freshwater > River | place: USA: New York...
AAGACGGTGCCGAAGACAGCCGAGCCGGGGAGTTTCTAGCCCGCATGGCGCAGGCCCTTCTTAAATTGAACCGAACGGATGATGCCATTGCCCGGCTTGAGGCCATTGCTGAACTGCCAGTGCCAGACCTGAAAAGCATGGCATCTGGCGTTGAAGCTTTGCTTGGAGCCCGCCAGGGGGCTGCGGCCAGCAAACTGGCGCAGCAAGGTCTTGTTCTTGCCAAGAAGGCGCAGAACCGCGATGCCGAGGGGCATTTCGAGGAACTGGCTCAGGCTGCTGGCAAATAAGCTTTGCCGCACTTCGGCGGATCAGGCATACGGAAAACGATCGGACCGTGGAGCCTCTGAAAACTGATGGAGGGCATCTCCCAAACGGGAGACCAGCCCTTCCAAAAGCTGGCGGCCTTTTTCAGCGGTAGCCAGCGCGGGATCACCCGCACCGGTGTTGGTTGTGGCCAAATGCCAAGGTCGGGTGATTGAAAACCAACCTTTGTTAATACCATCGACCGTGCTGCGCGATAGGGTTCCAGCATCGGCTCGTTCTTTTTTGACCATTTCCGGAACCAGCGCCATAGCCAGACTGGTTTCTGTCTCGTCGGCATGCTCTCCCGGCTTTTCCATAATGTCGCCAATCAAGTCTGATGCCATGCGGAACCAGTCGCACACGGCAACGAAAACCTTAGCATCTGCGTGCAACTCGCGAACCAGCGGTTTCAGCTCATTGCCGCCATGGCCATTGAGCAGCAACAGGCGATCGATTCCTTGCCGGGCGAGCGAATCGGTAATGTCGCGGATGATGGCCAAAAGAGTGGACGGATTAAAGCTGAGCGCCACGGCGCCGGGAACTTTGAAGTAATTGGTATTCACGCCAACGGGAATAGTGGGCAACAGAAGCACTTTGGCCCCTTTTTCCCACGCCTTGGCGCAGGCGCCATCAGCAATCGCCTCGACTTGAAAGCAGTCAATACCGTATGGAAGGTGGAGGTTATGAGGTTCGGTTGCGCCAAACGGCAGTACGGCGAGGTTCCAGCGGGTTGCGCGGACATCGTCGAGTGTGAGGTGCGACAAAACATAGGGTTTGGGTATCATCGAAAGCTACCAGCCTTGTTGGAAAAACAAACGATCGATCAGGGTTGATCAACATCTTATGCCGGTAACGGCGCCCGGGAACAAGTGGCTTATGGATAACCGATTGTCACCATCCACCGAAAAACCAGTAACGCCCCAGTCTTATCTTGAATTGTCTCCAGATACCCGTCTGGACGACCCACGGCTTTACGTTAACCGTGAATTAAGCTGGCTGGAGTTCAATAGCAGGGTGGTTGAAGAAGCCCGCGACCCTTCGGCGCCCCTTCTAGAGCGCCTGAAATTTCTCGCCATTGCCGACTCCAACCTCGATGAATTTTTCATGGTGCGCGTCGGCGGCCTTCAGCAGAAACAGCAAGGGAATATCATTTTTGGTAGCGGCGCCGATCGCACACCTGTTACCGAGCAACTTATTGCCATTCACCGGAAGGTGGCACAGATTAGCCGCGAAATGCAGGCATGCCTGTGGGAAGAAATATTGCCGCAACTGGCCCGCGAAGGAATTGTCATCAGGCGGCCCGAAGAACTCTCAAAAGCCGACCGAGATCGTGTGAAAGACCTTTTCAAAGGTCAGGTATTCCAGGTCCTCACACCTCTGGCTATTGACCCGGTTCACCCGTTCCCGTTGCTTCTGAACAAATCACTCAACTTGGGTGTGATTCTCCAAAGGCCAGACGGCGAGCGCCTTTATGCGGTGGTTCAAGTCCCCGCTGTTCTGCCTAGGTTCGTCGCTCTGCCGGTGGCGCCATCGGGCCCACGCCACGCGTTTTTGCCACTGGAAGACCTGATCAGGTTGCACCTTCCAGAACTGTTTCCAGGAATGGTCATTGAGCATGCCGCGGCTTTCCGGGTAACACGCGACAGCGATCTGGAATTCGACGACGACGAAGTGGAAGACCTTCTAAAAGCCGTGGAAGAGCAGATTCGGAAGCGCAAAAAGGGCATGGCGGTAAGGGTACAACTTGAAACTCGGGCGCCCGCTGTGCTGGAACAGTTCCTGATTCACCGGATGGATCTCGATGCCACGGACATTTTCCGCACCGATGGCATGATCGACATGTCGGGTCTATTTCAGATTCACAGTCTTCCTGAATACCAACATCTGCGCGATCGCCCATTCACGCCTAACCCATCCTTGCAAATCCAGAATGCTCCCAACATATTTGCAGCCATCAGGCAAGGCGACATTCTGCTGCACCACCCTTATGAATCGTTTCAGCATGTGGTGGATTTCATTGAAACCGCGGCACAAGACGACAGGGTTCTTGCCATCAAGCAGACACTCTACCGCACTTCCAGCGACTCTCCGGTTGTGCGTGCCCTGCAAAGGGCCGCCGACAATGGCAAGCAGGTTACCGCCGTGGTGGAGATCAAGGCCCGCTTGGATGAAGAAAGAAATATCGTCTGGGCGCGCGAGCTGGAAAAAGTCGGTGTGCATGTCGTCTACGGATTTGTGGGGCTTAAAACCCATTGCAAGGTCGCCTTGGTCGTAAGGCGGGAAGATGATGGCATTCGGCGTTACGTGCACCTCTCGACTGGAAACTACAACCCGCAGACAGCGCGCATCTACACCGACATCGGCTACTTTACGTGCCGCGAAGATTACTGCGAAGATGCCTCGCATCTATTCAACTACTTGACCGGATATTGCGAACCCGCCCAATGGCGAAAACTAGTGGTAGCCCCCACCCACCTTCAAGGGTTTATGCTGGCTCGCATCGAACGGGAAATCATCAACGCTTCGGAAGGCCGGCCGGCTGGTATACGCGCCAAAATCAATGGGCTACTTGAACCGGTGATTGTGCAGGCACTTTACCGGGCTAGCCGCGCCGGAGTTCGTTCTGAAATTATCTGCCGGGGCATCTGCGCCTTGCGCCCGGGTATTCCCGGAATCAGCGATAACATTGTTGTGCGTTCCGTGGTTGACCGGTTCCTCGAGCACAGCCGGATTTACTATTTTGAAAATGGTGGCCAGCCCGAAGTTTTCGTTGGGTCGGCCGACTGGATGGACCGCAACCTCAGCCGCCGGGTGGAAGCGATCTTCCCGATCGAAGCGCCGGCTCTGAAGCACCGACTGATTCATGAGATATTACAAGTATCGCTTAATGACAATGTCAAAGCGCGCCAGATGCTGCCCGATGGGAGCTACCGGCTTATTCAACCGGCACAAGGTGAAAAGCCTCTGCGTAGTCAGGAATATTTCCTCGGGCTGGCAGACGCGCGTACTCTGGCGTCTCCTGAGACCAAAACACCTGGTGTTCTCAAACCAGCACGGGTAGCGCGCTCTCCACGCAAGAACAAAAACTAGAAACGGAGACATGGCATGGATGCCGTCATTCTGGCTGCTGGACTGGGCACGCGCCTTCGGCCACATACTCTGACCACCCCCAAACCACTCCTACCAGTGCAGGGGCGCCCCATTCTCGACCTGATCATCGGGGCGCTGCCCCCATCGGTGGATCGCCTGTTCGTAGTCACACATTACCTGCGCGAGCAGGTCGGTGCCTACCTTGCTGCGCAACGCCATGTTGCGTCTGCCAGCGAAGTTATTCAGGAAATCCCGCGCGGAACCGGGCATGCCATCCAGTGTTGTCTGAATCATCTACGATCTGAACAGGTTCTGGTACTCAATGGCGACGACCTCTTTGGTGCCAACGATATTGCCCGGCTTGCCGAGGGAGACTCTGCCATTCTGTGCCACCCTGTTGATACACCTGAAAAATTCGGCATTGTCTTCACCAATGCCGATAGCACCGTCGAGAAACTAGTAGAAAAGCCTTCTATTAACGGCACACATTTGGCCAATACGGGCGCCTACCTACTGCCGCTTGAAGTGCTACGCCAACCGTTGGTTCTGTCTCCGCGCGGCGAGTACGAGATCACAGATTTTGTGAACATGGCGATCGCACGTGGCCCGGTGCGGGCCGTGCGGGCGCAATTCTGGCATCCGATCGGTACCCAAGAAGCATGGGATGCTGCCCAACTTCTAGATCTGGCAGCGTGCAAAGGCTAACGCCGCTCGCCTGTATCTAGCAGTATCGCCAAGGCAACAGCCAATCGTCGATCAACCTCGCGATTGGTATCCGCTGACAAGTCGAGAACATATTTGTCCATCAGTGTGAGTTTTCGGTTGAATTCCCCTAAGACCACTTCCGAATTCGGCTGCAACAACACGAAATTGGTGCGCAATAACCCCAGCATCGGCCCCATCAGGCGGCGCAGCATCGACTTAATGATCGAATCTTCCCGTGCCAGGAAGATCAGTTTTTCTCCTGTGGCATCGTACACCCTCCATGCTTTGCGAAATATATCTGTCAGCATATTTTTCCGGATAATTCCCAGTATGTTTTCATTTTCATCCGCCACAGTGAACTGGTGGTTGATCAAGGCAAACTTCTGATCCTGATAAACCTTCAACACTTGATTTTGTTTTTCCTTGTCCAAATACATGTTGACGTGACGTTTAGGATACACCAAAATCACAAGTACAATTCCTAATGCCAATACGATAGCCCCGGCAGTCAGACCGACTCCAACAGCCACCGCTCTGGAAACATCAGTAGCTTCCCCAAGCGCATGCAACGTAAGGGCACCTGCCGTGATACCGACAATCAACGCGATTATAATTGAGGCAACAAGAATAAAAATACTAGCACACGAGCGCATATAATGAACAGGCCGCTCTACATGAATCAGCGGACTGCCGTTCTCATCGAGCATGGTGTACCGCTCGATCAATGAGAGCATTTTCTGATTCATAAAAAACTGATCACGTTCGAACACGGATGGAATAGAACCGGATGGTATATTGTCGCGAGTTGCGACAGGCGCCTTGAATACTGTCTGACATTGGGGACAACGCAGGTTTCGGCCTGCAAGGCCCGATTCCACTTCAAAACCGGAACCGCAACCGGGACACAGAACGCGTAAAGCCATCGAAGTTTACCTCTCTGCAAAAGATTCTTCAATCCGTCCTAGTTCAGTCGAGTGCAATCATAACCAATCAATCGTCAGATTCCAGAAAAATGCGTGTTGACGGAACGATTTCGAGACTCGCGCGATCCGAAGACCTAGATCGAACTCGACGTCCAGTTTCACCGCATCCGCCTCGAGGCAAGCGGGCTGAAGCCGTTACTGGACTTCAGCGATTTGCTGAACGTGTTCTTCCAGCGAATCCGTGATAGTGTGAATTGAGCGGAATGGCTTGTGGGCATCGAGATCCACCGTCGAGTAGTTGATTTGCTCGCCACGGGGCGGGTCACGGAGGCCAACGAGGAACTGCGAAAGCACATCGAAAGCCACAAGGAGAGATTGATATGATTCATGTTATCGCCACCATCGAACTTGTTCCGGGCACAAAAGAATCGTACTTGGCCGTATTCCGCAAACTCATCGCCGATGTCCGTGCCGAACCGGGCTGCATCGAATATGGCCCAGCGATTGACGCAGAAACCGATCTTGCCAATCAGGCCAAAGTGGGCCCTGACAAGGTCGTCGTCGTGGAAAAGTGGGAAGATCTCGCGGCGCTCAAGGCCCACTCGGTCACGCCGCACATGCAGGCGTACCGAGTCAATGTCAAAGACTTTGTGATCGGTGTGAATTTGCTTGTGCTCGACCCCGCCGAATGAGTGAGGCCATCGGAGTAACCATGGGTGCTCGAAATGCTTTGAAATCAGGCCTTACCCTAAGCCACAAGGAGCGAATCTGATGCGCTATCGTCTCTTTTTCTCGGTGGCGACGCTCGGCCTGATGTATGTGGCCTGCTCGAACCAATTCCATGCTGCGGATGAACCCGCTCCGATGACCAGTTCGGCGGAAAGTAGCAATTTATTTGAGAAACAGATCCAACCGTTGCTCGTCAAGACCTGTGGGAAGTGTCACGGTAAGAATCCCATCAACAATGATCTCGATTTTGTGAACTTCGGCACGGCCAAGGAGATTCTCGCCAAACCCAAGGTGCTCACCGACATCGCCGGGCGGTTGAGCGCCGGTGATATGCCCCCTAAAGACGCACCTCAGCCCAGCGAGGCCGAGCGAAAACAACTACTGGATTGGATCAAGTCGGCGCTCGACTTGGAGGCTGCCGCGCGGGCTGGAGACCCCGGGCCAGTGACGCTGCGTCGGCTGAGCAACGCCGAGTACGATAATGCTATCCGCGATCTCACCGGCGTGGACATGCGGCCGACTCGGGCCCGCGAGTTCCCCGCCGATAGCGTTGGCGGCGAGGGTTTCGCCAACGTCGGAGAGGCGATGCCTGTGACACCTGGCTTAGTGGAACGTTACCATCAGGCCACCCGTGATATCGCCGCAAGGGCGGTGTTGCTGCCCACGGGCTTTCGCTTCTCCCCTTCGACCGAGCGCCCGGATTGGACCGCTGATGCTCTCAAGACGCTCCGCAGCTTCCACGCCCGCTATGCCGGACCTAACGGAGAACCACCATTAGCGGCGCACGTCGCGGCGACTCTGAAGCACCGCGACAGGCTTACCCGCGGAGGTCCCGCCGCTATCACCACAGTGGCCACCGAGGAAAAGCTCAACGCCACGTACCTAGCTGCGCTTTGGGCAGGGCTCAACGGAAAGTCGGCCTCAATAGAAGATGAAAATGCCCGGGCGAAGCAGTGGTCCGAGAAAGCGAATCAGATCGATACCGAGAAGCAACGTCGGCAGACTGCTTTTCAATCGGCCAAGAAGATAATCGATTCTCGTTGGGCTTCGTCGAAACGTGTCCTCGCGGAGTCCAAAGTCGTGGAAGGGGGATCGGTTCCCTTCGAACGCAAGATCTCGGTGAAGCGCGGCGAATTGATCCTACTGACCGTGCTTCCTAACGAAAATCACGGCGCCGACAGCACACTTCTGGAATGGACGATTCGCGAAACTACCGGCAATCAGAGAACTTGGAGTATCGCCGATCTGGTGCCCAATCTCTTGAAGGGCAACCCGTGGTCGGACAAGCACGAGGCACGTTGGAGCTTTCTGGAAACGACCTCCACTCCGGTGTTCCTCACCCAACGTAACGACAGCAGTGCTGGACGGTCCGAACTGAAATCGTGGAGCATCGGGTCCGAACCGTCAGTCTTCGTGAACACGGCCGCGGATCCAATCAAAGTATGGACAACATTGCCCGCACGATCGGTCTTCGTGCATCCCGGACAGAAACGACCTGTGGCGATCGCTTGGGCGAGTCCGATTGCTGGTGAGTTGTTGGTCGCGGGCCGCGTTGCCGATGCTCACCCGAGTGGTGGTGATGGGGTCTCGTTCGAGCTGTCGCATGTCGCGGCTCCGGACTTGGGACAGGCACTGGCTGATCTCGGTAATTCGCCTCTGAGTCTTCAGGATGCCGGATTGCCTTCCGACATGTTGTCGCTAGTGCGCGCAAGATGGCGGGAAGCCGCAACCGATCCAGCACCGGTCTTGGCGGCAATCAAGGCTATGCAAGACCAGTTGTTTCAAGGCAACTACAGGAAGAATGCGGCCATGGCGGTCGGGAACGGTTTTCCCGCCTGGGAGGATGTGCGTCGCGTGGTCGCCCGAGAGCGAGTTCAGGGCGCCGCCCGTGAGCAGCTTTTCCGCATGGTCGCGTTGCCAGCCCAGCCCGACACATTCGTGGTCTGGGACCGGCTGCGACTGGAAGGTGGCGACGGGCCACCTCTGGTGTTCGCCGAGCACCCAGAATTGGGCGCGGCCATCGAGAAAGCCTCCGGGCTCAAGTTCGGCCAACATCCTAAGGGTCGCCGGGTACCAAAATCCGCTCTGGTCACGGCGGCCGGTGCCGAGATCGTCATCGATCTGAGGAAACTGTCGGCAGAGTTGCAGAAAATGCTCACGCTGCCTCGGTTCCTCCGCGCGGACGTGAGCCTCGACGAAGCCAGTCCGGAAACCGCCTCGGTTCAGGCATTCCTCATCGCTGCCACGGGCGGCGGCGGGAATTTGGCCGAGCCAGTCGCCAAAGCGACGCCGGGCGACCCGCTAGCCGCGCAGATCGTGCATCCGCGCGTCGCCACCAAACGAGCAATGCCTGCGGCGGAGTTTCGCGCGTTGTTTCCCCCCGCGGTCCTCTTCCAACCGATCATCCCACGAGATGCCCAAGGGAGCGTGTTCCTGTACCGCCGCGAGGACGAGCCGTTGCGTCGACTCTTGCTTGACGAAGCGGGCCGGGCGGAGTTAGACCGGCTGTGGAGCGAACTGGAGTTTGTCAGCGAACAAGCGCTCGCCACCCCGATCGCCTATGAGGGACTCGTGCAGTACTACCGCAAGCCAAACGACGGTGCGCGGATTATGTTCTTCTACATTCAGGAGTTCGAGCAACAGATTAAGAAGGAGGAGAAGGCTTTTCTGGCAGCTCAGGTCGATGCGGAACCGCGGCAGCTTGAGGCGCTGCTCGCTTTCGCCGCCCGGGCTTGGCGCAGGCCTCTCACCGCCGATGAAAGCAAAGCCATTCTCGAGTCTTACCACTCCGACCGGAAAGACGGCGTCAAGCATGACCCGGCTTTTCGTGGCGCTCTTGCGCGTGTCCTCTCGTCGCCTTGGTTCCTTTATCGGGTCGAACAACCGGCCCACGGACCAAGCTGGGGACCGGTATCGGGCGACGAACTGGCGACGCGACTCAGTTTCCTGCTTTGGGGGTCAATTCCTGACGACGAGTTGCGTGCGAAGGCCGCGAAACTCCACGAGCCCGCGGTCATGGAACAGCAATTGCGCCGGATGCTAAAGGACGGCCGAACGCTAGGTATGGCTGAGGAGTTTGGTGCCCGCTGGCTTGGGGTGCGGGACTTCGCTATCAACCACGGCCGAAACCTGAAGCACTTCCCCGAATTCAACCAGGCGTTGCGCGAAGCACTAGCCGAAGAGCCGGTTCGGTTCTTCGAGGATCTATTGGTTAATGATCGTCCGGTCGCTGACGTGATTGCCGCCGATGCGGTGGTCGTGAACGACTTGGTTGCCAAACACTACGGAATTCCCGGCGTGACCGGTCCGCAATGGCGCCGCGTTGAGAAGGTTTCTGCCTACGGTCGTGGCGGAATGCTTGGCTTTGGCGCGGTGCTCGCCAAGCAGTCGGCGGCAGCCCGCACGAGCCCTGTCAAGCGCGGGGCATGGGTGGTTCAGATGATCGGCGAACGGCTGCCCAAGGTCCCACCCGACGTGCCGCCGCTACCGGAGACTCCTCCCGTTGGGCTCAGCGTTCGTGAGATCACTGAGCGTCACCGTAAGGATCCAAACTGTGCAAGCTGCCATATTCGCATTGACCCCTTTGGCATGACGCTCGAACAATTCGATGCCCTCGGAAGGCTGCGGCCCGCCAAAGAATTGAAGCCGGGAGACGCCAAGGCAACCACGCACGACGGCACCGAAATCAACGGTATCGCCGGCCTGCGGGACTACCTAGCCGGCCCTCGGCGTGTGGATCTGCTGCGATCCCTCAGCCAAAAACTGGTCGGCTACTCGCTGGGCCGATCCGTTCAGTTGTCGGATCGAAAGCTGATCGATGAAGTGGCCAAAACAATGGCCAGCGGTGGACTCTGGTCGGACGCTCTGCTCGTCATTGTCCGTAGCGAGCAGTTTCGCTCGATTCGACCTGAGAACGTCGCGGCAGCCCCCTGAACTTGAACCCTGAACCCGAGAGGATTTTTCCATGTCTATCAAAACAGATTCGATCTGCTCACGACGCAGGCTGTTACAAGGGCTCGGCGTGTCCATAGCCCTGCCGTGGCTCGAATCGCTGCCGTTCGCTGGAGCCACGACAGCTGCCGGTCAGCCGCCAACCCGCACTCTTGTCACCTTCACGGGCATGGGCTTTCACTCGCAGCATTGGTGGGCCAAAGGCGAGGGGGCCAAAATGGAACTTGGGCCGTGCCTGACCCCGCTGGCACCGTGGAAGGAGCGAATGGTCTTCCTCCGCGGCCTGTGGAACGAACAGGCCAACAAGGGCGCCATCCACTGCATGCAGACAGGAAACATGCTCAGCGGCGCGCCGTTATCGGGGGCCGAAGTCCGCACGGGCGTCAGTTTTGACCAAATGATGGCTCAGCGGATTGGCGACCGCACGCGGATCCCTTCGCTGGTGCTCGGCTGTGAAGGACCGATCCCTGGGCTGCAGGACGGGCTTCCCTTGCTCTACAGCTCGCACATTTCCTGGGGCACCGCGGTATCACCGACCTGGACCGAGACGCGGCCCGCGCTGGCGTTCGACCAAC
>Ga0255125_1000659_pt1 | contig 10258 bp, 7 predicted proteins | sample Law_Cont_RepC_8d_FD_188557 | JGI IMG/M metagenome (GOLD analysis project Ga0255125, IMG submission 188557) | Freshwater microbial communities from St. Lawrence River, New York, United States - Law_Cont_RepC_8d | ecosystem: Environmental > Aquatic > Freshwater > River | place: USA: New York...
GGGTCAAACTGGGCAGCCAAAGTCCGAAAATTGAAGTGCTTGAACAAGGCATGGGCTGTTGCCTTGTCAGGCTCGCGCAATTTCCATGCATCCCAGTTCAGGGCAATCGGAACCTTGTCTTCCAACCGCACCAGCTTGCGGCTTAGCTCAACCTTGCCCCAGTTGTCCTTCAAAACTTGTCCTTTTTTGCCCGGCACCTTGTCCAGGTTGGCAAAAAGCCCCTCCAGGGTGCCAAACTCTTCCAGCCATTTTTGCGCCGTTTTCGGCCCAACCCCAGGCGCGCCGGGCACATGGTCGGCGGTGTCACCCACCAGCGCCTGCAGGTCAACCACCTGCTCAGGGGCCACACCCCAATCAGCCCTCAACTCCACAGGCGTGTAATAAGTGTCCTTGCGCATGTTGTAAAGCCGCACATATTGCCCCAGCAATTGCCGGCAGTCTTTGTCCAAGGTGCACAAAAGCGTGTCCACACCCTTCTGGCTGGCTTCCACAGCCAAGGTCGCAAGGATGTCGTCGGCCTCGTATCCTTCCATCGATAACCGCGGAATCGCCAAAGCATCGATCACCTTTTCCAGCCACGGAATCTGCGCTGCCAAGTCAGGAGGCATGGGCGGTCGGTGCGATTTGTATTCCGGGTACAGAACATGCCGAAAGGTGGGCCCGCCCAAATCCAGCGCGCAAACCAAGTAGGTTGGGTTCTTGCCACGCAGCGCCACCAAATCCCGCGCAATGCCAAACAGGGCGTTGGTGGGTAACCCGTCAGGGTTGGTCATGGGTGGCAAAGCATGAAAAACCTGAAACAACAGCGAATAGGTATCCACCACCACCAGCGTTTCGCCTGAGGGGGAGGCTATTGTCGGGCTGACAGGGGTGGCTGCTGGGGTCTGTTCCATGATGAATCTTGAAATCCGCGGGGCGGGAAATGCGAGGGCCGGAATGAACCGGAAGGCTTCTGCCAAGGTAGAATGTATCAGTTTGCCACCAAATTCGGTTCCCCCTCGCTCGGTTTGTGCGGCTTTTAACGGTCACGCCGTCCAAGTCGTGGACAAACCGCCAGCAAGTGGGTGGACTCAACACGGTGGTGGATTAGATTTCACTCGGAGCATTAGATAATGCGTCCGGGCCATAGTAGTTGGCGTATAGCCCAAGAAAACCGGGCAGGAGTGGATCATGGCTAAAAGCCCTACCAAGGAATCGAACACTGGGCTGGTGGTTACCCTGGTGTTTTTCATCCTCTCCACGATTGGCTTGGGCGTTTCTACCTACATGGGCTTTGCCGAACAAAAGAAATATATCGAGGCCGCCAAAGATGCGGAAACCAAGAAGAAAGACTCCGACGACCGCAAACGCCTCTACGCGGCGCAATCTCAACTGCTCTACAAATATATAAGCAATAAAGACTTGCCTATTGATGCTGGCGACAAAATGGAAATCCCCGGCGATCGCCAAGTCCTCAGAGACAAATCAAGCTGGGCCTCCAAATCCGTCCCAGGCTTGGAAGAATCGCTTCAGGAAATTGAAAACGCGCAGGGCATCAATGCCGCCGGCCTGCCAGAGAAGGTGCTCCGGGGCGATGGAACCGTTGTCACCCCCTTCCTCAAGGTGGCCGAAAACTCCCTGAGCATGAAGCGCTTGTACGAATCAAACCTGCAAAAACAGCGCTCCGACCACGAAAAGGCCCTAAGCGACCTGCGCGGCGATTTCGATTCCCAAAAGAAGGTGCTCGACGACAAGGTGGCCAAGGCGGAATTGGCCCAAAAGAAGTCCCAAGACGACCTGATGGGCTTCCGCAAGGTTGTCTCCGATCTCCAATCTCAAGAAAAGGGCGCTGCCGAAGCTGCCCGCAAGGACATGCTCGCCAAACTCGACTCCATTGCCGCGGAGTCACTGAAGGAAGCGGAGGCCAAAAAAGATGGCGATATCTCCAACCTCCGCAAAGCGCTCTCCGAGCAGCGCCGCGACAATGACCGCCTGAAGAATAACCTCACCAGCACCACACTGATGAAACCCACCGGCTGGAAGGTTGTGAAAATTGAGAAAGATCCCCGCCTGGTGTACATCAACCTCGGCTCCGATGCCGATGTTCGCCCGGGCGACTATTTCTTCGTGCACGGCAACCAAGACAACGGCGTGCCCGAGGCCAAGTCCAAGGGCAAGGTTGAGGTGGTTCGTGTGGTCGATGGCAAGTTGGCACTGGCCCAGGTGACCCAGTTGGACGACGCCGGGGCCAACCCAATCCGCCAGGAAGACCACCTGAACAACCCGGTCTGGAGCCCCAACATGCGCAAAACCATCGCCCAGCGCAAGCATGTGATCTTGCGCGGCCGCATGTACCTCAAGGGTGGCGATGTCGACAACACCATTGAACTGGTGAAGCGGCTGGAAGACATGGGCGTGATTATCGATGCTTATGTCGACTTCAACGACAAGAACGAGCCTGTCAAAATTGGCAACAACAGCACAGGCATTTCGGAGAAAACAGCTCTAGTCGTCGAAGGCTCCGACCCGTTCAACGGCAAAGCCAGACCCGAGGACAAGGTGGCCCAAGCCATGATCCAGCTCGACAACCAAGCCCGCGACTTCAACATCCCCCGCATCAAACTGCAGGGCTTCCTCGAATCGCTGGGCTGGGAACGATAAGCCCCACTCCCCCCAAAACCTCCTCACAACCCAAAGGGCGGGCCGCACTTGTGCCCCGCCCTTTTCCCTTGCCCACCCCCATCCAAAGCTGCTAAATTCAATCCTGTGCCGCCTTAGCTCAGCTGGTAGAGCGATGCTTTCGTAAAGCATAGGTCGTGGGTTCGAATCCCACAGGTGGCTATCCTAACCTGCTTTCACACTAACCCCTCCACCTGGCGCCCCTTACCCCAAGCTCCGGTGGACTGTGAGCCAACCCATCAAGCCGCTAACCATTGCCCTGCTGCTGGCTTTTTTCCGCCTACCCCCCCTCTCCGCTGAAGTTGCCCTACCCCCTGTTTTCGGCAACCACATGGTACTCCAATGCGGCAAGCCCATTCCGGTTTGGGGAACCGCAACACCCGGCGAAGCCGTTTCGGTGACCTTGGGCAACCAAACCAAACAAACGACCACCGATTCACGGGGCAACTGGCGGCTCAGCATGGAGCCCAGGGTTGCCACCGCGGTCCCCGTCAATCTGGTGGTTTCAGCTTCCAATAAAATAACCATCCAAGACATTTTGACAGGCGAAGTATGGATCTGCTCGGGCCAATCCAACATGCATTGGCCGGTCAGGCTTTCAGCTTCCGGGGCCAAAGACCTCGCCACCCCCCAACCACAACAAATCCGCTTACTCAACCTTCAGGGGGCTGCCTACCCCAGCGGCCACCTTTTCACCCCTCAAGAACAGGCCACCTGCGTCCCGCCCAAATACATGCAAGGGGCATGGGCAAACTGCACTCCACAATCAGCCGCCGAGTTCTCGGCCATTGCCTACCACTTCGGCCTCGAGCTTCACGCCGAATTAGGTGTGCCTGTGGGACTGATTCACAACGCACTTGGCGGCACACCAACAGAAGCCTGGGGCAACCGGCAAACCTTGGCGGCAAATGCGCTCACACGCGGCCTATTGGCCGACAACTGGATCGATAATCCGCTGGTTGCAAGCTTCTGCCGCACGCGCGCCCTGACCAACTTGCCCGGTCTGAAAACGAGCCAAGCCATTCGCCATCCCTACCAACCCGGCTTCATGTTCGAAGCGGCAATCACACCCCTGGCCCCTTTGCCAATCCGCGGCGCCATCTGGTACCAGGGCGAATCTAACACCCACAATCCAACCCTCCACGACACCCTCTTCACTGCCATGGTCCTCGACTGGCGAAAGGCCTGGCAGCAGGGCGACTTCCCTGTCTTGTACGTCCAGTTGCCTAACAAAAACGGTGCTGACGATTGGCCCGCATTCCGGGCCAGCCAGTTTCGCTGCCAAAAAATTCCCAACACGCACATGGCAGTCACCATCGATTCAGGCGACCCAAACGACATCCATCCCACCGAAAAACGACCTGTTGCCCACAGGCTGGCATTGCTCGCCAGATCCGCCGTCTATGGCGAAAAAATCGCAAGCTCAGGCCCTGTGGCAAAGGCTGCCTCAATTGAAGGTAATCTCATCAAGCTTTCCTTTTCCCAAACAAGCGGCGGGCTCTCATGCACCACCAAAACCGTGGATGGTTTCGAGGTGGCCGGCGAAGATGGCCTTTTCCAAGCCGCAAAAGCGACTATTTCGGGCGAATCCATCGAAATTGCCATACCTACTAAAATAAACCCAAAATCAATCCGCTGGGCCCATGCGGCCAATCCCACGTGCCACTTAATGAACGCCTCAGGCCTACCCGCCTCTCCTTTTTCCCTCCTCATCCCCAGCAGCTTTGGCAGGCGATAACCCTTTTCCCTTGCCGATAGCCTCTCTTTGCTGGTAGATTTTGAAAATATCCCGCCCCACCCATTGAGCCTTTAGCCATTTAAATTGTGGGGCAGGTAAAATCCTGCATCCCAGCCCCCCTGGTAGGACTTTTCCCGCCACCAAGCTTTGTATTTCCCACCACCGGTTAGGCATGATTCGGAGCCACCGTATGAAATCTCTCGGGTGGTTTTTTCTCCTGGCAATTGTTTGCATACCGCCCGTTGCGGTGCCCAAAAACCAGAAGACAAACCGATCCAAAACGCCCCACGCCGGCCACGACTACCGCCTCACCGATGTCGCCGGAAATGTGCTGAAAGAAATCCTGACATGACTCCCCTTTCCTCCTTCCAGTTTCTGAATCGAAGGGGCCTCCTCGGTTTGGGCTATGGTTCGTTTTTGGGGCTCAATCTGGGCGGGCTTTGGCGCGCCCGGTCTGAGAGCCAACCCGTGGCCCAAGCAAATCCCATCCGTTCCTGCGTCTTTGTGTTTCTTTATGGTGGCCCCAGCCACATCGATACCTTCGACATGAAGCCATCCGCTCCCGCTGAAGTGCGCGGCGAATTCAAGCCCATGGCAACCACCGCCCCAAGCATCAACATCTGCGAGCACCTGCCATTCCTGGCTAAATGGATGCACAAGGCGGCGATTATCCGAGGTATGCACCACGGCGGCCACCTGCACGACTCCGGCTCCATCCACATGCTTACCGGCAGGGCCCTCGATGGCCCAGACCGCGAGCTGTTCGCGCCCCTGCCCCAATATTTCCCCAGCCACGGTAGCGTGGTCGCCGCCTTCAATCCCCGCAAAAACCATGAAGTGCCTTTCGCCTCCCTTCCCTACGCCTTTCAAAATGTCGTGCCCACTCCCTGCCAAGGCGGCGGCTTTCTGGGCAACCAATTCGATCCCCTCAGGATCGATGTCGATCCAACCGCAAGGCAATACCGTATCGACCTGCTCAACCCGCGCGAGGGCACCTCCGGCCCACAAGCGCGCCGCCGTCGCAAATTGCTCGGCGCGCTTCAACCATCTAGTCCCAGCGAAAACATGGATGCCCTTTTCGACCGGGCTATCAACCTGCTCGACTCACCCTCGCTCCGTAACGCGCTCGATGTAACCCAAGAATCCACCCGCGTGCGCGATCGCTACGGCTTCACCAATCCCGCCTCACCCACAGGCGAGGTCAATGGCGGTGGCGGCGAAATGGGCTACGCCCGTGAAATGCGCGGCCAAAACTACCTTCTGGCCAGAAGGCTCGTCGAGGCAGGCGTACCGTTTATCAATATTTACGATTACAAACAGCAGGGCCAAAATTGGGATGCGCATGCCAAATGCGCCAACCAGCACAAAAACCACCTTCTACCGCCATTCGATCGAGGTCTATCAGCCTTGGTGGAAGACTTGCACATCCGCGGCCTATTGGACTCAACCCTTATTGTGGTGGCAGGAGAATTTGGCCGCACCCCTAAAATCAATGCCACCGCCGGCCGCGACCATTGGCCCGAATGCTCCAGCGTTCTGCTCATGGGTGGAGGGGTTCAGGGCGGGGCGGTCTATGGCTCCAGCGACCGAATCGGTGCCTTTCCCGCCTCTTACCCCTGCACTCCCGGAGACCTCGCTGCCACCATTTTCTGGCGCTTCGGCATCAACCCTGCCACCGAAATGAGGGATCAATCAAATCGTCCCTACACCCTGGCCGCAGGCGAACCCATCTCGCGCTTGTTTTAGCAAACTCCTGTCATTCCACACGCGCCTTGCCTATCACCCCACCATCCAAATCCACCTTATAAAGAATTTGGTTGTAGTTGTAACGCGGCGTCTTCCACGGATTACCGGAGAACTCGTTCGAGTAGGTCCCCTCAAAGTGAATGATTTTGCCATTCTCCCGATCCAGAAATGGATGGTGGCAAACATTGTAAAAAGTCTGCTTCTCATGCGTCACAACACGCGCCGCCTTGGTGAACGGGCCAAGCGGCGACTTGGCCTCCGCATACCAAACCTCACCCAAAAACGAAGGCTTACCCCAAGTTTGGCTGGAGACTAAAACCCAACGCTGCCGGTGCTTGTTCCAGCGCACCGTTCCGCTATGAAGCATAATTCGGTCCTTCTCCAACCTTTCAACATCCTCCGGACACAGGCGAGCATCTTCTGGCCGAATTTTCCCCTCCTTCACCCACTTGGCCTCAGTTGGCGAATCAATGGGTGGCAAATCTTTGCTCCACCGCCATACTGGCCGACCCGAATCATCCAGCTTGGGCCCGGTAGGTTTGCCATCCTTCATTCCATCCGCACAGCTAAAAGCCTCGTATTGTTTGGGATCAATCACCGCCTCATAGGTGGCCGGCACACGCACTCCAGGCGTCGGGCTACCCATCAAAAGCCACTTCACCCCTCCATCGTTCCACTCGATCGGTTGCCCGTTCGGAATTCGCCAAGTTTCAAAAAGCGGCAATGTGGTGACCGCCTCAAAGATATCGCGCTCATCGTTATAAACTGCCACCCCGTGCTCGTATTCTGTCATCAAGTCCTTGCGTACTGTGTAGTGGGCCAACAGCCGCTCATTCCCCTTGGCATCTCGAACCACACACAAGGAAAAAATCCAAACCAACCTCCCCGGCGCCTTGGTGTAAGGCATCATGGCCCTGGTGAAGCCATCCCGGTCGCTGAAGTAACGAAAGGGTATACCCTGCGATGGATCAAAATCCTCGCCCAATACCGGTGTGGTTGCACCCGCCGTTTGAAACAGGCCAAGGTGATGCGACAGCTTGAGCGTATCGCCCCAAAACCATCGCAATTTCCCTTTGTACTCAATCGCCTGAACCGAATCCTGGCCGGCCACCATTCCCTGGTTTTCACGCGCAAAATCCGGAACCTTATGCCCCAACATTAGGCTATCGCGAAACCGCCCCTCCCCAGTCAAACGACACAATCTCTCAGCAGGCTGAATTCTTTTCAGGCTAATGGTCGCAACTTCCCCAGCCTTGGGCACAACCTTGGCCCCCCTAAAACCAAAACTGTGTGGCGGAATTTCATAACCATGGCAGCGGACGGAAAAAAAGATTTCCTTCCCCATCAAACCCGGCTCCCGAAAAGCCACCCGCCCCGCATTATCTGTCACAAAAACCAGATTGTGCGTGGTTTCAAGCTCCGCACCGGGAATACCCCGCTGGGTCACCGCATCCACCACCAAAATTTCAGCAGGTGCTGCACCCTCATCCGCTCCGACCTCGTTGGCCCCAGCGCAATAAGCCAGCAAAAAACTCACAACCAACATCCAATCCATGCCTAACTCCCCAGAACTTCTTCTTGCAAACCTCGTGGCACCAGCCACAAATCGTGCAGAACTTCCCGCTCACGGCATCGATAGTACCCGCTATTCCCTTCCAAATTTTGGGACACCCCCCCAAACCTTTTGCAAGAAATATGAAATTCCCCACCCGCACATGTCAAAGGGGGCAGTTTGCGGTAAAAAGAAAGTAGGTTTGAGTTTTATCTTTTTTTGCGGAATGCCACCATGCTGGGCCTGAACCGTTTAAGTATCCAATCCAAGCTGATCCTGCTCCTTCTAGGAGTTACCCTTGGGTCCATTCTCACCATCGGGTGGATTGGTTATCAGTCTGCCAGCAAGGCCCTCAAACATGCAGCTTACAACCAATTGCAGGGAATGCGCGTGGCCAAGACTGAAGCCATTCGCGGCATGCTGGAAGCTATCCGTGACCAGGTGATCCTGCTTTCAGATAGTCAGGCATGTCTCGACGGTATGGTCGAACTTCGCGCCGCCTACCGTGATCTGAAAAATACCGCCAAACTCGAACCAGCCCAACAAAAGATCCTAGCCGATTTTTACGGCAACGAATTCATACCGGCTCTAGACAAGGCCGTGGAAGGCACCCCGCAGCTCAGCCAATACATGCCCACAAATAACGCCGAGGCCTACCTCCAATATCATTATATTGCGAACAATCCCAACCCATACCTGAAAAAGCAAGCCATGGAAGCAGCACCAGCCGACAAAAGCGCTTATGGAACAGCTCACCAGAAATTCCATAAGCTCTTCTCCAGGGCCGCTGTACTCTTCGGCTTCGAAGATGTGATGCTGATCGACTCCGACACCCTGGAAATTGTCTACTCGTACCAAAAATCCACCGAGTTCGCCACCAACCTGGATACGGGTCCCTATTCGAATACCAACCTCGCAGCAGCCATGCGGGCACTGCGAAAAACCCGCGACATGGACGACTTCAAGGCCGTCGACACCGAACTCTACCGGCCAAATCTTGGTGCCCCCATGGGTTTCCTGGCCAGCCCCATCTTTGATGGCAACCGAATGATCGGCCTGCTGGCCCTGCAATTCCCAATCGACAACTTTAACCGCATCACCACCTCCAACTACAACTGGAAGGCGGTGGGTCTGGGCGACACAGGCGAGTGCTACCTTATCGGACCAGACATGACCATGCGCTCCCGAAGCAGGTTCATGCACACCGATCCCAAGGGATTCATCGCCGACCTCCGACAAAAGGGCTTGCCCAAAAATGTGGTCGATCGGATCGAACGCCAAGGAAGTGTTATCAACGCTCTTCCGGTTAAATCCGCCTCTGCCGAAAAAGCCATGGCTGGCCAGGAAGGCATCGAAATCACCACCGATTACCGGGGCGAGGAAGTCCTCAGCGCCTACGGCAATTTGGATCTCAACTCACTTCGCTGGGGTGTGATCGCCGAAATTGACACCGCCGAAGCGTTTAAGCCCGTGCGGGAATTTGGCAAAAAAGTTCTGGTCACCGCAGCCGGAATAGCCCTATTGACATCCGCAATAGCCCTAATCGCCTCCTACTTCCTTGTCAAGCCCCTGAAACTCCTCCAGGAAGGGGCCCGCAGAATCGGCACCGGCGATATGGAGGTACGCGTCCGCGTAAAATCCAAGGACGAATTTGGCGAGCTTGCGAGGGTGTTCAATAAAATGGCCGAAAACCTCAATATTAAAAAAACCGCCCTGGAAGAAAAAGCTCGGGAACATCTCGATTTGCTCTTAAACATCCTCCCAGCCAGTGCTGTAGCACAACGCATGGAAGGCGACACCAAGGCCACCAAACAGTTTGCCGATGTGACGGTTATCTTCGCCGAGTTCAAGGGTTTGGAAGAACTGGATAAGCGCCTGGGCGAGAAAAAATCACTCTCGTTACTTTCCGACCTGGTCGCGAACTGCGACGAGGCCGCTGAAAAGGTGGGGGTCGAAAAAGTGCGCACGATTGGCGCTTCCTACCTGGGCGTTTGCGGCCTTTCCGTTAACCGCCCAGACCACTCTGCCCGGATGGTGCAGTTTGCCCGCGAAATGCTTCGGGTTATTGCCAATTTCAACAATGAGCACAAAACGCATCTCCGGTTTTCAATTGCCATCAACTCGGGCCCGGTGGTGGGTGGCGTGGTCGGCCGGCAAAAATTCCTTTACGACTTGTGGGGTGATACCGTTACCATCGCGCTCCGATTGGCATCAGAGCAGGAAAATGTCGTTTTGGTCACCAAAACGGTCCATGATCGTCTGGGCGACCTCCATCCGTTTGGCCCTGAACAGGAAATCGAAATTCGCGGCAAAGGCAAAATACCGTTCTGGAAACTGGAAGAAGGCACCATTTAATTGCCCGAAAATCTCACCATCACCCCCATTTCCTACCCACGGTAATTCTCGCCATGACAACATTCTTGGGCTCCGATAACAACTCGCTGGCTGTCGCTTTGGGACTTGCCGCCGGCTTCCCCATTGCCCTGCTTATATTCAACGAGTTGATCAACTCCTCTGAAAAAAGAAATATCTCCATCACCCCCACTTTGCGAACTATCCGCAAT
>Ga0255125_1000667_pt1 | contig 10214 bp, 21 predicted proteins | sample Law_Cont_RepC_8d_FD_188557 | JGI IMG/M metagenome (GOLD analysis project Ga0255125, IMG submission 188557) | Freshwater microbial communities from St. Lawrence River, New York, United States - Law_Cont_RepC_8d | ecosystem: Environmental > Aquatic > Freshwater > River | place: USA: New York...
ACCCTATAGAGATCTCTCCAGTTTTTTATTTCGGGGTTTACCTTAAAAAGACGGGGCATCATAGATTTTTTATAGGAAGAAACCTTAGCCACAATCCCTCTTGGCCCTGCCTTACGACCATTTAATCCAGGAAGTATTATCTGACTAAGGGGATTATCCTTTTCTTCATCATAAACTTTAAAAAAAAGAGAATATCTAAAATCCTCTGGAGAACGATCTGAATAAAAATCATCAAAAGTAACCCAGGTATGAGCAGCTATTGCAGTAGCTACTCTGCCGGAGATAAGCTTTTCTACTTTTTTCATGAGCTTTCTCTGCAAGAGACTCTCCTTCTTGGAGAGAAGAAGTTTTTCCCTTAATATCTCTTTTACAAGAGGATCTTTGTCAATAAATGTTTTCAATCTATCCTCAGACTATAATATCTGCAATTCCCATCTTTACGGCTTCTTCTGCAGAAAGATAGACATTAACCTTGCGGTTGATCATTCTCTTTAGCTGGGCCACAGAAAGACTTGACTCATCCGATAGAGCCTTAAGATAGGCTTCCTGCATATAACGCATTTCCTCCATTTCATTCTCAAGACTGTGGAATGACCCGGATGTTCCTCCAATAACGGAATGAATCATGACACGACAATTCTTACCAATCTTGCGCTGACCCTTTGTTCCTGCCGCAAGAAGAAGGACTCCCGCAGACATTACCTTGCCTATCCCAAAGGTCTGAATAGCACACTTCTCACGAACCACCCTCATAATATCATAGAGTGCAAACATATCATCTGCTGACCCGCCTGGAGTAGAGAGCAGAAATTCAATAGGCGGAATTTCTGCTGGAGATTCTTCTTTCTCCTCTCCCCCTTCTGTCTCCTCCTCTGCCTCATCTTCATCATCACTTTCAGCTGGAGTTTCCGAAAGTTCCATCATCATTCCGATGATTTGGGCGACTTTATTTTCTTCAACCTCTCCAAAGAGTCCCAACATTCTTGATTCGGAACCACTAGAAAACATAATCATCTTTGGATCCTCGGAGCCAATCTCTTCATCGTGATCGTGATCTTCGTTTAGTTTTTTTGATTTAAATCTCATATTTTCTCCTTTAGTATGAATCATCGTACTCAACATCCCAGCGAAAGCCTAATAAATTTGTTTGAGGCAAATTATTATGAAGGGCTACAAATTTAAGAGTTATTTCCCCTTCCCTTTGAAGGGAGAAAAACTCTCCATTATTTTTAACCTGAATATTTAGCTCAGGAAATAACTTTGAATATTTTAAAAATCTATGATGGTTATCCCTCACCAAGCTGAAATTTGAAACCCAAATAACCGTATTGTTTTTTTTAAAAAAATTTTGAATTGCAAGCATCATGAAGCTTGTAGTTTTTCCTTGTCTTCTACCATACTCTAAGATGTCTTTTGCTACCAAGTGATCTTCAAATAATGCCTTTGTTTTTATATCTATTTTAAACTCAAAAGGATCTTTTAGTCCACATCGTTGGTAAATTTCCTCTAATGTCATTTAGACATGATACCAAAGAAGGTGGGGCAAACTAGTCAATCTTCTCTATCTGGAGTCCAAAGATGGTAGCCAGAGCAAAGCGGACAGTGATATAGCTTTTTTTGATCACCATAGTCTCGCTTTGCTTTTGCTACCGCCTTTTCTGCCTTTTCTCTGGTCGTATAACGCTTCTTTGTAAGGCAGCCTCGGTCAATCCACTTTCCGCCAGCCGCCTTCTTTCCTTTCACTTAATTTTATCCAAATGAAAGGTGACATCCTCTGTTAGTGCTGGCTGAAAAATTCTAATTTTTAGCTTTAAAAGCGCCTCCTGCCACTCGTCATTTGTAACATTCTTCCTATTTATCTGGAGGACTGTTCTAAGTTCAAGTCTGGTAGCAGGCTCTTTATTTCTTTGTTTTAGCGCCTTACGGATCGTAGATAAAGCAGCAGCCTTGCTTTGATAGATTTTTCCAACCCTAGACTTATCTATGGCAGAAACATATCCTGCCTTAATTCTAACTGGACTTCCAGTTTCATCTAAAATTTGATAAAGCTCTGGAACTTTTTCTTTTTTAACTCTAGCCATTAGAATCCGGCCCCACCCTTGCTAGATTTAATATCTTTTCCAAGATTAGAAAGAAATTCCTGTAGTGACTGTGCAATATCTTCATCACAAATTTGAGTAGAGGCTCTAGCGAAAGCCTTATTTGCTGCTGCCAAATAAACCCCTTTAACAAAAGCTAGAGAGTGACCCCTAGCAGAATCTGCTACTTTTTCTACCATAGCTAAAGATATTGAGTCTTCTTCTGACAGCTTTGTCAAGAAAGATCTGATTCCCTCTCGGCTTGGAGCCTCAAAAGGAATTCTTAGATCAAAGCGACCTGGGCGAAATAAAACCTGAGAATCAATCTTCTCTGGATTATTGGCAGTTGCAATTAGAATGGAATTTTTGCGTTGAGCAACACCATCAAGGGCATTAAGAATGGCAGAAAAAGAAACCGGCGTCTTAAAGCCCTCTTCTTTTGAGAAGAATCGATCAATATCTTCTAGGAGTAAGATTCTTATCCTTGGTCTAGAATCTTCAGAATCATCAGAGCTATGTAGATAGCTCCTCATTGCACGAGGTCTTTGTGATTCTGTGTAGTAATCATCCTCCTCATGCTCTCCGCCTACCCATTGAAGAAAGGCAGAGTCAGGATCTTCATATCGACCAGTAAAAGAAAATTGACTGGGTGTAGTATGAAAGAACTTCGAAATAGCACGAATAGTAGAGGTCTTTCCATTTCCCGGTGGGCCATAAAGAAGATAGGAGCGAGAATAAGGCAGATCTCTCTTATCAAACCAGTCTTTAGACTTTGAAAAGAAGAGAATATCTCTTTTTAGACTTTCTGTCTTTTGATCCCAAAAAACCTTATCTAAAGATTTTTCATCGTAAGATGATGGGGATAGAGAAACCTGTGAAATAAGGACTTTAATCTTTTCCCAATCGCGACGACGGCAAACAAATCCAAAGTCGGTATTGTAAAAAATAACATCTTCTCCTGGGATTTTAAATATAGACCCCACTCTCTCTTTCCAGCGATTTCCAGAGACAGAAAATGTTTTAATAAAACCAACGTCAGAGATATCCTCTAGTTTTGCCAGAAGGGGATCTATATTTTCGGCAAGAGAAAATGCCATAGCATCTTCCCAATGAATACCAAGAATTTTCTTAATATCTTCTGATTCTGACTTGAGAAGTTTTGAGATAGAGCATGGAGGACGATAAACAAAACTTTCGGAGAAGCCACTCTGGAGAGGTGGAACGCTACTATCAAAAGTCTCATCTTCTTCTTTGAGCTTTTTGATTGGAAAGTCAATATTTTTGAACAGTTTTGACATTTTTTATCTCCTAATCCTCTGTGTTCCAGTCCCAATAGTGGTCAGTTAAAATAGATTCCCATTCAAATGAGGAGAGCCCAGCCTCTTTTGCAAGCTCTTCTGCTTTTGCTACTTCATTTTTATTAAGAAGCTCTATGATTTCTTTTTTTAGAGAACTCAAGCTCATCACCAAAATAGCCAAATAATCTTTGGTCTGAGGAAACAATCCAGCCCATCGAATTTGGGCTAGAGCGAATCTAAATTAAATAGTACCCAATCCATAACTTCCGGGGAAATTTCTTTTACATGTTTTAAAAATTCTTCTTTTGAAACTTCCATCAAAACGGACTTTCCAAAAAGAATTGACGTAAAAATCTTCTTTCCGGAAATATCAAGACACCAAGCGGGATGAACAGAGCCCTCTAGGTAGTAGCGATATGTGGTGTAGTTAATCCAACCAGAATTCTCCTCTTCCTTAAAATCTGTGCAGTAGAATCCAGGCGGAGGAGGTTTCTTTCCTAGTAAAATTTGATCTATCTGAATTGCATCTAAATACTTTGGAGATATCACTTTATTCCCATCTTTATTCCCATTTCTTGCATCTTAAGAATAGCCTCGGCATTACCCCTTGCATCGTCAAGAGCATTATGGGAATGTTTTGTGTCCCTCATGTGCTTCCACTTTGCGAAAGCATCAAGCTTCATTCCGCAATAGAGATCGCCGATTCTGCGGCTAGAGAATCCAAAGGGATTGCGATTGAGAAAGGCATGAAAGTAATAGTTAATAAAAGAAAAATCAAAGCCAGGATTGTCGGCAATAAAGATCGGCCTACCCTTGCTGGACTTTAGAATCCACTCTTCAAATCGAGTCATGGCAATAATAGGAGCTACAAACTCCATAGTTTGCTCTCTGGTAAAGCCAGAAACCGCTAGTGCATCTGGAATCCAGCAGTCGGAAATAGGCTTTATCTCGGCATAAAAAGTTTTATTAAGGCCTGGCTCAACCACTACTGCTCCAAAGGAGATCATGGAATAAAGACCTGGAGCCGGACCATCTGCCTCAATATCAACAGAAAAGTAACTCATTAAAAATCCGTATCGTCATCAGGAAGCCAAGAGTCATAATCTTTCTTCTGATAGAGATTGGCATTATGAAAATAATTATTATTAAGAGACTGGAGTCTCTCAATCCCCTCTTTGCAAGCTTCAGACCAGCCAGATCCCCTAATGAGATCGTAGGAATCTGGAACAAGATGTGAAATTAGCTTACGAACAAAGTAGAGATCTTCTTCGCTAAATGGGGGCAGCCCCTCCATCTTAATTACCACTTTTTCGCTCATCTTTTCTTCCTCCTGCTACAACAAAAATATATTCACCGCAAGGGAGAGGTCAAGTCCAAAATCAGATCGGCGGTGAATTTCATTAGACACCAAGAATAGGGGCTAGGCTTTTAGATCGCCAATATATTTGATGCAAAGCTCTAGTGATTCTCCGAACCCAGACTCAGAGTAAGTTCCAAAGGTTTCATAACGAAAAGGATAAGAGTTCTTTGGAGTTCGCCAAACAAAGCCCAAAACATCATCATCCTCTGAAGTAATAATCCAGCCTATATTTCCATAAATTTTTGCCTCAATCTTCTTCATTTTTTTACCTTCTGAAAAATAACGGTTTCGTCTGATCCCGCTTCACCCATAAAGGGTGGAGGGTTTAGCCATTCATCAGCAATTTTAGCCTCTGCATTATCCTCTGATTCTGGCCAACCAGCCTTTTTCCAAGCCTCAATCATAGAACGAAAGGCTTTGATTGGAATTTGAACCATCACCTCTCCATTTCTGGCCTCAAACTGGTGACCTGAGACTCTGAGATAGAGATAAGATACATCAAAAATCTCTTGATAAAGATGATAATTTTTGTCGTGAGAAATTGTTACTTTGGTGCTCATCTTTTCTCCGAATTATATTCTTCAACCTCTCCATCGACAACAATTGAGAGGTTGCCATTCTGATCAAAATCAAGCATGGAGTGATTATTCTTAAATAGCTTGTAATAAGGATCGTCATAAGAAGAGTGGTCTGCCAGCCAATCTTCAATTGCCTGCCTTACTTCTTTTTCGGTTAGATAAATAATTTTTGAATTAGTTACTCTCATGGAATCTCCAGAACTATTGGTGGATTTACAGGCTGATAGCGTCTATTGCAGGACGAGGCATTGACATAGGTTATACCTTCTACCACCTTTGTTCCATATCCCTCATGATCGTGACCAAAAACATGATACCTTGGCCTAACCCTTGTTTGAACTTCATGTAGAAGTATTTTGCAACCAATCAGATTGCCCTCTTCTGTTTCATCTAAGATTCCAAATGGAGGGCCATGAGTTACAAGAATATCTATTCCTTCTGGAATAGAACTCCAGACTTCAATTAATTTATCGGGGTCTGCATTAAAAGCCCAATCGAAAAACCTCGGAGTCCAAGGAGAGCCCCAGATTCTGAGTCCCATTACTGTAGCCTCTGAATTTTCAAGATAAGTGATTGACGGATACTCTGAAAGAAGCATTTTTAGCATTGAAGAGTTCTTTTCGCCTAGCCAATCATGATTTCCTAAGCAAAGAACTTTATGTTTTGCTGGCTGCTGAGAAAACCAATAGAGAAATGACGTAATTTCCTGAATAGTCCCGCGACCTGTTGCATCACCAGCATGAACAAGAATGTCACACTCTGGAATTTTTACCTTAGCGTGCAGATTGTGTGTATCAGAAATTAAAACTATTTTTGGCATGTTATCTCAATAAGAAAAAGTTGTTGCCACCAACTTTCTTAGCTCACCATTAAGACAAAGAAAATCGTCAGCATAATCTATCATTAGATTGTTTGGCATAAACCAAAAGGAACCTATTTCGGTATGAGGCTCTGGAGCGGTATGGTTCACCTTTAATTCGGCCACCATTCTCACAGCCTCCTTCCAACCATAGTGAGGTGAGAGAGCAATTATGGCGGCAGCAGAAGATCTGGAAACTCCAGCAAAACAATGGGTCAAAAGCTTCTCTTCCTTTTTCATGGTAACTGCGCCAAAATTAAAAATCTCCTCTACAATTTCTCTGGTAGGATGAACATATCTTTCCTTATCGTAGATTGATCTTGGCTCAAAGCAGACATCATGAAATTTAAGATTTAAAACCTTAACGCTTGGATCAAAGATAGGATTGTCTAATCCAGGATCAACAATAGAGATAATTCCGTGAGGCTGAAATCTCTGAGCTTCTTGCTTGACTAAATTCAAGGGCGAAACATAAATTGGCATATTAACTCCAAGAAATTATACTCTGCGCTTAGGATGCGACCCAGAATCATTCCACAAATCTTGATTAAAAAGAAGCCACTCTGTTGCTGGATGATTTACATCTATAGTGCGGCTGCAAAACTCTTCAAGGCTAGTATAGAGAAGCTGGCCTCTCTCATAGGGAATACTAGGCGCAAGATATGTTGCATTTAGCGCAACCATATTTAATTTTAGCTTTATTTTTGGGTAAATGTAAATTCCAAAATACGGAACAGAATCATTTAGCCAAAAGTAAAACTTATTAAGCTCTAATGAATCATCATGTTGACAAAAATCAGCATAATAAAGACCCGTTGAGCCATGATTTTTTGCATGAAAGATTGCTTCAAGCGAGTCTCGAAACAATCCAAGATAAGTTGGCTGAATCATGATTATCCCATCATCGGGAAGAATGTTACCTCACGAAGAGATTGCTTGTTGGCCAAAATGCAGATTAATCTTTCCACGCCCATTCCAAGGCCGCTACATGGTGGACAACCGTACTCCAGAGCCTCTAGGAAGCCTTCATCAAGCATCATAGCCTCCTCGTCCCCTCCTGCCTTCTGCGTGGCTTGTTCCTCTAGCAGAGTGCGCTGGAGGGCGGGATCGACAAGCTCTGTATAACACTTGACGATTTCCCAGCCACCAACAATAAGCTGCCATTGTTCAACGGTAGATGGATCGTCCTCCTTTCTTGCCGCCATAGGAGACATATGGGCGGGATAATCCTCAACATAGATTGGCTGAATCAGAGTTGGACGAATCTTCTTCTTAAAGATCTCGTCAGCGTCAGAAGAGGACATTGAATCTGGAGAAGGTAGGCCAGCACGAGAGAAAAGATCTCGATACTTTACAGTCTCAATGTCAGTAAAATTAAGATCATATTCTCCCCACCTAACAGAGTCTCTCTTAAATCCAAGTCGAATAAGGAGAGTGCCAAGAAAGTGATTAAAAAAATCCTTATTATCCTGATAGTCAGCATAAGCCCAATACCATTCGAGGCTTAAGAACTCCTGCAAATGAGAGCGATCCAACCCCTCATTTCGAAATGACCTGCCAAGCTCATAAATCTTATCAAATCCCCCGACCATCATCATCTTAAGATGAGTCTCTGGGGCAATTCGGAGATAAAGATCCTTGTCAAGAGCATTGTGATGTGTTACGAATGGTCTGGCAATAGCTCCAGATGCCTGAGAGGCAAGCATCGGAGTATCAACCTCCAAGAACTTTTCCTCGTCAAGAATCTGACGAATAGTAGAGATTGCCTTGGAGCGAAGGCGGAAAACAGCGGCAGCCTCAACATCAATTGAAGTCTCCAGATAACGCTTACGAAGCCTTACCTCGTCATCTGCCACACCATAAAAGGTGCTGGGAATTCCTCGCATGGGACGATTAAGAACCTTTGCCTGATGAACGAGAATAGATCTCTCACCAGTAGAGGTATCCCACATCACGCCCTTAACTTGAATGTGACAGCCAATGATGATTTCGGAAACAAGAGGCTTATAAATGTCGGCACCACCAACATCATCGCGTCGAAAACAGACCTGAATCTTACCAGAACTGTCCATCAGATGTGCGAACGCCACATTTCCCATGCGACGAAAAGAAACAACTCTTCCTGCGGTAGAAACTTCGCTGTTAAGCGAGCGTTGAGAAGTTTCCTCAATGGTCTGGTTCTTAATCATCGCTCTTCCTCCGTGTCACACTCTTCCCAAGATTCTTTTTCGTAATTCCAATGGCGATTGTCGTAAATATCAACTGCTAGAAAATAAGAGAAAAATTCTAGATGAAACTTTAAACCAGCATGATCCCTATTTTTTGTCCAGCGAGCTATGAAATCAAAATAGGAGGAGTCAGATTTAAACTTTCCGACCTCAAACTCCAAATATTTATGCCTCAGAAGCGGAAAATATTTGGGATGAAAGAGCGGAAAAGAAAAATTCATAGAACTACCTCCTACACGATTAAAATATAATCACCGTAAGCTAAGGGTCAAGCCTACGGTGTTATTAACTTTACTTGATTTTAATTAAAAAATAAGGTGAAGAAGGCTTCCTCTTCCCTTTCTGGAGAAAGGCCCATAAGGGATGGCTCTACTGCAATCTTCTCTGCCGGAATATCGACCGTAACTTCCACAATTTCGGTACGAATTGACTCCACATATGCTTCGAGTGGGTCAACAAAGTCATTCTTCATCACTAATCTCCTCTACGGTTGGATTTGCTGCATCAAATTCTGACTTTGCAACAAATAGCTTTGCAAATCTCTTCTGATTAAGATTGAATTCAATATTTTCGAGCTTTACAAACTGACTGCAAGGCAGGCCATTCTCTTTATAGGAGAGGGATATATAAGTATCCCTGCTCCAATTGTCGCCAATCTTGTTGTAGTAAATTCTTACCGTTTTTGGACAAAGCCTTATTTCAGTTATTAGCCCAAGAAATAACCCAGGAGATTTTCCATAATAAAGTCCGGCAATTGCAACTGTATCTCCAGCTCTTGTTTCCTGATTTCTTAGATCAAGAAGCTGAAATGATTTGTCAGCAAGAGAGTCATTGCTCATCCTTAACTCCTACGATAGAAACATCATGCTTGCAGCCCTTTGTTGGGCAGGCTCCATATGCTAAATACTTTGCCTCTCCCGACCAACCATCCACAATCTCAATCCATTCAGAGGGCAACTTTCCCTTTGGTAGAAGGGCCTCTTGCCAAGGCTGAAAGAAAAACTTGCCCTGCTTATTCAGAGAGACTGACTTTCCTTCTCCAATCTTTCCAAGGGGTAGCTTTAGATTGACAATGACGGATGAAACCTCCCCGCAACCAGCAGTAAGAATTGGATTTCCGTTTGAATCATAGCCGCAACAATTAAATCGAAACATAACGCTCCTTGGGGAAAGAAATTACCCACGGATAATATAGTCACCGTGGGCGAGGAGTCAAGCGGTATTGATTAAAACTTTAGTCGCCAGTGTGATGGAACTTTGTTACCTTATAATTAACGTCGGAGCCACAAGTAACTACGGGATAGTGAGGCCAGCTAGGCTTTACTCCGGTATTATCATGTTCAAGACCTGGGTTAAATGGTGGCATTACCGGCTGATAACTTGGAAAGAGTGGCAGTTGAACTCTATTTTCCCGTGAGATATCTGGAGTGATCTTGTTCATTACGAGCTTAAGGTGATTCCCGATCTCTTTCACTTGCTCTGCATTTAGGGTCTGTGGAGCCTCTGAGTGTTGAGAGATTTCAAAGAAGCCGGAAAGCCAATAGCAAAAGGACTCTGGAGACATCAGCCACCCACTCTTTCTAGCTCAGAGTTTAGCCAAGCATCAAGAGAGCCCTTTGCCATATTGCCAGACTTACGAGCAACCTCTTGTCCATTGTGAAAAAGAATCATGGTCGGAACTCCCATAATTTTTAGTGACTGTGCAGAATTTGGACTCTCATCAATGTCTAATTTAAAAACTGATAGTGTATCCTGTCTTTCTTCTGCTACCTTTTCTAGTGTTGGAGCTAGTGCTCGGCATGGGTTGCACCAG
>Ga0255125_1000671_pt1 | contig 10188 bp, 1 predicted proteins | sample Law_Cont_RepC_8d_FD_188557 | JGI IMG/M metagenome (GOLD analysis project Ga0255125, IMG submission 188557) | Freshwater microbial communities from St. Lawrence River, New York, United States - Law_Cont_RepC_8d | ecosystem: Environmental > Aquatic > Freshwater > River | place: USA: New York...
TCCGTCTGCCGTATTCACCCTGCCACCCGGGGCCGAGATTACTGTTTACGTGCGCGATGCGGCCGGCAAAGAACGCATGGAGACATTTCCGCCCATCAGCTATCTACAAGCCCGCCAGTCTCTCTACGGCATGTGGATGGACGAGAACCGCAAGGAAGTGGAAAAACAATCTCAAGGCAATTTGGGGTACCTCCACATTCAGGCCATGGACATGCCCAGCTTCCACAAATTCGAGGAGATGCTGCACTTTGCAGGTGCTGGCAAAAAAGGGCTGGTTATCGATGTGCGCGAAAACGGTGGCGGCAGCACTGCCGACCTGCTGCTGACAGCGCTTACCCAGCCCGTGCACGCCTACACGGTGCCACGCGGGGGTAGCGTCCCCGGCTACCCTCAAGACCGGAAGATTTTCGCTTCATGGACCAAGCCAGTTGTGGTCCTGTGCAACCAAAACAGCTTTTCCAATGCCGAGATCTTCAGCCACGCCATCAAAACGCTCAAGCGTGGGCGACTTGTTGGTGTGCCCACAGCGGGGGGAGTGATCTCCACTGGAGGCACATCGATCATGGATGTCGGTTTCCTGCGACTTCCATTCCGTGGCTGGTATCTGGCTGGCAATGGCGAAGACCTGGAACTTAACGGTGCCATTCCGGATGTGGTGATCTGGCCCAAGCCGGGAGATACTGCCGACAAGCAGCTAGAAAAAGCCGTTCAGATGCTTTCAGAAGACGTGAAGGTTTTTGAAGCAAGGCCGCTACCAGCGCCGCGCAAAGCCAGCCAACGGTAAGCGTTGCTAGAAACCGCCTTGGAAAATAAGCTCCCGCAAGGGAGCGACGCCAAGGTGAGTGTTAACGTATGACAGCAACTGGTTTTGGGAGCGGCACTGCCGAAAGTTACAACCGACAACATGCCTTGCAGCGATTGGTTTGATCTGGTAAGAAACGAGTACATCGCTGGCTTGCTGGCGAGATTCCCTTGTAGCTCAGCGGTAGAGCAGCCGGCTGTTAACCGGCGGGTCGTAGGTTCGAATCCTACCGGGGGAGTTTCTATGTTTTTTGTTTGCTTACACTCATTAAATGCCTCACACCGATACATAGAATTTAGATTTTCCCTGACTGTGTCATGGGCCATAGGCTGCCTGAAAAATAACTGAACGAATGGACCGGATCAAACTTTTAGATTCTGAATGAGTAAGATAATCAACGTTTCATCACAGTAACCAGTTTATTACCCGAAAACGCCTATCAGCACTCAAGCAGCTAAAATATAAATATAGCATTCAATATAGAAAATAGATGGAGCAAATGATTCCAAAGAAAATCAGGATCCTTCAGTGCGGAAACCACAACATATTAACACCTAAATTATTGACACATTTATTGTATTTAGTAAAATTTAAGTGTAGCTTTCATCGACGACCAAAGCGATGATGGGAAAGAATTGGCCACTAAATCAATTTAAGGATCAAACAATGCGTTTTTTAGGAAGCAAGCATGATTCAAAAATACTTCACAAAAAAAAATCGACCGCAAAAAGCAATGCGTTATTGCATCTTATGGAACTCGAGAATCGAATAGTGCCATCAGCACTCAATTATTCACCTTCTTTACTTTTTAAAGCGCCAAATGATATTATCTTTGTCGATGCAAATATTCGTGACGAAATCCCTAACGATGAATATCGACACTCTAACGTTATAATGATCGAAAGGAATGAAGACGCAATTGAAGTCATTACAAAAACAATGGCAAGCAATAAACACATTGGGGCTTTAAGGATTATAAGTCATGGCGATAATGGAACTTTACTTTTGGGAAAAACTGTGATTGACACTAGTACGGTTTTCAACAGGCGAAACGAAATAGTGACGTGGGCAAATGCATTATCTGCAGACGCAGATATATTGTTATATGGATGCAATGTGGCGTCTGGCGATTCCGGAATACTATTTGTTCAGACATTGGCAGGACTAACCAGTGCCGATGTGGCGGCAAGCAACAATATAACAGGCAGTAATGGTGACATTTCATTAGAATTCAGCTCCGGATTTATATCAAACACAATAAAAACTAAGAAATCATTATGGGACTTGGCTAAAGCGAGCCTATCTTTTTCCAACATCAATGGAACTACTTTCTTTGTTGATTGGTTCAATGGAAGCGCAAACACATTCACTTTCCTTTCTTCTTTATCTGGTTCTAAAACTTATTCACTGGCATCAGGAATTTTGCCTAGTGGCATTTCTCTGGATGCATCGTCTGGAATTCTTTCGGGCCAACCAACACCTAATTCAGTCGGTATTTACCAACTAACGATACGTGCAGACAATGGGTTTTCACAAGAAATTACAAATTTCAGTCTGACAATATCAAGTCCACTTATGCCAAATCAACAAAACAATTCGGCAGCAAGTTTTCATACAGGCTCCGGGCTTCAAAAACCTAACATTTTATCATTTACTGCAATAAAATCAAATGGTTCCTTAGTAAGCTGGGGTGATACCGGCGGAGGCGGAATAGGCTATCCTACTACAACAGGCAACATTATAGTTAATTCATCTAATGAACAATATGCAGTCATCAATCCAAATGGCTCGATCACAGCTTGGGGCAACACATCTGGAGGAATAACGCCACCTTCGGGAAACAATTTTTCTAGAATTTATAGCAACAGTTATTCAATGGCTGCCTTACAAAATGATGGAAAAATATCAACGTGGGGCACTGCAGGGAAAGGTGGAAACGGTGCACCTACAGACTCAGGATATGCGGCAATATTTTCAAACAACGCATCTTTTATTGGCTTCAAAATGGATGGGACGCTTGCAGGTTGGGGCTCCGGATCTACTGGAACTCCTACAGGATCTGGTTGGAACCGAGTATTCCCCAATTCATTTGCATACACAGCTATTAAAGCCGGTGGATTTTTGAAGTCGTGGGGTGATTCAACTTCAGGTGGAATTGGAAATCCAACTGTTGGTGGATTTATTAATGTTTATGCCACTGGCACCGCTTTTGCCGGACTTAAGGCTGATGGTTCTATAGTGTCGTGGGGCAACACTCTTGACGGAGGATTCGGGGCACCCTCTGGAAAAGGGTATACCGACATTTGTCGGACACTACATTCTTTTGCAGCTCTCAAGTCGGATGGATCAATTTATTCATGGGGAAGCGCTTCCAGTGGTGGAACTGGAGCACCGATTGGAACTGGATTTGCTAAAATATTTGCTACTCGCGATGCCTTTGCAGCAATCCGATCCGATGGTAGCATCTCGTCTTGGGGTGACCTTGGAGGAAACCAAGGTCCAACAGACTCTGGCTACATTTCTATTTCAGCTACGGGCCAATCTTTTGCTGCTTTAAAAAATGACGGATCGATTTACACATGGGGGTACGCTAGTTGGGGGGGCACTGGTGGTCCTCAAGGCGCAAACTTTAAACAAATTCACTCCAACATGTTTGCTTTTGTGGCACTCAAAGATGACGGAACTGTTTATGCTTGGGGCGATTCACGCTATGGTGGTTCTAGTGTACCAACTAATCTAAACGATGTCGTTGCATTTGCTAGTCCTCTTGAACAACTACCTTGGTTTACTCATAAAAACCTTTATTCATTTACAGCAACACCTGGCGTATCCTTTTCATTTCAACCAGATGTATATGGAATCCCTACTGCTTATTATTCTATTTCGTCTGGCACTCTTCCTGAAGGAATTAACCTTAATCCACAAACAGGGCAAATATCTGGTATAGCTATATCTGGAAGTATGGGATTTTATTCATTTAGCCTGACAGCCACCAATTCGGCAGGTAGCACAACCCGTCAATTTGAAATGCGCATTTTTGGCGAAATCGGATCAAAATTACTGCCAAATGAACGGTCGGGGCAAGGTGGTTTGGCATTTTACACAGGCTCTGGCACAAATCTTCTAAACTCTGACGCCTTTGCAGCATTTGACACTTCTGGAAATCCAACAGCATGGGGAAGCTCTGATTATGGTGGAAGTAATGCTATTTTGCAATCTTTAGTTCCCAACAACAGACAGTTCAATCAAGTTTATGCAACAATGAATGCATTTGCGGGATTAAGGACTGATGGAAGCGTGGCATCATGGGGGGCTTTGTCAGATGGTGGCTCAAATGCGCCAACTGGCATAGGTTTTATTTCTATATCTTCAACATTGCGTGCCTTTGCAGCCTTAAAATCTGACGGTTCAATTGAAGCTTGGGGAGATTCTGGTGCCGGTGGACAAGGTGCGCCTACTGGTAATGGATTTATCAAAATTTTTTCCGGGGCCGAAGCATTTGCTGCCATCAAAAATGACGGATCCATTTTTGTTTGGGGTGATACATCTAGAGGTGGTGCTAGTGGTCCTACGGGCAACGGATACTTCCAAATCATTGCTACTCGCTATGCTTTTGCCGCGCTTCGAAATAATGGAACAATATCTGTTTGGGGAAATACTACTTATGGTGGAGCTGGCGCACCAACCGGCTCTGGCTATATTAGTATCTATTCAAATGGAAATGCATTTACTGCTTTGAAATCAGATGGCTCCCTCACTGCATGGGGCCATACTCAGTGGGGAGGTACAAACGGACCCACGGGAAACGGTTTCGTTCATGTATTCTCATCCCCACATGCTTTTGCAGCTATTAAAAATGATGGATCGATAAAAACATGGGGTTATAATAGTTATGGTGGCACTGGCGGCCCATTGGCTACCGGGTATAGTCAGGTCGCTGCTTCCGCATTTGCTTTTGCTGCATTAAAAAGTGACGGAAGTATTTTTGCCTGGGGAGATGCTGCAAGCGGTGCAACTGGAGCACCAACAGATTCAGGCTACATCAGAATTTTTTCTAATCCTTTTTCATTCACGGCAATAAAGTCAGATGGGTCAATCCGTTCATGGGGCGCAACCGATTCCGGTGGTGCAGGGGCTCCTTCTGGTATTGGATTCAAATGGGTTTACCCAGCCTATAAGGCTTTCACAGGCCTTCGTAAGGATGGAACAATTGTTTCTTGGGGCGCAACTGACAAAGGCGGTTCCGTATCTTCCGGACTATCAGGAATTGTCTCTATAAGTTCGGCCTTAGAGCAGCCGGTCTGGTTTGCAGCCAATGTTCAATCGATACATGTGGCAGTCAAGAATATCCCTTTTAACTATAAAATACCTGTTTTAGGTATTCCAATTGCTTCTTATGTAATTTTATCCGGGACACTAGCCCCAGGTTTGTCGTTGGCAAAAGAAACAGGACTAATTTCTGGCATACCGACTACGGTTGGAACTTACTCATTTACCGTTTCAGCTGATAACGGCTTAGGGCTACCTGCCACCAAAGCCTTCACCCTGACTGTTAATCAAGCGCCTTCTATCACCTCTGACCTGTCAATCACATCAACATATGGAAACACTAAAAATATTCAGATTGCTGCTAATGGAGTTCCATCTTTATTTACTTTTAGCATCCAAGGAAATATTCCTTCAGGAGTAACAATCAACTCCAATACTGGCATCATTACAGTTGAACCTACCACATCAGCCGGAAGTTATTCTTTTAATATAATGGTGTCAAACGGATTTGGTACGCCTGCATCCGAAACAATCTCGCTCAATATTGCCCGAAAGATTCTTACTGTAACTGCAGATGATAAATCGAAAAATTATGATGGTTTTGTGTTTACAGCATTCACAAGCAACATTTCCGGTTATGTGAATAACGATTCAATCGCCAATATCACCGTTGGCACAATTTCGTATTCAGGTTCAGCCGTTTTGGCCACCAATTCTGGTACCAGCATTATTACACCAGTTTTGTCTGGATTTTCTTCTGACAACTACGCTTTCGAGATCGCGGCTGGCACGTTGACCATCAACAAAGCAGCTTTAACGCTCAAGGCTGAAAACAAAACCAAAACCTACAGCGGCTCTGTCTTTTCCGGCTACACCTACGCCTATACAGGGTTTGTAAGTGGCGAAACCATAGCGGCCATCACCCCGGGAACCGTCACCTACACCGGTACGTCCATCGCTGCCAACACAGCGGGTTCTTACGTGATCACTCCCGCCGTTTCCGGATTTTCTGCCACCAACTATAACGCGCCCATTCTTGTTGATGGCACGCTCACCATCAACAAAGCAGCCTTAACCCTTACTGCTGACAACAAAGCAAAAACGTACGATGGGTCTGTTTTTTCAGGCTATACGTATGTTTATGCCGGCTTTGTGAACAACGAATCAGTATCAGATATTACGCCTGGAACGATCACCTACACCGGCACAGCCATCACTGCCACCGCTGCTGGTTCCTACGTGATCACTCCAGCCATCTCCGGATTTGCCGCCACTAACTACAAAGTTCCCAACCTTGAAGATGGCATCCTAACCATCAACAAGGCCACGCTCACCGTTACCCCAGACACAAAATCAAAAACATACGACGGCCTAGTGTTCACAGGTTTCACCAGCACGATCTCCGGCTATGTGAATAGTGAAACAAGTTCTGTCATTACAGGTTCGCCCACATACAATGGTGCTGCCACTTCTGCGACTGCCGCTGGGATATATGCCAGCATTACCGCCGTTGTTTCCAGCATGTCGGCAAGCAACTACACCATTGTTGCTGATACTGCAGGCACCCTCACAATCAACAAGGCCACGCTCACTGTTACCCCAGACACAAAATCAAAAACATACGACGGCCTGGTGTTCACGGGTTTCACCAGCTCGATCTCTGGTTATGTGAACAGTGAAACAAGTGCTGTCATTACAGGTTCGTCCACATACAGTGGTGCTGCCACTTCTGCAACTGCCGCTGGAACCTACGCCAGCATTACCGCCGTTGTTTCCAGCATGTCGGCAAGCAACTACACCATTGTCGCTGGTGCTGCTGCCACCCTCACCATCAACAAGGCCACGCTGACCGTTACACCAGACTCAAAATCAAAAACATACGACGGCCTGGTGTTCACAGGTTTCACCAGCACGATCTCCGGTTATGTGAACAGTGAAGCAAGTTCTGTCATTACTGGTTCGCCCACCTACAGTGGTGCCGCCACCTCTGAGACTGCCGCTGGAACGTACGCCAGCATTACAGCCGTTGTTTCCAGCATGTCGGCAAGCAACTACACTATCGTTGCTGGTACTGCAGGCACCCTCACAATCAACAAGGCCATGCTCACCGTTACACCAGACTCAAAATCAAAAACCTACGATGGAGTAGCATCGACCGGATTTAGTTCTTCTTACACAGGATTCGTTAATGGTGAAAATGGTTCGGTGGTTACGGGCACAGCAGGTTTTGGCGGTACGGCAATTGGCGCTGTAGCTGCTGGATCGTATACGATCATTGCAACACCGGGAACATTGTCTGCAGCCAACTACGATTTAGTATTTCAAGCTGGCACATTGACAATCAACAAGGCCCTCCTGTCTGTCACTGCTGACAACAAAACGAAGACTTATGATGGTCTCACCTTTTCAGCGTTCACCTCGGTAATCAGTGGATTTGTCGGTACCGAAGATCTTTCCGCTGTTTCTGGATCAATCGGGTACCTCGGTGCTGCCATATCTGCCACGGGCACAGGCAATTATACGATCCTGCCAACCTCGGGAACATTGTCGGCAGCCAACTACGCCTTCAGTTTTTCTTCAGGCGTTCTTTCGATTGGCAAGGCAACACTGTCGGTTTTGGCAGACAACAAATCAAAGACATACAATGGTCAGGTATTTACTGGGTTCACATACACTCTGTCGGGATTTGTTAATGGTGAAGGACCGAGTCTGGTGAATGGCTCTTTGGCATTTGGCGGGGATGCGCGCGCCGCAACCAACGCAGGTGACTATCAGATTATTCCTACAGTCGGAACATTGACGGCGGTGAATTATGCCTTCAACTTTTTACCAGGCACATTGACAATCAATAAAGCTGTTCTGACTGTAACTGCAGACAATAGAAGCAAGACCTACGATGGGCAGCCATCGACAGGGTTTACCGCGTCATACACGGGATTTGCCAATGGCGACAACGCTTCCGTCATTTCCGGTGCACCCGGGTTTAGCGGCACGGCAATTGGTGTCGTGGCGGCAGGAAACTACGCGATCAACCCAACACCGGGAAATATCACCGCGCCGAACTACGATTTTGCATTTCAAGCCGGCACTTTGGTTATCAACAAGGCTCTCTTGACCGTCACAGCAGACAATAAAACTAAAACCTACGACGGACAATCCTTTACAGAGTTTACATCCGTAATCAATGGTTTCGTGAATAACGAAGACATATCCACTGTTTCTGGGTCCGCTGGCTACCTCGGCGCCGCGACATCGGCTACGGCCACAGGTACTTATCCAATCCTGCCAACCACAGGATCATTGTCCGCAGCCAACTACGCATTCGCTTTTTCGCAAGGTGCACTCACCATTGGAAAGGCGACTCTGACCGTTTCAGCAGACAATAAAATCAAGATTTACGATGGCCAGGTGTTCTCGGCGTTCACATACACCCTGACAGGTTTCGCTAATGGCGATGGACCAAATCTAGTGACGGGCAGCTCGTCTATTGGTGGAAATGCACGCTCCGCAATCAACGCTGGCGACTATCAGATTGTACCAACAGTTGGAACCTTGTCGGCTAGTAATTACACTTTCACTTTCGCACCCGGCATATTGACTATCAGCAAAGCTATTCTGTTCGTAGCGGCAGGGAACTTTACCAAAACTTATGATGGCCTAGCTTTGAATGGGTTCACAAGCGCCATTACCGGCTTCGTCAATGGCGAGAACATGTCCGTGGTTAGTGGAAACCCGGGATATTCAGGTACCGGGGCAACTGCTTCCGTGGCAGGTAGCCATGCTTTGTCGCCCACTGTTGGAACATTGGCAGCAGTGAATTACACATTTGCCTTTCAGGATGGCTTGGTAACGATCAACAGAGCCCCCCTGATGGTAACCGCGGACAGCATTACGAAAACATACAACGGCCAGATATTTACAAGTTTCACAACAAGCTTCAACGGGTTCGTCAATGCCGAGAACGCAATCGTAGTAACAGGCACTGCATCGTTTTCCGGTTCAGCAATGTCAGCAACACAGGTCGGTCAGTACGAGATCACTGTTACTCTTGGAACCCTTTCAGCTTCAAACTACGTTTTGAGCTTTACTCCCGGAACCTTGACAATCAATAAGGCCCTATTGACCTTGACTGCAGACAACAAATCAAAAACATATGATGGTTTGGGCTTCAGTGCGTTCTCAGCCACTGTTAGTGGTTTTGTGAATGGCGAGACGCCAGCAGTAGTTTTAACTGGCAATCCACTATTCAAGGGTCCTGCAACGACAGCAACTCAAAAAGGTCAGTATTTAATTGTTCCTGAAGCGGGCACCCTTCACGCTTCAAACTACCGATTTGCAACATTCGTAACAGGATCGCTCGACATATTGCGTAGCGGACCAATGGTAACTGGCGCGCAAACAGCCAATTTCATTGTCAATCAGATGCTTGCCATTCCAGCGTTTAGGGTGTCAGATCCCGACTCGGGTTTGCTGGGAATTTTGGATATAACGGTAACAACTACTCGCGGTAAAATCACAATCGGCTCCAACACGGCGCAGTCTATCACTTTTGCTAACACAATACTTTCTGCCAATCAGATGCTTGCGAAAATAAAATACACGACCGCGACCGATTCCTTCCTCAATGCCACAATTTCGGTGACCGCTCAGGATCGTGATGCTGCAGGTGCCGTCGTCGGATCTTGGACTACAACCTTGGCACCATCAGCAGGGGTTTTTGCAAAAATCCAAGATCCTTCAAAACCTGGCAAAACGTCTTTGATAGTTCAGGGATCAGTCAAAAATGAAACCATTGTAGTAAAACCAGTGTCGGCTTCGAATTTGACAAGCTACACGGTATCTATGACAGGAATGGCAACACAGGTATTCACTGGTATCACCGGTCGGATATTGGCGTATGCCTCTGGTGGCGACGACACAATAAACGTGTCGGCCGTGAAAATTTCCACTCTTCTTTCCGGTGGCGAAGGTAACGACATAATTCTTGGCGGTTCGGCTGCAGACACAATATTTGGCAATGGTGGCAATGACCTTTTAATTGGCGGGCTTGGTGCCGATATTATTAATGGCGATTATGGTAATGATATTTTGGTGGACGGATCAGTAACTCTTAAATC
>Ga0255125_1000672_pt1 | contig 10188 bp, 5 predicted proteins | sample Law_Cont_RepC_8d_FD_188557 | JGI IMG/M metagenome (GOLD analysis project Ga0255125, IMG submission 188557) | Freshwater microbial communities from St. Lawrence River, New York, United States - Law_Cont_RepC_8d | ecosystem: Environmental > Aquatic > Freshwater > River | place: USA: New York...
GCCGGGCGGCATCTGGCCGCGCATGCCGCGCATCAGCGCCTGCATGCCGCCTTTTTTAGACACCTTCTTCATCATCCGCTGCATGTTCTCAAACTGTTTGAGGAGGCGGTTGACGTCCTGCACCTGAGTGCCAGAACCGGCCGCGATGCGCTGCTTGCGGGAGGCTTTGATGATGGCCGGAAATTTACGTTCGTTCGGGGTCATGGAGTCGATGATGGCAGCGAGACGCACCATCTCTTTGTCGTTCACCCGATTCTTTACCTGATCCGGCAAATCCGACACGCCGGGCAGCTTGCTCATGAGCGAGGCGAGCCCGCCCATGTTTTTCATCTGCTCAAGCTGTTCGCGGAAGTCGGCGAGGTCGAAGCCTTTGCCCTTGACCAGTTTCTCGGCGACCTTTGCCGCCTTGTCCTTGTCGACCTTCTGTTCCACCTCTTCGATGAGCGAGAGCACGTCGCCCATGCCGAGGATGCGGGAAGCCATGCGGTCCGGATGGAAGGGCTCGAGCGCATTAACCTTCTCGCCCATACCAATGAACTTGATCGGCTTGCCGGTGACGTGACGCACCGACAGCGCCGCGCCGCCGCGCGCGTCACCATCGGCCTTGGTCAACACCACGCCGGTAAGCGGCAGGGCTTCGTTGAAGGCCTGCGCCGTGCGAACTGCGTCCTGACCCATCATGGAGTCGATGACGAACAGGGTTTCGCGCGGGGCGAGCGCGGCATGGAGGCCGCGAATTTCCGTCATCATCGCTTCGTCGATCGCGAGACGTCCGGCGGTGTCGACAATGAGCACGTCTTTCAGCTGGCGACGGGCCATATCCAGCGCGGCAAGCGCAATACGTTCGGGCGTTGATTCGGTGCTCGGGTAGCAGTCCACCCCAATCTCACCGGCAAGGATTTTTAACTGCTCGATCGCGGCCGGGCGGTACACGTCGCAGCTGACCACCGCGACGGCTTTCTTGTCATGTTCTTTCAAGCGCTTGGCGAGTTTCGCCGCGCTGGTGGTTTTACCGGAACCCTGCAGGCCCGCCAGCAACACCACCACCGGCGGCTGGGCGTTGAAATCGAGACCGACGCCCGCTTCGCCCATGAGTTCGGTGAGTTCATCGCGCACCACGCGAATGAGCGCCTGACCGGGGGTGAGCGTGCCGATGACTTCCTGACCCAGGGCGCGAACGCGGATGCGATCCAGAAAATCTTTGACGACCGGCAGCGCAACGTCGGCTTCCAGCAAGGCCATCCGCACTTCGCGTAGCGTGGCGTCGATATTTTCTTCGGTCAGTCTGGCTTCGCCCCGCAGGCGTTTGACGATGCCGTTAAACCGTTCGCTTAAATTCTCAAACATGGGATGCGGTTCCTGCGTTATCCGGAGCTGGTAGAACGATCATTCGCGAGTCGGTGGAGCGGAACAAGGGGCGAGCGTGGATAAGGATGAAGCAGTGCTGAAAAGGCGTCGCTGCGATCGGTGACGGACGAGGACTAGAAGGCCTCCATCACCTCGTCGAGCGGGAACGGCAACCCCACGCTGGCCCACACCTCGGCCACCCGCCGAACGACGGGCTCGGCTTGTTTCATCCACTCCGGATGGCGGTCGCGGTTGTTGAAGACTTCAAACGCTTCGGGCTGCGGGTTCCGATGGCCGAAGCGGTAATAGAACGATTTCGCGAGTTCCTCCATGCGTTCCTTACCGTAGGCGACCACGCTGATTTCGCGATTGGCGCTAATGCCGGTGGTGGCGACGTAATAGTGGTAGAGCTCCCAGTAGCGCAAATACGCATTGAAATAAGGCATTTTTGCGATGTCCTCCACGTCCACCCCGGTGTAGTTCAGATCGCGTCGCACCCATTCTTCGATATTCCCGCGCACGGCAAAGCGACCATCGGCCGGCATGCCGCCTGACTTCTCATAGGTGGAAATACATGAGGTCACGGGATGGCGCACGGTCAGAATGTTCTCAACCGCCTGCCCCAACACCCGTTGAAAAAAACCGCCGGCATAAGTGCCCTTGGTGAGCTTTTTAGGCACCACGATTTTGCCTGAATGCGGCTTGGCGCGGCCAAAGTAGATGTCCACCATGGTCAGGTATTCCGCCATGGTCTGCAGGCTGGTCATCCAGGAATTAACGCCCCGCTCAAACCGGAACGGTCCGGCTTCGGGAAAGCCATCGTGGGCGATGACGTTGGGCACGCGGTCGGGATGGAAGCCCAGCGCGCGATAAATTTCCTTGGTCAGATACGAGCCACCGTTACGCGGCACGCCAATGATGTTCACAAAATGAAACTTGAGCTGGATGTCCTTGATGGGGTCGACGTTGCCCGTCATCAGAGCGACCAGCAACTCATAGGCGCGTCCAATCGCCTGTTGGCCACTGGGTGCGGCCAGCACGGTAGCGGCATTGCGGTTAGCAGAACCGATCAATCGCTCTTGTTCCTGACTCATCGCCTCGGAGAGCTGATCGCCCCACACGGCGCCCTCAAAGGGGATCTCGGCCACGATGTGATGGAGGAAATCGATGAAGACCGGTGAGACCGGCAACTCGCGGTCGCTGAGCTTGATTTCAACGCCCATAGCAGCAACTCCAATCGCAAAAAGCGGCAGGGCCTGCCGCGTCAATCCACATGCTTTCAGTGACGCGGCATGGCGTTAAGGCGGTTAGCGTCCAGCGCCAGAAGCCGCTGGAAGTTATCGAGCGACATCAAATGCGCATAGATACGGGACAGAAAACCGCTGCGCATCAGTTCGGTGAGGGTTTCCGCAGGCAGAGTATTCAGGCGCGACTCGCTGACCCGGAACATGCCTGAAAGCCGCTTGCGCTCACCGCTGGCGGGCTGGATATCTGCGTCAAACGGCTCCAGAAGTTGCAGGGCCTGCAGGCGTGCGCAGAAAACTTCGGTTTGCCGGCCCGCTGCTTCAAGCTCCTGAATCAGCTTCAGACGGCTTTGCCACAGCGACGACTCTTCGCCTTCGGCGGTAAACAGGGCCGGCGCTGTGTCATCAAGCGCGGACTCGTCCACGCAAATGACCGTTTGCTCGGCGTCTGCCCCGACTCGCGCGGTGCAGAACGGATAGCGACGCACATAGGCGGGGCAGTAGACATCAGCCAGCCAGTCGCCAGCAGCGTCGACGCAAAGATTGAGTGACTGCTCAAGCCCCGTGAGCATGACCGGACTGGGCGTGCCGGCGGCGGTTTCGATAAACACCACCGGGCAAACCCGCGCGGCCGCCACAAACTCCGGCAGGCTGAGATAAATCGCGTTCAAGTGTGCGGCAAAGCGCAGCGCGCCGGCCGCAAGCCCCAAGCCTGCATGGGTCTTGCGATCGAGGACGCTCAAGCCCCCGTAACCGGGCGGTAATTTTACGTCGAGCGTGGCCAAACTAGCACCGGCAAGGGAACGTGAGGGCTAGTAAATCAATTAAGTTCCGCCGCACTCGTTGGGGTCCGCCGTAGGCGTTGGATCGTTATTCAGAGGATTCTTGTCGGACGCAAATTTGATTTCCGTCGGGTCTCCGGTAACCGGTTTGAACCCGCCGGTGCCGGCCGGAAACTGCTTGCCTGCCACGTCGATTTCACCCGCGTGGGTTTTGAAGTAGAGGCCGGGGTCGATGTCGGTGCCGAGGTCGGGACAACCGTCGGTGCAGTCGATTGCTTCGAGGTCCGTCCCGCGAATACCAATGGTCGCCACTGCGGTGCGATAGCTGACGGCGTTTTTGTTGCGTTTACCGATCGTGCCGGTAACCGCTCGAAAGCCACCTTTCAGCAGATTGAACAAGCCCACGCTGTCGTCCGCCGAGTCGGTGTACTTGTATTGTGCAATTTGAAAACGGGTGCTGGGGCGGAGGAGGATATAACCCCCGTCGCTCAGCTTCATACGCACAAAACTGGCCGGGGCCGTCACCACCGTCTCGCCGGTATTGACCGGATTTCCTTGCGACAACGGCCGAATATCTCCTTGCTCGGTGGCGGCCGATGCCCGCCCGACCAGCTTGACGATTTCCGCCGCCGCCACGCCTGAGGGCGTCGGCGATGGGGTAGTCGCGGCGGCCGGCTGAGTGCTCGCGGCCGGCGCCGTTGCCGGGCTACCTGCCGCTGCCGCCGAAGGCGGCGTCGCGGTGGGCTTGGGCGTCTGTGCCGAAGTGGCGGATGTGCTTGCCTTGGCGGCAGGCTTAACAGCCGCTGGCGCCGGGGCGGCGGCGGCTGCCGCTGATGTCGCCGCAACGGCGCTGGTATCGAGATTCAGCGAGGCCCCTACTTTCAGTCGACTCATATCGCCGTTCACGAAAGCGTTCGGGTTACTGGCAAACAGCGCTTGCATGACCTGCGTCGGATTCTTGCCGGGCGCCGCCTTGCGAGCGATGGTCCAGAGCGACTCGCCGGCTTTCACTGGCCCGTAAGTTTCCGCCTGAACGCTCATTGTCGGCATGAGAGTGCTCAGCAGTACGGCGCCTAGCCCCTGCGCAAGTCTCCGCCGGCCGTTCTTGAATAACTGCATGCTTGTCACCTTATTCGCACATCTGGCCGGTATTGGACTTACTGCTCACCAGGGAAGATTTACGGCCACCGGTGTTTTCGGCCAGATCCAGCGTCTTCCCTTCGTCATCCTTTTCGTTGTCTGTCTCGTCATCCCTGTCGGTGGGCAGCATCGACTTGTTGCTCACGATGACATCGTCCTGAATCGCGCTGCCGACTGTACCCATGGAAACCTGCACCTGCTCGGACGGCGTAATCGGCGGCGTAATCGGCGGCCGGGTGGACTGCGGGGCAAAGCCCGTCGACACCAGATTGCCCGCGCCCGTCACCGTTCCGGTCGACACAAAGAACGCGTTTTGATTCCCCACATCCAACGGGCCGTTGGCCCCAATGACAATGCTGCCAGTGGTGCCAGTACCCCCAAATAGCAAGGTGGTGCCCGGCAGCTTTTTGAAGTGCAGGTCGTTGGTGAAATACGGACCGGATGAATCGAGCGCCGCCGGCAGGCTGTTTTCGATATGCACCGTCTTGCTCGCGGTGTAGGCCGTGAACTGGGCGAGGAAATCTTTCCGGGCGGGATTGATGCTTCTCACACCGGGCCCAAAGTCCAGCGACCCATCGGTCTTGAACACCGCATAGGGCACGTCGGGATCGTCGAAGCTCAGGCCCTCGGCAAACTTGATGTCGCCACTCGCGGCAAAAAACGCGTTTGGCGCATTGGTTCGTGCGCCCTTGTCCATGGGTAGCGGCAATGTGACACCGGCCGCGCTCGCGGCGGCAGCCAGGCTGCCGATGGCACTTGCGTCGCCGGCCTGATCCGGCAATGGCCGGTCGCCAACGGTGACACCGGCGGCAAACTGCACGTTGCCGCCAGAGGTGTTGACCGCCAAACTTTGAGCGGTCAATTGATTCAGGAAGGTGGCGTCACCGGAGAAACGGAACGCCGCCTCCGCCATCGGCAAAACGCTAAACTCGGTGCCGGAGTCGACACTCGCCGGGTCGGTGGACACCCTGGTCGCGTCGGTTCTGGCGCTATTGTTAATGGCCACGTTCACCGGGTCCACGGTGGCTCCGCCCGTGGTGTCGATGCCGAACACCAGCGCCGCCGTGTTGGTGCTGAGATTCACGCCTTTCGAGCTTCCCCAAACTCCTATCCGCAGTTCGTCAGCATTGAGAATGCCTGCGCCCTCGGTCATTAATGCCCCACCGCCATGGATGGTGTCGATTTGCGCGGCATTGATTGGCGCGGCGACGATGAGGTCGGTGCCAAACAGCGAGAGCGCCTTGATTTGGTCTGCGCGGGGTGCACCCGTTGGTACCAGATCGAGCTGAGAATTGATGTCCACGGGGCCCGTGGGGTTAGCGGTCGGCCCAATCGGCCCGCCAATGCCTTCCGAACCACCCGGCGAACTGCCTCCGGACGCATCGTAGTTACCGGCCAAACGCACAGCGACGTCCAGCCCTCTAACCGCCACCAGGCCAGCGGTGCTGACGCCGTCACGTCCGGTGCTGACGCCGTCACGTCCACTCATCTGGAGGAACGCGCCTTGCTGGATCGTGCTGAACGGCGTGCCCGCGTCGGTCCCTGTCTGATTGAGTTGGCTGGCACCCCTCAGCATGATGCCGCCGGCAGCGTTCGCTACGTTGACCGCGACCAAGCTGCCCGCTGTGGCGTTGATGCCGTCGCCGAAATCGATCTTGCCGGACGCCTCGGTGCCGAGCATGGAATCTGTCCCGTTCGCGATATCCACGGTGGCGGTGCCTGTTGCCGCCTCACTTGATGCTCCAGCGCCGGAGCCGCCCGTCGCGAGGATGGGGCCAGCGACAAAAATTCCTTTAGCGGCGCTCAGGGTTACCGCCGCCGCACCGTAGGACACCGTATTGGCTTTCGCGTAGACAGCGCCGAGAATGCGAATGCGACTCGCCTCTGCGAGGACACTCGCACTGCTACCGGACAGCGTGTTACGCACGCTAAGGTCGCCATCAATCTCGATATCACCGCCCGCGTGGAGTTCAAGCGAACCCACTGCGGCAACGGATTTGATTCTGATCTCACCGGTGACAGACCCGGCAGAGCCGGTGAAATTGCCGCCGACGTTGATATCCACATGGCTGAGGTCGATCACGCCGTCCGCGCTACGCGTCACCGTTGGCGGGGTCGACCCGATGAAGGCGCCGGCGCCCAGGGATGAGCCATAGCTCGCTGCGACCGTTCCGGTTTTAAGGGTGAGGTCCCCGACCCGCAACCCAGACGAGAATCCAGGCGCGTTAATCGCGGTCACCGCGGCGTCTGCTTCAATCCTGTCCGCGGCCACCAGCAGCACATCATTGCCAAAATTAAGTTGGGATTCGAGATAGCCGCTGGCGACACGAACCGCGCTGCCCGAAGAACTGATCCCGCCGTAGCTTGCCTCATAAATTCTCAGTCGGCTGGGGTCGATGAGGAGCTGCCCGCCCCGCCCCAACTGCACCGCGTCACTCGCAACCTGCATGCCGCCCTGGAGCGCGCTGACTTCAACGAATCCCCCCTGACCGCCGCTCGCGCCGCCACGGGCTGCCACGGTGCTGCCACCGGCAACCTGAAGACTGCCGTTGGCGATGAGGCGCACCGAACCGCCCTTGCCAGTCTGCTGACCGTCAGCCAAGGCCTGGGCGCCGGCTTCCAGCACAACGTCCTGATTGGAGGTCACGAGCACCGCGCCACCCTGCGGACCGCTGGCGTCCAGCGTGCCGCTGTTGATGACGCTGCCGCCGTTACCGCGCAGCACGATGCTGCCTTGCTGCTCGTCGATGCCCTTGGCCTGCACGAGACCCGCGTTATTCACGGCAGTCGCGACCAGCCCTTCGGCGACCTTGGCGGTCATCAGCACCCGACCGCCATCGGCAAGGATGGCGCCAGTATTCTCGACCCCCGCCTGCTGCTCGAAGGTCTTCAGGTCGACCGCGAAGTTGACGAGCCCGGAGTCGTCGAGTTGCAAAGAAATCTTGCTGCCGGCGGCCAGCGCCACGGTACCCAGCCGGGCATCAATTAATCCTTCGTTGGCGACGCGGTCGCCGAGCAGCATCACGAACTGGCTTGCTTTGATCTCGCCGCTGTTGCTGACCGTGCCGTTGGGCGCACCGGCCTGTCGGCTGAACACATAACGGCCGGCCATGAAGTCATCGTCGTTGATATCGAGCGTGCTGGCGGCGAAGCCTGCGGTTTCTACCTTGGCCCCGGCACCGAAATAAACGCCCTGCGGGTTGACCAGAAACATCCGGCCGTTGGCATGGATGCGACCCAGAATTTGCGACTCCTGCCCTCCGACAACCCGATTAAGAATGCTGGAAGTGGTGCCGGGCTGCACGAAATGCACGTATTCGTCGCCGCCGACGGAAAATGAATTCCAGTTAAGGACGGCCCTCTCGCTGCCCTGAGCGACCCGGGTGGTGGTCGCATCGGGCCGCGTGACGTTCACGTTGCCTTTCACGACCTGCTCGCCTAGCGGGCCTGCCACCGCAACGCCGGGCAGCAAGGCCAGTGAGCTCCAGCGCAGCAGTGGCCATGCGGAGGTGCGAATCGCGGCGATGAGCGGTTTGAGAACGGGGCGATTGGGGGTACTCATGGGTACTTACCTCGAGCTCCTCGCGGAGCCGCTATTCGGAAATTGAGCTTATGGTACGCCCGTCGGGTGCTCGCAACTGTGAAGTGTTTCACGCTTGCCCGGCTGATTTTTGCAGTGTTCAGAACTGTGCGTTGAAGGACGTCCAGAAGCGCATGCCCTGATCGCGGTCGGACGCTTCGTACTGTCCGATAGGATGCGCCATCATCACGTCGATGCTGAGGTGCCCGAGCACCACAGCGCTATAACCGATACCGGCACCGGTGAGGTCATCCGAGGAACGCAGCCCGCGCAGGGTGCTTTGGGTGCGAAACACGGTGCCAGAATCGATGAAGGCCTTTACTTTCTGGTCGGCGATGCCGGGCAAGGCCATCACCGGATACTGGAGTTCTGCGCTCATAAAGTAGCCTTCGTCGCCGCCGACTTCAGACGCCGGGTAGGCGCGGACGCTGTTGGGGCCGCCGATACGGAACTGGTCCAGGTCGACCAAAGGGTCGGCAGACATGGCGGCGGTAAACCGCGCGAAGAGCGCAAGCTTCTGCCACAGATACCGGTAGTGGCTGAAATCCAGCTGAACTTTGGCTGCTTCGGTGTTGTTCTGCGCGACAAAGCCGCCGGCAGCATTTTTGACGAGGGGCGATCCCTGAAAGTTGGTCGACAGCAAGGCGCCGGCGGTGCTCAGGCTCTGGTCGGCCGCCTGATAGTTGAACAGCGCGGTGAACTGGGCTACGCCCAGATGCGCGTTCGTGACATCACCGTTGGTCAATTCATTCTGCGTGGAGTAGGTGCGGTCGAAACCCGCGCCCATAAACAAGCTCTTGTTCGGCGAGCGCAACACCGGGTGCAGGAAGTTAACACCGTAGTTCTCGCCTTCGCCTTCGATGTCCAACGTGGAGAGATTGCCCCCCAGCAGGCCGGTATCCACGCGGTACCCGAAGCGGGAGTAGTACACATTCGCGCGGGTGCCCCGGGGCGTGACCGGCATGCTGTAAGCCATGCGGCCGTAGTGCAGAAGGTTGCCTTCAGCGTAGAGGCCCGTGAAATCGAAACGGTCACCAACGCCCAACAGTCCGTTCAGGGCGGCGTCGGCCTGCACCCGCCACTCGCCGATGCTTTCGCGGCCGTGGTTATTCAGCTGCAGACCGCCTTCGTAGTTTTTCTCCTGCGTCTGCACCACGAGATTGGAAGTGCCGTAATCATCGCCCGGTTGCATCACCGCCCGGGCCGCTAGTCCGGGGAGGTCGTTGAGCAGCAGCATCTGGTGTTCCAGCGCCGCGCTACGCACTACCTCACCAGGTTTGATTTCGCCCAACTGCCAGGCCAGAAAGCCGGGGCGGTAGTGCTTGTTACCCTCGATCAGGGTCTTTCCGAGTTTGCCTTCGATAATCTCTAGCCGGATCACCCCGGAAGCGATTTTTTGTTCCGGCACGTAGGCGGTCGCCAGCGCGTAGCCACGCGTGCGGTAGTAGTGGGTGACCTTGTCGGAGACCTCATAGATTTCCAGCAAGCTCAGTTCTTTGCCTTCATCTCCCGCCACGACCTGATGCAGTTCATCCGCCGGGATAGCGCTGGCGCCGTTGAACTCGAACCGAATGATCTTGACCTTACGTCCGCCTGCCGGCACCGCAGGGGCAGGCACCACCGCCGGCGGCAAGGGGCTGGAAATGGCAGCGGGAGGCGCTGTGATGGGCTTGCGAAGTTGATCCTGAATGGCGCCGGGCGTGGGTATCGCCTGCGCGAAAGCGATGGCTGGCAACAGTAACGTGCCGAAAAACAGCAAGGAGGCGCGTCTGGCTAGTAGGGTCACAGGTGGGTTCCATCCGAGGTTTGCACGAGTGTAGCGCTATAAATCGCACAGCCGCAATCGCGACCCCACGATAATTCCAGCGACTTTATTAGCATGTTCGGAGCGCCAGGCGCTCACGCATCCGCTGCACCAGTGCGGCTTCGCTCCCACCCGCATAGCGCGCGGCAAACGATTCGGCCGCGCGGCGGAAGTTTCGTTGCATGAGGACAGCCCGGAGTTTGGCCGCGAGATTGCCCGGGCGACGCATGGGCGCTGATAGCCCCGCGCCGAGCAACTCCAGCCGGCGGGCAATGAGATACTTCTACATCG
>Ga0255125_1000673_pt1 | contig 10184 bp, 9 predicted proteins | sample Law_Cont_RepC_8d_FD_188557 | JGI IMG/M metagenome (GOLD analysis project Ga0255125, IMG submission 188557) | Freshwater microbial communities from St. Lawrence River, New York, United States - Law_Cont_RepC_8d | ecosystem: Environmental > Aquatic > Freshwater > River | place: USA: New York...
AATGCTAATATCCGACTTGCATAGCACGCAAAAACGAGCGACTTCTTCGTTTTTGGTATAACAAAAAGGACACTTTTTCATTGCCGCGACCCGTTCAAGGTCCAACGTCTGCCATGAGACAATTCGCAGGGAGACATATTCATCCTACAAGTTGAGACCCAAAGTTTCACGAAACAACTGTTTTCCAGCAACCAGCCAGACAAACAGCGGTGGGCTTGGCTTCAGACAAAGCATTTCCGCTCCATAGAACCAGGTCAGCAGGATCACCCAACCTCAAGCCTATGCAAGGCAATCCAAGAAGCCTCCTAGGAGCATCGGTTGCGGCGTGAAGAATATCTTGAGGCGTCCATTCGTCGAGCATCCAAGCATGCCTTAAGCAATGATCGAGAAAATGCCCAGAACCCGCAAGGTATTGAGTGCCCGGGATTGTCACCCGGCCATCGGACATTACTTCAATAGGCCTTTCCCACATGTGGTACAGAGCGGGTGGACAACCAGCCAAGGCACTTGAATCGCATGTAAGGACAAGATTTCCAGGTCGCTTGCAACGCAGCACTGCGCGCAAAAAAGCTTCTGGAACATGATGGCCATCAGCAATGACTGACGCAAGCAATTTATTGTCTACTAGTTGCGGCCAAATGGGATTGGCGTGCCTGTCAATATTTGAAGCACACCCATTGCCCAAATGGGTGGATAAGCGTGCTCCCAATGCCACTGCGGCCTGAATGGTTGAAGCATCAGAACCAGTATGTCCCAGCGCGACAGTAACACCGTTGTTTACCAGCAATTCAATCCATGCCAATGCCCCCGGTATTTCCGGCGCCACTGTTATAAGTTTGATGAGCCCATGGGCAGATTCCTGCCACGTCTTGTATTCCTGAGCTGTAGGAACCCTGACCCAGCGAGCCGGATGCGCTCCCCGGTAACCTTCAACTGGGCTAATTGCAGGCCCTTCAATGTGGTATCCAGCAATTACTTTGTGTACGACCGGATCGGCACTTCGCGCTGATTCAATTTTTTCCAAAGCCCCAACAATATCGTCGTCACTTGCTGTGATAAGTGTTGCCAAGATGCCAGTCATTCCGTGGTTGAGGACGCGGTCCACAACGCGGCGAATTCCCTCAACTGTGATGGTTGGATCATTGAACGAGATACCTAACGCACCGTTCACCTGAAGGTCAAAAAGCCCGGGAGTGATCCAAGGATATGACTGTGTGCCAGAAACCTCAAACGGTTCCACTACCCCAATTGTTTCGCCGTTTGTTTTAAACCGCACAAGGCGGCCTGAACCGACTAAACGAGCAGAAATCAGTTCATCATTGGTTGGAACTATCATGTTGGTAAACGCGTATCTTTCTCATGGTTTTCCGCAGTATTTTCGTGCCGTTTCAATCCATAAAAACACCCGACAGCCGTAGCCAATGCTCCAGCAATGGTTCCAGCGACAAAAAACAGAAGCTCGCGTGAAGTCACGCCCTCTTCAACATTTTCATCAGCAGCGACATTTGCTGTTGGATCGGGCCCCTGCACTGGACTCAGTGGAAGATCAAACGAAGGCGGTTCCACAATAGGTTGGGAAACAGGTGCCACATTTTCAGCCAATCGAAGGGCGGTATTCCGCTTTTCACCTTCCAGCCATGTAAAGTATGGTCTCATTTTCGCATCTGATTCGGGGGTTTCCAATCCTTCTAAATCTCCCGAAACAAATGGCAGAAGCACTTTGAGAGCCGATGCAGGGTCTGCATAACGGTCTTCTGGATTTTTCTCCATCAATTTAAGAACGATTTTTTCCAAACCCATGGGGACGCCCGGCGCCAATTCGTGAGGGGGGCGGGGCGATTCTGTGGCATGGCGGATCATTTGATTGAGCAGACTGCTGTCAGGAAATGGCGGCTGTCCTGTCAGCATGTGGTACATGACACACCCGGTGCTGTACAAATCGCAACGAATATCCACTCCTCGCGAATTACGCGCCTGCTCGGGGGCCATGTAATCCGGTGTCCCCAGTAAAACACCCGTTTCAGTCACTTGGTCTTCTAAATCTTCACCTTCGCCCATAACGGCTCGGCCAAGGCCAATGTCCAGAATTTTTACAGTGGCTTTGGCAAGGTCAGCTTTCGTACTTTCAGATCGGTTAACCAACATCAGGTTTTCAGGTTTGATATCCCGATGAACAATTCCCTTTTCATGCAGGTGCTGCAATCCCCTAAGAATTTGATATCCAACGCGTGCAGCATCACCAGAAGAAATGACTCCTCTCTTCAGGTGATCCTTCAAGGTTTCACCAGAAAGGAATTCCATTGCCAAATAATGCAATCCCTCGCTTTCACCTAACTGAAAACCGCGGACGACATTGGGATGGTTGAAGTTAATGACAAGATTGGATTCGCGCAGAAAACGAGCTAGAAGTCTGGAATCTTTGACGCTGGAAGGTGGAAGCACTTTAAGAGCAAAAACCTGCCCCAATTCATGTTGGGCACGGTAAACACCAGCCATTTTCCCACTGCCAAGCCTGTCGAGAATACGGTAGGGACCTACAAAAAAACCCTCAGCATATCCTCGCAACAAAAGGCCGGCCTGATATTCGGTAATATGTCGATTTTCAACCAAATAAAGAGCAAAGGCACGGATGCTTTGTGGTTTGCCTGCTCTTTCCTTTTCCCAGCGCTCCATCAGTGAGCGCGCCTGCTCAATGCCCACCAATTTGCTGCGGATCAGCAAGCCAAAAATATTGGGGATAGTCAAATCACCCGCCGGGACTCGCGCCGCCATGGCAATCCTGTCTCCGGATTTTCCGTTCCATACCACCCGATTGTGGAACACTAATCAGAGCATATCCTAAGATGCGTTGTAACAATGATCAACTACAGGGAATGCCTCGGTCATGAATCAAAAACCTGTTGATAAAACTGCACTGCTACTGATCGCCCACGGTAGTCGAAATCCACGTGCCAATCAGGATATCGTCGATTTGGCCAATCGCTTTCTGCAGCGCGGTCACTCCATAGCGGAGCCATGTTTTCTGGAACTGGCTCCACCGTCTATCGAAGACGGTGGAGCCAAGTGCGTGGAGCAGGGGGCGCGCCGTGTTGTAATGCTCCCTTACTTCCTGTCGGCAGGTATCCACGTGGTGGAAGATCTACTAGAAGCTCGCAATGCTATGACAGAACGATTTCCAGACGTGCAATTTATTCTGGCCAAACCTTTGGGGCCTCATGTCATGCTTGAGGAATTGCTTGGCATGAGGCTTGATGAAGCGTTGGCTTCGTCAGCCACCAGCTAGAATCACAGCCCTGTCGAAAATGGCATCCTCTTCTAGCTCCAGTTGATTGGTTTCAAAAAGACTAGAAATGCATGCTTTATGCAATTTCATTTTGAACCCGCCAACGCCAAGCGCGCCGTGGCAGATAGCGCCTTCTCGTTCCACACCAGAGTCAAACGGTTCAATCCCTTCGATACCCATGGGCGGAACACCGTTAAGGTCGACCACAACCTTGAGCCGCTTTTTCGACCAGATTCCGTGATCCACCAAGCGAATCCCAGCTGCCCCACAAGCCACTAAGATATCGCAGTCTTCCAGTGCACGGGACATATCAAACGCATTAGCCGGCGCAACAGCCTCGATGATTGCACCAGGTCGCTTGCACATAATGGCACGTGCAGCGGCCTCGGCCCGATCCAACTGCCTCGATGCCAAACGCACAGCGCAACCAAGTCGAGCCAGTAAACTAACCACCCGCTGGCCTACTGGACCTGTTCCGGCCAGAACCAGAGCACGGGCTCCGGAACAGGGTACTGATGCCATCACGGCTCGCACGGCCGCTACAGCGGTGGTGTTGCACCCATTGGCGTCTAGCATCATTGACACCCGCAGCCCGTACTGTGGCAGTAAATGTTTTCGCGCTTCCGAATAAAGCTCTTCAGCTTTTTCAACATTGGAGCCGCCCACAAATAAAGCCGTACGATTCAGATCTTTCGGGCCTCTGGTGAATATCGCACCATGAACCAAATCGCGCACCTGGCCGACCTTGACCGAACCATGACTCAACAACACATCAACACCAGCATCCACCGCCACAACGCGGTCGAATACGCTGGGATGATCATCGGCATCCAGATGCAGCAACACAGAACGCTTGGACATTTTCCCTATCTCCGCCGCTATTAAAAAAGGGCGGCGGTATTACCGCCACCCCCTGAATTTAACTAGAAAGCACCCACATTATTTTGGAGAGAAAAGGTGCTTTGTGGTGGTGCGCTTTTCGGTTACTTCGCTTGCCGCAGGTTCATTCTTCATGGCGCGGGCAATAGCCAGCTTGGTAGCTGCGTAGTTGAAATCATAGATTTTGGTGTCGTCTGCTGCTGCTGGGTGAATGAACACGCCGCACACGATAACCAGCTTGTCTGCATCGGCTGCAGGAATGACACCTTCTGCGGTGCTATCAGCAACGGCACGGGCTACTGCAGCCTGGGCTGGGCCGAACATCTGAACAGCCTGCTTCATGCCTTTGATGGTTACTTTGGTAATCATCACTGTTGCTGGCTTGCAAAGCAGATTGGGAGCGACAACGGCCAACAGGCTGGAGTGACCAGCAGACTGAGTTGCCAAGGCGTTCGCGAATGCAGTGCCAACTGGGCCTTCCTTGCTACCAATCAACAGATCGATGTGGGCAATTTCATTGCCATCACCCACAAGTGCTTCGCCAATATGCATGGACATGAAGAGACTCCTCCGGACTTAATTCGTTTAAACAAGTGACCGAAGATTTAGATAGAAGGGAACCGGCCATTCGGCCAGCAATCCTTGTTGCGAAAAATCCAACCCCTTGCCCGGATTGCTGCCAGGACTAGCCTTTAAGATAGGTTTTGCGCCCAGACGCCTTCGCGTGTGGCACGCAATTGACACTTCAGATTTCGAGGAAATGCCCATGTCCGCCACGCCGCCGTTCACCGCTACCAAGTTGCTGGGTCTAGGACTCACCCCGGGCAAACTCCGCGGGCTTCAGCGCATTAGCAATGCCAATGGGACACTGACCATGGTGGCCACGGACCAAAACAGTTCCATGATTGCCATGATCAAGGAAAGCCTGAAAAAGAGCGGCGACTCCCGCGAAGCCACCTATCAGGAAATTGTGGAAGCAAAGCTGGTTCTTGCTTCCACAATCACCAAGCATGCGTCAGCCGTTCTGGTGGACGGTTATTACGGTGTTTGGAATTCCATGGCGAGCCTTTCGGTTCCTCGCGATGTTGGTATTCTTGTGCGCGTCGAAAAATCAGGAGGCAAAAAGAGCAAAGTAAATGCTCCACTTGGCGAATATGAACCAGGTTTTTCAGTTGGCAAACTCAAGCGATTGGGTGTGGATGCCGTCAAACTGCTGGCACAATTTGAACCAACAGAACCAGAAAGTGCCGAGCATCAATTCGCGTTCATTCAGGATGTTTACGAAGACTGCAAAAAACACGACATCCTGTTTTTGCTAGAACCAGTTGCGTTTCCCTTTGGTGATGAGAAGAAAGACAGCCCATCACTGATCAAGCGAAAAGCTGCCACTGTTATTGAAAGTGCTCGCCAGCTCAGTCCTTTCTGTGATGTATTCAAGGCTGAATTTCCTGGCTATATCGGCAAGGAGTCTGATGCCGAATTGCGTGACAATCTCAAGGCGCTGAATGAAGCTTCAGCACGGCCGTGGGTTCTCCTGAGTGCCGGGGTGGATTTCCCTGAATATAAGCAACAAGTTGAAATGGCCGTTGAAGCTGGAGCCAGCGGAATTCTTGGCGGTCGCGCATTCTGGAAAGAATATTTCCTTCAGGATGGCGCTGCCGCACAGTTGGCATTTGCCAAGGGTGAATGCACCGAACGCGTGCGCCAGATCGATGCCATTGTTCAATCCAAGGGCAAATCATGGTTCGACTGGTACGGCATTGGCAAGGACCAGATTTCTGGCCTGCGCGCCGCAGAAGGCTGGCACTTCCGATACGGCGAAAAATTCGGTGGCCGCCCCGCAAACGCGGGAACCGAAGAGTGGGGCTATTGATAACACTCCAAGTTGAATGACTCAACAAAGCAACCCGGAGGAAATAAACCTCCGGGTTGCTTATTTTCATGGTGAAAATCGCAGGCAAGCCCGCCCCAGATCAAACTAAACCGAAAGCCCTTCTCAAGGTTGTGGCAGCCTCTTCAACACGATCCCGATCAACAACAACACTAATTCTCATCTCGCTTGTGTTAATCATCAGGATGTTGATTTTGATTTCGGCCAGCGCACCAAAAACCCGGCTAGCTACCCCGGTGTGGGTCCGCATACCAACACCAACCACATGCACAGCTGCAAGGCTCGGGTCACTATCTACGAGTGTGGTTGCCGAAATCCCTTGAACCACCGCATTGGTTACCAGACGTGCCCGCTCAAGATCTGCCAACGGAACGGAAAAACTCAGGTCCGCCAAGCCACGCGCGAGGTTTTGCACAATCATGTCCACGACTATTCCAGCCTTGGCAACAGCCTGAAATATTGATGAACAATGGCCAGGAGCATCGGGCAATCCGTAAACCGCAATTCGGCCTTCATTCAATTGCGTGATGACTTCTGAAACCAATATATCTTCCATGTGAGCCAATCGATGCGTGAGGTCTGCCATGGCCATCGGTGTCATTGGCTGGGAGTCGCGATCAACCGTGGTGTTCGATGCAAGCTTGGTTCCCAGCTCGAATGCCTGATGAACCACACGCAATGCTCGAACGCCATCGAGTTTGTCAACCAAGACAGATATCTTGATATCTCCCGTCGTAATCATCCTGAGATTGATTTTTTCCCGTGCCAAGGCCTCGAACATCCTCTCGGCTACACCGGTATGATGGCGCATCCCTGAGCCCACGACAGAAACCTTGCTCACCTGTCCGTCGTGTTCTACCATCGCCCCCAATTCACGTGCGATTGGTTCCAACAGTTCCAGAGTCCTGCGCAAATCACTAGCAGGAACCGTAAAGCCAATACTCGCCTGCCCATCGCTGCCTGGGTTTTGCGCGATCATGTCCACAACAATTCCACGGCCTGCCATGGCCGTGAATAATCGATGGCTAACACCTGGCACATCTGGAACGTTTTCCACAGAAATCCGGGCTTCGTCCCGGACAATGGCAGCGCCACAGACCGGTTGACCTCTCATCCATTCCTGTTCGGGTACAATCCACGTTCCTTCCGAATCGGAAAAGGACGAGCGAACCATCAGCGGAACGTCGAATTTTTTGGCGAATTCAATCGAGCGGCTGTGCATGACGCCTGCGCCAACACTAGCCAATTCCAGCATTTCGTCGTAGCTGATCGCATCCATTTTCCGTGCTTCTGGAACGATGCGGGGATCTGTGGTGTAAATGCCATCAACGTCTGTGTAAATTTCGCACTCAACCGGCTCAGGCGGTGATGTCTGCTTCATGCAAGCCGCAAGTGCTACCGCAGTTGTATCTGAACCGCCGCGTCCTAATGTCGTGATGTTGCCATCTTCATCAATGCCTTGAAATCCGGCAACAATGACAATCTGGCCCGCATCAAGCGCTTGCCTCATCCGACCTGCCGAAATACTGCGAATTCGTGCGCGTGTGTGCGAACTGTCCGTAACAATCCCCACCTGTGCACCTGTGAAACTAATCGACTTTTCACCTAATGTCTGAATGGCCATTGCCATTAAGGCTATAGAGATTTGCTCCCCAGTCGCCAGAAGCATGTCCATTTCACGAGCGGGTGGATCTTCCGTGATTTCGTGAGCCAATTCTATGAGCTCGTCTGTGGTGTCACCTCGGGCACTGACCACCACCAGAACATGGTTTCCCTTTTGGCGGGCGCGAACGGCCTTTCGAGCCGCAGCCATGACCCGATTGGCCGTCGCAACACTGGAACCGCCAAATTTTTGCACGACGAGACCCAAGGGAACACCTCCGCCAAACTGAGACAACTGGTTTTCCAGTCTTAGTTTACCAAGCGAATACCATGCTCCAAGGCCTTGTCAGCGCCAACGGAACAAGCGCGTGGCCAAAACAAACGATACAACCATCCACAGAAGCAGGATTCCGAGGCTTGGCAGAACAGCCAGAAAGCCACTGCCATCGTTCATGATCATCCGCAATGCCTTGTTTAAAGCAGTCAACGGCAAGAAACCAATAATTCCCTGCATGGCATCGGGAAAGCGTTCAGACGAAAAGAACACCCCTGAAAGGATGTACATAGGGAGCATGACCAGATTCATCAGCCCATTTACAGCTTCATACGTGTTTGCGCGTGAGGCCACCAGCAGTCCTAGGGCTTGAAAAGTGGCTCCACCAACAAGAATTACTACCAGCAATGCAAACAGACTGCCCTGGATGGAAACTCCAAATACTATCCAGGAAAACATCACCAATAAGGCAATCTCAATGCTGTTGAACAGTAAACGACTCAAGCACAGGCTTAAAAGAAAATGAACTCGGCTCATGGGGGTAGCCACTAGTCGCTTCAATAGCTTGCGTGCTCGCATGTCTACAGTCACATACCCAACACCCCATAGCCCGCCACCCATCAGGTTCATCCCGATAAGGCCTGGAATCAAGAAATCGACGTACCGTGCACCTTGAACTTCCTGTCGCTGAATCAAAGGCTGTTTATCATCGGGCACCACAGATCTCATCAACGCGGATTCCACCAAGGCCATGGCCAAGGCGCTTTCGGGCCGGTTGGGATCGGTCCGAAGCACAGGTGGCCCAGAACCATTCTGGATAATCAACAGACACGACTTACCGGTACGCAACCGATGTTCGCCTTCATTAGCATCGATACCCTTATGCAATTCCAACTGCGGATTCGCAGAAAGAGAAGCAACAAGGCCTAATTCGACATCCCCAACAGTATCAATTGTGAGATGCTCAATTGGTCTTTCTCGGAATGCGGTTCCCAAAGCCAAGGCAATCAGCAATGGAAAACCATAAACCCAAAAAAGCGCTTCGGGTTCACGAAAAAAGTCTCGCACACGCGCCAATATAAGCTGCGCAAGAGGGTGATGGATCAGTCGTGAGGACCATGAAGCAGGGGAAACACCAATCAACGCATGGACTCCTCGCGTAAATGTCTCCCAGTAAGATTCACGAAAACGTCTTCGAGAGTTGCAGCCCGGGTTCCCAATCCAATTAGAGTACAGCCCTGAACTTCAAGCAATTTCAACAATGCTGGCAAGGTTGCATGAGGTGACTCCGTTCCGCACCAAACTTGATCGGCTTCTACGCGGGCCGTAACGGCACCTGGTAAAGCCAAAAAAGCATCCAATTGAGGTGCAACGCCTGAGAATTGAGCCTCGATCCGATGATCGCCGCCGTGGGCGCGAATGAGGTCGCGAGGACTTCCGGTGGCAATGGTTGCCCCATGATCCACTACAGCCACCTGAGTGCAAAGTTGTTCAGCTTCATCCATATAATGGGTTGTTAGAAGAATCGTTTTTCCACGATCTATTAGGGACCTTGCAATGTCCCATACTTGGCGTCTCGATTGAGGATCCAACCCTGTTGTAGGCTCATCTAGAAATAGAAGATCCGGGTCTCCCACCAATGAGCAGGCCAAAGCCACTCGCTGTTTCTGTCCGCCAGACAGGTTACTCAATCGGGCATGCGTCTTACCTTCGAGGGAAACTAAGGCAATGGCTTCTTCGGGACTCATTCCACGATCGTAAAAGCTTCGGAAAAGTGTTACGGTTTCCCCAACAGTCTGCCGTTCAGATAATTTGGTTTCCTGCAACGCAATACCGATGCGAGAGCGCAACCACTTGGCGTCGGTCAACCATGATCGTCCCAATACCTGAACATCACCAGAATCTGGGGTAATAATTCCTTCCAGGATTTCCAAAGTTGTGGTTTTGCCAGCGCCGTTGGGTCCCAACAATCCAAAACAGCTACCTGAGCGAACTTCCAGATTGAGGTTTTTAACCGCAAAAACTGGAGGTTTGCCCGGGTATGTTTTGCAAAGATTACGACACGAAATGGCAAGTTCCATGACGTCATCATATGGAATGGCGAAGTGTTTAGTCGAATTCAAATTCGAAGATTTATAATCGGCCGCGAGATTTGGTAAGTTCCTGCTAAAAGTACTGTCATCTAACGCATTAATTGAAATTTCCCAAACGCCGGCGTAAAATCAAGCCATCAGCTTTTATGCATTATGTAAACT
>Ga0255125_1000679_pt1 | contig 10148 bp, 8 predicted proteins | sample Law_Cont_RepC_8d_FD_188557 | JGI IMG/M metagenome (GOLD analysis project Ga0255125, IMG submission 188557) | Freshwater microbial communities from St. Lawrence River, New York, United States - Law_Cont_RepC_8d | ecosystem: Environmental > Aquatic > Freshwater > River | place: USA: New York...
CGATAAGACCACGCGTTTCCACCATTGATTGGGGCCGCGCGCCGTCCAAGTCGCACCCGAATCAGTCGAGGTATAAATTATACCGAGATTTGACACAAAGCTCGTGGCTACCAGCTTGCTCCCATCCGCCGATGAGGCGACGAAATCAAATTGCCTTGGACTAGTGCGCTCCACCCAAGTCGCACCCGAATCGATAGATGTGTAAAACTGATTGCCCGCCCCCACCGCCACAAGTTTAGTCCCATCCGCCGATGAGGCAACGTTGCCCCACCTCACCCAAGGAGTAACGCACTTAGTCCAAGTCACTCCTGAGTCGGTAGAGGTGTAAATTGCTGGGTCGACATAGCTGTCATAACCTACGGTCGCCACCAACTTGGTGCCATCGGACGAAGAAGCGATTGAATTCCAATAGCGAGTACTATCACGTCGGGTCCAAGTTGCGCCCGAGTCGGTCGAGGTATAGATATTCCCACTATAGGACGATACGTAGGCTACAGCCACAAGCTTAGAGCCATCAGATGAAGAAGCGACATAACGCCAACCGCGGTTAGCCTCGCGCGCCGTCCAAGATAAACCCCCGGGCCCATCTTCGCCGACCGGCAGTGCGAAGCTCGGGGCATCATTCACGGGGGTGACAGAGATTTGGACTTGGATGGCGGTATTGGAAGGCAAGTTGCCATCCCATGCCTTGACGGTGAAGGCATTGAGGGTGCCATTGGCATTGGCATCCGGGGTCCAGACTAAGCTTTGGCCTGAGGATAGAACGGTGAGGCCCGCTGTGACCGGAACGCCATCCTTGGTGAGGGTGCCGGTAGAGACCGAAGCAATGAGAAACGAGACAGTATCGCCGCTATCAGCATCGGCTTCATCGGCCGCGGCGGCTAGGGCGGCGTAGGTGATGGTGTAAGCGGTGTCTTCTGTAGCACCGGTGAGCGCGGTGATGTTGGTGAGTGTTGGGGCGGTGCCCGGCAGCACTATATTTTTGAGATTCCAATCAGCCTGCGAGGCGGCTTGGGCGGTGTTGACCACTCCTGTGGCGTATTCGAGGACGGCATCGCCGCCACGGGTGGAGGAGCCGGTGCGGTTGATGCTGGCGGCGACATCGGCAGCGGTGAAATTGGCGAGTTCATCGACGAAGGTGCGGCCCAATCCGGTGGAGGCAATATCGCACCCGTAGAGGAGGAGGTCGGCTCCGGGGGCGAGGGAAGCAGCCCAGCCGCGGACCTCGGTGCTGCGGGCTTCCAGCAGGGTTTTGTCGAGTTTTTGGCTGCCTAGCCAGAGTGTGCCGGCGGAACCATGGCTGACAATGTGGATGGCAGAAAGTTGTTTGCGGCCCAGCAGGGTTTCGGTCATCTGGCGGATGGAGTCGCCTGTGGGGTTGAGAACGACGACCTCGGCACCCTTGCCCCAGACAGCGGGGACGCTGTCTGCAAGTTCCGCGGTGACGAAGACGATTTCGCCGCCTGATTTTTCAAGTGGTGGGTAGCCGGCCTCGAGGCTGGAGGCGACGATGATGCCTGATTGGGACTGAAGCAATTCAGAGCCGCCCAGCAGCCAACCTGGTCCTGTGACGGAGGTGCTGGACTGGGGCAGGGTTGAAATAGTAGTGGCAAAATGTGTGGCGAGGAGTTCGTGGTTGGGGCCCTGGGCCGGCAGGGGGCTGCCTGTATTAAAACCCCAAGAAAGATCTGTGTTGACCGTAGGCATGCGCATGGCATCGAGGTTGGCGATGTCTGCGACAGTGGGGGTGATGCGCTCTTCGAAGCGTTCGATGCTGAGGGCGGGTTGTCTAGGCGTTAGCCTGCTAGTGACCGGGCGTCCACCCAACCACTGTGCGAGGCGTTCGATTTTACCCAAGGCCTGACACAACCAGCCCTGACGGGTGATGCGGGTTCGCCACCCACCCCAAGGCGTCTGCTTGTTTTCAGTCGTCATCTTTCCCCTTCACCTCCGGTTGGACCTACATGGACGGTCGGCCCAACTTTTCGGTTTAGCAAACCTTGGACTCGGCTTGCTATAAAATGCTAAGCAAAATGAACTAAATACTCGTAACCAGATTAGCCCACTTCATCGGCTTGTACCTATCTCATAGCTTACGCCTTTAATGTTTCAAGTCACAAGCTTAAAGTGGCAAAAAATGCTTATTTTCTAGGTGTTCAGAATTTATTCATAATGCACCGGCGAGGGTGTTTTTGGGGCCATTTATTGATATCTATATATTTTATTTTTTTATCTATATTTAATTTTTATTTATCACAAAAAGCATGCCAACTGGCCCCTTCGGACTTACCACCCATTCTTCTTAAAGCCCCCATTTTAATACATTTCTGGGCCTTTGGGGCCTGCGAACTAGGATTGGCTACCACTTTTTTTGACATATACAGGGTTTATAATTTAGTTTTCAGCATACTTTTTGTCATTTTTATACCTCCTTGCCGGACGAGAATTACCTCGAGGATCACTTTTTTAGGCCAGAGGGCCACCCAAACAGTGCAATTTCGGCAGGAAAAGCAGCCCTTTTTAGCACCAATAGGATACTTTAATATATTTATTTATATCTTATTAATTTTCTAGCTGTTCGGGGAACTGCTTAGTCTTTCAGGCCCCCCACTTTTGCAACCCAGATTAAGAAGTGATCGCGCCAGGTGGTGTCGGGTTCAAATTCGAGTGTGTGGAAGGCTGTTGGGTATTCGATGATCTGCTTTTTTTGGAAATGGCGGTTGATCCAGGTGCGGGTGCGAAGGTTGTCGACAATTTTCTCCTGGCCGGCTAACAGAATTAGGATAGGCAGATCCCATTTGCGGACTGCTAGCCACAGGTCCAACCGGGTGCTTTCGACCATGAACCTGGCTGTGGCCCGGTGCAGGGCAAGCGGATCTTGGCTGAGAAATTGCCGCCATTTTTCGCTGGCTGTGAAGAGGGCTGGATCGTTGAGGGGGATGGGGTACAGGCTGGTGGGGCTGAAAACACGGGTGCAAAAGATGCTGGTTTTCTCGAGAAAAGAGAGATTCACCTTGGGGCAAAGGCCGGGAGCCCACAGGGCGACGGCCCGAACGCCTTGCGGGTGTCTTTTCGCAAGAGCCAAAGCGATTTTGGCACCCCAGCTGATGCCAACCACCACAACAGGGGCATCACCCCAGGCGGCGGTTCGGGCAGCGTGGGCATCATCGACTATTTGCCACCAATTGGGTGTATCGCCTCGCTTTTCGGTGTGGTTTCCCGAACCCCGGCGGTCGACAAAAAGCACCTCGTAGCCGGCCTGGCTGAGGGCCAGGCAGGTGGCCAAATACCAGCCTGAATGGCTTTGGATGCCATGCAACAGCAGCAAACGGCCCAGACGATTACCCTGCTGGGGAAACCGGCGGGCCTGGAGCTGAAGGCCGTCGTTTGTGGTGTAAGTGATTGTTTCGAATGAATTTGCAGCGGTTGCTGGATCAGCCACAGAGCACCTCGCGACGCACAGTGACGCGGGCGATTGCCGCGGGGTCGAGATCGATTCCCAAACCGTAGCCTGTGAGGGCGGGGGCTTTGCCACCGAGGCCAAAGGAGAGATTCTGGGTGGTTAGGCGCTCTTTGACGAGGTGGCGATCGTAGGATCCCTCGACAGCTGCCAGGCCACCGACCGACTGGGCAAACCTGCGGCCGGCGGCGGAGAGAACGCCTGTTTCGCCTACTTGGCAGCCCAGTTGGCAGCGAAGTCCGGCGGCTTTAGCGCGCTGGGCCAGTCGAAGGGTGGGGATGAAGCCGCCGCATTTACTGAGTCGGAGATTGAAGATATCACACAGCTCACCGGCGATTGCCGCCTCGGCATCGAGTCGACCACAGAGGGATTCGTCGAGCATGACGGGGACGCCTGTTTCTTTGCGGACCCTTGCGAGGCCGGCATCGGAGGCGACTGGGCAGGGTTGCTCAACCCATTCGAGGCCGACACTCTTTAGATTGTTAAGAGCCACTATGGCTTGTTCTGTGGACCAGGCCTCGTTGGCATCGATACGGATGGCCATGGCGGGGCCGGCGAGCCGGCGGACCTCGGCAAGGCGAGCGGCATCGTCGTATCCGTCGATGCCTACCTTCACCTTGATCTGGCGGAAACCGGCGCAGCGGTACAGTCTGGAAAGCAATTTCAATTTACGCCCCTTGGCACTGGTAATGACAGCGCTGTAGCGGACCTGGGCGGCGGGCTGGTGGAGTTCGGGCGCGAGCATGGGCACTAGGGAGTCGACCCCTTGCTTGAAGGCTTTGCCGCAGGCGTCGAGCCATGCCAGCTCGATAGCGCAGCGGGCGGCGTTGCCGCCGATGCCCCTTTGGTCGCCCGGAACCGGTTCAAGGGTGAGCGCCTCGGCTGCCGCCGCCGCCTGGGGCCAAGAAGTGGCGCGCAATTGGTCGGCGATTTTGGAGCGTTTGAGGAGATCGATAGCGCCTTCGACGGTTTCGCCTGTGACATAATCGCGTGGCAAGCCTTCGCCATAACCTATTGAGCCATTGGAGAGTTGGCAGCAGGCCAGGAGTGAGTCTGTGTAGGTTCTGGTGTGGGAGGCGTGTTTGATGGCCCGTTTGAGAGGGATTCGAACATGGGAAATGGTGAGAGCTGTCGGGAACATGGCAAACGCCTTCTCATATTGGGAGTTTTGGGCAAGCTAGTATGGCAGATGAATGGGTATAAATCTTTTTTTTGTAAGAATTTGGTTTTTTATGGGTAGGTTCGCATTGATTTGGTTGGAACCAGGTAGCTATGAGGTTGTTGTCCGTAGGGGGAGCAGGCTCTCTGCTCTTTCGGACAATGACGGGTGTCTTCGGTCCCATCTCCTTCGTGCGGGAGGGTGATGGGCTTCCCTGGCGGGGGAAGGGAGTCTCTGACCACTCAACGGAACGGCTGGGCCGCTTCCGGGTTTTGGATTCGCCGCGGTATACCTGAGTTTTTGCGAGAGGTCGGGCAGCATTGCCCGGCCTCTCTTCTTTTTTGATTTTCATTTTCAAGCTGTGACCTCGCGCCAGCGTTTGTCGCTTGCTTGCCAAACCTGTTGGGCCAAAAAAGCGTCTTTGGCCAAAGGTGCGGGCTCTTTTTCGGTGATTTGGCTGAAATATTTGCCCGTTACTGCAGCAAGAGATGGGTCAGTCGCGAGGCGGAGCAACCCTTGGGCCCCTTGAGCGGGCGTGATGGCAACGCGGTCGAGCAGGGTACGCCAGAACCAGCCAAAGAAGCCGTTGCCGCGAAAGAAGCGGGTGCCGACTATACCTGGATGAACGGCATTGATGGTGATGGCTGGGTTGCCTGGCTGTGCCCAACGGTTGGCTTGTTCGCGGACAAACCAGATGTTTGCCAGTTTGCTGCGGGCATAGGCCTGCATGGCCTTGTAGCCAATTGCAAACTCGAGGTCTTCGAGGGGTGGTTTTTTAGCCATGGTATGGGCGTTGGAACTGACCACCACAACGCGTGCTGGATTATCGGGTGCGGCGGCTGCCCGGAGTAGTGGTTCGACTGTTTGGGTGAGGCCAAAGGGTGACAGGTGGTTGAGTGCCCAGGTGGCCTCGACCCCTTCGTTTGTAAGCTGTCGGGGGTTGAAATAGGCCCCGGCATTATTGATGAGAGCGTGGATAGGCTGAGCGGCTTGGAGCAAATCGTCGCCCAATTTGCGGGTTTGACGGAGTAGGGACAGATCGGCGACGCGGGTGGTAACGCGGTCTGGTTGTTTGAGATTGGCCGAGACGGTGGCGAGTGCGGAAGAGTTTCTACCCACCAAAGTCACCTGCCAGCCCATGTGGAGTAAAGCCTTTGCGGCCTCGAGCCCTATGCCTTGTGTTGCCCCTGTTACGACAGCGTGCCGGGTTGGGATAGTCATAAAAACCTGCCTTGTATGAGGTGCATTTGGGAGGTGGTCAAGGGGTGCCTGTGATTTCCAGAAAGTGCGTAACTGTAATGCCGTGTTCTAATTCTGTCAGATGAGCGTATGAAAAAGGGACTAGGGCTTCTTTCAGTTGCTAAAATAACTTTGACGCATGAGCATTGCCTAAAAAATTGGGGATGCTGATGAAGCCCAGGAAACGCTGCTTTGCAAAAATCTGTAACACCACCCCCAGCACCCAGCACCAAGCATCAGATGATAGCCCCGCAGGCGACCAGGCCAACGGTGGTTCGACAGGGTGGAACGGGCCTGTGGCTGGTACCCATTTTGGTCGCATGCCATTTGTTGGTGGCGTTGCCTTTGCTTGCGCCTGCAAGCTGGGGGGTTCTGGCAGCCTCGTTGGTATTGTGCGGGTTGTTGATATTCGTTCGCGGATTTGGTTTCACTGCGGGCTTTCATCGTTATTTTAGCCACCATGCTTTTAAAACCAGCCGGGCTTTCGCCTTTATTTTGGGGGCATTGGGCTCGACGGGTTTGCGCGGGGGCCCACTGTGGTGGGCGGCGCACCACAGGAACCACCACCGGACCTCGGACAAGCCTGAGGATATTCACCGGCCTGTGGACGGGGTTTGGCACAATTATCTGGGTTGGCTGTTGGTTTGGGAAAACGGGGTCACCGACCTGAATTGCATGCGGGATTTTGCCAAGCACCCTGAGCAGGTGTGGCTGAACCGTTTTTGGCTGTTGCCCAGCGTGTTGATGGCAGGCTTTTGCGCTGCTGCCGGCTGGCTGGTGGCAGGCCTGCCTGGTATGTACGCGTTTTTGGGCTTGGGATTTGGCCTTTCGACTGTGTTGATATTTCATGGCCAGTCTTTGCTGGATGTGCTAGCGCACCGGTGGGGCCGCCGGCGTTTTGACTTGGCGGATACCAGCCACAATATTGCCGCGCTGCACCTGTTGTTCATGGGCGAGGCATGGCATAACAATCACCACCACCACCCGGGCAGCGCGCGGATGGGATTTTTCCCGGGTGAGATGGACGCTGCGCACGACACGCTGCGCGTGTTGCGGCTGTTTGGAATTGTGTGGGACCTGCGCGAGCCAGACCCACGGGTATTGGAAGTCAACCGTGTGGAAGACATGGTTGCCCCCGATTTGGCCAAGCGGTCGGGGATTGGCGGGCTGCCAGCCCATTTGGCTCCAGCCATTCGACTGCCGGAATAGCTTCACCCCCGCGCCATTCGAAGCGTTCAACCGACAAAAAAAGCCGGGCCATTCCCGCCATGGAACGGGACGGACCGGAAAAAAGGCGCTGAATTGCCCGATGCAAGCATCTGGCAACCGCCTTGGCAATCGTGCCTGCCAGGACGGTTTTTGTTGGGTCTATTCGACCGGATAGCACGCACCCGGAAGAACCAGCGCCAGCAAGACCCCCAAAACCCGATGGGAAACCGCGAAGCCGAGGGGTGGGTAAATTTCCTCGGTTTGCCAGAATCTCGCGCAAAACTGGCGAACGATTGGCGCGTTTGCGCCGGGCATGAAGGACCAACCAACCGATTGGCCTGGTGCGCTTGTTGAAGGGCACCTGACAAGCCGCCCCGTGGACCGGCAGCCAGATCCACGGATTGGTCAACGACAGGGCCTGCAGTCCCTGTGTGAGAATTGGTTTTGTTGGTCCTCTGCTTCCCATACTTTATTATAGTGTACAAAAGAACAGGTCGAGTAGGGGGTAGGAGAATCCTAGGGTGATATTTAGAAAGAATTGAGAAATTGGCGTCCAATTAGACCCCCCGGGAATTTCGCATGGCCCTCACCTCTCCTTGGACGCACCGTCATTTGCTGGGATTGGAACAGCTGACAGCAGCTGAAATTGTTTCGCTTTTGGACCATGCGGACAGTTTCTTGCCAAGTTGCAAGGACCCTGGCGCGAAGCGGACAGATTTGGCGGGCAAGTCTGTGGTGAACCTGTTTTTTGAAAACAGTACACGGACGCGGGTGAGTTTTGGGTTGGCGGCAAGGCGATTGGGTGCGGAGGTGATTGATTTCGCTGTGGGCGGTTCGAGTGTGAGCAAGGGTGAAACCTTTGTGGACACGGCACGGAACATTGAAGCCTTGGGCATTCATATGGTGGTGGTGCGTCATTCGTGCCCAGGTACGCCACATTTGTTGGCCCAGCATTTGCGTGCGGGGGTGGTGAATGCTGGAGACGGTGCTCACGAGCACCCGACGCAGGGTTTATTGGATTTGTTGACCATTCGCCAGCGGTTGGGGCGGATTGAGGGTTTGACAGTGGCTTTGGTGGGTGACATACGGCATAGTCGGGTGGCTCGTAGCAACATTCACGGACTTTTGAAGCTTGGTGCTCGGGTGATCGTGTGTGGGCCGCCAACGCTTGTGCCGCCCGAGATTTGCGCGATGGGTGTGGAGGTGGCGCACGATCTGGACCGTATTTTGTCGGAATGCCATGTGTTGAATGTGCTGCGGATCCAGTTTGAGCGGCAGAAGGGGCCGAACTTTCCTGGAGTTCGCGAATATTTTCATCTGTATGGAGTTACCAAAGAGCGTCTGGCGCGCGCCCGGCAGGGCGTGCTGGTACTGGCGCCGGGACCGATCAATCGCGGGGTGGAGCTGACGCCCGAGGTGGCTGATGGCCCGTCGAGCGCTGTGCTTGACCAGGTGACAAACGGCTTGGCTGTGCGCATGGCGGTGCTGGACGCTTGTGTGAAGGCGGTGGGGTAAGTGAGTGGGCCAGATTGCACGCCTTGGATTTTGACGGTAGACATCGGCAGTTCGTCGGTGCGGGCAGTTGTGCGCGACTGCAACGCGCGGGTTTTGGGCGGTCGGGGGATTGGAAAGTCTTTGGCAACACTGAAGGCCGGAGATGATGGGCGGGCAGTTTTCAACCCGAAGGAAGTGCTGGAGGCGTGTAACCGGGCAATTGACACCGCGCTCGATTCTTTAGGGGTGGAAGTAAGCAACATTGCGGGCGTGGCGATCGACAGTTTTGGCAGCAGCTTGCTTGCGGTTGATGAAAGCGGAGCACCTGTATCTGATGTGCTGTGCTACGCGGACACGCGGGGGTCGGCCCAAGCCGGGAGTTGGCGGAAAACCCTGGACGAGACACACGAGCATGACCGCACGGGTGTGAGGCTGCATGCCAGTTATTGGCCAGCGCAATTAGCGTTTTTATTAGGTGAGAACAGGGAGCTGCGCAAGGCGCGGTTTTGGCCTGTGGGCACTTGGCTGATGCGTCAGTGGTTTGGGGCGGGAGGCGACATGGCCAGCCTTTCGGCCATGTCGTGGACCGGTTTACTAGACCGGCGGACCAAAACATATGACCCGGTATGGATGGAAAGACTGGGGCTGTGCCCGGAGCAATTGCCGGGGCTGAATGATTTTGCCCATGCCAGGCAGGGGCTTTTGGAAACCTTTTCGAAACGGTGGCCGAGCCTGGCGCGCGTGCCTTGGTTCAGCCCGGTCATTGATGGGGCGGCGGCCAATGTGGGAGGTGGAGCGCACCAGCCTGGCACTTTGGCGGTAACCTTGGGGACCACCTGCGCGATGCGGGTTGTTGCCAGGGGGGAACCTTTGAAATTGCCCTTGGGCCTGTGGCAATATCAGGTTGACGCAAACCGCCCCTTGGTGGGTGGAGCCTTGACGGAGGGGGGCGGGGTATTTGATTGGGCTTGTCGTTTGACGGGCATTCAACCCGGAACCGCTTTGGAAGACGCGATAAAAGAGCGCAGGCCCGGGCAAGGTGGATTGGTGTTGGTGCCCTTGCTAGCTGGGGAGCGAGCACCGGGGTGGAATGATGCGGCTCGGGGAACGCTTGGTGGGATTAGTCTGGCGACCACCGGTATGGATGTGGTTTTGGCAGCCATTGAGGGGGTTGCGTGTCGATTGGCACGCCTTTTTGAGTTGATGCGACCGATCGTGGGTGAAGATCCGAAAGTGATTGCAAGCGGTGGATTGCTAGCCTCGAGGGCATGGCAGCGGGCCTTGGCTGATGCCATGGGTGTGGCGATTCATCCTTGCCTGGAGCCGGAAGCTACCGGGAGGGGGATGGCACTTTTGGCTTTGGAAGCCTTGGGAATGAAAACGGGTTGGGAACCGGAGTTGGGGGATGTGATTGAGCCTAATTTTGAAAGGCACTTGGAATACAAGGAATTGATGCAAAGGCAGACTGGGCTTGAAGTCAAGGTGAATGGCTAGCGGGTGGTAAGCAAGGAGACCGGTTATATTAAACTATAAAAAAGCCCCTAGCAGATGCTGAGGGGCTTTTTTATTGCATTGGCAGCGCCCTTG
>Ga0255125_1000690_pt1 | contig 10051 bp, 1 predicted proteins | sample Law_Cont_RepC_8d_FD_188557 | JGI IMG/M metagenome (GOLD analysis project Ga0255125, IMG submission 188557) | Freshwater microbial communities from St. Lawrence River, New York, United States - Law_Cont_RepC_8d | ecosystem: Environmental > Aquatic > Freshwater > River | place: USA: New York...
AAGATCATCGCCAGCCTGAATGAATCCATTGTTGGCCGACAGCATCACTGTCAGCGAGTTACGGTCACTGATCAAGATGTCTGCGCCGTTCAGTGTGACTGACCCACCGAAATCGTTTGCTTGGCTAAGTGCAATCGACTGGTTGAAGGCGTCAATCGTTGTGCCGCCCGCTACGTTCAGGATGCCATTCTGCATGACCGGGCCATTGGCCTTCACTGACAAATCGCCAGCGACGTTCGTCTGGCCAAATATCGTCGCGCCTGCAAATGTCGATAGGTTCCCAGCAACCTTGCCTTGAAGCGAAAGATCATCGCCCGTCTGAATGAATCCATTGTTGGCCGACAGCATCACTGTCAGCGAGTTACGGTCACTGATCGAAATGTCTGCGCCGTTCAGTGTGACTGACCCACCGAAATCGTTTGCTTGGCTAAGTGCAATCGACTGGTTGAAGGCGTTGATTGTTGAGCCGCCCGCTACGTTAATGATGCCATTCTGCGTTACTGGACCATTAGCCTTCACCGACAGATTGCCGGCCACGTCCGTCTGACCAAATATCGTCGCACCTGCGCCAGTTGATAGGTCCCCAGCAATTTTGCCTTGGACCGAAAGATCATCGCCAGAATGCACAAATGCTGAATTCGATGACAACTCTAACATGAGTGAGTTGCGGTCACGGATCAAGATGTCTCCGCCATTCAGCGCCACTACACCACTGAAATCGTTCTCCTGGTTCAACGTGATCTGTTGGTTAATGGCATTAATGGTCGCATTACCAATGATGTTCAAGACACCTGTTTGAATAACAGGGCCATTAGCCTTCACCGACAGATTGCCGGTCACATCCGTCTGACCAAATATCGTCGCACCGGCAACTGTCGACAGATTCCCTGAAACCTTACCTTCAAGCAACAAATCATCGCCAGAATGCACAAATGCTGAATTAACAAATAGGGACAACATCAGTGAGTTGCGGTCATTGATCGAAATATCCGATCCGATAAGAGTCAATACCCCGCCAAAATCGTTATCCAAATTCAAGGCAATCGACTGATTGATAGCGTCAATTGTTGCGTTGCCGACAATGTTCAGGATACCTGTCTGCACGACCGGACCGGTAGCCTTAATCCAAGTGTTGCCAGCCAGATTGATTAGACCGAAATTGACAGACGCAGATGAAACCGTGAGATTCCACGCGCTTCCACTTAACGAAAGATTACCTGCTGCCACTATCGATGCACTATCATCAGCACCAATGACAATATCGAGGCTGTCTAGATCGGCGACCACGATGTCATCACCAGAAACGTACAGGCTTTCATTAAAATTATTATTTTTATTAGCAAGGCCTATTGCATAGTGAGCTTGGATTGACAAGACAAAGTTGGATGTTACAGGACCAGCAAGTTCCACACTCCCATCCATGGCCTGAATATTGACAGCGGAAGAAACTGTTACGTCTTGGTAAGCTTTAAAATCACCATGTTTAACTACGAAAATTCCACCAAGAGAAACCTTGTCACCAATGGAAATCGCGCCATCGACAAATGCGTTGCTCAATGATGTTTTGCCAGGGGCATCTGTGCTCAAACCAGAGAGCGCCATGCTAGTTCCAATGGAACCCAAAAATTCAGTAGATCCACCACTCCTGACATCCAATTTGAAATAGCCGTCGATTGATCCACCAAAGGTTAAATTACCATAGCCGTTCTCGAAGATAGTGTCGCCAGACATGACAACAGGAGTGTTCACATCACCAAACACAAGATTGGAATTGTGAGCAAGTATTGATCCCGAAATGAGGATGATGGATGGCGATGTCGCATCGAAGGAGGAATTAAAATTCACTGAGGATTCCAGTGAAAGAAGGCCAGACGATTGAACTGCTGAATCGGCTGCCAAAGCGACGTCAACCAAATGAACGTCATACAAACCACTGGAAGCTTGCAGTTTGAGACCCTTGGATGATTCCACATACATACCATTTCCGACGAGCGTATTATCTTTAATAATAATATCAGATGACAAGGCAAGTTGGATTCCGAAATTTTGATTTGCAATTACAGTGGCGCCATCAATGGCGAATCCGATTATATTTCCAGCAATAACCGTTCCCGTCGTCTGCCTTGCGTAAACACCCCGTCCATAGTTTCCTGAAATGATGTTGCGTTCTTGAAAATCATTCAAGTCATCCGAATCAGTACCAACAATAGTGTTGTTGGCGAAATCACGAATCACAATCCCATCAAGATTCGGAATTGAATCTGAACCTGATAAGCCTATGCCGATAAAGTTACCCGAAACCCTGTTTCCTGATCCGGCCACTCCTACGGCGACAGAGCTATTGCCTATGATATTTCGATCGGCAGCGACTCCACCTCCCAAAATGTTCGCGTCACCCAACAAGACAACACCTGATGCGGCGGAGCCTCCCATGGGAAGTCCATTGCCGCCAAGGCCGATCAAATTGCCTGCGATTATGTTCGCGCTTCCAGACACACGAATAATTTCATTATTAGAAGAATTTCCGCCAAATGCAATTCCTCTGACTTGGTTGTTGGTTCCACCAATATCCATCGAAGTGAAATTACTGGGCGCGATCTGAACGTTGATGATGCCGTTGAACGCCTGATCAATGGAGGATGAGTTTGCGCGGGAACCGATCTGGGTGTAGCCATCGATCGATATGCCGCCGAGCAAAACTGGCAAGGATGTATCGAGGACAATCGTCTTGATGCCTTCTCCAGAAATATCGAATTTAATAATATCAGGCCCATTAGTCGCATTAGCCTGATTAATTGCCCAACGCAATGTACCCCTGCCGGCAATCCCGTTGTTAGCGTCAGACTCTGATATAACTGAGAAAATTGTGGGGAGAGCTGGCGTTTCAAGAACGCGAATATTGGCGGGGCCAGATTCATTCCCGGCAGCATCGGTAGCCGTGACACTTAGCTCATTAACTTGGTCTTGAAGGATATCCACCGGTATCGCATAGTTCGTCTGGTCTGGAAGCAACTGAAGCGAGCCGATTAGACTTCCATGGCGAACAATCTTGATAAACGATCCCGCCTCAGCAGATCCTTCAATCCACAATGAATCGGCATTGAGGGTGAAATCCGACACGATTGGCGCGGGGCTTTGGGGGGCAATCGTGTCGATTGACAGTGCGAGTTCATTCGAAAGAAGAGACTCATTTCCGGCCGCATCCGTAGCCTTGACAAAAAACGAATGCCAGCCATCTATAAGATTTTTTGTTGGGAAGTTCCAAAAGCCTGAAGCATCAACCTGTGTATGCCCTAGCAGATTATTTCCATCATAGACAGAGACCGACGCGCCTGGTTCAGCTCTGCCGGAGAGTTGCAGATTTCTATCCGATGTCAGGAAATCATCCGGAATTCCAGTATCGATGCCGTAACTGTCGATAGTTGGCCGACTTGGCGAGGACACATCAACAATAACCGACAAATATGCGTCTGCAGAAGTGTTTCCTGCCGCATCTGTCGCATGAATTCTAAATTCATGATTGCGCTCATCTAATTGTGAAGTAGAGAATGACCACAAACCATCAGGGGCAGCCGATATGGAATCAATAAAGGAATTGCCATCAAAGAGACTGATCAACGACATTGGCTCGGCGATTCCTGAAATCGTAATACCGCTGTCGTTGGTAATTAAATCGCCTTGTATTCCGGAGTCCCGGCTGTAACCGGTTATGACTGGAGCATCAGGTTCCCTATAATCGACTGTTACGAAAAGTACAGCGGATGGCTCTGTTAGGTTTCCTGCCTGATCCGTTGCGGTGGCGTTGATGGAATGCAAGCCTTCGCCAAGAATAGGTGTTGTGAAAGACCAATTCCCTTCAACCGACGCCCGCACCTCGCCCAGAAGCAATTGCCCATCGAATATGCTGACCAGAGATTCTGCTTCCGCAGTTCCTGTAATTATCAAAGTTGAATCGGCTGTGACACCATCGCCGATAATTCCAGTATCATTTGCGAATTTATCAATCAGGGGAACATCGGGACGAGTGATATCGACAACAATGGGGTAGTCAATTGTTGTCTCAAACCGGCTGTTGGATGCTGTAATTGTTACATTATAAGTGCCATCGGAACCTGCATGAGGAGTTCCAGAGAAAGTGCCTGTTGTTGGATTAAAGGTGATTCCAGCCGGGAGGTTCCCGACAAGGGAAAGCGTGATTGTTTCCGGAATACCTCTGGCAATGACCTGAAATGATTTGCCACTTTGAGTATTAAATACAGCTTTATCAATGATGGTAAAAGCTGGCGCGTGTGCGTAAGGCGATGCCAAGGCTACAACAGAATTCAGGTTACTCGGTGCCAAGCCTCCCGTACCTGCATTCCCCCAAGCCACAATAGTGCCATCCGACTTGAGTGCCGCAAAAGCTGATGGTGTAGAAATTATCTGGGTGAAACCGTTTTGAGTAGGTGCTCCAGTACCGCCATTATGTTGGCTTCCCCACGCAAGAATGGAACCGTCCGTTTTCAAAGCTGCGAACGCAGCCCATGTTGAATAAATCTGGGTAAATCCGCTATCTGTTGGTGCACCTGTTGCACCAAATTCTGGTGCGCCCCAGCTAACAATTGATCCATCGAATTTCAAGGCAGCAAACGCGCTTGCGGTAGAATAAATTTGGGTAAAACCTGTTCCTGTAGGCGCACCTGTTCCGCCAGAACCCGGGTCACCCCACGAAACAATTGATCCATCGGATTTGATTGCTGCAAAGGCATTTCCTGAAGAGAATATTTTGGTGAATCCCGTGGAGGTAGGAGCGCCTGTTCCGCCAAAAGTTGATCCACCCCAGGAAATTACCGATCCATCAGCTTTGAGGGCTGCAAAGGCACCGTAATTGGAGACAACCTCAACAAGGTTGGTGAAACTTGGGGGAGCCTGCCCGCCATAACCACCCCAAACGACTGCTGTGCCGTCAGATTTCAAGGCACAGTATGCTTCGTTGGTGGAAAATAGCCTTATGACACCCGAGAGGTTTGATGGGGGATTGATGACTTGGCTGAAATTTCTTCCCCATGTCTTAACTTTTCCATCATTTTTCAGAGCCGCAAACGATTCTGTATTTGAATAGATATCCACAACACCGACAAGCCCGGCTGGTACTGTTCCACCTCGATCTGGATCGCCCCACGCTACAACTGTGCCGTCGTATTTAAGAGCAGCGAACGCCGTGCCTGTAGAATAAATAGTTCGAACATTCGATAAGCCTGCGGGCACGCCCGTGCCACCGTAGGATGCGTGTCCCCACGCAACCACAGTTCCATCACGCTTTAACGCTGCAAATGCTCCTTTAGTAGAAAATATTTCCGCAACATTGACAAGGCCTGCCGGAACAGACGCGCCATAAGCGGAATTACCCCATGCAGAGACTGTTCCATCGGCTCGAATTACCGCAAAAGCGTATTGATTCGCGTATCGATGCCCAGTTCCGGTAATAAAACCAGCATACTGCCCAGTGCGTTCTGCTGGACTAATATCACCTACTACCGCCAACCTGAATGTTTGAACGGCATCTGGCCCGACACCATTCGATGCAACAATATCAAATTGGAATATCTTTCCGGCTGCGCCCGATGCTGGAACTCCTGAGATAACTCCCGTGCTGGCATTGAGCGTGACACCCTGGGGCAAGACGCCAACAACACTGTATGTTGGAGCAGGATTGGCGGTCGCCATCACGGGAAACACGCCAGCAATTTTTTCTGCAAAAGTGGTCGTTTCGACGCTGAAAAATGTTGGGTTAGTATTGATTGTTAAGTATTGAACATTCGAGCTTCCTGAAATGTTTCCTGCCGCATCGATGGCGACTGCCTTGAAATCATGCTTTCCATCGGAAAGATTACCTGTAGTGAATGTCCATGATCCATTAGTCGCCGCACTTACAGTTCCAATCTGGTTTGAACCATCATAAACGGCAATAACGGCTTTCGCTTCACCCGTTCCAATCAATGTAATGGTATTGTCAGATGTGATTCGATCTCCAACGACTCCCGAGTCTTCACTATATCCCGTAACAACAGGCGCATCTGGCGCTTTGCTGTCTATAACAACAACATAGGCAGACGACAAACCAGAAATATTGCCGGCGGTGTCCGTAGCCTTTGCCGTGAAGGAATGGCTGGAATCCGTTAATGATGCAGTCAGGAATTCCCATTCCCCATTCACATCAGCATCAATGGAACCCAAAAGATTACCAGCGTCGTAGATATTTACTTTAGCTAGCGGTTCGGCTGTTCCAAAAAGCAAAATAGTAGTATCTGACGTCAGCCCATCGCCAGCGGTTCCTGTGTCATTGGCAAAACCGGAAATGACCGGCGCTGCTGGTGGTGTAAGATCGACAGACCATGAGACGAAGGCGGCTTTGGATAGATTCGCAGCAGAATCCTGTGCCGCTCCGGCCGTGACACTGAGGATGTATTTTCCTTCTAGGGCTGTACTCCCTCCAAGAGCGCCAAGAACATAACTGCTTCCGGATCCAGTAAAGCTCTGGCCCAATTTGTCATAAAGGCGGGCTGCTGGAATGATTTCTTCAGTAAGGGAAGGGCTTGACCAGTAGAGTGAAGCAACTGCACCCCCTCCATTTTCATAATATTCCATCTTAATAGATGTCAGCTGACCAGCAACAAGATTGATACTTCCTGTGTAGGGAGTTGGCCCCATGTCGTTCCAGCGATCAACCAGTAATTGCCCGTTGACCCACAAACGCACACCGTCATCCGTAAGGGTACGAAACGTGTATTTTTCGCTGAATTGCGGTAGAATGGCTCCTTCCCAACGAACGCTGAAATGATCGCTGGGGATCGCCTGATTGGGACTGCCACCACCGTAATCGAAATTGATGGCGGAATCGATCCGCGTCAATGCGGGTGAACCCGAAAGGGTTTGATTACTGAAATACTGCCCGGTTATTCCACCGACTTTCGCCTGTGCCAGAGTTACTGATTGCCCATTCCTGGTTAGGGAAAAGTCGTTCAACGCAAGTCCAGTTACGCTCTCACCCAAATTGACCGAAATGGAATCCACCGAATTGGTTCGCGGGGTGTTGATATTGGAAAAGACTGGAACGGGTGGAGTGGCGTCGATGGTCAAAGACAATGTTTGCGATACAGGAGAACTGTTTCCCGCAGCATCGATGGCAATCACAGAAAAATCGTGCTTCCCGTCGTCAAGGGTAACGGTGGTGAATGACCATGCCCCATTGGCGTTGGCCACGGTATTCCCAAGCAACTTACTACCGTCAATAATTGCCAAAGTGGAATTGGCCTCAGCCTTTCCAACAAGAGTGATGGTGGAATCGGAGGTAAGATTGGCGCCTTGCGTACCGGTATTATCACTAAATGAATCAATTTGAGGCTTTGCAGGAGCCAGTGTGTCAATCTTTAACGTCAGACTGGCGGATGAGCCGCTGCCAGAATCGGTTGTAATTTTGACATTGCGTATTTGACCATTAAAACCCTCATTGTAAGCATGGTGCGCCGAACCGATGCGTATGGTCGCGTCCGCAGGATTTAGTTTGCCATTCGCTGTAATCGAATCTTTGAGTTGCCCATCGACATAGATTTCCAGAATACCCTGAGATCCGTCGTTTTGATAGGTGATACGGACCGGTACAAACGCGCCATTCGTTGTCGGTCCATTGAATAAATCGAGATACCCTTTATCGTTTCCATTTAAAAACAAACTGTCGCCACGAAGGGTTCTAACCAGCACGCCGTCCGTGTAGCTTCCATACGAAAAAACGGTATTAAGACCGCCATTGTTATCGGAAGCCATGAGGTATTCAGCTTCAAATGTCCAATTTTGACCTAAATTTTGTGCGATAATAAAAGGATTGGATCCATTCGGACTGAGCGTGTATGGATTCCCGGTTAGGAATTCTGATGTGCTTGTCGCCGAAGTCGCCAGCAATTCATGCACGCCATCCGACAAGGTTGTTGTTATGAACGACCATTGACCTTGTGCATTGGACGTGGTCGAACCAATAACTGAGACGCCATCTTGGATTTGGATTTTCGTATTGGCTAACGCAGTTCCATCGAGCTTGATGGTTGGGTCTGCGGTGACATTATCCCCAATGAAGCCTGTATCGTCACTGAACCCCGTGATTACCAAAGCGGGCATCTCGCGTGATTCAAACTGCTCAACAGCTAGTGGAGGCTGATTTTTGCGAAGCGCACCTTCAGTTAGAAAGCGCGCCAAGTCTCCCATTTTACCAATCGCATTACCTAGCCATGTCCTGCGCATGTGGGGTCTGCGTGCACCTGCAGGCCTGCGATTTCCGCTGGGAATCATGACGTATCCTACCTATATCAAACCATAGCTATCGGAAGTGGGTAGCCCCCGACAACTTTGGCATCGATTATGAGACAGTTGGCAGTACTGGACCAACCATCTATTCAAGCTCACACCATCAGAACATAACCCGATAGCAAGGACTAGTCCTGCAAGGCCAAGGTAACGGTATTTTTGAACCCTATACCGTTACCTATTCACCTTGCAGAACCGTAGCTCACAATTGGTTCGCGTGAGCCTTAGTCGCTTAAAATCTTCGGGAGTTCCCGCAACCATTCCATGAAATCGCTCCGCCACATATCCTTTTCTTCGAATTCGAGCGTGTGAAAGGCCCTTGGGTATTCGAAAATTCGCAGGGGGCCCGAAGCACGCCGTCGCACCCAGTGTCTTGTCAGGCGGTTATCAATGATTTTTTCTTGCCCTGCCAGCTGCACCAAGAAAGGTTGCTTCCATCGCCCCCACATGAGCCAGTTGTCCAAAAGCACGCTTTCAACCAGAAAACGTGCTGTCGCTTGGTGCAATCCCAAGCTGTCATTGCGTAGATATTCCAGCCAATGCGGGTTATTGGTAAACATATTGGGGTTATTTAGTGGAATATCAAACAATGACTTCGGACTGACAAGCCGAGCCAGCAAAATCTGCAACCGTTTTAAAAATGGCACCTGAATCAGCGGGCAAATGCCCGGGGCCAACAATGCTACCCCGTCAACTTTGTCTGGATGCAGTCTGGCAACTGCCAACGCCAGCTTGGCTCCCCAACTGATACCCGCCACCACCCTAGGGCGAGTCGGCAAGGCATCGAGAGCTTCGCTCACATCGCGCACCAATTGACGCCACGAAGGGGTATCTCCACGTCCCTCCGTTTGGCGACCCGACCCACGTCGATCCAACATGGCGGTGTCCCATCCGGCTAGGGCCAGAGCCTTGCGGGAACTTTCATACCAACCGGCATGGCTTTGAATGCCATGGAGCATCAAGACCGATCCAACGGGTGTCCCTAGAGGGCGATCACGCCATAATTCAAGTGGTCTGCCATCGGTGGCTGTCAGGTTGAATTCAGGCACCCATCACCACCTTGCGAACTGCTACGCGCTGCAAAGCAGCTTCATCTACAGCTATTCCTAAGCCCGGACCTACGAGCGGCGGCGCCTTACCACCCCATCCAAATGTCAGGTCTTCGCGAGTCAATCGCTCACCAACGAGATACCGATCAAAAGATCCTTCTACTGCCTCAAGACCAGAAACTGATTGAGCAAAATGACGGCCCGCCGCCGACAGGATTCCTGTTTCACCGACCTGGCACCCCAATTGTGCACCCAGACCAGCATTTCGAGCCCTAGCCAGTAGCCTGAGTGTTGGAATGAACCCACCGCATTTTGACAGTCGTAAATTGAAGAGGTCAACGCGTTTGCCAGATACCAACTGTTCGGCATCCAAAGGGCCACACAACGACTCATCGAGCATGACACGCACACCTGAGCGGGTTCGCAACGCTTCGAGGTCCGCATCGCTTTCAACCGGCATGGGTTGTTCAACCCATGCGATGCCAAAATGTTTGAGGTCGGCCAAACATGATACCGCTTTCTCCAACGTCCATGCCTCGTTGGCATCGATTCGAATCTGGCGGTTCGGCCCCATGATGCGCCGCAACAACTTCAAACGTGCCGGATCGTTCTGCCCTTCGATTCCAACCTTGATTTTGACATGCCGAAAACCTGTGTATCGGTAG
>Ga0255125_1000691_pt1 | contig 10033 bp, 6 predicted proteins | sample Law_Cont_RepC_8d_FD_188557 | JGI IMG/M metagenome (GOLD analysis project Ga0255125, IMG submission 188557) | Freshwater microbial communities from St. Lawrence River, New York, United States - Law_Cont_RepC_8d | ecosystem: Environmental > Aquatic > Freshwater > River | place: USA: New York...
GCCGTAAAGGTCTGCCGCGGTGCATGCAACCGCATCGCAGGTCACACTGGCTACTGTGTGCCTTTCAAACTTTCCGGGAGCGATCTGTTCAAACAGCACGACAGCATCGGCTTTACGTGATTCACGGTCTGGGAATTTGTCAGCGGGCAGGAAGCTTACGGCGACAATATCTGGCAGCGGCCCGCCTGTGATGCGCGCTGCAAACGCGTTGTGAACGCCGTACATGTTGGCAATGCGTCGATGCTCGAATTTCAGGTCACCGATGTTTTCAAGCCATTGGATACCGTGGTACGGCTTCCAAAGATAAGGCTCGTCGAGTATGTCTCCATTGGTGTAGAGCACGTCGAGTTTGCCATCGCCGTTCATGTCCACGAGTTGGATTCCACTGCTGCCCCAGCCTGGATGTGGGGCGCGGTAGAGGGATTTCTTGCTGAATTTTCCACCGCCTTCGTTCAGGAAGGCGACCACGATTTCGTGTTCTTGGGCGATTAGAGCCACAAAGTCTGGTTTTCCATCGTTATTGAGGTCGGCGACTGGAACATGAATGGCCCCGTGCCTGTCATCCAGCACCTTTTTGACAAACTCAGGTTTGCTCCAGTTGGTGGTGTGGTTTTCCAGCAGCAAGACCTCGCCCACGGCATGCAGGCCAAAACTGCCAACGATCAAGTCTATTTTGCCGGTTCCACGGAAGTCGGCAGCGCGGACATCGGCCACGCGGCCGACATCTTTGAGTAGTGTCTGAGGTCGGTAAGAACCATCGGTTTGTCCACGAAGCCACACGACACTGCCGCATTTGCGGTCGGTTGGCCCGTAGCTGCCTAGATCCGCCACAATAATATCGGAAATACCATCGCCATCGAGGTCGAGCACTTCGGCGTGCGCCGGGTGTGGGACTTTCGCCAATTCTTTCCATGCGGGAGCAGGATCGGTCGGGCGTAAAGCCATTACTCGGCCACCAAACATATCGCAGGCGATAATGGTGACCGGTTCTGAGGAAACGGATTTGGGATCGGTCATTCTAGGGCGTGGAATCTTTACCGGGTTGATATGAGAAATCATTGGGCGCGCGCCACCAGCGGGGGGCGCATGACTGATAGGGTCGAAAACCGCACCGGGTGGTTGCAACGATTCAATAATGCTCGCTGGCGGGTACTCTTCTGGCGCGTGTTCTTCGTAGTACTTGACCACGTGGGCCAATTTGGGAGGTGTCAGCGCTAATCCGGATTGATCAAAGAATTTGAATCCGCGTTCCACTTCCGCGCGCCAGTGGCGACGAGGAAATGTATCGGCAGGCGGGTAGGCATGGCAGGCACCGCCACAGAAGGAATTAACTTGCTGGGCGATATCATCTGGGAGTTGTGTTGTTTCTGAAGTCGATGGAGTGGCTGATTGTGGTGCTGGTCCACGACCGCAGCCCGTAAACAAGGCGCCCATGAACGCCAAATGAATCAGTATGTGCCGTGGCGGAATAGTTGGCATGCGTAGCCTCCCGGAAATTTGGCTGCTTCAGGGCCCGCCACCCAGAGTTTTATCATAGCGCGCCGCGAGTGGTTCGCCCGGGCGAGGCAATTCATGGGAACGCGCAATGGAATAAATGCCCAGAGCGGTGCGGAACCGTTCCCTAGCGCTGTTAGGGTTGCCTCGTTCAAGTTCCAGAACACCAGCAAGTGTTATCAAGTCTGCGCGCGTTGCCGAAAGCTCCATGACACGGGCTAGGAATTCGTTTATTGCCAGCAAACTTGGGATTCCAGCAAGCCGGGCAAGGGTTGGGTGTGTGGATGCGGCCAACCCGACTTCTCCCGCAGCAAATGAAGTGGCACCTTTGGTTAAAGGCCCCATCAGGCGCTGTTCTTCTTCAAACAACTGCTGGCCTATCAGATCGAGGATTGGCAAGGCGTTGCGATAACGGCCTGCAGCGGCACACTGGCAGAAATCGAGCCAGACGTAGGCGGGCAATCGGTAAACGCCTTGGTTGGCTTTGCTTCCCGAACGCCTAGGGAGGTTGTAAATGCCAAGAATTTCCGGATGTAGCCGAAGCTCATTGCGGTCGAGGAGGACACGGCATTCAGCAAACTGGCCTGTTTGTAGAAGCCATTCCGCCAGCATTCCCACACCAACAGCACCATAAAGATCTGGGTGGGCTGCGAGCAAAACATCGATGGCTTTTTGGACCAATCCTAATTCTGCTGCTGTGCGTGCCCGTGAAAGTGGATCTCCCGTTTGGCCAACGGTGCGGATGATGTATCTATTTTCTGCATCCTGCGTTTTCCCTTCAAGGGAATCGGCAAGAGATTGCGATTGATCTTTACGGTTATCGTAAGCTTCGGCAGTTTCGCCAGAAAATCGACCATGTCGCCTTACCAAGTAAGCTGTTTGCCGCGCATGCCGATTGGCTAAATCGAGGATATTGCGTTGGGCAAAAAGTCGTGCAAGTGTGTCGTGTGTGGTGGCGGAATCTGGATTAAGGAGCGATGCTTGGGACAAGGCACCCGTTGCCTGAATGAAACGCACATATTCGAGAGGCGCAAGGTCTGCTCCTGCAACCTTCTCCCAAGTTCTGACACCCAGTGTGATGTAGGCCCGTCCAAGTGACAACCATGCTGCTGAATCTGTCGGATCGATTTCTGTGCCGCATCGCGCAGCCCGAACGGCCATCAGTGGCAATGATGGCGAATCGGTATTTTTTGTTTCAGCGAGGCGCATGCAGATGGTTGCGGTTTCGGCAGGCCATGAACCATTTCTGGCGTTCGTGTTGATCCACTGCCCCCAACCTCCTTGTTCAACAACCTTGTCTGGGCCAGATTCGGCAATAGGCAGGTTTGTGTTATCTGCAAATGATGCGCGTTCGGGTGAAAAAGGTGATTCTGATGGGGCAAGGAAAATAGTCCCGCCTTCGATGCGCATGATATTCCAATGAATGCCGGCATTAGTTGCAGTGAGCGCTCGCGTCATGCGTGTTGGATCCGGATCATACAAAGCAATTGAGCCAATTGAGTGAGTCAGCAGGCTGTTTTTATCGTTGATTGTCTCGCCCGGTATCATGCCAGCGCAGCGTGTGATGGCAGCATAATCGTTGGCGACATGAGTGAAGAGTTGCAGGCGTGAATCGAGAAAATAGCGCTCTCCCTGGGTGAACCATGCCATGTAGTGCCCAAGATCGGGGTGCGTGACAAAGGTGCGGGTTGAGCGAACAGGTTCCAATTCGCGCCAGGCCTTGAGTCTGATGGCGGAATGCTTGAGTGCTTGGTCCGTGTGGACATCCCAAGCCACACCACGGTCGCGGTTGGACAACCCTAAAGTCCATCCGAAGCCGGCGACAGCAACCATCATGAGCGATGAGGCGAGTGTAAGAGCGCGTCCCCTCTGTGCTATCGATATTGCTAACGGGATTTCAGAAAAATTGATAGCAGTAATGGGAGCGGCCACGATTGCAAAAAATGGGATAAGCCGTGATTGCCAGGCGCCCAAGCAGGCGAACAATAACCATACCGTACCCCGCCAGCTTATTATGGCCTTGCGGTTGATTGCAAACGAGATGGTTCCAAGCGTGAGCAGCAGCAGATAGGCCCATGCCGATGGGTTGTAATTGCCAGATGTTACAAAGTTGTTCCATCGCCATGGAGACGTGAAAATGCCTGCAAACCTTTGGTCGGAAACGAATCCACTTGCGAGGACAGTGGGTGAAAGTTCCATGGGCCATTGTATGGCGAATATGTGGTGCGGACTCAGCAGGCATGCGGCAAAGGTGGCTGGCACAAGCCACAACGGCCACGGTTTTTGTGGTGTGTCAATTGAACCGAATCGACGCCCAAGCCAAAATAGGGCGACTAGTATTGGGCCAAATATAAAAAATGCGTCGAGATTCACCCATAGGGCAACAATGACAGGTATGAGGAAAAGGAATCTGTTGGTAGCAAGACAGTAAAAACATCCTGATAAAAGAAAAAAGGAGCATACGGTTGGTTGGAGTAGCAGGCGTGGGCCCATGGCGGAAATGGCAAGTAGTACGCACGCAGCGGTAATCCATGGGGAACTGCCTAGCCGGGAAGCGCCCAACAGCATCAATGCCGTGGTTGCCACAACGAGAAATGATTTCCACCCAACCAAGGAGGTGGACCCTATATATTCGTGGGCCAGGTATAAACCCCAATCAAACAACCATGAATGGTTGGCCCAGTAATGGTGTTCCATCGTATGCGTGAACGGGTCGGTTCCGAACTGGTAGGTGCCATTTGCCAACATCCTGCCCGTGGCAAGGTGTAACCAGAGGTCTGAATTGCGTGCGATAAAGGAAGAGGACAGCAGTGCCACTAAGAGGATTGCCAGTACGGTAATGATGTCGGTTAGGATGCTCGGCTTTCCCACGGTTTGAGTGGGAATATTGGCCGATTCTGTCATGATGATTCGCTCCAGTTCATGGTGCGTATTGCTGCAAAACTGTTGTCATGAGTGACAGTTCAATCGGCGTACAAGAATCCATTGGAGTTGTACATGGCTAGTGCAAGGTCGGTCAACCCGTTGCTGGATTTGACGGTATTGAGAGCCAGGGTTCTTTCAGCCGGGGTGGACGGCCGATTGTAAATGTAAAGGAATAGCGCCTCGACCTGTTGTTCAGAAGTGGGGCCTGCAAGGCTGGCTCTTTTTCCTGTCAGGCGCGCCTGATCGCGCATCCATGGGCTGTTCCACATGATCAGGGCTTGAGGAGCGTGGGTGCTGTCAGGTCGTTTGCTGCAGGGGTTGAGCAGATCGGGTTGATCGAACGCTTCCAGCAGCGGAACTTTGACATTTCGTTTGGCCAACAGATAAACCGATCGCCTTGCCTCTTCGGATTTTTTGGCGGGTGTCAGCCATAATCCATCTGGTTCGGCTTCGGTAAAAATAAGGTCTAATACCTCTGGTTCCAAGGTGATGCGTACCCCTGGACCGCCCATGCGCGTATTCAGGGTTCCGGAAATGAATTGCACGGAATCGCGGATTTCTTCGCTTGTCAGGCGGCGGCGGCGTGACGCGTTTCCCGGGAATTCGGCGCCACGGTAGGCAGCCGATGTGGCGATTAAGCGATGGATTGCTTTGGTGGACCAGTTGTTGCGTACTAGTTCTTGGGCGAGAAAATCGAGAAGTTTCTGATTGGCAGGGTTGGCACGGGAGCCAAAGTCGTCTTCCGCAGGCTGAACCAAACCTAAGCCGAAATATTGGCGCCAGATGCGGTTGACCGCGACGCGTGCTGTGAGTGGGTTGACGGGGGAGGTTAGCCAGCGGGCCAATGCCATGCGGTCGTTTCCTTGCACGGGGGGAACGCTTCCCTTGAGTGCTTCAGGAAAACCGGGTGCCGCGACGGGGCCTTGGGCATTCACCTGTCCTCTTTTGAGCAGGTGGTGGACTACGGCGGGCCCTTCCTTGACTCCCCAAGCGTGAGCAGAAGGTGGTGGCATTGAACGCAGCAATTCAACAAGCCGAGATTTTAATTCGCTCCGGGTTTTCAATTGGCTTGGGCTCAACTGGGCGATCACATCATCCCACTCAACCTTGATCGCGGGTTGAAAGCGTTGAAGCAGCGCGGTTTCGTCTGCTGTGCGCTTGGCGGTAGGAATATCCATGACTTTGCGAACGTCTGTGGGCAAGCGCGCTATTTTTGCCCGCAAGGCAGCTTTGCGGGCCGGTTCGTCGATCTGGCCAATCGTTTTTCGAATGGGAGCCATGCGCATTTCAATCGATAAGCGGATAGAGGCGAGGGCGGCGGTATCGGCGGCGGTTGCCAAAGCTGTATCAGTGGGTTCGATCCGTGCCAAAAATGCTTGGAGGCGGTAATAATCTTCCTGCGTGATGGGATCAAATTTATGGTCATGGCATCGGGCGCACTGGATAGTCAGTCCCAAAATGGCACTTCCCAGTGTGGTGGTGGCTTCCGTTAGGAATTCGTTGCGTAGTTGTGCTTTGTCAACATTTCCAGAAACCATGTGGGCGGGGCCGCATCGATGAAAGCCCGTCGCGATAAGGCCTTGTTTTCTGGCCTCTTCGGGTGAAAGGCCCGGGAAATCTGCCGGGCCCATCAGGTCTCCAGCAATTTGCGCCATAATGAATCTGTCGTAAGGCATGTCCAGATTCATGGCTTCGATCACCCAATCGCGGTATCGCCAAGCGTGTGGGCGATCGCCGTCGGCTTCAAAGCCGTTGGTTTCGGCAAACCGCACAGCATCGAGCCATGACTGTGCTTGTTTTTCACCAAATGCGGGCGAGTCGAGAAACCGGTTGACCCAACGGACAACCCGATCTTTTTCTGGAGTACCCAGAAATTCCTGAATTTCTTCTGGCGATGGTGGCAGGCCACGCATGTCGAAACTGAGGCGACGGAAAAACGCAGATGTACTAATTTCGGTTAGGCTTGGTTTTGAAGGTGCCAAACTATCGATGCTTTGGGAACTTACGGTCATCGCGACTTGTATGCGAGGTTTGAAAGTCCAAGGAATGGGCTGTTCATCTGTGGTTGGCTGAAGAGAAATTAGAAGAATTGAATGGATAAGGGTCATCATTGAAAAGCAACCCCGTTTCAGGAATTTTGTGGATTCTTTCAGATCCTAGCATACAATTGTTTATTCAAGAACCGTATCTGAAGATTGTGCCGTTTCTTCGGCTTTTGCAGCTTTTGTTCAAGAGTTGCTGAGCATTTAGACGAATAATCATCTTCGTGTCCCTCTCAGTATTGAGGGAATGACGCAGATTCTTGAATATGGCTTTCCTTCAAGTCAGCAGGGTGCCCCCCTCGAGCTGCTTGAAGTGTATTTGCCCGGGATTTTACCCGTGAATCGTTGTTCGAACCGGTTGGTCTCCAGTCGCATGAGCGGTTGAGGTGGGGAGGCGTTGGAACAAGAATGGACCATATGTTGACGGACGCAGGCATGCAACGTGACGGTTGGGATATCGGTAGCGGAGATCCCTCTTCCTTTGGTGTGAAGAGCAGTGAAAGCGCGTCGTGGGATGATCTTGCTCCACGTGACGTTGATCTTCCAGATGATCTTGCAGGTGGAGTGGACGCCGGCGAAGCCGCCGCCGTTCCTTTGGAAAACCAAGAAGGTGAAGCGACCGGTGCGGACGATGCACTGGGACTGTACCTGCGCCAGATGGGTGCTATTCCTCTGCTGACTCGCGATCAGGAACTGGCTATGGCGAGCCGGTTGGAAGTGAAGCGAGGCCGTTACCGCCGTGCCATTTTGATGTGCCCACGCACGATCCTTCGTGTTGTCGAGCATTTTGAAAAGGTGGTTGCGGGCCAGACGCCTCTGGATCCGAGTATTGACGTTGTCACAACCATGAATCTGAGCCGCGAAAAGATTGTGGCTCGCATGCCAGCAAACTTGCGCACTCTGCGCAGTCTGCTTGCTGCAATCGACCTCGATTTTCAAACACTACTGCGCGCCACTACGGCAGGACAGCGCCGTCGTATTAACTGCGTTATACGGCGCAAGCTGATCAAAGCTGTGATTTTGGTGGAAGAGCTTTCTCCTCGCATCGACATGCTCGATCGTTGGACAGATGAATTCATCATTCGCTCGGCACAGATCCGTGACCTTGAAGTAGCCAGTGATATGACAGGGCGCTCAGTGGTTGATCGTGATCGACGAACCAAGGCTGTGAAGGAACTGCGCGATCTGCTTCTGGATATGAGAGTGCCCGCCGAACGTGCCGCTTCACTGGCTGCAGTAACTTTGAAGCGTCGTCGCGATTACCAGCGGGCCCGAAAGGACCTTGCGGAAGGCAATTTGCGCTTGGTGGTTTCAATTGCCAAACGCTACCGAAGCCGCGGACTGCCTTTTTCCGACCTGATTCAGGAAGGAAACCGCGGTCTGATGCGCGCAGTGGACAAGTACGAACACCGCTTGGGTTACAAGTTTGGTACCTACGCAACGTGGTGGATTCGTCAGGGAATTACCCGGGCACTGGCAGATCATGCCCGTACCATCCGCGTGCCTTGCCATCAGGTAGGAACTCTCGCCGCGGTGGAGCGAATTCGCGGTGAACTGTCAGCCAAAGAGGGCCGTGAACCGACAGTCGAGGAAATTGCCGCTGTTTTGGGTGTCAGTGCAGAGGAAACCCATTCGCTGCGTGTTGTTGCTCGGCATCCTGTGAGCCTCCATGAACCCATGGGTGGTGATGGCGAACGGGCACTCGAAGATTTCTTGGACGATCCATCGGCCACAAACCCTGGCATGGCAGTTGACCAGCACCTGTTGCGGGACCGTATTGCCGAAGTTTTGCGTTCACTTACTCCGCGGGAGCGCGAAGTGATTGAGTTGCGCTTTGGCCTGAGGGACGGGCAACCCCGAACGCTGGAAGAAGTGGCTCGGACCTATGGCATCACCCGTGAGCGTATCAGGCAGATTGAAGCCCGTGGTTTGTTGAAACTGCGTCAACCTGTACGCAGCCAGCGTCTTGTTGAATTTGCTGAAATGAATGACGAGGAATAAGTGGGAGGCCTCATTGGCCTTACCCCTAGATCCTTGTGATTGAGCGATCGACCGATATGGAACTTCAACTGATCCTGTCGGTCGTCTCGCTGGCGCGATGGCTCCTTCGTTATTTGGACAGACTGCTTTTTGGATCACCTGTTACGGTGCTCCGTTTCGAATCGTTGCTCCCAGACCCCATTCAGGCCCTCAGTACCAATCCAATCTTTCTGAATTCACACCGCCGTGTGTTTGGCGTTCTTGCGGCATTTGTTTTGTGGATGTTGTTTTTTTTCGCTTTGGCGCTCATCGCGTGTATTGGCATTGTCGCTGTTATTGAAGAGATGGGGGGCGGTGTTCAAATCGACATCGCCATAGTTGTTTGTTTGGTGTTGTCTGGTATTGGTGCTGGTATTGTCGCTGTTCGAATGTTGCGCGGCATTAAGGTTGAACTGGATGGTGTCGGAGTTTTGTTTTATCAAGGCAGACGCGCAGTTCGCGTGCCATGGGCCGTTTGGCTGGCATCCGGAATTCCGAGGCGTAAATCCTGGAGTTCAAGTCTGGTTGTTGTTTCGATAGATGATCCCGATTTGATAGTACTTCTCGAGACCACCAAGTCTGGAATTGAAGTGACCGGATCTCCTTGCTCGGTGGAGATCCAAGACAGTGCATTCCATTTGGTGTTACGCGATGGCTGTGAGGTTCCTGCACTCGATCTGATTTTGGCCTTTCAGGCCATTGCCCAGATGAGTGGCGCAAAAACTGAATAAGGCGAATTGTTACTGGGCTGCCGCGTCGAGCTCTTCCTGAAGCGCCTGAATGGTTTCCCGGGTTTGTCCGGGTGTTACATCCGCCGCCCGTACCGCCTTGAATTGTTTTCTAACAGGCTCTGCTGGGGCTGCTACGGTTTGTTTTACAGCGGTGTCGACCTTGGCTGATTTTGAGGTGGTGATGAGCCCGGACAGATTGGGAGCGGTCATACAACCCGTGCCCATTGAAGCCAAGCACCCCATTACAAACAAGACTTTGGTATTCATGGTTTCTCCTTGCGGCTTGCAGCCTGAGTTCCCTTTTTGCGGTTATCATCTTTCAGCAATTGGGCGGTGGTTGTTTTGTTGATGGATGTCTTGTCTTTGAGGATGGCCAGATCAAGAGCGGCGGGATCAGCGATTCCCAAAGAGGCGGTGTTGCTGTCGTACACCTGCTGGATGCGCTCCTGCAGTTGTTCCAGCTTGCGCACCAGATCCTGATCGCCATCACGGATGGCTTGGTCCATCAGCCGATCGCACACTTCCAAACGACGAAAATAGTCCTGTTCTTCCCGATCGATCTGTCCGGCGATTTTTTTTCGGCGCGCGGTGCGTTCCGCATTGGCAACTTCAATTTCATCCAAGGCTTCCTTGTCCTTGGCGTCTTTGGCTTTATTTTTTTGGCTATCGTCTGCTTTTGCAGCCGATTTGAATGTTGGAAACCATGTGCCTTTTTTGGCAGGGGCAGCGTCTTCAGCCTGCAGTAATGATCCGGCAATCAAGCCGCTCGCAATGGTTAATACGACAAGTCGTCGCATGGATGATCCCCCCGTCATATTCGAT
>Ga0255125_1000693_pt1 | contig 10027 bp, 8 predicted proteins | sample Law_Cont_RepC_8d_FD_188557 | JGI IMG/M metagenome (GOLD analysis project Ga0255125, IMG submission 188557) | Freshwater microbial communities from St. Lawrence River, New York, United States - Law_Cont_RepC_8d | ecosystem: Environmental > Aquatic > Freshwater > River | place: USA: New York...
ACGCCATAAAATTTGCCCACCAATTGGTAGCTGGGGTTGGGCGTGAAATCGATGCTGGCGCGGATCGGGCCGTTGTCGTCACCACAATCGCTTTTTTCACTATACACGTGAAATCCTTTGGCCACATCGAACCGAATGATGATGTCAATTACATCGCCCGCTTTGGCTTGTGTTTTGGAGAAGCTGGGCTTGAAAACAGGTTTTGGGAAACCAAATTGTGACCAAGCGTTGCTGAAACTGATGAGGGCCAGAAGGGTAAACAGAATGCGTTTCATCATGATATGTACAAAAATCGGGATTTATTACGGATTTATCGCATGGTATTGCACATTCGTTGGATAAATTGATTGTTGGCTTTGCGATGCCAGGGCTAGGTTTGTAACAATGGAGATTCCTTTTCAGCAACATTTTGGCCGTAGGTATTGGATGTTGTGTTTGAGTCTGTTTTTGTGCGTGGAGTTGTCGGCACAGTTGATGAGCACCCGTCAATACATTGACTCATTCAAGCTGGTGGCGATGCAAGAAATGCGTGCGTATGGGGTTCCCGCGAGTATTACGCTAGGGCAGGGGGTGTTGGAAAGCGCCAGTGGCAACAGCAAATTGGCGAAAAATTGCAACAATCATTTTGGGATCAAATGCAGAAGCAACTGGACGGGCAAGTTCTGTTTGGCCGATGACGATGCCAAAGATGAGTGTTTTCGGGGATACGAGACAGCCTTCGATAGCTATCGCGACCATTCGTTGTTTTTGAAAGGCGGCAAGCGATATTTCTTGTTGTTCGAACTCAGCGCCACCGATTACAAAGGCTGGGCCAACGGTTTGCGGGAGGCAGGTTATGCCACCAATCCCAACTACGGCAATATTTTGATCGGCGTGATTGAAAAGTATCGCCTCAGTCAGTACGATTCCATGGTGATTTTCGGGGAGGATTTTTATACTCCTGGAGCCGCAGCCAACAACGCACCAACAGAAGTAAACGGTATTCAAGCCATCATGGCCAAGCCCGGTGAAACGCCTGAACAAGTGGCTGATAGGTATAATATGTCGACCTGGCAGATTTACAAATACAACGACATTTCCAAAGGCGATATGTTGAGTCCGGGCGAAATCATTTACCTCAAACCCAAGCGCAGAAGGGCTGTTGAGAACAATCATACAGTGAAAAATGGAGAAACGATGCGCGAGATTTCCCAGAAATACGGGGTGAAAGTCAAGCATTTGTACAAGTTGAATCGCTTAGAACCTGGCCTGGAAGTGAGACCCGGAGAAGTGATCAACCTCAAGGAAAAACGAGAGTCATCGCCAGCAATTTTGGAGCGGAACGACAACCCCAATCAGGTGAATGCCGTTGATTTGATTTTGAATCAGCGATCCATCACCCAAGAGAATAAACCCAAAGGAACGGTATACGAAGTACAGGCAGGAGAAACACTGCAGGACATCGCCCAGCGAATGAATGTTACGGCATTGGATTTGGCCCGATGGAACAATTTGGATGGTTATTCGGTGGCGGAAGGTCAGATTTTGGTGTTGCGCCCGAACGTGAAAATGAGTGAAGAAACGCAGGTGGATTATCGCAATTTTATGAGCAATACGGGTTCGAGCAATTCACCACGGACACACATTGTTATTCGTGGTGAAACCTTGTTCTCGATTGCGCGATTGTATCGTTTGTCGGTGGATTCATTGATTTCTTGGAACCAACTGGAAGGCAAGCCTTTGATGGTAGATCGAAAGTTATATCTGCAGCGTGTTTCTGGCATTTCGCAAGTCAAATCCAGCAGCAATCTGCCTCAATACGATGCGTATCACTTTGTTCAGCCTGGAGAAACGTTGTATTCAATTTCGCGCAAGTACAATATCACCGTAGAGCAGGTGAAGTCTTGGAATCGACTGGAATCCAATCAAATAGAAGTGGGACAGCGACTCCAGGTTAGGCCGTAATCAGGTAGTGGGTTGAATTGCCCATGTTTTGTTGCAAAACAATGTTGTGGTTTCCAACATCGGTTTGTTTGTCGAAACTCCCTTGCGGGTGGTAAATGCTCAACAAATCAAGGTCTTGACGAATCGTAACGTCCAATCCCATGGCCTGAAGCGAATCCATTAACGGTTGATGTCGGTTCTCCTTATTGTCGATTACACATCGGAAATAAATCGCCGAATTTTGCATCAAGTTACAACGCACTTTGTTTTCGGAAAGTGATTGAAATATCTGTTTGAGGTGGTCTTCTGCGATGAATGTGAAGTCGCGGGTGCGAATTTCCAATAGTAGTTGTTGAGATTTGTGGATTTTGCAGGGCACGGAGATGACACTACTATCGGCGCTGACCTTGGTGCCTGGGGCGTCTGGATTCAAGAACGATCGCACGTACAAGGGGATGCCATTGGCTTGGAGTGGTTGGATGGTTTTGGGGTGAATGACTGAAGCACCGTAATAAGCCAACTCAATGGCGTCGTTGTAGGTAAGCTCAGAAATCAAAACGGCGTGGTCGAATTTCTTGGGGTCGGCATTCATTACGCCGGCAACATCCTTCCAAATGGTGATGGATTCGGCGCCCATGAGGCTACCGAAAATGGCTGCGCTGTAATCGGATCCCTCACGTCCCAACGTGGTGGTTTCTCCTGAAAATCCCCGTCCAATAAACCCTTGTGTGATAACCAGGTTTTTTCTTGCGATTGGCAACAAACGATTCTTAATCACTTTCTCAGTTTCGGGCCATTGCACACGTGCATCGCGGTGTCGGCTATCGGTCTGGATGAAGTTTCTCGCGTCAATCCACTGATTGTTGATTTTTTGCGACAATAGGTAGTTGCTGACGATTTTTGTGGCCATTAATTCGCCATATCCAATGATTTGATCGTACAAAAAGTCATAATCATCTTGCAAATTTGGGTTGTCTACAAAACATTCGAGCTCCAAATAAAGATTTCGGATGTCACTTACCCCGACCAAATCCTCCTCTCCAAACAGATCTTTGAGAATGCCATCGTGGTATTGGAAGACCGTTTGAAGGGCTTCATGTACCTTTCCCGTGTTGTGAAAACAATGGTGAATAACCTGTTCTAACGCATTGGTAGTCTTTCCCATAGCGCTTATGACAACCAGTAGGTTGCTGCTGCTGTGGCTTTGAAGAATTTGGGCTACATTTTTTACGCCTTGAGCATTTTGAACGGATGCGCCGCCGAACTTGAATATTTTCATTGAAGGATAGGGGAGTCGGTTAATTCAGGTTTTTGTTGTTGCTTTGCAAAATAAATACCAATTGTCCTCATTCTATATATGTCGTATTCTAAAGTTATCACCCTCGAACAGTACATCGTAGACCAACAGGCCTTATATAAGGATGCCCAAGGTTCATTGAGTAAGATTTTCCGCTCTTTGGAGTTGGCGGCGAAAATGGTGAATCGCGATGTACGCAAAGCAGGTTTAATTGATATTTTGGGAAATCAAGGTTCCACCAACATACAGGGTGAAGAGCAGAAAAAGTTGGATGTGATTGCGAACGATATATTTATTGCGGCATTGAGCAGGAGCGGCGAGGTTTGCATGATCATTTCAGAGGAGAACGATGATGTGTATTACGTGGAAGGCGCCGAGAACGAGAAATACATCGTAGCGATGGATCCCTTGGATGGTAGTTCTAACATTGATGTGAACGCGAGCATCGGAACCATTTTTAGTATCTATACCCGCAAAAATCCAATGGCGAAACCCACCGTGGAAGACTGTTTGCAAAAAGGTAAGCACCAGGTTGCAGCCGGATATTTCATTTATGGATCAAGCACCATGTTGGTATATTCTACCGGTGTAGGTGTGAACGGATTTACCCTTGACGATAGCATTCAGGAGTTCTGCCTGAGCCACCCCAATATTCAAACCCCCGCCGATGGCAAGATTTTCAGTGTGAACGAAGGCAATTTAGAAGATTTCCCACAGGGTGTTCAGGATTATGTGGCGTTTTGCAAAACCAAAGACAAAGGCACAAACCGACCTTATTCCGCACGTTACATTGGTTCTTTGATTGCCGATTTTCACCGCAATTTATTGAAGGGCGGGATTTTCATTTATCCCCCTACAGAGAAATCGCCCAATGGCAAGTTGCGATTGATGTACGAGTGCAATACCATGGCATTCATCGCTGAGCAGGCTGGTGGTGCCGCGAGTACGGGTACAGAGCGTGTATTGGATGTGAAACCCACAGAATTACACCAACGAGTCCCCATGTTTGTGGGGTCCAAGAACATGGTAGATCTGGCCGTAGCGATGCTCAACGATGAGGTTGCTACTGCGGTTCTTGCATAATCAACTGAAGAATTTCGAGCGATTGGATGGTTTTACCTGGGATCACATGGGTTTCTATGTAATCAACGAGTTTGCTTACCAACAATTTTCTGATTCCTGCCGGTGCACTTTTGATTTCTCCTGAAATGATTTGTGCCATTACTTCGCAGGCAGATGGATCGATGATGTTGGAAGGAATGCTGCGCGACGTGGCTGTACTTCCCGATAGGATGTCCAATCCCAAAGCAATACTCTCAGCATTCAATTGTAAGCCGTGTCCGGTTACCTCGCAAAATTCAAACAGAAATTGAACGGGTAAGATGGGTAACTCTTTACACCCATCGTTCAGTTTTTGAAAGGTGGCTTTGGACGTTTCAAATAGCAATTCTTCGGGCTGTTCTTCGTGCAATACATGGCTCAATAACTCCAAGAAAAACCATCGCACCTGATCGTGAATGGGATAGTGGCTGTAACCCCACCCTGAGACGAGCGAGACTTCTTTTGCCCGCATCATGCCCTTGTTTTGCTTATGAAAGACCACTTCCACCAATGTTCCCGGCTGAAACAACGAGTTTTTGTTGTGCTTGCCGTGCAGCCCTTGAATCAAAAAGGGCAATAGTCCGAATTCTCGGGTAAACAATTTTACCACCGCCGAATGATCGGTGTAGGGTGTTCGCTTTACGACAATCGCTTCGGTTTTAACCAGCATCAGTCAACCCAATCTGCCAAGAATAAGTTGGTGTCGCGGGTGCCATGATTTCTGCGGTTAGAACTGAAAATGAGCTGTTTGCCGTCGGGTGAAAACATCGGGAAAGCGTTAAACATGCTTTCGTTGGTGATGCGCTCCAAGCCGGTGCCATCTTCGTTGATCATGTACAATTGAAAATCGTAGCCGCGTTTGCTGTGGTGGTTGCTTGAGAAAAGGATTTTCTTTCCGGCTGGGTGATAAAAGGGTGCCCAGTTTGCCTTGCCCAATTGCGTTACTTGCTTCAAATCACTGCCATCTACGTTGCAGGTGTAAATTTCCATGTTGGTGGGTTCAACCAAGCCGCGAGACAATAAATCTTTGTATTTGGTGATCTCTTCTTCGGTTTGCGGGCGGCTGGCGCGGAAGACCAATTTCTTGGAATCGGGCGAAAAAAATGCCCCACCGTCGTAACCCAACCCGGTGGTGATTTGACGTTGGTTGTTGCCATCGATGTCCATGATCCACAGTTCCAAATCTCCGGTGCGGGTGCTGGTGAAAACAATGGATTTGCCATCGGGCGATACGGTTCCTTCGGCGTCGTAACCAGATGTATTGGTGAGTTTCTGGGTGATGTTCCCCTTTAAATCGGCCACGTAAATGTCGAAATCTGGGTAGATGGCCCAAACGTATTTGCCGTTGGATTCGGGTGTGGGCGGACAAGCACTGTCGCCCTCATGCGTACTCGCATACAAAATGTGTTTATTGTCCGGCATGAAATACGAGCAGGTGGTTCGTCCTAATCCGGTGCTGACCAATGCACTTTTGCGGGCTGTGTCTTTGCCCATTTTTTTCACGGGCGATGTAAAGATTTGGTCGCACTGAACCCCCCATTGCTTGAAATTGCTTTGAAAGGTGATGGCTTTGCTATCGAAACTCCAATAGGCTTCTGCGTTATCGCCGCCGAAGGTCAACTGTCTGAGGTTTTTTAAATGGGGCTCGGCGGCGGGTTGAACAGTGGCTGCAGATTGGCTGTGGGTTTCGGTTTGGCCCAGCAGTGCGGTAGCACTGCTGGCCAAGGTCAATGTTAAGAGTATGTTTTTCACTGGAAATTGGGTTCTATGTCTATCGGCGGGACGTACGATTTACCCCTGCCTTTGATTTGTGTAATTAAGGTTCGGATGCGAGATTTTCTGATGGCCATTTTGTCTTCGGAGTGGCCTTCGTTCATTGTCATTCTGGTCATGCGTTTCTGCAACTGGTGCAACTTGTGGAACCATTTGCCTTTGTCGTTTTTTTTGCTGCTCATGATGATGATTTTTTTTGGTTAGACATCGCATCGGGAAACCGATTCGTTGGATGCAAATTATTCAAAAAATCGAGAATTAAAAATGACATTACACCAAACGAACAAAAAAAGCGGGGAATGGTTACTGCAAAATTTCCCAGGCCATTTTGGGATAGCCTTTTCTGCCTTGATCGTCGTAGAAATCTACAAACTTCATTTTGATCAACGCATCGGGAGTTTTTAAAAGGTACACGCGGTTGGGTGCCATCGTATATCGCTCGGCAGTTTGGTCGTATTGTTTCCAATCGTAGCCAATCTCATCCTGCTTCTTACCATACACCACCGCACTGGCATAGGCCTTGTCGATGGCGTTAAAATCCACTTTATCGAGCTGCGCGACACTCACCTTCTTCGGATTGATCAACACTCCGCGAATTACATAAGGGTAGGGCACGCCATTGGCATCCGGCACACTCTCTTTGTAGGTGGTAAATAGAATGTCCCACTGATCGTTGTTGAAAGGTTCGTTGTCTACGATGCGATGCTCAAGGAATTGGTAATACACGAAGTTTTTATCCCTGTTCACCGCGATCGTTTGTTTGCGCAGAAAACCATTGGGCTCCAAGTTTTTGTATTCGAAATCGTAGGACTGGCCGGGTTTGCAGCCATTGAATTTTAGCTGCACGTATCGGGTGCTGTCTTTGATTTTATCGCCCAAGTCGATCACATAGGTGTAGTCATTCACTTCCCATTGAGCGCCATTTTTTACAAATGCCCGCGGGAAAGCCGATGAATCGGGGTCGCCGTTGGGATTGTCGAAATACCATTGCACTTTTTTAATGCTATCGGCGGTGAGTTTGCCGAAACTACTTCCCGCAAAACGCGCCACACCGAAACTCGCACTGATGCCGCCATTGATGGAAACGCGGGGTTGGCTGGGGTCGCAAGAAAATCCCATGTGCCAAAGTCCGAAAGCATTGGTTTCAGTTTTTTGTGTGGCGAAGTCAAACCACAGCTGGTTGGCGTAGTTTTCCCCCATCGCGAAAATCTGCGATTGCACCCCCAACGAGGTTTTGGGTTGTGGGTACAGGGGTTCGGGTTTTTCGCAAGCGGTAAAAAAAGCGGTCGCGAACAGGCCTAGCCATGCGATATTTTTACAGCGTATCATTGGAATTGGAAGGTGAGTGATAAAAATAAGGCCCTGCCGGGTGAAATATTCAGAACGCCATTGCCACCGTGGATGCCTCCGCCGGCCTGTCCTTGAAGTTGGGTCACGTTCAACAAATTCTTACACCCCGCTTGCAGCATGATTGGGTGGTTGGAGTTGCTGGCGATGGCGGTATTTAGGGTGAAATCAACCAGTGTGTATGGCGCAATTTGGTAGGTGTTGCCGTTGGCCAAAAATCCGCGGGTGTTGCCGCTGTATCGACAGAAAAGCTGTGCACTGCTTCTGGTTTTGTGGTGATTTAACTTCAGATTGAACTTGCCTTGAATGGTATTGAAGCCCTGCCAATCGCTGGAATCGGACAGTTGACTGCGCGTGTTGATCCAATCGGCGCCAAGGGTTGCTGTGGTAGTCCATGCGGAGCGATTGTGTTGTTTAAACGTGAGGTCGATATCGAGGTTTGCCCCCGTGCTATTGATCTTGCCGATGTTGATGTATTGATACAGCTGGGTGCTTTGGTCCAGCATCGCCAGTTGAATTTGCTGCGAAACATGGTTGTAGAAACCGCGGGTATTCAACTCCACGGCCAAAATTCTGCCGTTGATGTTGGGGTAGGTGTGACGGTACTTGTATGACGCCATGGCATTGTGTGCTACCTCCGCCTGCAATTGTTCGTTGCCGCGCACATTGTGGTTGATGTCGACAAACAAGAAATACAATTCTTTCAAACTGGGTGCGCGATACCCTTTTGCATACGACAAGCGCCACATTGAGTTGCCAATTTTGTAGCGGGTTTGTAAGGCAGGAATGATGGGGGTGAACCGCAAATTTTGTGTTGTTGTAAGGATGGGCTCACCAAATCGGGAGTTGAAATTGCCCCTTATGCTAGGTTGGATGAGCAATCGATGGTTGGGTTGCCATTTGCCTTGGGCGAAAATCCCCACGTCGGTGATGCTTTTGGGCTCGCGAATTTTTCCGGTAGACAGCATTTCGTGGTTGGCATCGTAACCCAGCATGATCGTGTTTTTGCGTACCCGCTTTTTTTCGATTTCAAAGAAGCCACGTGCATTGAAAAGTTGGTTTCGGGTTGTGTCGCGCTCACCAATGAATGAGGGCGTTTCTTCGCCGGTAACCAAGTTTCTTTTCACCAGTGTGTTGAGGCGATGGTAGCCGTTCCAACTGTTGTTGAATTTGGCGTTGATGGATTTGTTTCCCACGCTAAATCTGCCGCTACTTTGCACTGCTGCATCGCTGCGCTGGGTAAAAAATCGGTTGTTGTAGCCAGTTACCGTGATGAGGTTGAATTCTGCATTGCTGCGATCCAACATGTTTTCGTAGAAATGGTTGGCGCGGATATCGTGCCGAAATTTATCGCCCCGAACATGAAATCCCAATCCACCAAAATATTTGGTTTTGGGTTTCCAATCGTAATTGCGGGTGAGGGTGTCGAAGTCCATGCCCCCGAAGAAATGTCGACCCGCAAACAACTGCAACGTTGAATGCTGTCGCTTTACGGGAATGGCAAAATCCACATCCAGGTTGGTGTTTCTTGTGCCATCCAAAAAAAGTCGCGCATTGGTTTTGGTGCGGCTCAAAATGGGCTGTTTTGTGATGATGTTGATGATACCACCCATGGCATCGGAGCCGAACAGCACGCTCATCGGGCCTTCAATGATTTCTATCTGTTCGATTTGGTTTGTGGGGATTTGCGAGATGTCGATGTTGCCATTCAATCGCCCGGCCACCGGCGCACCGTTGACCAATATTTTGACCGACTGTCCGCTCAGCCCTTGCAAAGAGATGCCGGTGCCGAGTTGGGCATCCTGACTAATTAAAATGCCGCTTTGGTTCTGAAGAACCTCCGCGGCATTTTGGGCACCCATCTCTTTGATGGTTTGGGCGCCAATGACTTTGACTTGCTCTGTGGCACCACTTACGGCAACGCCTTTGATGGAGCAGGAAACACTTGCAGGGTCAAGCACCTGCAAATCATGCAAGGTGTCTTTGCTTTGTGAAAAAAGCACTGCGGGTATGATCCCTATGATCCAAAGAAGCGTTTTCCGCATGCGGAATTAGTGTTTTACGAATGGCAATTGGACGCGGTCTGTTGCGCTACTGATTTGCACAAAATAGGTTCCGGGGGTTAATGCAGTTACATCCAAGTTTATTGCGGTTTCGTTGCTGAAATCGATGGTTTGCTTAGAAACGATTCTGCCATCGGCGGCCAATATGCTTACACTTGATACGGATTTTTGTTCGGGTGCCCAGATCATCAAACTGTTTTGAACGGGGTTGGGGAACAATTTTACCAAGGCCTGTTTCTTTTCGCTGCGCACGGAGGCGGTGGGCGTAAGGGCCAATTTGCGGAACTGACTTTCGCCACGCGATGAGCCGGTGAAGCCGGTGAACGATAGCATGTAATAGGCGGTGTCTGCACTACCAGAAAGGTTACGAACGCTTTCTACTACATAGTTCCATTCGGTTTGGATGGTCCATCTGCCGGTGCTGTTATTAAACGATTTCCAATCTCCGCCGATGCGGGTCATGTCTTTGCTCAATTCAGCCGGTGTGCCTGGCATCTTTACGCCGGCAATGGCTTGTTTTGGG
>Ga0255125_1000695_pt1 | contig 10025 bp, 13 predicted proteins | sample Law_Cont_RepC_8d_FD_188557 | JGI IMG/M metagenome (GOLD analysis project Ga0255125, IMG submission 188557) | Freshwater microbial communities from St. Lawrence River, New York, United States - Law_Cont_RepC_8d | ecosystem: Environmental > Aquatic > Freshwater > River | place: USA: New York...
TTATAGTAGTTCATTACCACCTACTAACCATCATCCTCCCCGTATACCAGGTCTTCCTCCTCTTCCTCGCCGTGCTCCTCCTCGCCGTGCTCCTCCTCGCCGTACTCCTCTTCCTCCCGAACAAAGGCCTTATCATTCTGTGAATTCTGGAGAACGTCCTCCTATCCAAGAGACAATAGAGTGGTTTCGCGAATATAGTAGTTCTGGAAATATAAAGAAACATTTACAAGGAATGGGTTATCCAGAAGAAGAAATCGCTGAAGCCTTGCCAAAACCCCCAATATAAACCCCTTTTACACCTATTACACCAGAGATGTACCAGTTACATGATTCTCATATGATTCCAGAACCAATTCTCGTTGCTTCTGGAGTGACATACCTTATTCCTGCATATCTTGCTTATATACACGGATACACTTACACTACCAGTTCATTAGTTGCTATTACTTTCACAACCGTGAGTTTCCATGCCACTCGTCAAGAATGGCTTTTTGCCCTTGATTTAATAGCAATTCTCAATTATATGATCTGCCTTTGGCACAATTCAAACTATGCTAAGGCGGATACTCGTTACTTGGCAGGAATCTCCGTAACTTATTCTTTGAATTCGTACTTCATTGGAAGAATTTACAAAAATATGTCTTTCGATCCAATTTGGGATAAGCAAATGCTTTTCCATTCACTCATGCACGTTTTGACCGCCTATGGCGCAACAGGGCTTTTACTTGACCGAATCCATTACAATACATAAAATGAATTAGATCAGCCATTACTAAGAGTCTTACTTCGCACCACAACATAAACCCCTTTTACACCTATTACACCAGAGATGTACATTGTCCCCTATTACATAAAAGCAGACGGAAACACCAAAATCACCTGGATATTCCTCTCACAAGGCGGTAAGAAGGCGTGGAAAACGGATGAGCCCGGTACCTTGACAAAAAAATTTATTGAAAACACCTACCTGATTCCTAACGGCTTCGTGGGCAAGTCTATCTGTGTAAAAGGGGATGCCCTGTATTTTCAAGTGGATCCGGCGGCGATGGCCATGGGCGATTTTTACACGTGGACGGAGTTTCTGAATGCCGGCATGGCCATTCCTTCCGACATAGATATTTGGCGCCCCTTTGTTTTTCTAGAAGGCGATGAGGGATGGAAAAAGGAGGCTGAGTCGGCCTCTTTGCCGTTTTCTTGGGACGGTCTAAGCTCTGCGTGAGATATAATCTTAGATGCAGCAGACTGCTTTTAATAATCGTCGTACGCGTCGCGCTAGCGCCACGGAATCGTCTCCTGTCGGTCTGAATACGGAGTTAGAGAAGTTTCTGAATGTCAATGCCAGCGAGGCATATCAACGGCCGTGGCATCGCCTGGAGCGTGGTCTGCGTCTCAATCGTATTCGCAAGTTCGTGGATTCTGAGAAGCAACGGATGGGCTTGACGGAAGAGGATGCGGATGCTTTGAAACAGCGCTTGGAGAAGGCTCTGGATAAGAAGATGCTCAATAGCAAGACGTGTGTAGTTTATGACATGGAGAAGGAGGAGATTCAGGAGATCAAGGGTCTTGTGTATCACAAGACGGCCGAGGGACGTATCTTATCGAGTATTGTAGACAAGAAGAGTGCGGTTACGTTTCGTAAGAAGCCTTTGAAAGTGGCCGCCGCTGCTGGCGCCGCCGCTGGCGCGGATGAATTAAATATGAAATCCGAGGGCGCGCCTGTAGATGGCCCTGAGGCGTAAAATGAATAACGCCGTCGTGGATTTCTTAGAATCCATGGAAGAATCTCATCCTCTGGGTGCCCACGCAAAGTTTTACGATGCGTGGGCAACCGATATTCTAGGTTTCGCCGAGGAAGGAGGCGTTTTACAGAACGATGGAGATAAGCGAACTCTGGCCATGTTGTTAGAGATTCGTCGTCTAGTACATCAGGCATCTACGGGCGGTAAGACTGCTTCTGTTGCTTGCGCAGCTGCTGCGCAAACGGAGGCAGAGCCTCTCTGGCACTGGCTTCTCACGGCCACGCAGGTGGAACAGCGGACGCCCGAGTGGTACCAAGAAACCCGCAACATGATCACCGCGAGCGAAGTGGCCACCGTGTTCAAGAGCGGACGGACGCGTGGCCAACTCGTCATGTCAAAAGCGAGTCCGCCCGCTGAGCGATTCATCGCTTCTCTCGCGGTACCGAAGGCTTCCACCGGTCCAATGGACTGGGGAGTGAGATATGAACCGGTGGTAAAAGAGTTCCTGGAGAATTCCTTGAAGGCGAAAATCCACGATCTCGGCCGTATTCGGCACAGAACGAATCCGAAGATTGCGGCCAGCCCGGACGGCCTATTCGTGGCCTCTGAAACGGCCCCAGAGCTCATAGGCCGTCTCGTGGAAATCAAGTGCCCTTCTACACGCGTCATCAAAGAAGGGGAAATTCCCTTTGAATACTGGTGCCAGATGCAGCTTCAAATGGAAGTATGTGGCGTAGACGCCTGCGAATTCGTAGAGGCCAAGTTCGTAGAAGAGCTCCCTCTGGCAACAGACGGAGTAGCTCAGACCGAATATTTAGCAACGGGATTTATCAGCCTTGTAAACAAGGACGAAGTCAACAAGTACATCTATCATTCTGCTGCTGTTGCTGCGCCGACAGAGGAGTGGACCCTGCTCGAAACATATCCCTGGTATCTTCTCAAGTTGCGTCGTGTAACAGTGCCACGCGACGTAAATTGGTTCGCCCAATCTCAACCAGCCTTTGAGCAATTCTGGGCCGACGTAGAAGGAGCAAAAGCGGGGACGTGGATTCTTCCGCCCGGCAGACCCAAGAAGGTGGAGGCTCCCCGCTGTCAAATAGCCGACGATTCTCAGTGAACAGGGTCATGTCTATAGTTATTGGTGGCCTGATCATAATTGCCCACCTCCTTGTTCTGCTTCTCATCCGGTTTTTCATAAAAGGTGCGCGTCGTAGACTCCACTGTAGCTACCGAATCTTCAAAGCCCTCAAACCCCATGTTAAAGGTGATGTCACGAAACCACTTCTGTTCAGATAGCTGTCTGGCAATGGCGATGATCAGCGTGGCCATGGCCAGCCATAAAAGGACCTGAAAATACTTGTCCATTCTGTTGAAGGGCGAGGAAATCTTCCGCTCAGTGTTTACTGGTTCGCATACTTCTCCGTCCAGTGCCTAGCGTTCATCGCATACTCGGCGGGATCCGTCTTGTACAGGTGCGCGATTTCAGGCACCAGAGGATCGTTCGGGTTCGGATCCGTCAGCATAGAACAAATACTCAGAAGCACTTTACTGATCGTCAGTGCCGGCGACCACTTGTCCTTTAGAATGTCTAAGCAAATAATCCCCGCCGAGTTAATATTCGGATGATAAATCTTCGTCGTAAAGGTCACGGTCGGACACTTGAAAGGATAGTCCACGGGAAACAGAATACGGAGCCTGAAGACACCACCGGCGTACGGAGAATCACCAGGACCAATAATCACACCCTCCCACCGATACATGTCGTCTCCCTCCGGACCCCCTGAACAATTCAGCGGAGGATCATTCTTGAGGTCTGCCAACTCTCGTGTGATGCGCTTTGCCGCCATATTATAATATATAAACCATCAACGCTTTAACTTGCCATGGCGACCAGAGCCAATCAAATAATCAGCAGCTGCCACGAGGAGCAAGACGCCCGTAACAGCCCCCACTATTTTCAATAACCGGATTTCCCTAGAATCCCCTTTTACACCCATGTCGGAAAATCCACTGACCACCTTTGACTGCAGTTCTTTCAGGCAATCACCATCACGATGATTGACCTTCGGATACCCATTCTGGCATATTGTCTTTACCGTAGAGTTGAATTGGTCAAGTGTTAGGTTAGCCGAGTGAACCCACCGCCCTTGCATCGGTTTTCCACTTGCACACCTGCCCGATGACTGATCCACAGTTCCTCCCCCAGTACAAGTCACATCCTCCGGATTCTCCACGTACCAATTGTCCGTATCCAGATTTTTCACGTTTCCTTCTTGATCTCCTACCTGATTCACGGTATATACACACGACGCATTTCCAGTACCGTAAACGGAAGATAAGATTGGCTTAGGATCAAGAGCTGTCCCCAGATCTTCCAAAATACCTCCCGCGAGACCACGAATCTTAGGAAGTCCTGCCGATGCCAGACGATCCTTTGTCGTTTGTCCAAGAGCGTCGCCTGTAGGAATACCCTGAATATACTGCCACATCTTCGCTCCATTGGAACAGAGTTGGCCGGATTGTACAAACGTGTTTACACCTATCGGTTTTAATTCAGGAAATCCCGCCGACCATTTATTACTTGACTGTCCGAAGCCGATAGTATCGGCATAGAATGCGGCGGCCTTCCCGGCATCCATTACACTTTGTACACTATCTCCGTCATAGACACCAACATCTTCGGGCAGTGGTATAGCATCTGAAAAACTATAATCAGGGCCAAAGATACTCGGCGCTTTTGTGGGCACAAAAGGTGCTGGTAAAATAAATCCACCGCTCTGTCCTACGGCAGAAGGGGTCGGTGGCGTTTGTTGAACTTGTTGCGAATCCGCCATCTAAAACGGACAAAGATAAAAAGTGATGTTCAGCATAAAGGATTATAGCAAAGTCCCTCCACGAACAATGACGTCTCTCTTTCCTTCTCTACATACTTCCAAAGCGTCCGACTTCTCCTGGAAACCTGAGTGGTGTGTAACAGAGGGGTTTGAGGAGACCAAGGGCAAATGTGATAAGTGTAAAGATATTGACTATCAGGATCACGAGGATCTTATTGTGTGCAAGGAATGTGGAGCTGTCGTGGAACGGCCACTCGACATGGGAGCAGAATATAGATTCTTCAGTGCCGATGACAAGGGCGGTGGCGATCCTTGTCGCGTCGGCGCTCCTACAGATCCGAGGTTTTCCGATTCCTCGCTCGGCACCATTATTCTCGGACTCGGCCAAGGAGGCCATGGCTCGGCGCGCGGAACGATGATGCGTATTCGCCGATTCCATACATGGTCGATGTTTCCCTACAAGAAGCGGAGCCTCCTCCAAGTATTTGAGCAAATGACCCTGGCTGCCACGAACCACGGCATTGAGCAACGCGTCATTGAGAATGCGAAGGACTTGTATGTACAGCTCGTGGAGCACTGCGACAAGCGTGGCCTGTCGCGCGCGTCCGTGGTGGCATCGTGTTTGTACAGCGCCCTCAAGATGGTGGGCGCTCCGAGGAAGCCGAAGGACGTGGCCGATATCTTCCATCTCCAGAATGCGCAGTTCACCAAGGCGTTCAAGGATTTCCAATGTATTCTGGCGATGGCGAAGCAGAAGGGACTTCTCTCACAGTCCACGGTGATTCCTTCACAACTGAGCACGACCCATGCCACCGACTACATTGCGTTTCCGATGTCAAAGCTCCCGATCGCGCGGAGTGACGCGGAGAGCCTGCGCCTGCTCGCAATTCGCGTGGCCGAGATTGCCGAGGCGAAGGAGCTCAGCAAGGAGAACATGCCCCCGTCCCTCGCCTCGGCAGTCATCGCGTTTGTCTTACACCGATGCGGGTATGATAAGATCACCACGGGTGAAATCGCTGCCGTGTGTGACGTGAGCGAGGGGACTCTTCTCAAGTGTCTCCGACGCCTAGAGCAATCGGAAGAATTGTTGCGACCCATCCAGGCAAAAAAGAAGGGGTCTAGTTAGTATGGGAGGAGGGGCTTCCAGATTAAATACAAAATCGCCATTGGCGATTTTATCAGAAGCAGAGGAGGCAAAGAAGGCTCCTGAAGAAGTGATACGCTGGATTCTAGCGAATGCTGATTTCAACGATATGATGGACCTTGTAAATCTAGAGAAATGCCGTCTTTATATGTGGCAGGGCATGAAATTAGTAAAACGAGTGGATCAGGTGCCTCGTGGCGAGCTAAGTATTGACCAACAGAGGTATGAGAATAATAGGTGTTTTCAGCGCTCTCGCTATTATGTGTTTTTAATGCAAAACATAATGGCGCTTGGACTTACTACATGTAACGCGCAACCCTTGAAGCGCGATACAGTATATCGGATTAAACCTCCTAGCGGCGGCGGACGCAGCGGCGCCAGCAGAGGCCGCAGAACACGTAAACAGAAGGGAGGAGAGATTCGCGAGAGGGCACTCCGCGAAGTTATAGAGAAATCCGTCTTTTCCTCCCTCTTAATACCGTTTTTCGAGATTGATTCGGCAGCAAGGCGCGAATATGGTAGAAGCGCATATGACCCTTATGGTGATTTACCGCCCACATGGTTAAAGTCATCTGTGTCAGGTACACAGGGCACCTTTTACATCCATTGGGAGACACCAAGAAGGGGAGATATGTCGTCATCTATGACATTAGATTGTACGTATGAAATAAGAAGGCCCGTACTCAGAGAATTTAAATCAGAGATCCAGCTAAAAAGGGAGGGGGAAGATGGTGGAATCATAATGTCCCTGGGGAGCACTGGAAATAGAAGAGAAATCGCGAAACTGTTTCCTTCTGTGCGCCTTGTTTCGTCGTCATTTTCATTTGCCATTGCCTCAGAACCTGGAATACGTAAGAATGACATTAAATTGCTATTCAAAGAAATACACGATTATTTTATTACCGGTGATAGGGAATCTGGATCATGGAATATGGGCAGAAGAGGCATCAGCGCTACTGCTCCCAGAGGTGTATACGCAGGCCTAGATATACTTGAACCGATCTTTCGTTCCGTTTTTAATAATCAGGCCACCATGCCAAAGGCATATTTAGTGGCCAGAGCAATGACGCTAATGGATCCTATATTCCCGTACGAACAGCAACAACGCACCACTGTTCTCTGCCACGTCTGTAACACGGATAAAATGGTGGATGATACGACACGGCGAGAATACGCGATGCCTGGGCCCGGATCTTCTCCAAAAACGAATATTTATTTGCGCTCATTCGTGGCACTGTTCTATAACGCCGAGCTTGAGTCAATGGAGACATTGTCTCGCTCGGCCGAAAGAATACGCATGAGAAAAACTCCGGAATTGGAGGCAGAACTAAAAGTGGCGAGTGAACTTATGGCAAAACTCTATAATATCCGCGACAACCGCGATACATTTTTAGAATCCGATAAAGCATTCACGGCCTATGGTGGCAGACTCTGTGGAGATAATAAGACGAAAAGTTCTCCGTTTGAATACCGACACCCCGAATTGATCCAAAAAATGCAGGAAGTTGTGATAGCACCCATGTTAGAATACCAGCGCCAACACAATATGGCAGTGACCGATATTCTTAAGAGGATGTTCGTTAAGACGGGCGATTCTTTGAAATTATCTGCCGAGCTTGAGGCCGACTTGAATAGCGAAACAGACCGCAATCTACAGGCGTACTGTGCGACCATTCGCAATCTTCTTCTCAATTATTATCTGAAGGCAGAAGCATTTTTCATCATGGGCGTTCTCCTGCTGGAAAAATACAAGCGCTATACATCTCTGGAGCTCTAAAATCCTATAATGGGAAATCGTCGACTGATAAATCCAACGGATAGATTATAAGCTACCCATTGGAAGACGGAATTTATTTTCCAACCCGCGGCGGCAGCCGCGCTGCCTTTGGCAGAGCCCCTGCAAGCCAAGAAAACGCCCCACGGACTTTTCACGCCGGCCAAGGCCTCCACGGCAGCCATATCCTCGCTCAGAACAATCCCAATCAGCTCGCCAGTAGGTACCACACGATGAAAGGTGTTCCAGATAACCACCACACCACTACGCTCATCGGCCTTCCAGAAACTGATTTCCGCCCCCGGCTCCGAACTCCACACCTGAACCCCTTTTACACAGTTCGCCCATATTGCAGTGGCGTCAGATCCTTCCACACGTATCGCCTGCCGAGCGTGAGGAGGTACATTGCATTCTAGAGACATTAGTATACCAGCGCTCAGAGGAGGAACACTTAGCCGAGGACTTTCTAGAAACATGAGAAGAGGTGGAAAAGGGGGAGCAGTCACGTTTATCGCTCTCGCGAGAAGAGCCTTCGCAACCCCCTTTTTTCTCCAAGCAGGATGCACACAGAAATAATCGGCTACGCCCGCTAGACTCCAGGTTACCGCATCCACGTGTAAATTACGTATAATTCTCCGCACCAAGGTTCCGATAACTTCGCCCCGACTGTTTACAACCACGAGGCCTTCCCAACGCCTCTCCTCTAACATCTTTATAACATGGCTGGCGGGTACTAAGCAACGGCTATGGGACGACTTGGAAAAATATCTTGACCATAGTTCCACCGTGGCAGGAACTTCGCTAGGTGTTAAAGGGATCATGGTACAGCCGGCAGGTAAAGTGACACGGCGCTGGGAATGCGTGGATTCCAGGAGTTTGGGAGGATGTCCCGACCATGTGTGACATGCGAGTGAAAACCACGTGGGGAACATTGGATTACCTGACCAGACAGACTGCATCCCCATAAAAGTTGATATACAGTCGTGCCTCGTCTTAAAATCCCGCCATAACAGTATGAATTCTCAGGAGCAGTCGAAGAAGCGTTGTTCCCTAGATTCATGTAACAAGAAGCTCGGTCTGTGTGGATTTGCCTGTAAGTGTCAAAAGGAATTCTGTTTATTGCACAGGGATCCTCTTCTTCACAAGTGTACATTTGATTTCCACGCAGAGGCGAAGAACAATCTTCTGAGGACGATGTCTACTCCCGTGGTGGGCAAAAAGGTGGAGGTTATTTAGTAAGGACGAATGGTATCCATGATTCCCCTCACATATGGCGTATACATGGCGTCCGTTGACACCCTGATGCTTGGACTTATAAAGGCAATTAGCCTTGGGTGGTTTCCTACTACAGCAATGTTTATACCCACGGCCATATATGCCTTACAGCCGTGGTTTTTTTCCGCTGCGTTGAAATATGAATCTATGGTTGTCATGAACTTGCTGTGGGATGTTCTAAGCGACGTCATGGTAACTGCTAGTGGGATCTTATTTTTCAAAGAAAAGCTGAGTAGAACAAAGTTAATTGGAGTGTTTCTCGCGATTGTTTCTGTTTTCTTGATGACCTGCTGTGAGGACTAAATAGGCGGTATAAGCTTGCCACACAACTATAGAAGAGATGCCCCGTCTAGATAATTTCCTGGGATTTCAGATAAAGCCCAGTAAATCACAACCATTCAATCCATTTTTGGCAGAAATCAACGCCGAGCCGAATCGAAGCGAAGACGTGGCTGCGCGGCCTTTGCCTTTGCCTCAGCCAAAGGGCTACGATAATTTGCTAGATGCTAGCGCCAGCATAAACATAAGCAGTGCTCAGAAGACCTATGAAAATGTCCTGGATACCACGGCTCCTCCTCCGTCTGACGACACAATAATACCCCTTTTTCCCATGCCTAGGAAATCCGCCGAGCCTATTGCGGGAGCATCAGAAGAAGCAGAGCAGGCAAAATCAGTTCCGATGATTCAGCCCAGGGACAAGGATGGTCAGCGTTTATTGTACAAGCATCCCAATCTTCCTCGCGTAGGTGTAAAAGGGGGTTACTGGCTTTTGGTGGGGCAATCGGATCGTTCTCAGGCGGCGTGGCTGATGCAATTTGACGGCGCGGCGAATCCGAATCCTGGTCCGGCGTCTTCTGGGGCTGTCCTATGGAGTCCGCCGGATCTTGAGGGACGCAGGACTCCGGTGTTTGAGATGGGGAAGTATCTCGGAAAAGCCACGAACAATATTGCCGAAGTCCAGGGCCTCTTACTCGGTTTGAAGATAGCGGCCATGCGTGGGGCGCGTGAGCTGTTGATTGAAGGGGATTCAGAGCTGATTATTTTTCAGCAGACTGGGAAATACCGCGTGAGCGACAAGAAACTGAAAGTCTGGTGGTCAGAGATTCAGGCGGCCATGATGGATGAGACATGTTTTGATTGGATCGCCATTCGTCAAGTGCGTCGCGAATTCAATGAGAGGGCGGATTCTATTACCAAGGAAGTCCTAGGACGCAAGGAGGGTTTTCAGCGCTAGTAGCGCGAACTTTTATATTTTGAAG
>Ga0255125_1000698_pt1 | contig 10009 bp, 7 predicted proteins | sample Law_Cont_RepC_8d_FD_188557 | JGI IMG/M metagenome (GOLD analysis project Ga0255125, IMG submission 188557) | Freshwater microbial communities from St. Lawrence River, New York, United States - Law_Cont_RepC_8d | ecosystem: Environmental > Aquatic > Freshwater > River | place: USA: New York...
CGAGTTCAACCAAAGGGCCCAGACCTTGAAAGCGTTTGGCCCTGTGGGCTGCCAACTGCTGTCTGGTGGCTTGCTCCAAGGCCTCGCGGGTGAAGAGGAGGCCAGCGAGGCCTTTCACCACAGCTTTCTGCCGAACCAGGGCCATTTCCCAAGCCCATGCGGCAACCTCGGGGGGGTGGTGTTTGCGCAAAGTTTGCAGGGCTTGGTGGGGAGGAGTTTCTTGGGTTGCCAATTCGTCAGCGACATGCAGGGCGGGCAATGGCATCGGGTGAGGGATCGATGCTGGCATTGCAGGGGCCTGGAGGGAGTGAAGGTGTGGCGCAGTGTTATTCAAACAGGAAGGTTGCTATGGGTCAAAAATGCAGGCCAATCTTGGGGAATTGAAAAGTTGTTGGTCAACTCACGCAAGACGATTTGGAATTAGGACGCCTTTGTCCTTTTATGGTGTATACTGTTATAAGTAATGGAAATGAAGGTGGGGTAAGAAATGGGACGCAATTTTGGTGTTTCCATTTGGCTTTGTGGTGTTGCCTGCGCGGCAGCGGTGGGGCGGCTTGGCGCGGCTGATTTGGATTCGGCGCCCGTTTATTATGCAACGGCCCCCGACAACAATCCTGTGGCAAGGCTGCAATTGGAATTGGATACTGGACGGGCCAAATTAGCTTTTGACCGTGAAAAAGGTTATTTGCCTGCCATCTTGAAAGCGTTGGAAGTGCCGGTTTCGTCGCAAGTGTTGGTGTTTTCCAAGACAAGTCTTCAGCGGAACCGAATCGCGCCCAAGACGCCCCGGGCGATTTACTTCAACGATGAGGTGTATGTCGGGTATTGCCAGTCGGGTGAGGTGATGGAGTTTTCGGCAGCGGACCCCGCATTGGGCACGGTGTTTTACACGCTGGAACAGCAGGCAGAGGAAGCTCCCCGGTTCAAACGGCAAGCAGAGGCCTGTCTGATATGCCATGGATCTTCAGCCGCCCAGGGGTTTCCGGGGCATTTGGCGCGGTCGGTGTATGCGGACACGGAGGGGCAGCCGATCTTTTCGCTTGGTACGAGCAGGGTTGAGCATTCGACCCCGCTGGAGAAACGATGGGGCGGTTGGTATGTGACTGGGAGCAATCCGGGTCGAGAGCATCGTGGGAACATGATTTTGCCCAAAAACACGCGCCACCAACCCCGGAAAAACCCGCATGGGACCGAATGCAGTGACTTGAAGGAGTTTTTCGCCACGGAGGACTATCTGTCGCCCCACAGTGACTTGGTGGCGCTAATGGTTTTTGAGCACCAGACCGAGGTGCACAACCGCTTGACTCGCGTGGCCCTTGAAACCCAATTGGTCCTACACCAGCAGAAAGAATTTGACCGAATTTTGGGCCGTAAGGAAGCGGGGAATAGCGACAGCACCTCTAGGCGCATTGATTCGGCCTGTGAAAGCCTGGTGCAGTATCTGTTTTTCGCAGAGGAGGCGGCGCTTGGAGGTCAGGTCAAAGGCTTCAACAGCTTTGCCAGCGAATTCAGCAAGAAGGGGCCCCATGACGCCTTGGGGCGAACGCTGCGCGATTTTGATCTGAAGGACCGCCTGTATCGATACCCTTTGAGCTACATGATTTTATCCCATTCGTTTGAGCAGCTTCCGGTTGTTGCCCGCGATGTGGCAATAGGGAAGGTGGTGCAGGTGATTAGGGAAGGGAATTGTGATAAAAAGTACGCCCATCTGACGGCTGCAATAAGGCGCGAGATATCGGAGGTACTGGCGGGTGTGAGCCCTTTGTGGAAAGAACGATTAGCAAAAAATTAGGCAGCTTTTTCCGCTTTGTCAAAAGGCCATTGGCCTAGGGTAGCGCTCCAGACCAAAAAGACGACTAAGCCAACCATTAGAGTGGCAAGGCCCAGCAGGATGAAAAGCAAGCCGGTGCCTGCGTAGACATAAAGCCAACCAGCCAAGGCGACCAGAAGTGGGATTGGGTAAAGCGGCATGCGCCAGGGGATGGTTCCACCCTGTTTGCGGAGGAATATGACAGCGAAAATTTGGGCGATGAACTGCTCGATGATGCGTGTGGCCACCAGTGCGCTGATGATCATATCGAGGCTGAAGAGGCTCCAGAACAAGACCAGGCCGCCAATAAGTAAAAGTGATCGGTGCGGGATTTGGTGGGTGGGGTGGACGGCGTCGAACCAGCGCAGGAAATTTCCCTCGCGGGCGGCGGCGTATGGAACCCTGGAGTAGCCGAGCGTGCCAGAGAAGCACGAGGCAAAGCAACTGCCCACCAGCAAAACGGTCACCACCTTGCCGGCCCAATCGCCGCGCAGGCGGGTCATGAACTCAGCGGTGAGATTGTCTTTGTTATTGGCGATTTCATCGAGCGGGATAACGCCTGTGAAGGCGAGATGGACCAAGCTGAAAAGGATCACCACCGCGAAGGCACTGCAGAGTATTGAGCGGGGGAGAGTGCGGGCGGGGTTGCGCACCTCGCCACCGAGATAGCAGACATTGTAGTAGCCGAAATAGGAGTAAATTGCCAAACCCATGCCGGCCCCCAAGCCGGCACTCCATGGAGGGCTTTCGGGTGTGTTGCTAGAGGTGGCCATGAAAATGTCTATTTTGAAACGGGGAAGGCCCTCGAGTAACACCCAGGCGATTACAGTCATGACCGCAGCCAGGAAGAACAGGCTGATTTTTCCGAGGCTGTCCACCCGTCGGTAGAGGAGTGCCAGAATAAGGACCCCCATGGCCAAGCCGAAAGCGCGGGTTGGGCTGAGGATCATGCCCAAAAATTGGCCGTCGACCTCGGTGCCCAGCTTGATGGTGTTGGCTTCGTCGAAAGCTTTGAATTCAGGGCTGATTGCCTTGGAAAATTGGGCGGCAGCGACAAGGCCAGAGCCCACTTCGAGCGGCCCCGAGATGAGTATTTGCCAGACAAATAAAAACGACATGAGCCGTCCCCATTTGCTTCGGCCGAAGCTTTCGAGGAGATAGTGGTAGGAGCCACCAGCGGAGGGCATGGCGGCACCTAATTCGCCCCAGATCATGCTGTCGCAGATGATGAGCAAGCCTGCGACCAGCCAAGCCAGCAGGGCCTGAGGCCCCGGCATGACACCCAGGATGAGTGGGACGGTGGCGAAAACACCAGCCCCAACGATCTGGGTGATGTTGATGGCTGTGGCCTGCCAAAAGCCGAGGCCGCGCTGAAGGGTTGGCTGGGGAGAACTGGTATCCATATTCATGGCGGGGGAATGGTTGCCTAGCGGATTTCGGGGGGAACACTGCCGTAGGACCATGGTTGGCCCTTGAAGGGAGGAGCATTGGGTGCCTCGGTGACTGGCCCGGGTTTGAGCGATTTGGCTAGCTCAATTCCCATGGAGGTGATGCGCTCGCCAGAGCCGACCTTGAGGTTGCTGTAACTGGTCAGGCGGGTTTCGTAGCCACCGCCGCGGTCACTGAACGCCTCGGCGGTGGGGACATAGCCGACGCAGCCGTTGGCCAGCGAGACCGGGCAGGTGAAGGGGAAGCCGGATTTTTTTTTCTGCTCAAGGCCAAAGTCGCAGAAGAATTCGGCGGGGTTGGTGATGTAAGCCAGCGGCCCAACCTGAATCACTTGCACCTCGACTTCGGCGGTGGGAAATTTTTGGATTTGGGCATTGAGTAAGACAGTTTCTTTGGCGAAGGCCCATTCGGTTGGATCAGCCTTTTTTTGGTCGCCTTTGACCAATTGCAGGGCTTTGGCAAGCCGTTCTGGCGATGGGGGGCGCTTGGTCATGACCTCGGTCTTGGTGGCGGTGGCCAGTGGGATTGGCTTGGCTGTACGGTCGAGGGTGAGGAGAACCTTGAGGGCTTCGGCACCGACGCGGCCGCCGACAAATTCGGCCCATGGCTCAGGCTTGCGGTGGACCTTTGGATTGCGGTTGTCGACCTGGGTAACATCGCCTGAGTTACCGTTGAGAAAGACGACCGGGCAATCCTTGCCGTAGTAGCCCTGAATGACCTTTTCGATGTAGTGGACATAGTTGGCCGAGATGCCGCCGGGGTTGGTGGTGGCATGGCAGCAGAAATTGACGACGCAACCTGTCAATTTTCCCTCGGCGTTCCAGGCGGCGAGCACTATGACCTCGGGGTCGACCGGGCCTGCTGGTTCGAGAATGTCCGGGTTATTTTGGCCGGGGTGGGTCATGGTCATGCCGTTTTTCATGCGGAAACGGCGGTTGAAGGCGACCTGGTTTTCCAGACCCTTGCCGACTGCGGCTGTGGAGACGGATAGCCGGCTGTGAGCCTTGCAGACCGCATCGACTATGCCGGCCTCCATTAATTCGAGATATTTTAGATCGGCCATGCTGGATTCGTCGTAAGCGAGTTTACGGACTAGGGCATCGCTGTGGTCGTAATCGCCGGGCATGACCATGCCGACCGGGCCGGACGAATGGCTGTGGGAGGCGCCGATGAGGATATTGGGCCCGGGAATACCGCATTTTGTTTGGATTTGCTCACGCACACGCAGGACGCTGCGACGGTCAATGCCCAAGGCATCCAGCCCAACCAATGCGACGGTGGTGCCATTGTGGCGAAACACGGCGGCGCGGGCTTTGCAGGCATCGTGGAAGGATTGGTGGAAAACTTTGCCGTAGCCGCCGGGCTGTTCCATGCCCAGTTTGGGGCTGACATCCGCTTCGGCGAAGCCAGCCTGGAAATCGGTCAACTGGGCCGGGCCCAGGAGCAGGAGCAGGGGAATGAGGCAGTGCATGGTCGGTACTCCCGGCAGGATGAATCGATGGTTTGAAGGACAGGGTAGCATTTGGCGGGTGGATGTACGAGGAAAAAGGGGGATACCTAGTTCGGGTGGCGGGTTTTGAGGTTATTGGGGTGATGATGGATTTGGGGTTTTGGAAATGGGTGTGCGGCTTTAAACCCAGGGTGGCGGCTCGTTGAGCTCGCCTTATCTCGTTGAGCTCGCCTTATCTTGGGCTAAGTTCTGCAACTCCTACAGGGTTGAATTTGTGCCTGCAAGGACACCCAACCCTTCAACCCTCCCGAGGTGGGAGGGGGATGAGCCGTTTTTGATTTTGGAACACCCTGGCGGGTCTGTGCCACGACGGGCCGGGGCGAGCGGCCGGGCCGGCGCGATCCGATGTGACACGGAGCGGGCCAGGGGTTGGTCGGGTCTTTCTCCTCGACCTGGAAACCGCCAATTTGACGGTGCGCCACCTGCATGCCAGAGACCCTTTGTATTTTGGGTCGCAAGCGAACACACGAACAAAGTAATCGAAATGCGGTTCCGGGGACGGAAGGTCCCGGAGGGGCCGCACCTTGTGGCGCCAGACTCCCGCCGTTGGCGCGCGGTGGGGCGGAGGGCGCTGAGAGCCATGGGGAACATCAGTGTCCGCTCCGCGGGTGGACCCTGCAGCCATGCGCCGCCACCCTGGCGGCGCATCCTGAAAAGGGTCAGAAACAAATGCCGCCGGCACTATCGATGGTTGAGATCGAAAGGCGCGGGCCGCCGTGGAACGGAGCAGGTGGCGCCAGGGCGAGGGCATGGAGGCATATATCATGCCCGTCTGGCTCCTTTCCCGATCCACATGGGTGTATTGTTGACGCAAAGAGGCCGATGTTCCGAGACTGATTTGAGGAAATTTTTGGAATTTTTTTGGGTGAAAATTTGTGGGTGATGGTGCGAAGGGGCGGGTTGTGATGGGATATTTTTCACCGCGAAGACGCGAAGGGCGGAGAGGAAAACAGGCAGTTTTCTGATGATGGTGTGGGTGTCCGCAGACCTCACCCCCCGGCCCCGCTCTCCATTGATGGAGAGGGGGAGCAAGGCGGTGTATTTGGATTTTGGCGAGCCGGCTGCGGGAGCGGCCGGGTGCTGGCGCGGACGGGGGATGATAGGATCAGGGGGATTTTCGAACCTAAGAAACGATGAAAAACTGTCCAATGGTTGGGGTTCACCGTACCTGGATGCGGGGCCTTTTCTCGAGGCCTTTGACCAGAGTAGTGACCTAATCCTGCAGTGAGCCTAAACAGGGATTTCGCAGGAGGCCAAAGAGTATCTGGTTTCCATGATCGCGCAACTCGACCGGGAACGGGCAGAATTTTTGGCGTTGTTCAACTCGGGCATAGCCGAAGTCAAAACGAACTTGGGGGGCTCTTGCGACACGATTGCCGGGCAGGTGGTAGGTGGTGGAGCGGGAAAAACAACTCCTTGAAATCAGCAAGCTGCAGGAACAGATGTATGGCATATCCATCCCGCCGGACGATGCCGTGCACAACCCCTTCCGCCCTGCAAACCTGATTGCCTCTGTTCCTTCCTCAGTCCCGCCTCAATCCCAGCTAGGGAACTCCCTTTTGCTGGTGGCTATGCATTGGTCCAGGCCGCCTTGACTTTAAAATCTGCTGGGGATTTTAAACTGGAGAAGGCATCCCGTTCACGCCGCACTTTCGGCAACATCTAGGAGAACTGGAAGAATCCCGGGGAGTGAAACCCGCCCGAATCAGGCACCCTGCCGGCCGGCGAACCACTCCACCTGGTCGGCAACAGCCGTCAGGAAGGTGCCCCGGTGGGATGCTGCCGGCACTTCGATGCCGGTCACCCAGCCGGGATTGAAGATATCCTGGAACTGGGCGGGCAGCATGGTTACCGAAAGCGGGAAGGCCTCGTCCTGGGCCCCGCCATGCATGCGCACCGGCGTCTTCACCAGGAACTCGTAGGCTGAAACCTGCCGGTAGCATTCGGCCAGCTCGGAGTTGGAGTAGTACGCCTTGTCAGCATATTCGGGACGGAACAGGTCTATCACCCCGCCTGTTCCTCCCGGCCTGGGGGTGATCGGGGGCAGCTTGGCCAACAACTGGACCATGTCGCCACTCCGCTCGTACAGAGCCTTGACCGTCTCGTAGTAGAGGGGATCGATCACAGACCGGGCGAATCCTGGTTTCTTGTAGTAGTTCTCGTAGCTGAAGGGTGTCAGCACAAACAGGAAGTTCAGCCAAGGGGCATCTGGTACAGCGGTGTCCGATCCCACCCTGGGGTTGAACAGGACGCGGGAGGCGGCCGCGAAAGTCGCCGCAGGAGCAGCGGCGGTGCCGACCTTGCCTACCTCCACTCCGAGCGATTCCAGTTTTTCCAAGAACTGCATGGTCACCAGGCCACCCTGCGACCAGCCCGACAGGTTGAGTTGGCCTTGGCGCAGGCCGTTGGCTTCGAGGAATTTGCCTGCCGCCCGGTACAGATCCAGACAGGCCTGCTGGTGGCTGGCCTTCACCGTGTAGGCTTCGGGTTCGGTGGAATAGCCCATGCCGAAGTAGTCGGCCTCGATCACCGCGCTGCCTTGCCCCCCGAAGGCTGCCACCGCCAACCGGCCCTCATAGGAGCCCGGATACCAGGTAGCATCATTGTCGAGGCTGTGGGATGGCACCTCCTGCTTAGCGAACAGGGTGCCGTGCTGGTAGGAGACGATGTCCACGGTTCCAGCCGCGTTTTGGGGCACCGCCAGCAGGCCGCTGGCCAGGATGGGCCGGTTGCCGCGCTCGGGAGTGATGGTGTTGTAGTGAACTTTGTAGACCTGCACGCCGGTGACGGCCTGTCGGAAAGCGGGGAGCGAATAGCCATGCCAGTAAGGTTTGTCCGGCTGCTCGTAAAACGGTTTGTTGTTGGCGCCATCGGCGATGAACCCACCCAGTTCGTCGCGGTTGGCCGGATCGGTGATATCGTTCAGGTCGCTTGCGCCTAAAGTCTTGTAGGGCTGGAAGTACGCGCCCATCACCACCAGACGGCTAGCGCCATCGCTTGGCATGAGGACCGGAGCAGCATTGCCGTCCCAATTATACTCGATGGTGTCAGGCTCCGCATGTGACTGCCAGTCGATAATGGAGGCTTCGCTTGTCAAGCGGATCACCTCGCCTATTCTAGCATCGAGCGTGCCCTGCAGTCCGGCAGGGTCCTCACTGGTGGGCTGGTAATCGAACCGCAGCGTCGCCGAGCCCGACCCGGAACGGTATGACAGCTCGCGCGACAACCCGCCCAGCAGGAACGGGATCACCGGGATTCCCGTCACAAGCACGGGTTTGTTGAACTCCACATCCAGGGTGATGGGACCAGCATCGCCGACCTTGCCCATAGGCTGCGTGAAAGAACGGACCCCGGGACGGACCGTGTCCAGCGCCCACCAGTCGAGACCGGAAAAGGCTTGCGGGTTGTCTAGCGTGGCCAGCCGGAGAGCGCCCTCCGGGGAACCGGCAAATGCGGCAGCAGCCTGGGAAAGGTCGAAATCCTGCTGGCCCAACCGATCCACCCAGGCGGTGGCCTCCACCAGCGACGGCGTCCGGCCGAGGATATTTTCGTACAGTTCTCCTGAAAGCGTGACCGAGCGTTCTCGGCTATCCAGGAAGGCAAGGGCCAGCGCACTCCTAGGTGCCCCCCGTTGCAGCGCCGCCATGGCGGAATTAAGCCCGCCGGCATCGGCATCCCGCTTCAGCACATACGCGTACAGGGCGCGGACGAAGCTCTCATCAGACAGGGAGTTGCCGAATTCCTTGGAACCCAGGATGGCCGCCGCCACCCGGTCCTCACCCACACCGGAGGCCATTGCCTGCTTGAAGGCCTCCAGGCCTGCCGGCTCCGCCTCACGGTGGAGGTAAGTTTGGTACAGGCCTCTAATCACATAATCACGGTGTTCGGCGGAATTCAGGATGACGGCCGCCACCGCCTCGGGAGAGGCTCCTCTTTCCAAGCTGGCTACATGGGCGACCAAGCCGGCCGGATCGGCATCCCGGTTTAGACCTAACCAGTAGAAGTTGTTGACCTGAGTTGCCAGCGGATTGGCGGTAGGCACCAGCCGGTCCTCCAACCGCTCTAAGGACGGTCTCGCCATACCGCCTGAAGCTCCCAAACCTCGAATGTGGTTCCCATTCGTATTTCGGGAAGTGTTCTGAAAAGCCATAACTTTTCTCGTGTGTGAAAGATTGCGCAGTATGATTAGCTTCATCATGAATGCTGGGATTGCTTTTGCTAACAATTTAGCCCAGATGAGCAAAATGTCAAATAAGGGGCTTTGACAACATCTTCGTGGAAAGGCTGTGGCGGACGGTGAATTACAAGGCCATGTATCTGAGGGTTAGAGCAACCCCACCGAATTGCGCGAGGGATTGAAAAACGACTTAAGGAGGGTGAGGGCCACGGGGCGAAACATCATGCTTGTGTGGACTGATACTAAGGAGTTGAGAGCCACCGTAGTTGGCTGACCTTACAATTCTGGGTCGCACCCATCGATCAGCGACAGCTTTACCTCAATCGACAGACTGGAGTTTTTTTGACCTACTCCAATTCGTCGGCCAGCTTGTCGTGTCTGGGGGCCTTCCTGGCGCCACGAATGCTCTGGCCGGGGCTGAAAATGGTACCCGGCCCGGCGTCAATTCCTTTCGCCACCGGTTTACCTGGGTCGGATGGATGCCGAACCGGTTGCATAACTGTTTGGCGGTCATGCCCCCGTGAACCGATTCGAGGGCAACCTTGGCCTTGAATGCCTCTCCATGAACCTTCTTGATCCGTTACATTCCCAATTTCCTTCTACAAAGAAGATTATAAAGCTAAGCCAACTGCCCAGTTTTCGGGGTTCACCACAGTGCGAGTTTTAAGATTGAAGCAAAAACGGTTCTCTTAGCGCCGGCACGCAATGGCTTACGCAGCCGGTTTACCATGATATGTGAGGCCGGTCGGGCCTGTTGGGAGATCGGTGTGCCCGGAAAAGGCGAAGGAAAGATCGGGGTACCTAGGCGGGTTTTATTTAAAGAAAGATGTGTCAATCAGAGATTGGCGTACCCAGGGTAGGCGTTTGTTGAGGATTGCCTGTTTCCGAAGGGCCGGACCTGTGGGAAAATGGAGCGGTTGCTTGGGAGGGTTGTCGATGGCGCCGTTGTGGATGGTTTTGGTGATGGTGTGCGTGCAGCAGGCTCCCACAACTGAAGCGGTGCGGGCGTCGATGATGGCGACGCCGGGGATGGAGGTGGCGCTGGTGGCCAGTGATCCGCTGG
>Ga0255125_1000705_pt1 | contig 9937 bp, 6 predicted proteins | sample Law_Cont_RepC_8d_FD_188557 | JGI IMG/M metagenome (GOLD analysis project Ga0255125, IMG submission 188557) | Freshwater microbial communities from St. Lawrence River, New York, United States - Law_Cont_RepC_8d | ecosystem: Environmental > Aquatic > Freshwater > River | place: USA: New York...
GACCAATCGGTCGTTATCTCTTCTCTGGAAACACCCCAAGGTCAACTCGCCCGCTTCGACGGAAAACTTGATCTCGGCTCAAACAAACGACGCTTCCAAGCCCGTGTGGTCGACAACACTCTTTCCATCGATCAAATCACCTCCGACCCTAACGGCAAACAAATTGTCGACTCGACAAGCGTACCTTGGGCTGCATCCGAATTCGGGCCATTCGCCCTCGAAGAATCCTTGCAACGCACCCCAATGCAACCCAAAGAGGTCCGTACCATCCGATACCTCGATCCGTTCCGCATGGCTATCTCTGAAAGCCGACTCGAAGCCATCGAAGTGATCGAGACGGTCAACCACTCAGGTAAACTGATCCCACTTTTGGAAATCCAAAATCGGACGATCTCCCAAGGCCGAGAATCGAACTCCACCCTTTGGGTTGACACCCAAGGCATCGTTCAAAAATCCTATAACCCCACCCAAGATATCCTCGCCTTCGCCTGCGATCCCCTTACCGCCCGCTTGGTAATCTCCAAAGACGAATTCGATGCGATCAACTTCAAACCCATCCCACTGCTCGGCTCCCTTCCAAAACGCCCCTCCGATCCGTCTCTGTTGTTTCGCGTCTCCTCCGCTTCTCCAAACCTCAATCCACAATTGAGCAAACTCACGAACCAAATCGTTCGTGATACAGCTCCAAACGCATCACCCAACGCATCCACAAATTCAGTCGAAGTCGAAGTCTTCTCAAGCTCCGCAATACCCTTCGATTCCTTCAACGATGATCCTCCCACCACGGAATCCATCTCCCCATCGGAAACCATCCGCTGGAACGAACCATCCTTTCAAAAATGGCTCGCGCTCCAGCGAGAAAAACAACCCATGCCAGCCAACCCTACCGAGCGAGCAGAACTCGCTTGGAACTGGATCCGCGAAGCGATCTCACAATCCACCCTCGATAAGTCGATCCAGTCTCCGTTGGAAACCGTAAGGTTGAAAAAAGGTGATTGCATCGACCAAACAATCTGCCTGGTCGCGATCCTTCGAAGTCTCGATGTCCACGCACGCATCGCTGCGGGCCTTCGCGCCGAACCTTCCTCCGTGCGGCCAACCCTCGCTTTCCATACCTGGGCCGAATACCATAACGGTCAAGCTTGGTTACCTGTCGATCCCTCGAACGATTCGTTTATAACTCCCCCAGATCGAATCAAAATCTCCGAAACGAATTTCACTTCGATCAACATCTACGAACCACTCCTTCAAGCCCTCCGGATTATGCCAGAACTAGAAGTAACAGTGAAACTCTCTCGGTGAATCTAATCCGAAACTTGCCATGCAATCGAACTGAACACTTTTACGGCTATTGAGGAAAAACAGTGGCCAATATGATTCCGATTCGGGGCAAGTTTCGTGCTCGTGCTCGTGCTCGTGCTCGTGCTCGTGCTCGTGCTCGCGCTCGTGCTCGTGCTCGCGCTTGCGATTGTGCTTGTCCGTGGATAGCGGGAACAGTTTAATTGCATTCAGAGCTAGGTCGCGTGTTGAACGAACATAACACCACTGCAGGCTGCTTTCGATTACGAGCACGAGCGCCGTTTCACTGAGCACGAGCACCGCGCTGCAAAACCGACACAAATCAATACCAGCCTCACAAATTCCCGAAGAACCACTTTTACTTTGTCTCCTTCAACCCAGTCTCGCGCCTTCCTGGCCATATTCCTCCTTGCATTACTCTTCCGCCTCGCTGCGGCTTGGGCTTGGCAATCCCAATGCAACGCTGCCGGCTCACCACTAAAATTCGGCGATAGCCACTCTTACTGGATCATCGCGCGAAACGTTGTTCACGAAGGAACGTATCAATACGGCAGCGATCAATCAAAGATCTTCCGCGCTCCGATATACCCTTTGTTCCTCACCCCCTTCGTCACCCTCGAAGCCCCCCTTGAAGAAGACCACCTCAAAGCCCCCATCAGCACCACGATCCCCCTCCTGGTTCGCTTCGTTGGCTCACTCCTCGGGGCGGCATGCGTTTGGCTACTGATGCTCTGGACCCGACGACTCTGCGACCTGCCATTAGCCCCCATCCTCACCGGCCTTCTGGCAACCCTCTACTGCGGCGCAGTCGGCATGAGCATCTTCGTCCTGAGCGAAGCCCTCGCGACTCCACTTTTTATCCTCGCAGCCTATTGGACTTGGCTCGCACTGCAACCCGACCAAAAAAACAATCCAATCCCCAAAAAGTTTTCTCCACTCCTGATCCCCGCCGCTATCGCACTCGCCACCGCCTGCTTGACCCGCCCAAGCTGGAGTCTGTGGCTACCCATTGCTTGCATATACATCCTCTTTGCTAGCTATCTAGCCCACCAAAGAGACCGAAAAACGCACTTGCTGCAACCCGCTATCTTCCTGGTTGCATTCCTCCTGACAATGACCCCATGGTGGATCCGAAACTACACAATCACTGGAAAATTCGTCCCTACCACCCTCCAAGTCGGCGCCAGCCTCTACGACGGTTGGCACCCTATGGCAACTGGCTCAAGCGACGAGAACATGGCCTTCTCCACCGAATTCCTCCAACTACAACTCCAACAAGATCAATTGCTAGCATCCGAAGGCGAGCCGTTGGAATCTACCCTGGAATGGCGTATCGACCGCCGACTTCTGAACGCCGCTTACCACTGGGCCATCGAAAATCCATCTGACGTTGCAAAGCTTGGATTGGTAAAGTTCCTGAAAACATGGATGCCACTTCCAATCGCTCGCGAGCTTGGAAATCCATGGGTTCGATGGTGGGAAGCCGGATCCTACAGCACGATCATGCTGCTGGCCTTTTGGGGACTACGCTGCTTGGCAAAGTCTCACCCACTGAGTGCCCTGTGGATTGCCATGCCATGCTTGTACCTAGCTGTACTGCATGCGGTTTTTATTGGCTCCGTCCGCTACCGGCAACCCGGTGTCCTGATCCTCTGCGTCCTCGCAGGAATCGGCGCCGCCCACATCCTTTCCCTTCGATTCCCCAACCCAAAAAAGATACTCAAACCCTCGGGCGATCCACTACACACGAACCCAGCCCAAGCCATCGGCGCACAAAATCACAGTACCACGGATGAGTACCCCAGAAACTCCAACTCCAATCCAGACTCCTAGCAAGCCTCGCGGTTCCTCCGGCCGAGTCGCTTGGCTGTTGCTCTTTGCCGCTGCATTGGGAATGGGATACTTTATCGCTTTCGATCGTGTCGATCATCAACTAACGTCCGAAATTGCGAACCGCTTACAAAGTCAATTTCCGAATCACCAAATCAATATCGATCGAGCTAGGCTTATCCCCGGCGAATCGATCCTCATCGATGGACTCTCCATCGCAAAGGCCACCGATCGGGGCATGCGTGACGTTCTAAAAATCGGACGCATCACTTGCCAAGGCCCCGTCGACTTGATCGGAATCATTCAAGGCCAAGTTCCGATCGATACGGTGATCCTCGACGGTTTGGATTTGAGCCTCTGGCCGACAACTGATAACACTTGGAGTATCCAAGAACTCATCCCCAGTGAATCGAAACCCTCGAATCGCATCCCAAACATCCATATTCGTTCAGGTTTGCTACGCATCGGACATCCCTCCGGATACCTTGCCAGAGAAATTCTTTGTCATGACCTTCAAGGAATCCTCACTCAACAATCAGCACCCTCGGGACAATCAACAACGTCCGATCGAAGTCGCACAATCGATACCGAACAAGTCTTGAGCGCAAGCTTATCAAGCAGCCACTTCTCCCGCTTGGCTATCCAAGCAAAACGGTACTCGACCTCAGGTAAAATCGACATCGCTTGCGATCTAGAACAACTTGAAATCTCCAAGACACTTCTTCAACAACTACCGAACAGCCTCCGCGATCGCATAGGGATGCTTCAAGGTTTCACCGGTCGGCTCGACGGTGCTTTTCGAGGTTCGTACAGCGAACAAGGCTTTCCGTTCCAAGCTCATGCCACCATTCGCGATGGACGACTACTCCATCCAAACGTTCCTTACCCGATCGATCAACTCTCCGCCGAAATGCACTTCGATCCGCAAGGCATCCACCTTCGAAAAGGGCAGGGGAGGTCGGGTAAAGCCACCGTATCGCTCGAATGCGACATCAGTGGTTTCAACCTCGGATCTCCATTGATCGCAGGTATCGCCATCCGACAACTGGAACTCGACGAGACCCTCTACAACGCTCTTCCCGCTTCAGCCCAAGAGCACTGGCGCCGGTTGAATCTCAGAGGAAGTATCGATGCTCTGGCTAGCGTTCACTTCGATGGTCAGAACTGGAGTCCGCATCTAACGATCCGAGCTCGCGATGGTGGAGCAAACCCTGACTTCTTCCCATATCCTATCCACAACATCTCGGGTGACTTTCACTATCGCGATGGAGTCATCGAAGCCCCGGAACTCTCAGCGATGGCTGGCCAGCAGAGACTCAATGGCTCGCTCGTCCTACGCCGCGCTTCACCTCGCTGGCTGATGGATCTCACTATCGCTTCGGAATCCCCACTCCCGATCGATGAAAATCTTCTCAATGCCCTAACACCTCGATCGCTACCCGAAAGCGGCTTCCAACGCTTCGTCAACTCGCTGCATCCCACCGGAACGATGATGTTGCGCAAAGGTCGTTTCATTCGCTCCGAACATCGCCCCGAAGTGATCTCCCGATCACTCGAACTGACCTTCTCGGAATGCTCCGTTCGATTCGATGGATTTCGATACCCCATCACCGATATCCATGGTCAAGCCACCCTCGACAACGATCGACTCGTTTTGAAAGACTTCGTTGGAAGAAACGATGGGGCTCGCATACGTGGCGAAGGTGTCGCGTCCTGCTCGCCAAGCAGCGTCGATGCCATCGACTTGATTTTTCAAGCACATCACGTTGCACTCGACGAAGACCTCGAACAAGCCCTTCCACCGAGCGCACGCAACCTCTGGGAGCAGCTTCAACCCAGCGGTGTGATCGATCGGATCTCGGTACAAATCCAACGCTCCGCCGCACGCGCTCCACTTGATCTGAAAGTCGCGATCGCAGAATCGCGAACATCGAATAACGGCGGAAGGGGAATGTCCTTACATCCCCAGTCCTTCCCTTACACCATTCACGACATCGAATGCGCGGTCGATTATCGACCCGGACGCATCGATATCAGAAATCTCTCCGGAATGCACGATGCAAGCCGCGTGGAGACCAACGGTCAAATACGCTTGCACAGCGACGGTACCTGGGACGGTATGCTCAATTGGCTTCCATCATCACGGTTGATGATTGACCAAGTCCTGATCAGTTCCTTGCCTCCTATCCTCAAGGACCCGATGACTCGCATGAGCTTCCGAGGCCCCGTGAGCATTACCGGTTCGACGATTATCGCGTCCCTATCCCCCGAATTCCAATCTCTCGTCCGCGACTGGAGCCTTCGACTCGATTTGGAAGATGTCTCCATCGGTGGTGATCTCGCAAAAGGAGTGCGTGGTTCCCTTAATATCAACGGCCAAAGCAACGCGCGAGGAACCAGCGCCTCGGGATCTCTTGCGCTCGATGCCCTTGCGATCCGAGGGGTGGCGGTAACCGGAATCGAAGGCCCGTTTACAATCCAAGATAACCAACTCTACCTCGGCCGCGATGCAATCTACAAGCAAACGAACAACTACAAGCAAGCGAATTCCGTCAATCAAGCAACGTCCGTTCAGGCACTCGCACTGCAACCTACGTCTTCCGTTTCCAGCGAAGTCGTCTCAGCCACCTTCCAATCGAGAGTTCGCGACGGCTTTGTCGAACACCGAGACCAACAAAACAATTCATCTTGGTTTGCATCTCCTTTGAAATCGTCGATCGATTACCCGACGATGGATATTCACGAACATGACATTCGCGCTCGAGCATTAAGCGGCACCCTCTTCATCAGCGGCGTCGAACCTCTCGATGGCGAACGGGCTATGCTCCGCACGCGACTCGTCGACTCCGATTTCCATGGCTTACTGGTCGACTTAGGCGAAGCCCACTCGCCCGTAAACGGCAAACTCTTCGTCGAATGCGACCTTCGTGGCTCGATCAACAACCTCTATGCTCTCGAAGGAAACGGCAAAGCTTGGTTGCGAGGCGCAAACCTCTACGAACTTCCCGTCATGATCCGTTTGCTAAACCTCTTGGCTATCCGACCCGATCAAGGTGCTTTCGATGCCGCCGATATCGAATTTTCTATCGATGGAGACCGAGTTCCGATTCATAAACTCGAACTCGACGGCGATTTGATCTCCATGCAAGGTAAAGGCGAAGTCAACTTCCGCCGCGAAATCAACCTTGAACTCGCTACCAATGTAGGTCGTCGCGGTATCATGGGCGCATTGATACGTCCTTTCACCGAAAACCAAAACGCAAACTGGATGCGCATCGAAGTCACCGGCACTACGAACAACCTCCAAATACGCCCTCCAATGCCACTGCGTGATTCCCTTGACCAAGTCCTCTTAGAGTCTCCTTAATACACCCTGACTCTAGAGCACATCCATCCCCAAGACAAACGAAGCTGGCATCAAAGAAATATGGATATGCCCCTCGATTCCATCACGCGACGCTCAAGCCCCGCGCAGATAAACTCGTCGCGTTCGACTTCACCAAACGCTTCCACACAGCGTACCGCTGCGTCTACTGCGATTCCGTCCGATATCCTCAACGCGCAATCCAACTCCGAGAATGTGATCGAAGTCGATCTAGTCGACTCTACCCGCGAAACCACGGAGCGAGACGCCCAAGGTAAATCAAACTATCGCTCCTCGAATAACCAACCACCAGAGAATAACCAACCCAACGACGAACAAATCGCTCGTGAACGCGCACCCCACGCTGAGACTTCTACCCTAAACTCGCCTCCGAACTCTCTACCCAATCAAAATCCAATCTCCGAATCGGTGGATTTCTTCACATAAGCTCTGACGCCAAAAATCCAACGTACTCTCGATTGCTTTCCGTTTGCGGCATAGGTAACTGCCCCCGCAGAAACCCTTTTTTACAAAAACGGATCTGGCGGTTAGAATGTCCCTCCCGACCGGGTCCCACCATAACGGCATCCCTCCATGCCCCAGAGCCTCTCGACAGCCCACAATGACGCAACCAGGAAGTGAGAATCGAGTGAATAACACTCAGGCATCCAAAGCCGGAATTCCGTTTATCCTCGTTACCGTCCTGATGGATGTGCTGTCCCTTGGGGTCGTTATCCCAATCACGGCCAAATTGGTCAAAGAGCTTGCGGGAAATGATTCCGTTCAAGCCGCCAGCTATGTCGGCTGGTTCGGTACCATCTGGGCCCTGATGCAATTCTTCTCCTCACCGATCATGGGAGCCCTCTCCGATCGCTTCGGTCGGCGACCAGTCCTTCTTATCTCTGCATTCGGGTTAGGGCTCGATTACATCCTGATGGCCCTCGCCCCAAACCTGACTTGGCTCTTCATCGGACGTATCCTCGCCGGCATCACCGCAGCGAGCTTCTCAACCGCAAGTGCCTATATCGCCGACGTAACTCCACCTGCAAATCGCTCTGCGGCCTACGGTATCTACGGTGCGACTTTCGGTCTTGGATTCATCCTCGGCCCAGCCCTCGGCGGCTACCTCGGTGATATCGACCTGCGTCTCCCCTTCTGGGTCTCCGCTGGCTTAACCCTTCTGAACGCATGCTACGGTTTGTTCTTTCTCCCGGAATCACTCCCGAAGGAACTTCGCAAACCCTTTCAATGGTCCCGTGCAAACCCATTGGGTTCCCTCAAACTCCTCAGAAGCGTACCGGGCTTGATGCCGATGGCCATTAGCCTCTTCACTTACCAACTCGCCCACTCGGTCTTCAGCAGCGTCTTTGTTCTCTACACCGATGCTCGCTTCGGATGGTCACCCGGTACCGTCGGTAAAGCACTCGCGATCGTGGGTATCTTGAATTTCATAGTCCAAGGTGGACTGATACGACCGATGATGCGGGCACTGGGTGAACGCATCATGGTTTTCCTCGGACTTCTTGGCGGTATCCTCGGCTTCCTCGCCTACGGTATCGTCGACAACGGTGAGATGTTCATGGCTTCTACCGTGATCTTTTGCTTGATGGGATTCTTCTCAGCAGCCATCCAGGGCTTGATGTCCAAAGCCGTAGACCCGAGTGTCCAAGGCCAGTTATCCGGCGCAAATAGTTCGCTCAACGGTATCGCAGGAATGATCGGGCCGGTGCTATTTACAACTGTCTTTAAAGCGACGATCGACCCGACAAGCTCGGTGCACATTCCTGGTGCCCCATTCTTCCTAGCCTCAGCTGTCCTCGCCGTCGGTTTACTCTCTGCTTGGTTCGCCATTCCAAAACAACAACCCAAACAGACGGAACCAATTGTTCAACCATCGGAGTAAGCGAAACATGAACTCCTTTCCACGCCGCGATTTCCTCAAATCATCTGCTGCTCTAGCTTCATCGATGGCTTGCTCCTCAAGCTTCGCTCTCGCAACATCATCTTCGAGGACCGCAGAAGTCAGCGACGACGTCGTAAGATTCTTCGCCATCGGCGATACACATTACTTCGCGAACGAACAATCACCCACTGAGCTGATGGAGTCCTCCATCCTTAATTGCCACGGATTGATCGACACACTCAATGGACTTCCAAATACCGAGATTCCCGCCGAAGCCGGTGGCGGACGGGTAGGATCCATCCAGGGTGTCATCCATGCCGGAGATATCATCGATACCGGGGATAAACGGGGCGCTGTCCAATCGAAAATGCAACAACGCGAATGGGAAGGCTTCAACGAAGACTTCGGACTCAACGGCACCGAAGGTCGCTTGAAATTCCCGGTCTACGAAGTCCACGGCAACCATGACAGCCCCAGCGGTGAGGGAATCGCCATCGACGGCCTGATCGAACGCACCAAAGCTCGCCAAGTCCTCGCGCGATCCGCGAACGGCTTGCACTACTCCTGGGACTTCGGACCTGTTCACTGCGTCAATCTAGGTATCGTCGTTGGCCAAGACTCCCGCAACGAACAACGTCGACGATACAACCCGATGGACAGCCTCGAATTCCTCATCGGTGATTTGCAACAACACGCAGCAGACCCCACTCGCCCAGTCTTGCTCACCCACCATATCGACCTTCCTCGTTACAGCAAACCCTGCGAACTGACCAACGAAGCGAACTTGGCAATGGAGTGGAACCCATGCGATGTTGCTGCCTACTACGAAGCGATCCGCAAATACAACATCATCGCAATCCTCTACGGCCACACCCACGTTCGAAACATCCAATTCTGGAACGGTACTCCCGAAAAAACTACCTCCGGTATACCTCTGTTGAACATTGACAACTCAAGTCACTTTAGCGGGGGCAATCAAGCTTTCTTTTACATCGAAGTCGATGCACAGGAGCTTCGTATCCGCGAGGTCGCCACAAAAGACTCCTGGCAGTCCCACTCCTGGACTCCAACCATCTGGCGATTCCCGACAAATAAAGCCTAAGAGCAACTCCCCACGCTCCTTTTTTAAACACAGAGCTCACAGACTACACAGAGAGATTCAGTCCCTTTTTCCCAGTCTCTATTTCTCCGTCCCTATTTCTCCGTCCCTATTTCTCCGATCCTATTTCTCCGATCCTATTTCTCCGTGCCTCCGTGCCTCTGTGTTTCCAAACCACCACGTCGCACATCCACAGGCACCCCTTTGCGATAAGCTTCCAGCGCCTCTTCGTACTCCGCAACTCCCTCCGCACTTAACACACCGCGACTTCGTTTGAGTTCCACTTCCACGCGTTCGACCAAGTACTCGCGTTCGCGATCCGTCGGCGCGATTGGTTTACCCGGTACATCGAACCAAACCGGTGCACTATGCGCGAACCGCCATCGCCCTGCTGATGGCTGCTGCCATATGCGAACCGCCACCCAACTCGTCGATTCAAACT
>Ga0255125_1000706_pt1 | contig 9924 bp, 7 predicted proteins | sample Law_Cont_RepC_8d_FD_188557 | JGI IMG/M metagenome (GOLD analysis project Ga0255125, IMG submission 188557) | Freshwater microbial communities from St. Lawrence River, New York, United States - Law_Cont_RepC_8d | ecosystem: Environmental > Aquatic > Freshwater > River | place: USA: New York...
GAGTCGTACCACGGGGAGTCGTCCCGGTCCCGCAGCCAGCGCCAGTCGCAGCCTATCCATGGCAATAACACCCAGCACGGACGGCCCAGCGCCCCGGCCAGATGGGCGACTGCGGTGTCGACGGTAATCACGAGATCGAGCGCGGAGACGAGGGCGGCGGTATCGGCGAAGTCGCTGAGTTCGGCGGCGGGATTGAGGCTGTCGCGGAATATGGCCGCAAAGGCGGCGGTTTCTGGCGCGGTGGCGTCTTTCTGCAGGTTAACCCAGCGCACGCTCGTGAGCGCGGCCAGCGGCGAGAACTCGGCAGGGCCGGCCATGGAGCGGGCTCGGTCGTTGCGATGCGCGGCGTCGCCTCGCCACACCAGGCCGACCGCGCGCCCCGCCCAACGGCTGCGCCAGATGGCCGCGGCGGTGGGGTCAGCGTGGAGATACGGCGGGCGCTGCAGATCTTCCAGCCGGTGCAGTCCCAGGCGATGCGGCAGGCTCATCACCGGCAGGTAATAGTCCCAGTCGCCGGTCGGGTTGTTGGCCTCATCCACCACCAGTTCGTCTGGCCCATCCAAAGTGGCCATGAGGCGGGCGAGCGGCGGGCGGCACAGCAGGCCAATGCGGGCGCAGCTGAGCGCGCGCAGCCTGGCCACGAAGCGGCCGAACTGCAGCAGATCGCCGTAGCCTTGTTCGGTGGCCACCAGCAGGCGGGCGCCGGCCAGATCCTCGCCCTGCCACAGGGGCAGCGAGGCGGAATGGCTGGTGCGAAATTGCCCGGCCTCAGCCGCGAGGCGGGCCTCGAAATCCGCCCAGCCCTCGGCCAGCCGGCCGCGCGTCAAGCGCATCATGCCCCGGCTCATCTTCGCCACCGCATGTGCCGGCGCGCGCTCAATGACCTCGGACAGCCACGCCTCGGCCTCTTCTTCGCGCTGACAAACCGCGCAAATGCTGCCGAGATTGAAGGCCGCCGCCAGCGCCAGCGGCGAATCTTGCGCGGCGGCGAGCGGCCGCAGGCAGGCCTCGGCTTGCGGCCATTGCTCCAGCTCAAACAGCGCCACGCCCGCGTGCAGGCGAGCCTCTGCAAAATCCGGCTCGCGTTCGAGCGCATGAAGCGCCCAATGCAGGGCGCTGGCGTAGTCCTTTTTGTGGAGCAGGACACTGCTGAGACGGGATGCCGCGCCGATGAGGCCGGCGTTAAGTGCCAGCGCCCGCATCAAGGCCGACTCTGCCTGCTCGAAGTCGCCCAGCTGCTCGCTCACGATGCCCAAGCCCGACCAGGCTTCCGGCAACTCCGGCGCGCGGCGTAAGACTTCCCGCCAGATCTCAGCGCTGTCCTGGGCCAGATCCGACATGGCCAGCACTTGACCCAAGCCCACCAGCGCCGCCAAATCATCCGGCGCATAGTGCAGGCGTTGCCGGAACACCTTGATGGCCTCCGCGAGCTTGCCGGCGTCGGCCAGCGCGCGTCCCAGAGGCATCAGCAGACCGTGCGCTTCCGGGTGCAGCGCATATAAACGCTGGTAGTGACGCGCCGCCTCCGCCGCTTGCCCCAGATGGCTGGCCGCCATCGCCGCCAGTTCCAGTGCCGCCGCCTCATCTGGCCATTTCCGCAGCACCGCGCGCGCGAAGGAGAGGGCCTGCGGCCAGTCCTGTTCGCCGGCCAGTTGCGCGATCCGGGCGTGGGCTTTAGGCCGGGATGAGGGCACTAGCATGAGAATTCGGATCCACCGCAGTGGTGTTGGGCGTTCTCAGCCGAGCGCATCGGGGGTCTGCAATAGTTGGCGCTGGACATCTCGCGTCACCGCCTCAATCACGCTCGCCCAATCGCCCTCATGCGGCTGGCGATAAAGGCGCAGCGAGTCGTACCACGGGGAGTCGTCCCGGTCCCGCAGCCAGCGCCAGTCGCAGCCTATCCATGGCAATAACACCCAGCACGGACGGCCCAGCGCCCCGGCCAGATGGGCGACTGCAGTGTCCACGGTAATCACGAGGTCTAGCGCGGAGATGAGGGCTGCGGTATCGGCGAAGTCGCTGAGTTCGGCGGACGGGTCCATGAGCGGCAAACCCAGTTGCGCGGCCGCCTCAAGCTCGCTCGGAGTGGCGTTAATCTGCAGATTGACCCACTGCACGCCGGCCAGCGCGGCCAGCGGGGCCAGCGTGTTGAGATCGGGCAGGGAGCGATGACGGTCGTTGGCGTGATTGGGATTGCCCCGCCACACCAGCCCTATCGACGGACGCTGCAAGGCAGACCGCCAGCGCGCGGCGGCGTCCGACGGCGGGCTGAGATAGGGCGGGCTGCCGACTTGCGCCAGCTCGACCCCCAGACGCAGCGGCAAACTCATCATGGGTACCCAGTAATCCCAGTCGCCGGCCTGCTGTAAGTCGGCCAAGGGGATTAGCGCGTCGATGCCAGCCAGACCGGGCAAGAGGCGGAGCAGCGCTTGCCGCGCCACCAGCCCCACCGCGGATGCCCCCAGCGCCCGCAAGCGCGGGACAAACCGGCAGAACTGCAGTTCATCGCCAAAACCCTGTTCCGGCACTACCAGCACCCGCTTGCCCGCCAGCGATTCGCCCGACCAGAGCGGCAAGCTGGCCGGCACGTCCAGCAATTTCTGGCCGCTGGCCGCATTGAGGCGATGTTCATACAGCGGCCACCCGGCCAGCATCTCGCCCTGCGCCAGATACTCCACCCCAAGCGCCAGCGCGCCATCGGCGGCGTTCGGCTCAAGACGGAGCATGAACTCGAGCCAGCGAACGGCATCGGCGCCGCGCTGACGTTCACCGCACAGGGCCGCGAGATTCAGCGCCGCGCGCGGCGCGAGCCTCGTGGCCATGGCCACCACGCGCTCGTATTCCGCCTCGGCCGCTGCGATCTGGCCGAGGTCCCGGAGCGCGCAGCCTAAATTGAGCCCAGCTTCATCGGAGTCCGGCGCCGCCGACACCGCGAAACGCGCCAACTGCAGCGCCTCGTCGGCGCGCTTCAAGCCGAGCAGCGCGGCGCTCAAATTGCTGGCGACCTGCGGGGAGTTGGGCCACAGCGCCCAAGCGCGGGTGAGCGCGGTGAGCGCGCCTTCAAAATCGAGTTCCGCGTGCAACACCACGCCCAGATTGAGCCAGGCTTGGGCCAAGTCGGGCTGCGCCACGGTGGCCGCGCGATACGCCTCCGCCGCCTGCGCTAAATCCCCCTGCGCCTCAAACACCCGGCCCAGATTGAAACTGGCATGGCTATCCCTGGGAGCGAGCGCCAGCCGCCGGCTTAACAAGGCCTGCGCTTCGGCGCTGCGCCCGGCCTCGAGCAGGCTCACGGCATAAGGCACCAGCAGCTCGCTCATGCCGGGATTGAGCTCGCACAGCTGCTTGTAATAGCGCGCCGATTCCTCAGGCTGCTGCAGGTGTTTCGCCGCTATCGCCGCGGTTTCGATCGTGGCCGACTCCCCCGGCCAGCGCTTCAGCATCGCCCGCGCGAAACGCAGCGCCTCAGTCCACTCCTGCGCTTGCGCTAAGGCGGCGAGGCGGGCGTGGGCTTTCGGGCGGGTGGCGGGGATCTGCATGCCGATAAACGCTCGGCTAGGGGCTTAGCGGGGCGAAAAACTTCAAGGCCTCACGGATCACGAACTCGGGCTGCTCCTCGGCAATGAAGTGACCGCACTCGGCCACCGAGCCGCCTTGGACGTTGGTGGCCACGGTTTGCCAATACGGGCGGATGTCGCCCAAAAAGGCGTCGCCGCCGTAGGCCAGCACGGGAATGGTGAGTTTGTCGGTGGCGTTCGCCAGATCCACGGTGTCCTGCCGCAAGCCCTCGGCATACCACTGGAAGCCCGCGCGAATGGAGCCGGGTAGAGAATTCACGCGCACGTATTCGGCGATGTCCTCTTCGGAGAACACCGTCGGGCTGTAGTTGAAATCGAGCGTGGTGAGGAAGCGGCGCAGGTAGGCGTCGATATTCTGGCTGACCAGCATTGCCGCCCAGTCCGGATTGCCGCCGTGAAAAAACACGTGGTTGATCTTGAGCGCGAACTCCAGCGGCACCGCCTCACCGGCGCGCAGAATGCCCGGCACCATATCGAGAATAAACAGGCGCTCCACCAGCTCGCGATTGTCGTAGGCGAAGTAAAACGAGACCGCGCCGCCCCAGTCGTGGCCAATCACGCCCACCTTGCTGAAACCGAGCTGCGTCACCAGTTCGCGCACGTCGCTGGCCATGGTGCGTTTGTCGTAGCCGGTCATGGGTTTTTCGGAATCGCCCAGACCCCGCAGGTCGGGCACGATGAGCGTGTAGCGCTCGGCCAGCGCGGGGATGATCTTGCGCCACTCGTACCAGCTCTGCGGCCAGCCGTGGAGCAAGACCAGCGGGTAGCCGCTGCCCGCCGTCACGTAGTGCATGCGAAAGCCGTTGATAAGACGTTGATGATGGGTCCAGCAATCGGTCATGGGGTTCGCCTCCGGGTGGATTGCGGACAGTATATTGGCCGCCCTCACGTTCCGGCAGGATGACGCCACTCCATGACGACAGACCGCACGACGCCGCTTGCCCGCAAGGCTGCCCAACATCACGCCGCAGGCGAACTCTCGGCCGCCGCCGAGGCCTATCGCCAACTGCTGGCGGAGGCGTCCACGGCCCACAGCTATGCGGGTCTCGGCAGCGTGCTGATCGACCAGCGCGCCTTCGCCGAAGGCTTGGCGATCTTTGAATCCGGCCTCAGCCACTTCCCTGAAGACCGCCTGCTGGCGGAAGGTCGCGCGGTGTGTCTCGATCGGCAAATGCAGATAGGGGCGGCGGTCGCGGCCTATCAGGCAGTGCTCACCCGCCATCCGGAATCGGATTTGGCCTGGAACAATCTCGGCACGCTGTTGAACCGTCAGGGCCGCAACGCGGACGCGCTCGCGGCGTTTGACCGCGCGCGAGCTTTAGTGCCCGAGCACAAGGGGTTTCAATCCAACGTGCTGCTGGCGCTGAACTACAGCGATGCCTTCAGCGCCCAGACCATCGCCGCCCGCCATCGGGAATGGGAACAGGGCGTACCGGTGGCGGCGCCACCGAGGCGGGAACCCTCGCCCGCCCGGCGGCTACGCGTGGGCTATGTGTCGGCGGATTTCCGCAGCCACCCGGTGGCCTATTTCATTGGCGCGGTGCTGGCGGCGCATGACCGCGAGGCTTTCGAGATTTTCTGTTACTCGGCGGGCCGCGAGACCGACGGCCTGACCGACACGCTGCGCGGCATGCCGCTGATCTGGCGCGACATCGCCTGGCTGGACGACGCCGCCAGCGCGGATCTGATTCGCGAGGACAGCATCGACATCCTCATTGAACTGGGCGGGCACACGGGCGCTAATCGCCTGACGCTGATCGCGCTTCGGCCGGCGCCGGTGCAAATCACCTACCTTGGCTATCCCAATACCACCGGGATGTCCGCCATCGATTACCGTTTTACCGACGCGCTCGCCGACCCGCCCGGCGCGGCCGAGGCCTTGCACAGCGAGCGCCTGCTGCGCCTGGATGGTGGCTTTCTGGCCTACACCGCGCCGTCGAATATGCCGCCGGTCAATCCGCTGCCCGCGCTCGAGCAGGGGCAGGGGCAGGTGACCTTTGGCAGTTTCACCAATCTGGCCAAGGTCTCCGGCACCACGCTGCAGCTGTGGTCGCAGGTGATTAAGGCCACGCCTGACAGCCGGCTGCTGGTGAAGGCGCGCGAATTTGCCGACGACGACACCCGTGCGCACTTTCTGGCCCGGTGCGAGGCGGCCGGCATTCCGGCTGCACAACTGCGCCTGCAGGCCGAACCCACCGCAGCCGCCGCCCATTACGCCACCTGGCACGAAGTCGACATCGCGCTGGATACCTTTCCCTATAACGGCACCACCACCACCTGCGAAGCGCTGTGGATGGGCGTGCCGGTAGTGACGCTGGCGGGCGATCGCCATGCCGCGCGGGTTGGTGCGAGCCTGCTCCACGCCGCCGGCCTACCGCAGCTGGCGGCACAATCCCCGGCGCAGTTTGTGGCGATTACGCGCGCGCTGGCGCAAGACCTGCCGACGGTCGCCAAACTGCGAGCCACGCTGCGTGCGCGCTTGAGCCGCACGCCGCTGATGGACGCGCAACGCCTCACCCGCGCCATCGAGCAGCACCTGCGCGAAGTCTGGCGCGAGTGGTGCGCTCAGCAAGCCCCCTGAAATCTGTGTTCCCGCTTAAGGAGAAATTGAGATGAGCGATCGCGACGTCATTCAGCGCCACCTGCAGGCGCTCCTGGCGGAAGCCGCCGGCCAGAAAATCCCGACGGACGTGGTGGGCCGCATGCTGCTCGACGAAATCATTGCCCTGTGGCGCGCCGAGCGCAGCCTCGAAGACATTGCCGCCGAGCTGCGGTACACGATTGAAAATCTCGATCCGGACGCGGACCACGCCTTCATGCGGCCCTGACGGAGAGGTAGCGCCAAAAGAGTTTGGGGTCAGAGTAAAAACTCCAGGCACTCCGATTTTTTATTCTGACCCCAAACTCCGCTGCGGGCGTTTGACTTGCCGCACTGCGCGCCTCGCATAATCGAAGCCCCTGTTTCGAGGACCGCCGCGATGAGCACCCCCACCCCACCGCGCAAGCTGCTTTCCGGCATCAAGGTGCTGGACTTCACGCAATATCTGGCCGGGCCGGCGGCCACTCGCCTGCTCACGGAATTCGGCGCGGAGGTGATCAAAATCGAGCGCACGCCGGATGGCGATCTGGGTCGCAAGATTCATTTTGTAGCGCCCGGCGTGAGCGCATTTTTTCTCGCGGCCTGCGCCGGCAAGAAAAGTGTGGCGGTGGAATTTCGCAGCGCCGAGGGGCGCGAGATCGTGCACCAGCTGGCGCGGCAGGCGGATGTGGTGATCGAAAACTACAGCCCCGGCGTGATGGCCAAATACGGCTTCGACTACGACACCCTGAAGGCCATCAACCCGCAGCTCATCATGTGTTCCATTTCGGGCTTCGGGCAGCAGGGGCCCTACGCCAACTTCACCAGCTTCGACATCATCGCCCAAGCCCAAAGCGGCGTGATGGCGATGACCGGCGAGCCTGACGGCCCGCCGCAGTACGTGGGCAACTACTTTGGCGACCCCAACGCCGGCGTGCACGCGGCCTACGCGGTGGCAGCGGCGCTCTATCACCGCGCGATGCACGGCGAGGGCCAGTACATCGACCTCTCGCAGCTCGAAGCGCTGGTGTATCTGGATTACATCAACCTGCCGCTCAACATGATGAGCGAGGGCCGCCTCAAGCCCACCCGCTTCGGCGGCGACTTCTTCAACATCTGTCCCTACGGCACCTATCGCGCCAAACACGGCTATTTGGTGCTGGCGGTGATGGAACATCAGTGGGCGCCGCTGGTGCGCGCGATGGGGCGACCGGATCTGGAAACCGACGAGCGCTACGCCACACAGGCCGCTCGCTGCGCACGGCGACCCGAAGTGCGCGCGTTGGTGGAAACCTGGCTGCAAAGTCTGGACAGCGACGAAGCCGCGCTCGCGATTCTGGGCGAGGCTCGCGTGCCCTCAGCCCCAATTCTCGAAATCGAACAGGTGCCCGGCCATCCCCAGCACGCGGCGCGCGAAGTGTTTCAGCAACTACCGCACCCCGAACTGGGCACCACGCCCATCGCCCGCTCGCCGTTCCGCTTCTCCAGTGCAGAAAACAGCATTCCGTTTCGCGCGCCGTATCTGGGCGAGCACAACGAAGAGATCTTGCGCGAGCGGCTGGGCTACAGCGACGCCCAAATTGCCGCGCTCTACGGCGCAGGATCAATCGTGCAGGACGCGAAACTCGCCGACTTGCGGGCGGCGGGAAAGGTGGCGGAGGGGTGAACGGACATTGGGGGTCAGCGTAAAAACCATACGGACTGATGCCGACTCAACAATCTCCGAAACGGGGGTTAAGCTTTCTGTCCTTCTACAATCTTCTTAACCGCATGTCCCACTTCGAACTCGCACAGATCAACATCGCGCGCTTCGTTCAGCCGAAGGCACATGCCTCGAACCTGCCGTTCATGGACGCGCTGGATGCCGTGAATGCAGAGGCCGAGGCGTCGCCCGGTTTTCTCTGGAGGCTGGTTGGAGACGGCAATAACGCCACGGATGTGGAAGCGGTGCCCGGCGATTCCCGCCTGATTGTGAACATGTCGGTATGGTCGGACATGGCCTCGCTCAGTGCCTTCGCCTATCGCAACAAGCCCCATGTCGCTGTCTTCCGGCGCAAACATGAATGGTTCGAGCCGATGGCGGTGTCGCTGGCGCTCTGGTGGGTGCCGGCGGGGTATCGCCCGTCTGCAACGGAAGGCATAGAGCGGCTCGAAAAGCTGGCAAGGCTGGGCCCGGCACCCGAAGCCTTCACCTTCAAATCCCCTTTCCCGCCGCCGGTTGGCCACTGCTAGGGTCAGCGTAAAAGTTATCCGGTCTTGCGCTGACCACTAAATCCCACACCCAGCGCTCGCGGCCCGTTCAGACTTCGACAAGCACAGCCCGAACGGTGGTCGGGGTTTGTCAGCGCACTCCGCCGTTCGCACTGAGCCTGTCAAAATGCCAGTGTTGGCGCCCAAATAAGTGGTGCTCGCCGCCTCTGTCAGACATCAGTCAGCAGCGCTCGAGCGGATTTCAAGTCGCAATCGCCTTTGCAAGCGATCCCGCTTTTGTCTATGACTTCGTTGCGGTGATAGCCTTCGGGAATGAAGGTGAGCGATGTGCTTCGTCTACTGCAAGAAGACGGCTGGTGGCTGGTCGCCACGCGCGGCAGTCATCGTCAGTTCAAACACCCGACGAAGCCAGGCCGGGTTACTGTTCCGGGCAAGCCCAGTGACGACCTAGCGCCCGGCACTTTCAACAGCGTTCTGAAGCAGGCTGGACTCAAGTAGCGAGGAATCCCATGCGGTATGCCATTGTCATTGAGCAAGCAGAAGGCAACTACTCCGCCTTTGTGCCGGACCTTCCGGGCTGTGTCGCCACCGGCAACACGTTGCCAGAAATCGAGCAGCAGATTCGTGAAGCGATTGCGTTCCATCTGGACGGTTTACGGCAGGATGGTCTGGAGATCCCCAAGGCACTGAGCACGGTCGAATATGTTGAGGTGGCGGCCTAAGACCCCTAAGCACGCACGGGCTCAGCGTAAAAGCTGTTCGGGCTTTCGCTGACCACTAAATCCCACCGACAGCGCTCGCGGCCCGTTCAGACTTCGACAAGCACAGCCCGAACGGTGGTCGGGGTTTGTCAGCGCGCTCCGCCGTTAGCACTGAGCCTGTCGAAGTGCGCGCCGTGACGCTCAAATCGGTGGTGTGGTCGACCCGCAGCACTGCAATCCGGCCCGCATTGATCCATTTCGCCCACAACTCACGTAGGCTTTCAGGTAGCGCCATCTCGCGCCCACGCATCGCGTCCGCCCGTCTCGCCCGCCCCCGCCTGTCCACAGGTGGCGGCAAGGCCGCCGGCCGCTTCGAATATTTCTGGATTCAGGACTTCCCGCATGAGCAGCACCGACACCAACAACCACTACGAAATCGTCATCATCGGCGCCGGGTTCTCCGGCGTGTATCAGCTCTACCGCCTGCGCGACCTTGGCTTTCGCGTGCATCTGGTAGAAGCCGGCGCGGGCCTGGGCGGCATCTGGCACTGGAACTGTTATCCGGGCGCACGCGTGGACACCCACTGCGACATCTACCAGTTCTCGCGCGAAGACCTGTGGCGCGACTGGTCCTGGAGCGAGCGCTTTCCGGGCTGGGCCGAGATGCGGCGCTATTTCGACTATGTCGATGAAAAACTCGGCCTCTCGCGCGATGTGAGCTTTAACACCCGCGTGGAGCACGCGGAGTTTGATGAAGCCAACCAGCGCTGGCAGCTGTCCACTAACCAGGGCACAGCGCTCAGCGCGAACTTTGTGGTGGTGTGCACCGGCTTCGGCTCCAAGCCCTATATCCCCG
>Ga0255125_1000727_pt1 | contig 9785 bp, 7 predicted proteins | sample Law_Cont_RepC_8d_FD_188557 | JGI IMG/M metagenome (GOLD analysis project Ga0255125, IMG submission 188557) | Freshwater microbial communities from St. Lawrence River, New York, United States - Law_Cont_RepC_8d | ecosystem: Environmental > Aquatic > Freshwater > River | place: USA: New York...
AATCAATCGCATTGATAAACGCACTCGATGCCATTGGCACGCAAATCGATGAAGGTCGCATGACGTGGCGCCGCGACCTTGAAGACATCCACACCCACATAGAAGTCGCCCTGATCAGCCAGTTGGGCGACACCGGCCGGAAACTCCATACGGGCCGCAGCCGCAACGATCAGGTTGCCACCGCAATGAAGCTGTGGACACGTGACACGCTTGATCGTGTTGTTGTTGGCATTACCGCGCTTCAGCAAGCTTTTGTCGATTCTGCGGCGCGAGAGCAGGGAGTCATTCTCCCTGGTTACACGCATCTGCAGCGTGCCCAACCGGTACTGGCAACCCACTATTTTCTGGCCTACGTGGAAAAGCTGGAACGGGACCGCACACGGTTGCTCGATGCGCGTGCCCGCCTGAACTTGCTCCCACTCGGTGCTGGTGCCTTGGCAGGTTCGTCGCTTCCCCTCGATAGAGCCTTTGTGGCCCGTGAGCTAGGATTTGACGGCGTGGCTGCCAATTCCCTCGACATTTCGTCGGACCGAGACTTTTTGGTGGAATTCGTCTCGGCACTGACATTATTGGCAGTTCATATGGGTGGTTGGGCAGAGGAATGGGTTCTGTGGGCCACAACCGAGTTTGGTTTCCTCGAACTGTCGGACGCGTTCTGCACCGGTTCCAGCCTCATGCCTCAGAAAAAGAATCCGGATGTTTTGGAACTCATGCGCGGACGAACAGCGCGCGTGGCGGGGTCACTTCAACGCCTGCTGATGCTTTTAAAAGGGCTACCGCTGGCCTACAACCGCGACCTTCAGGAAGACAAGGAAGCCGTGTTCGACGCTGCAGATACCGTGGAGCGATCGCTGGAAGTTGCTGCGCCCCTGGTGGCTTCCAGTCGTCTTCGCAGCGACCGCATCAAAGCACGGCTTGAAGAGGGCTTCCTCGACGCCACCACTCTGCTGGAACATCTTGTCAAACACGGCATGCCGATGCGCACGGCACATGAGAGTGTGGGCAAACTGGTCCGTCTCTGCGAAGAGAACCGTTGCCGGCTTGCAGAATTAGCCCCCGAACGCTTCAACGAAGTCGTCCCGGATCTGGCGCCGGGGGTATATGAAGTGTTGGGAGTTGAAAACGCGTTGGCGGCATTCCGCACCGAAGGTTCAACTGGCCCCACTATGGTGAAAGCAGCGTTGGCTGCTTGGCAGGCACGCCTTTTGGCGCGCTAATCGTTGTTTTTGTAGGAATGGAGCGGATGGATCACTTTCATTATCGTGACCATGTATTGCACTGCGAAGATGTTCCGGTTTCGGAACTGGCGCGTGCCTATGGCACACCCCTGTACGTTTACAGTGAAGCAACGCTGGTTCACCACCTGCAGCGTATACAGACCGCATTTGCGGATGTTCAACCCTTAATTTGCTACAGCGTCAAAACGAACGGCAACCTCGGGATCTGCAAAGTCATGTGCAAGCATGGCAGCGGATTCGACGTTACCAGCGCGGGCGAGCTTTACCGTGCCACCTTGGCGGGTTCCCCCGGGCGCAAAATTGTGTTTGCCGGAGTAGGCAAAACCGATGCGGAACTGGAACGTGCCCTGCGTGCGGGTGTGTACCTGTTCAATGTGGAGAGCGAAGAAGAACTTCACGCGCTTGGAGCCGTCGCCAAACGATTGGGAGTTGTGGCGCGTGCGGCACTGCGGGTAAACCCCGACCTTCCCCCTAAAACCCATGCCAAGACCGACACCAGCGTAAAAGGAGTGAAATTTGGCCTCGATATCGAAACCGTTCTCGATGTCGCCAAAGGCGTGGTATCGAATCCGTCTTTACAGGTGCGCGGCCTGCACATGCACTTGGGTTCTCCCATTTTGTCGGTTGAGCCTTACCGTCAGGGACTTGCCCGCGCCGAAGTGCTGATACCCGCGCTGAGAGCTCAGGGACACCCACTCGACATCCTCAATATGGGTGGCGGCTTTGGTATCAATTACCGCAAGAACGAAGCGCGCACAGCGCAGGAATTCGCGGATGTCATTGTGCCTGCGGTGAAAAAACTGGGGTGTTCTCTGGTTCTGGAACCGGGTCGATTCATTGCCGGGAACGCCGGCATTCTTGTCAGCCGGGTGATTTATGGAAAGGAATCGGGCGGAAAGAAGTTCGTGATCCAAGACGCCGCCATGAACGATCTGATCCGTCCAACTCTTTACGATTCATTCCATCGGATCTGGCCGGTGGCACCTTCTAGCCACATGCCGGCTCCCCCCGAAGATTTCGAAAGCGAGATTCCGGGAACCGAAGCAGTGGATGTTGTAGGTCCGGTATGCGAATCGGGCGACTTTTTGGCCAAGAATCGTCGATTGCCTCCATTGGCGCGAGGCGACCTGCTGGCGACATTCTCGGCCGGTGCTTATGGCATGTCTATGGCCAGCAATTACAACAGTCGCCCGCGCGCTGCTGAAGTGATTGTGAGCGGCGGCACTCACCGCTTGGTACGTCGTCGGGAAACACTTGAAGACTTGGTGTCGTGCGAGCGGGACTTGGGCTGATAGGGGAACGACCATGAAGCGACTAGGACATTTAAGTGGCGCAATGGTGCTGTCCAGTGCTCTGGTATTCCAGGCATCGTGGACCCATGGTCAGGACGAAAAACCAGGGAAAGCTCCCGCTAAAGAAGCTGCAAAGGAAGCGGACGAAAGCGACGACCTTCCTAAGGCTCTCGGTGAACTGCCATCCACCGTAAGTGGACTGGCAGATGCTTTCGCTTATCAAAGGCAACTTGGATCACACGACCTTGCAGCGCGTTATTTCATGAAACTTGTTGCAGCAGCCAAGGCTGTTGATGCCGCCAAGCGCCCAGCAGAAATCACGCCTTTGCTGACGGGTGAATCAAACCAGCAATTCAATCGGTTTGATTCTCTGGTGCGTGAGGTTGCCAAGATAGACAAAGGTCGCAGTGAACGGTTGAAGGCTTCCGTGAAGGAATTCGAGGAAATGTTGGCGGAAGTTATCCGCGACAATAACAGCATCGATAATCTTGTGAAACTGGCTGAATTGGTTATAGAACCTTCCAGTTACAAACAGGCCGTTGAAGGTCTCAATAAGCTGGGTGGCCGCGGTATTGCCTTGCTTCTCGACGTTGCCATGCGCACTCAGGAAGAAGGTGACAGGCGGATCGTCACCCGCGCACTACTGGAACTCAATGCTAATTCCATTCCAGCTCTGATTGGCGCACTTGATATTCCCGATTCCTTATGGCGGCAGCAGGTTTTGGCCGTATTGGAAGCTCGTGCTGAAATTGGTCAGGATCTGGGCACTGTTGAACCAGCGCTCTGGCTCGTTCTTGCCGATCCAAAGGTGGGACCGTCCCATAAATTGTTTGCCCGGCGCTTGCTGGCCCGACTGCGGAAGACGGAAGAAAACCGGTTGCCAGACGCAGCAACCAGACTGGCCGAGATGTCTGACCTGTTCTTCCGCCGCAAGTTCCCGTTCTCGGACCCTGAAAATCTTCAGATCTGGCGATGGTCGCCCAAAGGTCTCGTGGCAGGCAGGACCGATGCCGCCACCACAGCGTTGGTGCGCCGAGATGAAGCAGAAGAATATTGGGGCGAGAAGTGCGCCCGTGGCGCTTTGACATTGCGTCCCACCAGTGCTCTGGCAAAGCGCACGTTATTGGCCTTTATGCTTCAATCGGCCGCGGTGCCCGCAAGCGCCCAGTTGGCCACCGCGCGACCAGACCTCATGGCACTTCTGGCCGGGCAGGAAATCGGCACGCTGGAAAGCATGTTGCGGGAAGTGCTTGAACTGAACCGCGGTAGCATGGCGCGCCACCTTCTCGAAACGCTGGCTTCACGAGCCGATGCTGGTGCGTCACCCATTTATACAGCCGCTCTGAACCATGGCGACCGCCGTGTTCGCATGGCAGCCATCGAAGCGCTTATTCGGTTACCAAAACCACCCAGTCAGTATGTTGCAGCCCAGGTTGTAGAAAATCTTGGGCGTTTTCTGGCTTCATCGAACATGGCAAGTGGCCCCAAGGGGCGTGCCATTCTAGCCATGAGCAGCCCAGCCGTAAGAAGTGAAGTGGCACGCGCTCTCGAAAGCGCAGGTCGCGCAGTAGATACGGTGGATACCGGCCGAGAACTGATCAGACGGATTCGCGCTACCTCCAATATTGATCTTGTGGTGATCGACAGCAATATTCCAGATCCCGATTTGGCCAGTGTGCTGGCTCAGGTTGCCGCTGATCCTGCCGGTTCCAAACTGCCGGTGATTGTGGTACCGGGTGCAACGGAATCATCCGTCTCGTCCATTTCGACCCGTTATCAGGTACTCGAATCACGTCGTGCCGAGCAGGAAGAATCTGTTCGGATCTACCTGCGGGAACGCGATGCCCTGATCAAAGCCCAAGCCGCGGATCGCGCTGAACTGGAAGCGAGCTACTCGCAGTTCCGCCGCGAAAATAAAGGCAAACTCACAGAAGACCAGCAATCGAACTACAACGCTCGGGTGAAAGATCTGCGCGAATTGCATGCCCGCCAAGTGGAAGAAATGAATTCCATCAACATGCTGGGCCGCCATGCCGAAGCTGAGATGGCGCGGATTGGTAATGTCCAGAAAATTTTGCGCGCTGAACGCAACGATCTTGTCCTTGTGAGACAGCAGCGGCTGGAACGGCATCTGGCCGGGCGTGACGGTGTACGTGTGGTGGGAGAAGGTGTTGCTGCCGATGCCGGCCTTCTGCGGCTGGAATTGGCGTCGTGGGTTCAAGCCGGTGAAACAGCCCTTTCCGACGAGGAAAAGAAATCGCTGACCATACGCTCCGCGATCATCATCGGACGAATGGCTCGCGGCGAGATCCGTGGATACGATATTCGGTCAGTAGCCGGATCGATCGACGAAGCCAGCAGCCGTAACGACCTTCCCCCCGAAGCCCTTTTGGGATTGGTAGCCTCGTTGGCAGAATTACCCGGTGGCGTTGCTCAGTCGCGTCTTGCCACAATTGCCAGCAATGCTGCCGCTCCATTACCGGTACGTGAATCTGCTGCCGATGGTCTTGTGAAGCACGCCCGGAAGTACGCGCGTCTCATTCCTAGCGAACAGGTGGATCGGTTGCGTGATGCTCGAGACAAGGCGACTGAACCTGTCCTCAAAGTCTTGTTAAGCGGGGCGCTGGTACACTTGGGTCGGCCGCTCGAAGCAAAGGCCGCCATCGACTACAAACCCGCGGCACCTGCCGCTCCAATGCCTCCCCCAGCTGAAGCAAAGGACATGGACAAAGCAAAAGAAAAAGACAAAGAATGACCCATGGGGATTATGTGGACAACATCAAACATCTCGAGTCTGTGGTTCAATTGCCGGAACGCCAACCAGATGCCCATAAAGGGAATTGTGGACGCGTATTAATCGTAGCCGGCAGCATGGGAATGGCTGGAGCAGCAGTTCTGTCGGGCCGCGCTTGCCTGCGCGGCGGGGCCGGCCTTGTGACAGTAGCCACGCCCAAATCGCAGCAACTGATCGTGGCTTGCGGTTCTCCCTGCTACATGACCATTCCGCTGGATGAAGACGACCAAGGGCAACTGAATCAAACAGCCGCCGATCGTGTGGCTCTAGAAGCATCAAGTCGCAACGTTGTGGTGGTAGGACCGGGATGCGGAAAACCGCCATCCCTGAAACATTTGGTGTGCAACCTGCTGGCAACCCATTCAGGCGCGCTGGTTATCGATGCCGATGCCCTGAATGTGCTCACACCCGACCTTCTTGGAACACATCACCCCTCTTCCAGGATTGTCATTACACCGCATCCCGGTGAATTCGCCCGGCTGACGGGGACCGATATTCCAACAGTGCAGGCCAATCGCGAAGAATTAGCCATACGTCTGGCTCGCCAGACCGGAGTAGTGGTGCTCCTCAAAGGGCACAGGACCATTGTTACCGATGGTTCCAGCGTCTATGTGAACACCACGGGAAACCCGGGCATGGCAACAGGTGGTTCCGGTGACGTCTTGTCCGGGTTTTTGGGCGCCTTGCTGGCTCAGGGCATACCAGCACTCGACGCCGCGATACTGGGTGCGTTCCTGCACGGATTAGCGGGAGATATTGCCGCCAAAGACTTCACCCAAATGGGCCTGATCGCATCGGATCTTGTCGATTATCTTCCAGCAGCATGCGCCCGTCATTCCGCCTGCTAGGATGATGTGAACCTGACAAGGAGTGGCAAAGATGGCATCGAATGTTTTGGGAACACCTTTGAAATCGTGCTGCATGGACCCCGTCACAGGGTTTTACCGCAATGGCAAGTGCGATACAGGCGCCGAAGACCATGGTCTGCACTTGGTGTGTGTTCGTCTGACCGAAGAATTCCTGCGGTTTTCCAAATCACGGGGCAATGATCTTTCCACACCCGTGCCCCAATGGGGATTCTCAGGGCTGAAGGAAGGCGACCATTGGTGCCTGTGCGCCACCCGTTGGACCGAAGCACGCGATGCGGGCATGGCACCGAAAGTGGTGCTCGAAGCAACGCATATTTCGATGCTGGAATTCGCCACTCTTGAAGAGCTGCAGGCGCACGCGGAATAAAATAGATCGCATCTGCGCCTATTTTTCCAAAGAAAAATCCAAGGCATTGGTACCCTTGGTCAGCTCGACTGTCAGCACAGATTCCGAGTTGTACTTCGCGGGAATCGCCTCGGCGAAAATGTCTGGAGAATGTCCGTAAACGGGCTCTTTCACCTTCTCGCCGGTTGGTTTAGCCCAGCGGATTTCCACACGATAATTCCCCGGTTCAATCCCCGACCCGGGATATAGCTTGTAGCGGCCTGCTGAAATGGCGGCACCGCCAGAAATTTTACCGTCGTCCATAGGAATGAACGACACAATCCCAGCCTCGACCGGCAAACCGTCGAGGGTGACGGAACCCGTAGCCTCGGCGATAGGTTTTGGTTTGGTGGCACACCCCGCCGCGAAAACACACAGCAGTACGACCCTCGCAAATGCTCGGGAGCGCATGAACAATCCTCCGAGATACCCATCTATTAAAAAAATGCGGGCCGATCATCAATCGGCCCGCGGGGAATTTGGTTGAGAGCGCTGACTGGATGCCGACTAGTTCTTGTCCGCGCCTGTCTCAAGTCCCAGTTTTTGCATCAACGCTTTGGCCTTCGACTTCAATGCCGCCCCGGAGGAAGACTTGATTTCTTCTAGGCCCGCTTTAAGAATGTCTGCCTTTTCAGCAGAATCCTTACGAAGCTCGTTCACCATGTATTCATAACTGGTGACCTCACTCGTAACAGGCTGGCCCTTGACATAATTTTGCAATGTCGACCGAACCTGATTCATCACGTCCACTTTGGCCACGACAATGGTTTCTTCGCGAACGCCGCAACCGGCAATCAAGAAACTCAACGCGGCATAGGCCGCCATACGAACTGGAAGCTTCATGTTCATGTTGGAGTCCTTATCAATAGTCGCCAAGGGGCTGGTCGTCGTTTCGTGAACCGAGCCTTTGGAAAGTAAGCAGATCGACGGAGTCGCGGATGAACTTCACCGAACCGTCACCCAGACCCACATTAACCCCGCCAGAGTGAAGACTGCGGGGCGGAATTACACCCGGTCCCCAATCATGCGATCCGCCTGGGCAGCAACTGCCCCCAGCGCTTGGCCAGCGCCAGTTGGGCGGAGCAGCGGTATTAAAAGAAGACTGAGTGGATGCATACCACAGGGGCATAGATCCGTTGGCCGAAAGAACGCCCAGAGGGCTATTCCTAGCTGCAGACCCGATGGCATCCAGTTCGGCAGCCGTGGCAAAACTTTTATTGACCACCGAGTTGAATGGCGCATCTCCGGCAAAAAATATATCGAAAGGATATTTTCCAGGTCCACCCGTCGCGGACGCGTTGGAACCGGAAAGAAATTCTCCAGCCATAATCGTGTTGGATGTACCATCGGTGATGTCGGACATTTTGGTTTGCTTCGATTGAGCGATGATACCGTTGGAAGAACCATCCCAGTTGGCATAAACTCTGCTGCCATAAGACCAACCGTAGTTCGATCCGGGTCCATCCCATCCTCGGTTATTAGTACCGCGTTTGGCTGACGGCTGTGCCGACGGACAGATCAAAGTTTTGATGGCAGTATTCATGGCCCCGTTGTAGGCCGCGCCCCAATTGGTCGCGTTACCCGCACCGCCAATCGCAGCCCCTTGAGCAGGTGCGTTGGTTGGTAAAGTGATGGTCTTAAATAGAGAATCTTGCTCAATGTAGGGCAATATCCAGTAAGTGGCGCTCAGTGATTCCCACACGTTGACACCAACCTGCTGCTGGTTGGCAGGAAACTTTTGGTTGGCATCGTGGTAGCTGTGCATGGCGATGCCCAACTGCTTGAGATTGTTAGTACAGCTCATGCGGTTGGCTGCTTCGCGGACTTTTTGCACCGCCGGCACCAACAAGCCAATGAGTACTGCAATGATGGCAATCACCACCAGCAGCTCAATGAGCGTAAAGCCCGCGCGTTGCGGGCGGGAGAGGTAAGGCCGCATGTTTGAATTCCCTTCAGTAATAAAAATATGAAGATATGGTGTTGGCACACACCATATCTTCACTTTAGGCTGTTGATTCACTACCGGTCAAGTTCGACGTCTTGATAATTTCATGCTAACTTTAAGGTTAGGTAGCAAAAACTGTGGGCATTTTCTGGTTGGCATGCTGGTTCCACAAACGGTCATACCATAGAGTTGGTTCTTGACCAAATTCCCGCCAGTTGCGACGATACACGCATGAAACCCATCCGCTCCACTCTGGCAGCCATTCTGCCATTCTTACTTGTGCTGAATGGTTGCCAAGGCACAGAAGGCATCGAAGCCTACGATGCGCCCAAAGATGCCAATCTCACAGCGGGTCCGGTTGTGCCCGACACACGAACCTTGGCAGCCGCCATCTACCGCGAAAATGCGACTTGGTTCTTGAAACTCATGGGGCCCATCGACGCTGTCGCACCACTTGAAGCCCCGTTTCAAGCCGTGCTGCGTGGAATCCGCTTTGCCGGCCCCGATGCACCCGCTAACTGGACCCTGCCTGCCGGTTGGAAAGAAGAAAAAGGTACCGGTTTCCGTGTCGCCACGCTGAAACCACCTGAAAGTGCGCTCGAAATTGCCGTGACCCGATTCGACGGCAAGGCGGGCTCCGTTCTGGCGAACGTGAACCGCTGGCGCGAAGAACTCGGACTCGAAGCGTTGCGCGAAAGCGAACTAGCCACGGCACTTACCTCGGAAGATGTCGGGGGAGTTGCTGTTCAAAAGGTTGACCTCACCGGCAAGCGAAAAGCCAAATCAAGTATGCGGCCCGGCATGCCCGGCGGAGCGCCCTTTGCCGCTGGTGGCGCACCACCAGCAGCCCGCAAACCCGCCGAACAATCTGCCGCTGGTCTCAACTTCACGCTGCCCTCTGGTTGGAAAGAATCCGCCCAGAAAGTCACGTTTGCTGCGCGTGTGCTGGAAGTCGAAGGTTCCCCAAGTGTTAAGGTGACCTTTACGCCACTCTCGCCCCAAGGCGGCAACACTCTGGAAAACGTCAATCGCTGGCGCATGCAACTAGGACTTGCCCCTTGGAAACAGGACGACCTCGACCGCGATGGCACCGTTGTACCCACCCAGGCTGGACCTGCATTGCTGGTGGATCTTGAAGGAGGCGGGCAGAAACTTCTTGGCGCCATCCTCAACCGACCCGATGCTGTTTGGTTTGTAAAACTTTCCGGCCCCCCGGCCATGGCATCGCCCTTGCGCGAGCCATTCATTTCTCTGCTGCGTTC
>Ga0255125_1000729_pt1 | contig 9768 bp, 13 predicted proteins | sample Law_Cont_RepC_8d_FD_188557 | JGI IMG/M metagenome (GOLD analysis project Ga0255125, IMG submission 188557) | Freshwater microbial communities from St. Lawrence River, New York, United States - Law_Cont_RepC_8d | ecosystem: Environmental > Aquatic > Freshwater > River | place: USA: New York...
ATGCTCTAACTATTGATGGAGGTATGGTATATGACATTATATTATGTACCAGTTTGTTCCGTCAGAGACGACGGTTATAGAGTTTAAGGTTCCGCCCGGAATTATATAGCTGGCAGCGCCATCTATCGTTCCTGCTGCGGATCCAACTGTAACTGTGTTTGCTGTTGTGTTTGTTCTTTTTACTGTTAAGTTTCTTCCGGTGTGTGATGCTGCACTTGGAAGAGTTACAGTCATATTTCCACCGGTAGCATTACAAAAAATAATCGTATCTGATGCTGCAACCGAATAAGGACTATCGGCAAAAACTTTCAATACTGTCTTTAGGTAGATGGCTCCTTGTGCCTGAAGATTTCCGGTGACAATTAGATTTGCTGCGCCTGAGGCATTATTATCTATGGTAAGTGTATTTGCCGCAGTTCTTGAAATCTGGGTATCAAGTGCAGTTCCACCACCAACTCCGAGTTTTAATGCACCAGATGCAAGTGATGAAGAAGCATTTGTTGCACCAGCAGATGGAAATACTCTGTGTGTATTTGCAATAACATCAAGCCATCTTAATGTAGAGCTTCCAAAAGAGCCTGTCCCATCAGTTGCAGGGACAACCAATGCACCACCAGTACTTGCATTATCTATTGTTAGGGTTGATGCTGCAGTTCTTCTTATTCTAAGGTCTTGTGCTCCAGAGCCAGAACCCCAAGCATTATTTCCATCCCCATTGATAGCAAATCGTGCCTGAGTGTCATCTGGTCCTGCGCCATTCAAACTTCTTGTATCTAAGATATTTTCGTTTGATGCTCCAGAGGTAACAACTCTTATTCCAAGATCAGATCCTGTGTTAATTACGCTTAATTTTCTTGCTGATTCTGCCGTATTTGATCCTACTGAAACTACCTCTGAAGATGTTGTAAGATATACTGTTGATCCACCATCGGTCCAGCCTGATGCAGTTATCGAATTTGATGATGCCGATGTAACTCTTCCATATATATCTACAGTAACAGTTGCATATGAATATGTATTCGCTGTGACACCAGATACATCAAGATCTATAGTTGGGGTACTTCCGCCAGAGGCGGTTATTCTTCCTGTTGTTCCGTTGACCGCAGTTACTCCACCTGGACTTCCATTGGAAGCTGCAGTTATTCTTCCCTGTGCATCAACGGTAAGGTTTGTATTTGTATAAGAGCCAGCTACGACGGCAGTGTCATCTAGATTTAGAGTTAGATTTCCATTCCCACCGCCATCAACATATGTAAGTGCAGTGCCTGCTAAAAAAGATCTTTCTGATGTTAAATTTGAATTAGAAGAAACTACCAAGAAGCTCGCAGAGTTTGGCGCGCCGCCTATTTGTGTGGCAACAGTATTTCCTTCTAGGGCTGTACCAGAGGTAAACCCATAGGTGACTGTTCCACCCCCACCACTGCTTGGTTTTACTGGCCTTACTGTTGACATATTTAATTCCTACATTTAGCTTTTAATATAAATAGATTTAATATTTTGAATCCCAACACTCATCACATTCGCTATCTTCATGCTCTGATCCGATTATATCTTTTCTTATATCCAATGGCATTTTAACATGCATATCAAATCCCAAAAAGTCATGAACGGTATCTAATCCATCTGCTGCAATTGCAAGCTTTTCTTGGCACCACTCTGGTATCTCAGATTTTCCATTAATTTTATAATATAAGTCCATTGACTGCATTGCCATTTGATATAAATTCTTTTTTATCATATATAGTTCTTCGTTATATTCTTCATTTTCACTAGCTCTTTTTGAAATTGCTCTTGACATATTTTCTCCAGATAATTTTGTATACTTAGGCTTTCTTGCAGATCCACCGGCTGATTCACTTGGCGAAGATCTTTCTTTTCTTCTCTTAATTTCTACTGCTTTCTTCTTGTCTCTCTTTGATAGTGATTTGTAAATAGTAGGAGTTTCCTTTGATACTTTTTTTGATGGGCGACACTTTGGATAGGCACCCTTGTCAGCATCAGATCTTCCGCACTCTGGGTGCTTGCCTGATTCATCCTTCCTGGATATATCTACCCATTTTTCTTTAAACCATCTATTTAAATCTGCTTCTTTGTTCATCTTTATTTCCTAGAATAAGTCAATCTCGATTATCATATCGGCGGCGGATCCCGAACCTGGGGCTCCATACGTCTGCACGGCGAGGTATTCGCCCTGAGCGAAATCCACGCTGACGATGTAGTTGTTTGCTGACGTATTTGTTCCGCTTATAGTTGCAGTCATTGGGGTCGGGACACCACTACCAACCACACCAGTCGTGGACTTCAAGACTGTGACGACGACGCTGTCAGTGCCACCGGGAGCGACACGCATGTTAATTGACATGCCCTGTAAAATTGACTTTTGTTGAAATCTGTAGAAGACCTGTGTGGTATCACCAGTAGACTGCACTCCTGGCCAGTAATACCGGATTGCGTTGTTCACGTTTCCTTGGAGGCCATAGTCCAATGTCGTGGGCGTGACGAACGTCGTGAATGGGTGGTTACATGCTGTGCGAGTGATTAGGTCAGTGCCTGGCCCTAGCTGGATACCGTTCGTGCCGAATCCTGCCTGCGGAGCGTTCTGCAAAATATCCCCGCCAGCGTACCGCTGCGCGAATGTGAGTGCAACTGCTCCGACGTTACCCACCGTCGTACATTCCCAACCAGTGTGAACGTATGTTCCCTTATCAACGAACACATAGGCTCCGAGAGCCGCCGTTCCTGCTGCGTAGTCAAGTGTGCGTGTCCACGCTCCAGCAGAAACCTCATAAATGCCGTTCCCTGTACCTACAGTCTGGGCCGCGACTAGTACGCGATTTCCAGCAACGAGTGTAACACCTTGAATAACTGGAGTTCCATTTAGCGCCGTGTTTGTGTCCGTGCGTAGCACAACTGGCAATTTCAGCGCGACAGCGGGGTATGGTGCGCCGGAAATGGAAGATGTGCGAACCTGAACCTGTGAATTAACATTGTCGGTGTACACACCAATATAAAGACCTGGACTTGCTGAGTTTACTGGTGCAGCAACGTAAATATTCATATCTCTTGTTGAGATTTCATTTGCGGAACCAGCTCCTGGTGGCATATAAATACCAAATTTATTTCCACCACCGTTGCTAACAACATTTATGGTGGATCCCTTAAGTGCATTAAATGAGAAGGTTGCTGGTCCAATGACACCGCTACCACTAGAATTTATACCATAGACATTTGTTGATGTACCGACAGCTAGCGTTGAATTATCAGCAGTAATAACGCAAGTACGAATCTTGGAAGTTACAGTAGTTGTTCCGGTAAAAGAAATTACTGTTAAGTTGGTCGTGGCATTGGTTGAGGTTAGTGTGATAGATAAGTCTTCAACTCTTGTGTTTTCCCCCATTGTAATCATGGTTACTGTTCCGCCGGGATTACTTCCTGCAAGTGTGAGTCTACAGGTCTGTAGGGATAAGCCACGAAGAGAACAGGTGGCAGGTACTGTAATGCCAGCAGACAGTGCATAAGTTCCTGGCATAATCCAAACTGTCACTCCAGTTAGTGAGTTTGTATTTATATATGTTATTGCTGCCTGAACAGTCAGAAAAGGAAGACCATTGACTGCCGCAGTTCCATCATTTCCGTTAACAGAATCAACGACTAAAACTTTGCCCATTCTTGGAAATGCCGCTGATGATAGAGTTGTGCTCAATGCAGTATTTGTTACTCCAGTAACTCTTCCTTTTGAATCCGTTGTTATTACAGGGATCGTTGTTGATGAGCCATATGTTCCTGCGGAGCCTACTGCACCAAGAGTTGGGTTTGGATAAGTTCCAGTCAGATCTCCACCCGCAGAGCCTGTTGCTCCAGGTGTTGCTGGTGCCCACTGAGTTCCATTCCAAACAAGAGAGTTGCCTGTCGATGGAGCAGATGATGATAGGGTTCTGCCTAAAATCTTTGCAACGGTTGGATTAGGATAAGAACCAGAGAGGTCACCTCCCGCTGGGCCGATTGGATTACCTCCAGTTGAAACTGGTGGATTATGCTCCCACATCTGAAGGGCAGAATTAAATGTTATAGTGTCTCCATTAGAAGGTGGAGGAGCTTCTAACGGATAGCCTTCAAGTCCCATTACTAATGGTTCTGGATAATCTCCAGAAAGATCTCCGCCAGCTGTGCCACCTGGAGATATTGCGGGCTTTCTTGGTCTAACTGTTGACATTACTTCCTCCTACTCTTTGACTTTACCGTCTTCCAGGTTCCGCCTTTCTTTTTATAAAGTTTGGCTGCATATCCATTGGCGTAGGCAGAATTACCGGTAATAGTAATCATTCTATTTTGTTTCATTAGCCATGTTCCGTTTTCAGTCTCTGGACACCAAACATCAAATATGCCACCATTTTCTTTTATTATATTTTGAGAGCTATGTGTCTGGCGGTTTATAAATGTAAATGAAGTTATATCTGGATTATCTTTTTTATGACTCCTAAATGAGACATTATATCCCAATAGTGCTGCACATATTGCGGCTGCATCACCGTGATCTTTATTCTTTTGGGAAAATCCATAAGATGCTCTCTTGTGCAGATCGCTATATCCATTCTCATGTCCGTCATAAATTATTGCTGATGCCAACCAAGCTTCTCTTTGTTCGTTTGACATCTTAAGAATCATCTCTACCCATGACCACTCGTGCTTTCTAAAATCTTTTAGTGGTATTGATTCGGAATTAATCATACGAGCAGAAGTTATTAAGCTCATATTTCTTGTTATATTTTCAGTCGTAACAAACTGATCTTCATATTTATAGTCTCTTTCTTTATATTTCGATACTTTAGTTTGATTAGTTACTCTTTTTCTATTTTTTATTATCCATCTATGATTTTTTGTTGACAAAAAATCAAAACATGTATTTGCTTTATACATTCTTATTGTATCAGCACTCTTATAAAAATGAATATTTTTAATAATATCCCATTCTAATTGGTTTTTTTCTTTATTATATGATATTATCTTATCTCCAATTTTTAATTCATAATAAGATTTCCATCCAACTTCAGATAATGCATGCGAGCAGTCTACTGGAACACAGGGAAATACGTCAAATTTTCTTTTTGCTTCAGCAATACATTTTGCCCATAATTTTTTATTCTTTGCCTCATGCTTTGCGGCAATTTTTATTAAACCGCAGGATTCCCTCAGACTATTTAAAACAACTATCTCTTCTATATTCATCGGTGGAAGAATTTCAGATAGCCCTCTTAATATATTGTCCTTGTTTGGATCAAGGATCTGAATTAGCATTGCACCATTTTCATCTGTCTCTAACTTAGAGTCATAAGACATACCATTGCAAATATTACATATGCCGCAATCACAATCAATTTCTCCCATGAGATCCTCTTTTATAGAAGAAAATAATAGCAGAAATAAAAAACCCCGGATAACCGGGGCTTTATTTTAAACTTTTTGCTTTAAATCTGTACTTCCAAATCCTCCTGAGCCTCTATCGGTATCATCAAGATCCTCTACCTCTTCAAAGGTAGTTTCAAGTCTCTTTCTTAATATCATCTGTGCAATCTTTGGTTTCTTTCCTAGTATTAGATTTGCTACCTCAGTGATTGAGGCTGGTCTTGCATCTAATGCGTTTACCATTCCAGAAGGGTAGGTATCTCTCTCGCTTGATGTTCCCATTGAGGAGTGTAGAACGCGAATAGCTACAATTAGCTCTCCACGGTATGACTCATCAATAATGCCAACGGAATTAGCAAGCATAAATGGAAGTGGTGCAATAGAACTTCTTGGATAGACTTCAAAATAATGGCCTACTGGTGGCTTTACCTGCAGACCTGTCTTAAAAAAGATTGTATCACCTTTAATCTTATCTATGCCAATAACAGTCAAGTCCCATCCTGAGTCAGTTTGGTGACCCCTAGTTGGAACAACTGCCTTATCAGAAACCTTTTTTATTTTTGTACTAAAACCCTTGTTGCTCATAAAAACCTCGCTATTTATAATACCACCACCGTAAGATAACTATGAATATAATTTCATATTTTATTGGAGGCATCTTGCACAAGGTCTATATTGAATTTGGTATATCTGGAGTTATTGAGGTAGAAGAAGAAGATAGAGACAAGGTAATGCTTGAGGTTTCAAAGCTAATTGCAAAGTTTATAAAAAACAAAAATATAGTAAAGATTAATAATAACTTTGAATCAATTAATGAACTTGATATAGCTGAAGCAATGGGAGAGATTGCTGAAGCATAAAAAAAGAAGTGCTTTACGCACTTCTTTTAATTAAATTGATGTGCTATCTTCTATACATTATAGAATATACATAGTAATTATTTGATCCAGCATCTGGTAAAAATTTGAAATAAAGCTTTCCACCATCACTTGTCATGCAGAATGCAGATACATCTGATTCGTCTAATATTCCTGAAGATGCAGTTGAACCGCTTAAATATTTTTCATGAACAGAGGATGTTGAGAATCCTGCTTTATTTCCAATTGAAAATACAAAGTTTGAGGCTGAGCCAGCAGTCTGTTTCACAGTAACTCTTACTATCTCAATTCCAGTTGGAATTCCATATGTGCCACCATCAATCTCTATTGTCTCTCCAGATGAAGAAATTGCTGTTGGTGTTGTTCCTCTTATTTCCTTTATATAATTTTGACTCATTATTGCCTCTTGCTAATCTTTCTTGCAGCAGGTATAGAAGTTGTTTGTGGTGGTCTTACTGTTACTAATGGTAGATTCTGAGCTACCTTTTTTTGTGCAGCAGAAGTATCTACTTTCTTTACTGTAGAATTTACTGTAGTAGTTGATTTTGATTTATTACATCCACAGCCCATTATTTCCTCATTTTTTATATTTTCTTTCCATTTCTTCTTTTATTTTTTTAAATTCAACTATATCAACAGATCTGCCAGACATAACAGATGTTAAAATGTCTTTTGCATAATTTGTTAGCCTTATAGTCTCTTCTATTTCTGCTGAAGTATTAGTATTTATTTCTGCAGACTTCATTCTATCTGCAGCTTTTTTTAATTCAGATTGATCCATTCCGGCAAACCCGGCCAATGGCCCAAGAGAGCTTAGAATATTTGATACATTCTTCATTGCATTCTCTGCCTTTATTATATCTGGATTTTTATTCTCTTTGCAATATAAAGGACATACTTTACAATTATCTTTTATGCCAAGATCATAAAAGCTGCATGTTAGAAAATTCTGCTCTCTTCTTTCTTCTGAGGCTACAGATCCTTCACATCCATAAATTACCTTCCCATCTATGATCTGAAAGGTGCCTGTGCAGTGCTTACTTTCTCTAATCTGCTTTGTTTTTTTACAAGAATTTGTACAATCAAAGTTTGACATTTTTTACTTTTGATTTCAATGTAATAAGTTCAGTTATAAGTTTATCTAGCTGTTCTTCAGTTAGGCTTACGGAAGACATAGCAAAAGAGCCCTCGTCCCATTTAGTTTTTGTAGTTACTACTACAGAATCTTCTTTGGGAGAGAGCTTTACATCTAAATATTCTTGGTTTCCAAATAGTATCTTCATAGTTTTATGATACTATTTTTTTAAAAATATTATAACAATTTTGCTGCTAATGCTGCCAATTCTGATCTCTCTGTCTTCTGTAGAGTTATGTGTGCAGCGAGAGGGCTTTGCTTAAATTTATTTGCAACAATAGATAGGCCAGAGCTGTAAATGTCAAGCTTTGGTGAGTCAATTTGTTCTAAGTCACCAGTTATAATTAGCTTTGACTTATCACCCATTCTTGTTATTATTGCCTTCATTTCTGAGGGATTTGAATTCTGTGCTTCATCTACAATTACAATTGTATTTGGAAAAGTTCTTCCTCTAATATATGATAGTGATGCAATCTCTATTTTCTTTTTTTCCATCAGAAGATTTAAATACATGTCACTGCACTTCATCATGTGTTTTAAGTTGTCAAATATTGGCTGAATCCATGGCATCATTTTTTCCTCTAGGGTTCCTGGAAGAAAGCCTATTGCGGCTGATGCGCTTACAGCTGGTCTGCATAGAATGAGTTTCTCATACATTCCCTTATCTAGCATATGCATTGCTGCAACGGCGGCTATTGAGGTCTTTCCGGTTCCTGCAACACCAGCTAGAGATACCATTGGAATATCCTGATCTAATAGGTATTCCATTGCAAATCTTTGCTCTTTATTTCTTGGCGTCATACCCATTACAGCTGATTCTTTTTTGTCTGTCTTTAGCTTAACAATTTTGTTTTCTTTTACAATTCCTATTGCACTTGAGCTTTCGCCAGACTTAAGAACAACTGCTTGATTTGGATAAAGATCCACTCTTGAGTGATCTACATATCCATCTCTGTAAAAGTCTGCAATATTTTCAGGCTCTGTATTTATAACCTTACAGCCAGAATAGAGTAGATCTTCTTTTCCAAAAAGTAAATCATCATCAGATATTGAGTTTAGGCCAAGCGAACTTGCTTTTATTCTTAAAGATATATCTGCAGATACAAGCTTGACGTATATTGATTCTTCATCATATTTTTTTGCAACAGAAATTATTCTTGAATCTGTATTCTGAGAAAAAAATGATGGAACCAAACCAAGATCTGATTCCATTGATACCTTTAGCACATTTCCTTTTCCAAAGGTAACTCCATCAATAAGGCTTCTTCCCGCTCTTATTTCATCAATTGCTCTATTTGCTCTTCTTGCATTAAAGCCTGTTGTGTCATTCTTTACCTTTGCATTATCAAGCTCTTCAAGAACCTCTATTGGAACTATAAAAGTTGAGTCATTTACAAGAGAAAATATATTTGGGTGATTGATTAATGCTGAGGTATCAAGAACAAGAACGTCTTTATTCATTTTGGCTTACCCTTTAGCTTGCTATCTGGTTGTGATTGGTTATCTTTAACTGACCATATATCAACAGATATTTCTGCAAATGGAGAGCCATCTTCATCAATTTTTGTCTTGATGACTATATTCTTCCATTCGCCAACAGCTTGGCCATCTTTTGAAACTCTTATTGAGTTATCTCTCAAGTCTGAATCTATAAATACTTTATTTTGAACTAGATAATTTGTTGCCCTTCCTGGGTCCTTTCCAAATATAATGTCATTATTAAGATCAAAATATAGCATCAGATCTCTTATCCATGTAGATGCTTCTTCATCTAATACCTTTTTCCATGAATCAAGGTCTGACAAAAATACCTTTTTCAAGGTAGCCACTTAACCTTTTTGAACTGCCACATTGGATTAAAAAATTCATTTATTATTTCTTTATCCTCTTCATTTATCTTACCGTCTATTGAAACAATTATTTTATCATTTCCAACCGGAGGCTCTTTATTTGCCTTCTCTTTCCAGAGATCTTTATCTTCATTTATTTTCACAATTCCAACGGCAACAAGCTTCTTTCCAGATGGATTTTGTGAAGGTGGAAATATTATATCCCAGCCCATATTGTCTGCAGGATTTATTATTCCAGTTATTTCGCCATAATCAAATGGTAAAATCCTTTTCTTGTCACCAAAGCCCTTTTTTGATCCTTTTGGAGAGTCAATATTGATTTTTAAATCTTGATTCTTTTCTAAGAATTTAAAAAGTGCTTTTGGTGTATCTATTTCTTTCTTTTTTCCCGCCATAATATCGGCAAGATTATTAGTCTTTTTCCAAGCATCTGAACTAGAAATTATTTTTAATTCTGATGCAAGTTTTCTCAATAAATGGATTGTCATATTATGTATTTATA
>Ga0255125_1000731_pt1 | contig 9749 bp, 10 predicted proteins | sample Law_Cont_RepC_8d_FD_188557 | JGI IMG/M metagenome (GOLD analysis project Ga0255125, IMG submission 188557) | Freshwater microbial communities from St. Lawrence River, New York, United States - Law_Cont_RepC_8d | ecosystem: Environmental > Aquatic > Freshwater > River | place: USA: New York...
GCTTTCCGCGCGGTTGGCATCGCGCATGTCGCGTTCAGATATTTCGCGTTCCAGCGCTTCAAGATCCGGAACCGCCTTGCCTTGGCGCGCCATATCTTCGCTGCGGCGGCGGGCGCGTTCTCGCGGGTTGGCAGTCAGGAAGAATTTACATAAGGCATCCGGAAATACGACGGTCCCTTGGTCTCGGCCTTCGCAGATAATGCGTCTGCCAAATGCGGCCTGCCTCTGGGCGCGAACCAAAAAGGCGCGCACTGCTGGTTGCGCAGCGACAACGCTGCTGAATCGGGTTACTTCAGGATCGCGCAGCTGTGCGGTGACGTCGTCACCATTCACCAATACCACACCGCCAGATATCACCAGTTCCAAGCTTTCCAGACGACGCGCCATTGCCTCTGCATCGTAGAGCAAGCCATCGCGGTGGCCTATCAGGGCTACCGCTCGGTACATTGCACCCGTGTCTAGGTAGTCGAAACCCAGAAGATCGGCCAAGCGCCGCGCTACGGTGCTCTTCCCGGCCCCGGCGGGGCCGTCAATCGTGACCACCACTGTTGGTCTTGCAACTGGTACTGCCATCAGCGCGGATAAAGGGTAATGGTGAACATTTCAGCCGTGGCAAGGGTACGAGTGACGGTGGGTTGGAGAATGCCAAAACCATCGGCGCGCGCCTCGTATCGGAATTCACCGGTTGGCATTCCAGGTATCAGCACTGTTTGCGATGGAAGCACGGTGTAGTCTTTGCCATTGATGGTTACCGTACCCACAAATCCTGTGCTGTTGATCAGCCGAAGTGTGCCAACGGTGGTAGGAACCACAGGTTTGGCGGCAATAGTGGGGGGGGTGTAGAAGGAACGGCGGGTTTCGTCTGCTTTCGCCAGCGATTCCACCCGAATGATGCTGTCCTTGAGATTCAGGACTTCCGATTCCAGTTTCTTAATGCGAGCTTCCCATTCAGCAGACTTGATCGACGCTGCAAGCTCGTTGATTTGCTTCGAAAGTGCTTCGATTTTCGCCAACTCGGGCGACTGCTTCACATCGGTAGATTGCGCGCCAAGCGCCGGCACAACGACCAATAATCCTGTCAGGGAAAGCGTCAGCAGGAAACTTCTCATGGTGCGACTCCAGCGTGATGATTATTCACGCTAGTGCCATTGTCCCGATCACGCAAGTGAATGGGGACATGCAATCCACACCGGAAGTAACGATTTTAACGGTTATTCCGGTCGCTCAGGCTGCCAATCGGCCATCACCTTCATTTGTCTCCAGTAAATACTGAAGGAAATAGGCATCTTCACCGTTGTCTTCAAAGTAAGCATGCAGCACGCGCGTTGCCCTGAATCCTTGCTTCCGGAAAAAAAGCTGCGCTGCCAGATTGCTTTCGCGAATTTCCAGCGTGATCTTCGTGCGGCGGTGGCTCGATAGCTTGCCCAACAGTTTCGAAACCATCTGCTGGCCTATTCCCTGCCTCTGGAATGCTGGCTGCACGGCAAAATCCAAAATGTGCAACCTGTTCTTGTGAAGTTCATAGATCATGAACCCACCAATGGAATCGCCAATTTCGGCTACCATCCCGATACAGTTGCGCTGTTTCAGGCAACGGAGAAAGTCTTCATCCGTCCATGGGTGTTCGAAACAGGCGGTTTCAATCCTCTGAACTTCCGACATATCGCGACGGATCATCCAGCGAATGTGCGCCCGAGACTGCTCGGTTCCCACGGCAATAGCCAATCGATGCAATTCCATTCCACTCACTCCACGATAAAGTGCCAGAACACCGGGTCGGCCCGGCCGGCACTTGATCCCCCCAATTTCCCGAAGTCTGGCTTCGGGGCCGCGCGCTTCTGGCAATGCCTGTCTCCCCCCCGGAAGAACATTGCCTTTTGCGACACGATCCAGTCTGCTGGCCTCTCTTTTCCACCACTTCAGGCCGCCTTTGCTGCCTTTCACGCGGTGGAAACCCCTCACAAAACTAAAGGCGATAACGCCCTTTAAAACTCTCAACCGGATATTTAAGAGCGTTCTTGGCCATCTTCCTGCCAATCGCCCTGCTCAAATCGATTCCTGAAGCGTTGCAGAACGCCAACAACGCGCCCGCCACATCCGCCACTTCATCCTCGATCGCTTCCCGTTGCTGCGGCTGGTCCAAAATGGCGCGGCTTTCCTCGCCACTGGTCCATAAAAACGGTTCCAACAGCTCGCCACTTTCGGCAGCTACTGCCATGGCCAGATTCTTCGGCCAATGAAACTGCCGCCAATCGCGCTCGTCAACAAACCGTTCCCACGCGGCCCGCAATTGGCCCACCGTGGTTTCGTTGTCTGACCAGTTTTCCGCCATGGCGGCACCCCATGCCAAATCGATCCTGCTTCCGGGGTGGGGCGATAGTCTTGCCTACCGCCTGTGTCAATCCAAACACCTTCATGTTTTTTCAGAAACCGTTCAGCAACAGATCACTAGAACTAACATCGTGATGCGTATCTGACCAAAACCCAGCAAGCCGCCATGACAGATCCTTCCCTTTTCTCCGCTAAGCCCCAAACCAGCACCGTTTGGTGGAAGGTGGCGTGCCTCTTTACCGCTTTAGGCCTCATCTGGCGCATCGGACGCTACCTGTTCGACTTCCCGATCTGGGGGGACGAAATCATGGTGGCCCTTAATTTTCCTGACAAGAGCTATACCGAGCTACTTGGCCACCTCGACCATTGCCAGGTGGCGCCGCCCCTTTGGTTGTGGGCCGAAAAGTTCCTTTACGAAACGGCTGGCCCATCGAGTTTGGCGCTCCGCTTCATTCCGTTGATTGCAGGCTGTCTGGCTTTGGTTCTACACGCCTGGTTCGCATGGACGCTTATGCCGGGGCGAGCCGCGGCCATGGCTATCGCCCTATTGGCCGTGGCTATCTGGCCGGTCTCCATGAGCACGCTCACCAAGCCTTATTCAACCGACCTGCTTGTTGCCTTGGCGATGCTGCTGCCCGCCCGCGCCGCACTGATTCATACACGCCCGGTCTGGGCCATGGCCTTGCTGGCCATCATCAGCCCTTTGGCACTTCTGGCATCGTTTCCAGGCTTGTTTATTGCGGGCAGCACCTTGCTAGTACTGCTACCCACCGCGTGGAAAGGCGCGCCAAGTACCCGTTGGGCTTATCTGGCGCTGGTAGGAACCACGGCTATTGGGGCTTGGGCGAGTATTCAGATCGGGCAGAACCAATTGGCATCGCCCACCGGAACAGCGGAAATCGACACCCAGCAGGGCATGGTGGACTATTGGTCCCACGGCTTTCCGCCCGCGGATCCATTGCGATGGATTCCGTGGTTTCTGGGGGCACTTACCGGGCAGATCATGGCTTATCCCGTTGGCGCCGCCAATGGTGGCAGCACTCTGACAGTGCTTATGGCCATTCTGGGTGTTGTCACGTGGATGCGTAGTGGCTCGAAAGCCGTTCTGGCGTTACTGCTGTTACCGCTTGTGCTTAATTTCATGGCAGCTTTGGTGCACCGCTATCCGTTTGGCGCCTCATGCCGGCTGGCTCAATTTCTCGCCCCATCGGTATGCCTATTGGCAGGTTTGGGCCTCGATGCGTGTCTGTCCCGCACGTCGCGGTGGCCAGCGGTTCTGGTTTCGCTGGTCTTGTTGGCGGTGGGAGGTGGAGGTCTGGCGCGCGACTGGATGTGGCCTTATCGAGATCCGGTTTTCGTATGGATGCGCGGCACCATGGACGACGCTGTGCAAGCGGCCGGAAACGATAGTGTGGTGGTGAACCACCGCCGCGAATCGATGGAATGTGTGTTTGCATGGCGATGGCTGCATGCCCCGGCTAAAGTTGGCTGGAACGGCTCGTTGCCACAAGGAGAACGTTCCCACGACCGGGTGTGGGTATTCACGCAGGAGGGCTGCCCCATGCCGCCGGGCCCAACCGCGCTGGAATTTTTAAAATCGCAAGACCCCCGCTGGCGCGAAACCCGATTCTTGAACTTCCAATACCCGCCACCAAACCCGCAAAAGCAGCCACCGATTCATGTGGAGATGGTGTTGCTGGAGAGGGATTAGAGCACCTAGGGCGTTGCCCTAGGCTTTCTCATCACGCCCCGTTGGGGCAATTACAAACAGAACCGAAGAGCCCCGCACGACTCAGTAAGGGGCTAAGCGCCAAGAACCGAAATGCCGCCTCTTTATTCAGTAGCCCCCGGGCACGCCAATCTCCCGATTGGCGCGAATAGCACGACGCCGACCACCAACACGGCATACCCAAAACCTAGGGCGTTGCCCTAGGCTTTCTCATGTCGCCCCGTTGGGGCTTCCAAAACCCAGATCCAGCTTGCCCAATCAAAACCGAAGAGCCCCGCACGAAGTAAGGGGCCACGCGCCAAATATCGGAATCTCAAGCCAAATTGAAAATCAGGAATGCGTTTCCGCCGGGGAGCCTGTGGCCCCTTACTTCGTGCGGGGCTCTTCGATTTTATGGGGGTGATTTCCTATTGCTTTCGCGCCAATCGGGAACTCACACTTCCTCGTCTCCAACAACATCTCGCTCGGGGTGAAAGCCTAACCATAGAAGAACCGCGAGGCCTATGGCCATCACCGTGCCTATGGCAAAAACGCCCGGTAATTCGCCCGCCAAGCCGCCGGCGGCGGTCTCAGAGCGCAAAGCGCCAAAAAGCAAATGGCCTGTGATCAGACCCGTGCCCTGCACCGCGAACATCAGCGATTGCGCGCTCGCTTTCAAATCTCCATGGGCGCGGCTGTTCAAATAAACCTGACCAACCACTAAAAATCCTGTAATCACCGGTCCGTTCAACGCCAACGCCAATGTCACCAACCCTGTGGATCCGCCAATGGTCAAAAGCGCCAAAATCACGCACCAGATCGACAGCCCCATCACCATGCTGCCTCGCACCCCCAAGCGCGTTAGAAATGCCGGCAGCAATGCCAGACAAGTCACCTCGCTGGCCTGAGCCACCGTGAGCAGCGGTGCCAGCCACAATCGGCTTCGCGTTTCCCCAAATTCGTCATTCAACAGGTTCTGCAACAGCAGTGGAGTTCCCTGAATGGTGAAAGGCTGAATAATACAAAGCCCCACCATGCACCCCGCGTAGGTGAAAAACGACACTCCCGCCAAACGTCGCACTGCCTCTACCGGCGCAAGCAACGATGTCGCGTGGGGCCTCGGTGGCGTGTTGGGAAGGGTGAATGTGTACAAGGCAAGCAGCATCGAAATGGCGATTCCCACCATAATGAGAGCGTCACCCGCGCCAGCTCCCACCCCCGGCCCCATCAGCAACTCAACCACCAGCAACAACCACGGTGGCGCCATCCAGCCAATGGTGCCCCAAAGCCTGACGAACCCAAACTGCGCCTCCGGATGCTCCAGATGCGTGAACGTGATAGCCGTGCCCAGCATCATCATGGGAACCGCCAGCAACCAGAAGCATTGCGTGGCAGCAAGGACAGACCAGAAATCGCGAGCCACCAGCAGCCATGCCAGATCAAACGTCGCTAGCACGCCACAAATGGCTAGGCATCGCTGCGCCGCCAGCCAACGATCGGCCAGTTGGCCCACCAAAGGCGCCATCAACGAGGCAACACCATGCGTGGCACTGCACAAGGCAACTTGCCACGGGGAGAAACCAAGCTCGTTGAGCCGCATGCTGTATAGGGGCAGAACAACCCCTGGTACAGCGTATTGCAGGAACATCAGAACCGATAGCCGGGCAAGCATGGTTCGAATCCCAAAGGTGAAAGCCTGTCATGATAGCAGTTCATGGCCACTCGAACCATGGATACGCCATCATCACTTCCCATGGCGGGCATTTCAGGCGAAAATGATCGTGCGAAGCTAGGTCGGGTACTGTCTGCCCCGGTAGGCGGGTTTCAATAAGGGCAGACACAGGCCAAGCGGACTTAGAGCCTAATTCGGAGTTTCATTTGGTTATTTCAACTAACTTATTTAAGGCAGCAGCATGAGCGAGCGCCGCGCGACATGGCTCGACTTCGGCGTTTACGCTCTTGTGCGCGCCGTTGTTGGCATCATCCAGGCCATGCCGTTGAAAACGGGTATGGCCATGGGCGAGGCCCTCGGCCGATTGGCATATCGTGTCGATAAACGCCACCGCACGGTAGCGACTGAAAATCTGGCCTTTGCGTTTCCGGAAACAATGGCGGATTCCGTTCCCGGAGGCAGGCAGCGGCGCGAGCGGTTGGCGCGGTCAACCTTCATTCATTTCGCGCGTATGATTGTGGAGTTGGTGTGGTTGCCTCGTCTCTGTCGTCTTACCGTGTACCGGCAGCATGTGGAATTGGGCGACCGCCCGGGCGACCTTGTGAATCTGCTGCTGTCGGGTAGGCCGGTGATTTTGGCGACAGGGCATTTTGGCAATTGGGAAATGGCGGGCTACCTGCTGGGCCTGCTTGGTTTTCAGAGTTTTGCTATTGCACGCGTGCTCGATAACCCAAGGCTGGAAGCGTTTCTGAAAAAGTTCAGGCAACGGACAGGGCAGACCATTCTGGCCAAGAAGGGCGATTTCGACCGCATTACAGAAGTACTGGCGGGACGAGGTATTCTGGCAACGCTGGCGGATCAGGATGCGGGGCCACGCGGTCAATTTGTGCCGTTCTTTAATCGCCCCGCCAGCACCCACAAGGCGCTGGCATTGATGGCGCTCGAATACGATGCACCCGTGATTGTTTGCGGCGCTGTGCGTGTGGGCAGTCCGTTGCGTTACAAATTGGAAATCGAAGAAATTCTTGAACCGGCTAGCTTCAAGGATCAAGCAGGCGCGGTTGCAAAACTGACAGAAGCCTACACCGCGGCTCTGGAAAGGCTGATCCGCCGTTACCCCGAGCAATATTTTTGGCTCCACCGGCGGTGGAAGCACGAACCACCCAAACGGAACAAGGCAAAGGTTGCGCAGTAAGGAGACCCGGACCATGGCCACCGCTTCGTTGAAACACCGGTTCAGCAGCGACCAGTTTCTGCGCATGGCGGAAGTAGGAATCTTCCCGCCCGATGCGCGTATCGAACTCCTCGACGGAGATATTGTTCCCATGAGCCCCATCGGAACCGGTCATGCAGGGATCGTCAACATTCTGACCATGCTTCTCTGTGATGTTTTGGGCCGCCAATGGGTGGTCGCCGTTCAGAATCCCATCAATCTCGGTAGAATGGACATGCCCCAGCCAGACTTCTGCGTAGCGAAATGGCGAAATGATCGGTATAGCAATAACCACCCTACTCCTGCTGATATTGGTTTGGTAATAGAAGTGGCTGACAGCTCTTTGGAATTCGACACGGGCGTCAAGCGCGCCCTTTACGCTGCCAGCGGCATACCTGAGTACTGGGTGGTGGACCTGATTCACGGTACTGTTGAACAGTCGACCTTGCCGGGCCCCAGTGGCTACGGAATCACAGATATCCATGGGATGTTAGATTCTGTTACAGCCACAGTGGTCAACGGGCTATCGGTTCAGGTTTCTGCCATTTTCCCTCAGGAACGATAGCAGATCGGCCTTGTCAGGTGCCTGGATAACCCGGAATGCGCGCGGGCGGCAGCATCGGTTCGGGTGGCAGTTCGCTGGCCGGGATCTTTACCACAACGCCGTCCACGCAAATGATAAGTGGCGTGCCAGTGCTACGGCTGGCATGTCGGGCAGCAATGCCGGCTTCGATACAAGCACCTTCCAGAGCCAGCTTCATCTCCTCGGCGAGCTCCCGTTCCGATTTCATGGTGTTTCTCCTAAAGCCTGCCTCTTGATGGCATCGTATAGCTCCGGTTGCTGCACGAGCAAGGTCCCCTCGGTCTTGAAACCCACCAGATCTGGAGTCTGGTTTGTGGCATTCAGCAGCCACCATTGGTCTGCGCATTGTTGATTAGTATTACATGCTTTGCCAAACCGCCTGAAAACTGATTTCAGACTCATAATTCTTTCAACCCGCACAACCGTTACAACCGAAACAAGTAGCACGGTGGTTTACCCAGTTTGATTGCTGAACAGGAAATACAATGCGCCGCCAAAAGCAAACGTATTTTTGCCTGGCAGTTGCAATCCTTCTTGGCATTAGTGCTTTCGCTGGCGCTCAGGACTTGCACATTAGCTTCAAGCCTCTTGACCACATACCAGACACTGCCCCAGCCATAGAAATCGGTTCGGTTTCACACCCCTATGTTTTGGGTGTGCTGCACACAGGTGATGACACCGCCTCAGCAGTGCCCCAAGCACCGGTTCCAGCACCCATACAGGTAGTTCAGGAGGCACAGGCGGCCCCGCGAACTGATTCTTCGTATTACTCATTGGCATTGGGTTCCGCTGCCACCGTTCTTGCAGTTGTGGCGCTGACACGTTCCAAATCGGCCCACATTGTGCCGATTATCAATGTGCATGTGCCCGCTTCGAACCGCGATAAACTTCGTAAAGCCTCAAGAACCAAGAAAAAAGCACCTGACGAGGTGCGCAATAAAGCCTCACACGTTTACCAGAATTATGACCTGGGTCCCAGTTTCGAGGAAGAACGCGCTAATGAAGCTGAAAAAGCACAGCAGGCCGAAGAAGCCCTGCTGATGGGACTTTTTGAAAGCAACATGGCCATGCGTTCGGCCATAGCCAATCTGCCAGCAGAAACCAACGAAACTCCCGCTACAGACTCCCCTATCGCAATCGCTACAGCTTGCACAATCGCTAATGAGAGCAGTTTTAGTTCATCCACCACGATCCCACCAGCCGATACAACCGTTACTACTTCCTGACTTATTTGGAGGGTCATCATGTTACGGGCACCGGTTATCAAATGGTTGGCAATCGCCTGCCTGACACTCTTGCCCATGGCAAGCCAAGCTCAGGTTGTCGAACAGTATTACGGTGTGAAACGGGTCAATATTCCTGTAGAAGCACCAAAAGCAGCAGCGGAAGAAACCGCCACGGCAAAACCTGAGGCACCAGCACCAGCGAAAAAGGTGGACCCCAGCGAACCAACACCAATCGCTACTGCGACTCCGTTGCAGCCAATCGATTACAGACCTGCACAACGTGAATTCACGCCTCAGTGGATGCCACTGTTGACACCAACCGACCCTTACAAGGCGTTGGCAGCTCCCAATCCTGCGCCTGCCGAAGAAAAGCCAGTACGCGAGCCTGCTGAACCCGTGAAAGCACTGCGGGCCAACACCCCCACTGTGAGTGTTGCTCAGGTTGAGCCACGCGATATTTGGGAATGGATTGTGGTACTGGGAAAAGATGCGCAGGCGTTGTCGGTCGGCCTTGGATCAGCAGCCACAATGCTTGCCTTGGTAGCCATCATGAGGCCACGGCCGATGCAGTCGGCACCGATTGTGAATGTGACCATGCCCACAACATCAACCACCATGCAGAGCCCTGGCCCGATGATGGGCTGGTCTTATCAGGAACCACGCCGCAAGAAGCGGAAAAAGAAATCAGCTCCCGCCGAAGCTGAGTATGTTCCCCGCGAGCCCAATTTCACAATGGGGCCGACGTTCGAAGAGGAACAGGCAGAAATGCAGTTGATGGCTCAGCAAGCTGGCGATGCCATGCTGATGGGCTTGGTGGATGCGAATGTCGCCATGCGAGGCGCCATGGCGCAGGCCGCCGAAGAAACAACCCCAACCGCCTCCCCTGTTGTATCCTGAAGTCACTTTAACTCTAATCGAGGTATCAGTCATGGATCATCGCGCTGTTTATGTTGGTATGGATCTTGGCACATTCAAAACGGCGGTGGCAACCGCGCACGGTGTGCGTGAAGTAATCC
>Ga0255125_1000741_pt1 | contig 9689 bp, 9 predicted proteins | sample Law_Cont_RepC_8d_FD_188557 | JGI IMG/M metagenome (GOLD analysis project Ga0255125, IMG submission 188557) | Freshwater microbial communities from St. Lawrence River, New York, United States - Law_Cont_RepC_8d | ecosystem: Environmental > Aquatic > Freshwater > River | place: USA: New York...
AACGCCGCCCACTACCACGCCAGCCTTGTACAAAGGAAAGCCACCCGGATCGCCGGCCAGACCCAATGGCGAACGACGCGGGCCAATGCCGGTGGTAGCGCCGGGATCGTTCGTCTGCACAAAGTCACCGCAGGGCAACTGGCTGAACTGTACGCCGTAGAGCGGGCCACCCGGCGTGTTTTTCACGCCCGGCGCAAAGTGATTCTGGATGATGAAGCTCGCAGTGCGGGTACTGAACGCATTACCCGAGGAGGAGAGGTATGCACCGGTCACGGCCTTGGAAATCGCTGCAACGGCCGCCAGATCTAGCCCCGTGGCCGTCGAACTAATGCCCTCCAGACCGCCGGTGACAGGGAGGCCTGAAGTAATGGTCAGTGCGCTGGCGGCGCCGCGCCGAAACACTGCCAGCACATTGCCGACGCGATCGACGACGGCAATGGTGAAGCGAGTCTGACCTAGCGACTCTGCCGCTTGTTCGGCCTGCCCGGCGACGCGATTAACCTCGGCGAGGGACAGGCTGGCCCCTTGCGCTGAGGCAGTGACCAGCGTCAGGGCGAACGCTAGCGCGCAGAGCGACCGCCAGCGGAGCGGCGGCCCAATCATCGCGCCGGGGCCCCACCTGGTGACGGTAACAACGCCGGGCGCGTAAGTTTCGCGGTGACAGGCAAGCGCGCGGGCTGGTGGAAGCCGTGGCAAAGCCCGCAATCTGAGGTAATTTTGTTGGCCGCCGGGGCGGTCCCTGCGTGGCAATCACGGCAGACCTCGATGCGCGGCATCAGCACCTCGGCGGCCTTTTTGGAGTGCTCGGCCTGATGGCAGTCCGTGCACGCTTCGTTCGCGTGAGCCGTATGGTTGAACACTGATTTAGGCATCCACTCATGGATAGACTGCACCGGCGCAATCTTCCACTGCGGCAGATCGGATCCGGGCGTTCCGGCCAGTCCGGCACCCGCTTCGCGGCTTACCTCATGACACACCACGCAGGAGGTTTTTTCGAACAACTCGGTCGCCGCTGATGCCGCGCGTTCACGCACGCCGCCGGGCAGGTCAATGAAGCTGCGCGGCAGCGCCTGCGGTTCGCCAGGCCGGGTGATTTGGATGGTGTGGGTAAGGGGTTCGGCACTCGCCGGTAATCCGCCCTGTTGCGCCACATAGGCATAAAACTCGCGCAAGGCGGTGAGCACTTCCGGCACCGAGCCGTGCGGCACTTCGCGGTTAGACATCTGGGGCTCGAGCTTCAGCGCGTGACAGCTTTGGCAATGGTCTTTCATGTTGGTTGGCACGAAGCGCAAACCGTCCGGCTGCAGCACATGGCAGTTAGCGCATTCCATCCGCACCGTGCCTTTGGGGCTGTCGATACCTTTCGCGCTGAGATGGACGTCGTGCGGGAATTTGAGCCCCGTCGGCTCCTCCAGCGTCTTGCCCGGCGCCAGACGAACCCGCGTTAGCGCCGACGCAGGCGGCGGCCCGGCAAGCTGCACGCGGAACTGGGGATGCTGGGTCGCAAAATCGGCAACGTTTTCGGTGTGCGTGGCGGGCATCGCGCGCTTGATGTCGCGATGACACTCGGCGCAATCGCGACCAACAAAATGCAAGTTTTGTGTGGCAAGACCAAACTCACCTTGATGGTCCTGATGACAGCTCGTGCAGCTACGATCACTCAGGCCATGGACCTCGCCGGCCTTGGCGTCAACGTGGTCACCGATCGTCGCGTGGCAGGTTCGGCAGTCTTTATCCATCACCTGTTTGAACGGCACGCTGTGACAGACTTTGCAATCGTTTGCCCACGGCTGATGCGCTTGAGCCAGCGGGCCGGGATTCCAGACCCGGTCCAAACCGAGCAAAGTTGGCGGCGGGGAGACATAGGCCCCGCCAACCAGCGGGGCATGAATGTCGTCGTGAGATTTGCGTTCAGCGGGGGCTTTAACCGCAGGGTCCGGGCGACGCGCGAGGAATGCTTGCTCCACGCTCGCCATCAGCGGTAACACGTGTTCGGCGAGGCCTGGCACCTTGTGCACCCAGACCTTCAGTTCATCGGCATGCTCGGAGCTTGCAACCGGTAGCAGCAGAGCGACTACCGCCGCGATGACAAACAAGCCCCAGGACAGCAGTCGACGCCCGCCCAAGGGGCGCTGCAGATTTTTTATCTGGGCGGTTATCGGGTCGTCTTCTTTATGCTGCATTGGCGACTACCAGTAGAAAAAGACCGAGACGATGTGCGCCGTCAGGGTCGCCAGCAACGCGAAAGACAGTGGCACATGAAACAGCAGCCACAAATCGGTCCAGGTTTTCAGCTTCACGAACGACCTGATCTCATCCAGTTGAGACAGGCGCCGGAACTGCAGGTTGAGCAGATCGCGTAGTGGCTTGCTCGCGCCTTCCGCCTTAGCCCGTTGCTGGAGAACGCCGACTGCTCTGCGCGTCGGACAACCGATGACCTGGGCACGGAACCGACCGAAAAGGCTACCGACAATCACCGCCTCAGACGATCGCTGCACGAGGGCCTGCAAGTCGGGGCTGAGGTTGCTGGCGATTTTGCGCGACTGGGCGTCAATCTCGCGGAGCGAACCACCCAGTTGCTGAACGGTCTTCCCGTCCAGCATCCCGCTCATCAACACCGGATTTCTGAAGTAGACATACACGCCCCACATCCCGCTGAAAATTACCCCCAGCATCAACGCGTAAGCCAGCGTGTGGATGTTCCAGCCAAACTGGAATCCGGTATGGAGCGTGGCCACCACGATGAGCGATAGCCCGAGATAAACATGCGCCGACAACCAGCCTTTGACGGTGCCAAGCGTGGAGCGGTAAGCGCGTTTGCGAAGGCCGAAAAACATCAGCCAGAGGATGAGGACCGCGCCGATCGTGCCCAAGGTGTAGCCCAGCCAGGTGCCACCGTTAGGTATTGTGCGGGGCGTATGCCAGAGGTAGGCCCCGATGCTTCCCAGCACCAGCAATGTCGCGACTTTGAGGTAGCGAAAGCTGGCAAACTTCAGAAGGTTTTCGTGCAACATCCTAAAGAGTCTCTCAACTATTCACAGCTGGTCGGAAGATTATTTCCTATCCTACTGGCGAATCAGGACTAATTACCAGCCCGGAGGCAGAAAAAACTATGTCAAAGGTAATCGCTGGCAGCCATGAGGTAAGCAGCGGAGCCGGCGTCTGGACGTCTGAGACAGGACTGGCGACAGGCGCCTGCGGTAGGCACGGTCGATCGGAGGGAATTGATGGTGGGCCGTGTAGGACTCGAACCTACAACCTACTGATTAAGAGTCAGCTGCTCTACCAATTGAGCTAACGGCCCTTCAAGGAAAGAGGATGGGGCGAGCGACGGGGATCGAACCCGCGACACCAGGTGCCACAAACCTGTGCTCTACCAACTGAGCTACGCCCGCCATCGAACTTGAAGACATTTCTTTCGCAGACCTGCGGCGGGTTTCCATCCGCCGCGACGGACCACCAGAGAGGTGGCGCGCCTGGCAGGACTCGAACCTGCTACCCTCGGCTTAGAAGGCCGATGCTCTATCCGGATGAGCTACAGGCGCATTCGAAACCAAAACGCTGTTGACGCTACCGGATGGTCGGGGCAGAGGGATTCGAACCCACGACCCCCTGCTCCCAAAGCAGGTGCGCTACCAGACTGCGCTATGCCCCGATTTTTTCGGTCACTGGCCCTACGCGAAAGAGCGTGGATGATACGCAGCGAAACGTATGGAAGCAACGCGCCTGAACGAGTTTCACGCTTGCGGGCAAGCCCATCGTCCAGCACCATTCCGCCCGCTGCCGATTGCCCGCGCCACGCGCGCCGTCAGCGTTGTTTTTCTTATCACCCATTACGAAGGAACTTTCCATGGCCGGCACGCGCGTACAACTCGACACCTCCAAAGGCGCCATCACCCTCGAACTCTTCGACGAAGCAGCGCCGACCACTGTGGCCAATTTCCTGAAATACGTGCAGGACCAATTCTACGTTGGCACCATTTTTCACCGCGTCATCGATGGCTTCATGATTCAGGGTGGCGGCTTCACCAAAGACATGAATCAGAAAAAGACCAATGCCCCCGTCGGCAACGAAGCCAACAACGGCAAGGGCAACAAGGTCGGGACCATCGCAATGGCCCGCACGAACGACCCCCATTCCGCCACCGCCCAGTTCTTTATCAACGTGAAGGACAACGACTTCCTCAATCACCGCGACCAGTCGATGCAGGGCTGGGGCTACTGCGTGTTTGGTGAGGTGGTCGAAGGGATTGAAATCGTCAACGACATCAAGGCTGTGAAAACCGGCCGCGCCGCAGGAATGACCGACGTCCCGGTCGAAACCGTTGAAATTACGGGCGCCACCGTGCTCTGAGCGGACGACACACAGTGCCTACGCTGTTTTTGTCAGACGCTCATCTGAGTGAGTTGCGGCCCGTCCAGCTGAGCCATTTTCAGCACGTCCTGACTCAGGCCTCGGCGCTCGGCGCCGAGGTCTACATTCTGGGCGACCTCGTGGAGTTCTGGCCGGGCGATGATGATGATGCCCCCTTCCATCGCGAGATCGTCGCCGCACTCGCGCGGTTTAGCGCGGCCGGCGGTGCGCTCAAGGTAGCGCTGGGCAATCGGGATTTTCTGCTCGGAGAGCGCTTCTCGCAGGACACCGGTGCTGGCTTGCTCGAGGACTACACGGTCATCGAGCTCGCGGGTGAGAAGGTGCTGATTGGTCACGGTGACCTGCTCTGCACGCGAGACCTCAAATATCAGGCTTTTCGGGGCTTCGTCCGGAACCCAAGCAACCAGCAACAGTTTCTGGCGGCCCCACTGGCCGAGCGACGCCGGATTGCCGCGCAGACCCGCGAAGGCACACAGGCCTCAATGACCGAGAAAGACGATCAGATCATGGACGTCGAAGAGACCGAAGTGCGACGCGTAATGGCGGCCAACGGTGCCAGCGTTCTGATCCACGGCCACACGCATCGGCCCGGCGTTCACAGCCTCGAGACTGAGTCGGGCACGCTCCGACGCTACGTGCTCGGCGACTGGTACGAGGAAGGCATCGTGCTGTGGGTGCACGAAGGCGAGTATCAGTTACTCACGACCAGCGAATTTCTGGCGCTTGCCTGAAGCAGGCTAGCGGGGCTGGGTAAGGCCGGCCCGATAGCCTGACCAGTCAAATCTCGCGCCCGGATCCGTTTTGCGGCCGGGCGCGATATCGCAATGTCCCACGATACGTTGCGGCGTAATCCCCGGATAAGTCGCGCAAAGCACCCGGGTAAGTCCAATGAGTCGCTCGTACTGAAATGACTCGTATGGCTCGTCATCGCAGCCTTCGAGCTCTATCCCGATCGAAAAATCATTACACCCGCTGCGGCCTTCGAAGCTCGACACGCCTGCATGCCAAGCGCGATCGTCGGTGGAAACGAACTGCACCAAGGCGCCGTCGCGACGAATCAGAAAGTGGGCAGAGACCCGCAAATCGCGCAGGTCGGCAAACGATGCATGGGCGTGTGGATCGAGTTGATTGAGGAACAGCGCCTCGATAAACGGGCCGCCGTAGTGGCCCGCGGGCAGACTAATGCCGTGAATCACCAGCAGATCGATGCAGACCCCCGCGGGTCGTGCATTGAAGTTAGGCGATGGGCAGCGCCTGGCTGTCTTGCACCAGCCGGTAGCGGGGTCCAAATCCAGAGCGGGCGTTTCAGGCATCTGCCGGCGATGCCAGCAACAAGGAGAACTCGCCCTCGGGGCCGCTGTGATGTTGCTCGATTTGGAAACCGGCCGCCGACATCAAACGCGCAATCGATTGCGAGCAGAACTTGCGACTGATCTCGGTGCGGATGGTCTCGCCGCTGGCGAGATGCAGCGTCTGCCCAAGGTCGCCAAGGGTCACCAACTGCTCTACCCGACTTTCGAGATGCATTTCGATCTGCGCTTCGTTCTGGTTGTAAAACGCGCGATGCGAAAATTTTTCTGGTTCGAAATCCGCATCGATAGCCTCGTTCAGCACCGAAAGTACGTTGAGATTGAAAGCCGCCGTGTAACCCGCAGCGTCGTTATAGGCAGCATTGAGTTTCGCCACATCTTTCACGCGATCCGCGCCCAGCAGCAAACGGTCTTCCGGGCCCATCATGGCGCGGATCTCGCTCAGCAATGAGATGGCTGCCGGGTCGGTGAAATTGCCGATCGTTCCCCCCAAGAACATGTAGAGCGTCCGCCCCTCGAGGCGCGGTAGATGCTCGAGCCCGGCGGTGAAGTCGCCCAGCAGGGGCCTGACTTCAAGCGCATTGAATTGGCCGGACAACAAGGCCGCTGTTTTGATTAGCACCGCTTCGCAGACATCAAACGGGCAATACACGGTGGGAAGGTTCAGCGCCTCGCAAGCGGCAAACAACGGACCTATCTTCGACGCCACCCCGCTCCCCAGTTCAATGATGAATTGCGGTCGCGAGGCTTCGATTACCTCAGCCGCGTGCGCTGCGATCAAGGCTTTTTCGGCGCGTGTGGGGTAGTACTCAGGGGTCTCGCAAATGGCCTCGAACAAGGCCGACCCGCGATCGTCGTAGAAATATTTGGGCGGCAATTCACGCGGCACGCGGAGCAAGCTCGTGCGCACATCATCAGCTAACGAGGGCACCGGACGTGACGGTGAAACTACTTCCGGTAATGCGTTCGACATCAATTTTTCTCGCGACAGGGAGGGGATAGAGCATAAAAATTGATGATACCACCCGGCCCTGCGTGACGGGTTTGAACATCCGGCCCCGGAGCGATTAGGCTAGCTGCCCCTCAGTTGCGAGCCGCCTCAGTGCCTTCTTCATTCGACCGTAGCGCTACCGAAATTGATTATTTCAAAGACCTTGAGGACGGCATCACGGCCGCGCTGGCCGAAGACGTCGGCAGCGGCGACGCCACCGCGAGTCTTATTCCGCCAGGCCGCCAAGCCACGGCAACCGTCATTGCCCGCGAAGCCGCAGTGCTCTGCGGTCAGCGCTGGTTTAACGGTGTCTTCAGTGCGATTGATCCAGCGGTCCAAATCGAATGGCTCAAGCAAGACGGGGACCTTCTGGCGCAGGATGATCTGGTCTGCCGGCTGCATGGCCCCGCGCGTGCGCTGGTGACCGGTGAGCGGAGTGCGCTCAACTTCCTGCAAACGCTATCCGGTACCGCCTCTGTGACGCGTCGGTATGCCGATGCGCTGAGTAACAGCCGGACCCGCTTGCTCGATACCCGCAAAACGCTGCCCGGCCTGCGCCGCGCGCAAAAATACGCCGTGCGCTGTGGCGGCGGTTTCAATCACCGCGCCGGTCTCTACGACGGCGTGCTTATCAAGGAAAACCACATCGCTGCGGCGGGCTCAGTCAGCGCGGCCATTCGCCTGATTCACGCCGCCGGGCTTGGCCTGCCGGTAGAGGTGGAAGTCGAGCATCTCGCCCAGATTGAAGAGGCCATCGGCGCCGGCGCCGACATGCTGCTGCTGGATAACTTCTCAACCGATATGCTGCGTGAGGCGGTGCGACTCACCGCCGGGCGCGTAAAACTCGAAGCCTCGGGCGGCTTTGAGTTAGCCGATTTGCCAGCGATTGGGGCGACCGGCGTAGATTTTGTCTCCGTCGGCAGTCTGACCAAGCATTTACGGGCGACGGATTTCTCGATGCGAATCAGCCACGCCACCGACGCCTGAACCTCAAAGCCGGCTGCGGACGCTCTCATAGATGCGATTCACAGCGGGCTCGGCGGTCGCCACCAGCGCAGACAACTCCGCCAAACGTGCCTCGGCAAAGGCTCGATCCTTAATGACGCCGGCGTTCACATAGACATTCAGCGCCGCACTCTTGAGCGCCGCCCATCCCGCCATCACCGCAACCCCTGCATCGCTGATCACATTGGGATTGCCGCGCTCTGCGACCGGCTCGGACAGGGCGATGACGCGCGCCGACAATCGCGCGCAATCCATCGGTGCTTCGGTCGCCAGCACCAGCGCCGCCTGCACGGCTTTCGTGCGCGCGAGCTTTTCATCGTCAGTGTCCTTGGCCATTCCATAGGCCGCCATGACCGCATCAAAGGCGGCGATGTCGGCCGCAATCGCTTGCGTTAAACGCTCGCGCAGTTGCTCGGCCTCGGCCAGTACCAGCGCCATTTCATCGGCCACCGCGGCGTGCTTTTCTTTGCCGAGCGTGAGGTTGCACACCATACCGATCAGCGCCGCGCCCATGGCCCCCATCAGACCTGCTGCGCTACCGCCGCCCGGAGTCGACGCACGGCTGGCCAATTGGTCGAGAAATTCCTGAATTTTTTGATCGGTCAGCATGGGGGGCACTCCACAGGGCTCAAGGTAAGGCGTCGATTATAGGCAGCGAAGCGCGCTGCACTCATCCGCCGCTTCGAGCGCGGCTTGTGAGGGCTCTCGCCTGCGGTTAGTGTGACCTCGCACATTGAAAGTCTCTCCGCTGGTATTGCATGAAAAAGCTGCTGTTTGTTTTCGACACCGACACCCCGCCCAACACCTTCGATGTCGTTGTGGCCTACGACGCCGGCGCAGATCACGTCACCCCGTTAGGCGGCATCTCCGCGGCGAATGTCGCAAAGCTGGTGGAAGGCGCGGTGTTCACGCGCCCACCCAGCGCAAAAAAATTCACCGCACTGTTCATTACCGGCACCAACATGGCGGATGGCGAGGCGCTGTTCAAAGCGGTCCGTCAGCAGTTTTTTGGCCAGTTCCGGGTGTCGGTCATGTTGGACAGCAATGGCAGCAATACGACGGCGGCAGCGGCCATCGCGCAACTGGGCAAAGACCTGCCACTGGCCGAAAAGCGCGCCGTGATTCTGGCCGGTACCGGCCCCGTGGGACAGCGCGCGGCCGCCATGCTGGCGCAGCAGGGCGCACTGGTGACCTTGTGCTCACGCACGCATGACCGCGCGGCGAGCGCCTGCGAGGCGATGAATACCCGCTTCAAACTGGCAATCACGCCCGCCGCCACGCCCGATCTCCCGGCGGTAGAAAACGTGTTGCAAGGTGCCCAAATTGTGATGACCACCGGTGCCGCCGGCATCGAACTGCTGCCCGAGGCGCTATGGTCCTCCCATCCCACGCTGGAGGCGGTGCTGGATTCCAACGCTACCCCGCCGCTGGGCATTGCCGGCATCGAGATGCAGGACCGTGGCACGCTTCGTCATGGCAAGCGCTGCTATGGCGCGCTGGGCTTCGGGGGACTCAAGCTGGAACTGCAGCGCGCCTGTATCGCCCAGATGTTCGAGGCGAACGACCGCGTTTTTGACGCGCCAGAAGTGCTCGCCACCGCCCAAACGCTGGTGCTGGCGCGCTAAAGCGGCGCTCAATTCCGATGACCCTGTTCGAACAAATCCTGCTCGCTGCCGACGAAGACCTGCTGAAGCTTATCTACCGGGCGGCCGCCAGCCGCGCGCGCGGCGCAGACGCCCAGCGCTCGCGCGAAATCGCCCGCGCTTTAGGGCTGGCCAACGGACAACTCATTTGCGCCGTCGGCTTCCACCCCTCAATTCGCCAACTGCCCGACGTGATTTCCATGTTGGGTGCCGACAGCTACGACACCCTGGCCCACCAACGCGATCGCTATTTCACGCACGACGTCTATGAGCGGCTAACGGTCAAGAACGTGCTGGCCATCTACGCCAATGCCAAGCGCAGTCCCTGGCTTGAGCAGCACCTGCAAACGCTTTTGCAAAAGCGG
>Ga0255125_1000745_pt1 | contig 9649 bp, 11 predicted proteins | sample Law_Cont_RepC_8d_FD_188557 | JGI IMG/M metagenome (GOLD analysis project Ga0255125, IMG submission 188557) | Freshwater microbial communities from St. Lawrence River, New York, United States - Law_Cont_RepC_8d | ecosystem: Environmental > Aquatic > Freshwater > River | place: USA: New York...
ATTATAACATATATTAATAAGTTCTTCTTTTTCCATCTTCTGTTTGAAAGAATTAATGCAATAGGTACACCAAACCACATTATTCTTTACATAGCCAAGATCTGGCTGTTTACAGTCTAATGTCATTTTGTATGGATCATGAAGAACTTGTTCGTTGTTTTTTGAAATTTTCATATCTAGGCCAGAATAAAAACACCTGCCACTTTGAAATACATACTGATGAATAATGTCATCGAGAGATATTTCAAATGGCAGGTTCTTTTTTAGAGCTCTTCTGTTTGCAGCTCTATGGGCCTTCTGAAACATCGACAGTGCTTTTTTATCAATAAATTCGTTCCAGAAAGTGCTCATATAATTCCTACGCAGATTTATTTAGAACATTTACCATTACTCTTTGGTTGGACTTTGCTCCAGCCGCCTTTGCAATAGTGCGGATCGCATTTGCAATACGGCCTTGCTTGCCAATAATCTTTCCAACATCATCTGCTCCAACACGAACTTCAAATAGTGGGCCTTTTGGTGAGCTTACCTCTGAGACTGCTACAGCGGCTGGATCATCAACAATGGCCTTAATCATAGTTCCAATTAATTCAGAAATACCGTTCATTTTATTCTCCATTTTGAATTTCAATTTTTCTGGTAGTAATCTCACCCTTTGTTGGAATGAGAATGTGTAATAAGCCATCTTTAACTGAGGCTTTAGCCTCCGATACTTCAAACTCCTGGCCTATCAAAAAGTTTGTTGTAAAATTCCGCCTTGCAATTCCCCTTACTATTGCACCCTGCTGAATCTTTGGAAGAGAAGAACCCCTGGTTATTATCTCTGGGATATGCTCTTCAACTACTGACTCACCTAGATTAGATTGAATTTCTGTAGCTTCAGATTCTACATTGTCTCTTAGAGATCTGATTATTAGCTCTTGTCCAGAATAGCAGACCTCTAGATCTTTTTTTGCATATCCAGCAAGAGCAAACTCCATATGAAATCCATCAGAATCGCACCACTGATCATATTTTGGAAAGACTCCAGCCGTAGATGCTTTCTTTAGGTTGGTTACCTCTCGAAAGAACTCATCGTCGTGAAGAAGAAGCTGAATTAATCTTCCTGGTATAGAAATTCTACTAGTTTTACTGCGACTCATCTTCTTCTCCCTCAGGTTCTCCAGTCTGAGTTTCTGATACGATTCTTGTTGCATACCAAGTTCCTTTTGTATTAAAATAATCAACGATTGAATATATCGACCAGGAAAGTAAACTTACCAGACCGCCAGCTATTATTGGTGGAGATATCTCCGATAAAAATCCAAAGAAGAAGCCAACCCAAAACCCAGTACACATTGGACAGTTGATTAGCTTTCCAAGAACTTGTGAGGAATTAGATATCTTCTCTCTCAACTCTTCAAAGATTGAACCAGCAGTAATTATAATTGTAACTCCTGCTAGCCCAAGTATTATTAGTTCAACACTCATAATTATAATATACCTTTTTTGTTTTTGATAATCAAAAGTAATTTTAAATTTTTTCTTTTAATTTTTCATTAAGAGATTTCTTCATCTGCTGGGCAACATAGATATGCTCTGTTTGGGCATGAGGAGAATCACGAAGCTGAAGATAATGAATAAAGTCTGGAAGATAAAAGGTGCAATAAAGCTCTGTCATTCTTCCCTCTGGAAGAATATAGCGGGCAAACTCTCTGAATCGCTTATATTCATCATTCGTAATTTTTCCATCTGCCTTTGCTTTCTTTGATTCTCGCATTGCCCAATCGTAGTTAACAAATGAATCACTTGTATTTCTAAACTTTGCCTTAAAAGAAAGCTCACACTGTTTGATAATTTCATTTGCTGATAAATTTGGATCAAACATCTTTTCCATAATCATATTGATATCTTCAAAAGTATCAACCATATCTTGGTTTAGCGTTCTATATCTTCCGCTGGTCATATTGAAACTGCCCGATCTATGACGCAGCATCTGAACGGCAATCGAGAGAGGGCAGCAAATACGCCATGTTGCACGCACATGCTCACGCACGGGTGCGTGATGAACCTCTACCAAGTCAACGGTAATGCCAGTATTTCCAAGCAAATCAGAAACATCTGGAGTAGATCCATCATAAGCTTTTGGTGGAGAGAATCCATCAACAACTCTTGCGAGCTGTGGATCTTGTGCCTCAAATACCTTCCAGAATGTTGTGCTCTTATACTCGCCATTCTGGTATGCTGATTTTGTAATCTTTATAAAGTTGTAAAGATCAATAGTAATGAATGCAGTAGATCCATCTTCAGACTGTGCAGACTTAACATATGGTGATGCCAAGAATGGAGACATTTCCCAGTGATGATAAGAAGAATCCTCTGATTCATCTGAAAGTAGAAATTGAAATGTAAGAGTCACACTTTCAAATGGTGATGTGTGAAGATTTTCAACCAAGAACTTGGTAACTCGAAGAACTTCTTCATCTGACTTTGCGGCGGCTTTTGACTCATCTAGTGTTGATACCCAAGCAGAATTAGCAACACTTCTGAGATTTCCTGTTATTGTTAGATTCATGCTTCAACCTTCTTTCCAATTGCCATCACATTCTTTCCAGCGAAGATCTTCTTTGCTGCAGACATAACATCCTCGCCTGTTACCTTTGATAGCTTGCGATTTATTACAGAAACATTTGGAAGACCCTTCTTCTTCATGAAATAATGATCAATACACTTAAGTGCGATACCCTCTGCATTTTGACGGCTTCTGTAGATTCCTGTACGCATCTTATTCTTTGAACGCTGAAGCTCTTCATCTGTTGGTAGTGTTGTAATTGCCTTCTGAATCTCAGCTAGGATAATCTCCTTTGCCTGATCGAGATTCTGTGGACGAGTTGAGAAGTGAATTGAGAAAGAGCCAGATGTTCTATCTGAAGATGATCCTGCACCGATTCCGTATACAAGATTTGCTTTTTCACGAACCTCTTGGAATAGACGGCTATCCATTCCATCGCCTAGAATATTGCCTAGAACGGCAGCAGCGTAGACTTCCTTTGAGCCATACTTAAATGAAGGCCATGCCCATACAACGTGGGCCTGTTCCAAGTCCTGACGAGGAACAATAACTGTCTGTGTTTTGCGGACCTTTGTTTTCTCTGGGGTAAGAATTAGTGCTGCATCACCATCCTGCTTTCCAAAGTATTTCTCAACAATAGCTTCTGCCTCTGTCTGCTTTAGTGGAGAGCAGACAGAAACTACCATATTTTCCTTCTTGTAGTGTGCAGAAAAGAATGTCTTTAGATCTTGAAGCTGAATTGCATTGATTGACTCTTCTGTTCCAATTACAGGACGAGAAAGGTAGTTTGAATAGAACTTCTCTGCAAATGCCTTTCCAATTGCACGATGAACAGAATCATTTCCAGATGCAAGCTCTTCAAGAATTACCTGCTTCTCCTTCTCAAATTCATCCTCTGGGAATGATGGATTTGTTACCATATCGTGCAGAATCTCTACTCCCTTCTCAAAGTGGTCTATTGGGAGAGTGATGTAGTAAACTACCTCCTCATGTGAGGTATATGCATTTGAATCTCCACCGTAAAATGCGATCTCTCGTGAAAGCTCAAAGGAGTTTCGGGTTGGAGTGCCCTTAAAAAGAAAGTGCTCCAAGAAATGGCTGACACCACTTGGAACGCCAGTAGAAGGCTCTAGTGCAGCTCCCGCTTGAAAGGCAACAGCAATTGTGGCGAGTTTTGATGGATTTTTATTGATAATGAACTTCATTTTGGCTCCTAGAGGATAATACTGAAAAGTGGGTTGATTGTTAGAAAAATTGATAGAAAGTTGATCTTGCGGTATTATTATGCTAATATATTTTCATAGGAAGAGTGCGGACAACTTTAGTGGAGGTTAGGTGAAAAAGAAATCAAGACCAGAAGACTATATAACAAAAACATGCAATATGTGCGGGATAGAAAAAGAAAGAGACGAGTTCCACAAAACTAAAACTGGTGTTGGTGGCTTAAACTCGAGATGTGTTGATTGCGAATCAATAATAAAAAGAAAGAATTACGCAGCAAAAAAGCTTATTAACATGAAAGAAACTGTTACGGAACAACATATAATTAACGAATTGCCATGCGAAGAAAATAATCTAGAGCCACATATTCCCATCTTTAAGACTTGCAATAGATGCAAAATTTCTAAAGATACCAGGACGTTTCATAGAATAAATGACCCAAGAAGTAAATCTGGAATTTCTCCATATTGCAAGATATGTGACAATGAAATGAGGATTGCAAATAGAGCAAAACCAGCTGGAAGATTCAAGTCCATGATATCTGATGCAAAACGCTGGAAGCACGATTGGAGCCTAACATATGAAGAATTTCTTGCTTTCTGGCAGAAGCCCTGCAACTATTGCGGTGCTGAAATAAAAACATGCAGTCTCGATAGGGTTGATGCCAGCCTTGGATATTCCGTAGATAATGTGGTTCCATGCTGCCATGATTGCAATCAATTCAAGATGGACCAAGCAGTAGAGGATTTTAAGGCTCAGATTGCTGCATTATATCTTAATCTTGACGGCATTAGAAATGTCAAGCCATTTGATTTTGACTCTGCTACCGCAGAACATTGTCATATATGCGGCGAACTAAACTCCGATCACATAAAGAAGTGTAGAGAGTTTTCTAAAAAAACATTTTACAAAACAGAAGAAGAAAGGGCTATTGGAAAAAAGAAAATTGTAAACGATAATGCCAAAACACCACGGGGCAGATATTCTACTTATAAAAAGAAAGCAAAATTCAAAGAAATAAGCTGGTTGCTTTCACAAGATGACTTTTTCAAAATGTGGAAGAAGCCATGTTCATATTGTCTAATGGGTATTGGTGGAATTGGTGTTGATAGAATTGATAGCTTTATCGGTTATCAGGCTGACAACGTAACTCCGTGCTGCGGAAGATGTAATGCTGGCAAGATGAATCATTCGGCATCTGGTTTTGCTGACTTAATAGAGCGGATTTATATTAAGTTTATAGCAGAATAATGCCAGAGATAAAAACGGCGCGGTAGAAGATTGCCTACCGCGCCGTTTAGAGCCTACTTATTAGTTCTTCTTCTGTTCAATCATTACCTTCTTGCCAAATGTGATGTGATCGAAATACTTCTCGTTTGCCTTGATACCGCACCACATTACTCGACACTTTGGCTTCGGAACGCTGATTGCAAAGCCACCATCCGTCATTACGATTAGTCCATCATACCGAAGCTCGTCAGCAAGCCTTAGTACAGGGTTTGCGTCCGTGCCTCCCCTCCCAACTATGCTGATAGACTTACGCTTCTTCTCGAATGGCTCTGGTTCTCCCTTAATCTCATGGTCGAACTGAACAAGATCGACCTTAACATGAGAGATCATCCCATTAAGCTCCTGAGCAAAATACTGAAGCTCTGCGTCAGAAACAGAACCAGAAGTGTCAAAAGCTACCAAGATTCGGCTGGTATAATCTCGCTTAGAGCCTGGGTCCTTGTAGCCATAACGACGGTTTGGCCTCATGCGAGTGCTCTTCCGTCCCATCATAATAATCTGATTGATAAAGTAGCGAACCTCACGCTTCCAATTTACAACAGGCTTATTGGCTGCGATAATCTGCTGGGCAAGATTACCGGAAATATCTCCCCAGCCCTTAGCCTCTTGAGACTTAATAGCCTGCTCTGCAATATTACGCACCTTTTCCTTGATAATATCGTCGTCGCACTCACCCCACATGGCATGATCATCTACCAACTCACCCTTACCTTCAAGGGCACCCTCTCCCTTCTCCTCCTCTTCCTTCTTAAGCTTCTCGTAGTACCACTCCGAGGACTCATTATCTGGAAGCTGAAAGTTCTTAGGATAAAGGGCACCCTCTGGTAGACCCTCAATATGACAGTTGATTGCCATATCTGCGGCGTAGTTAAAGCCCTTCATGTTGTAGTTGAAATACTGATTGCGAGAAATGTGGTGAAGAAGGACATGGAGAGCCTCATGCTTAAGAACTGCACGAAGCTGCGTAAAAGTCATCTTCTTCACAAAGTCTGGATTGTAGTAAAGGGCGAGGTCTACACGACGAGTAGTGCCTACTGCCATTGTTGGCAAGTCCTTTCGCTCAATCTTGTTAAGGTAGAGGAATACTGTACCATAAAGAGGATAGAGGAGAACGAGAGTGGAGATTGCAGATTCGAGGGAATCTCGCGCAGCACGATCATACGACATAGTTTTCTCCATAAAATTAAGTGTGAGTTGAAACAAAAAGAGAGGGGGAGGGGATACCTCCCCCTCTCAGGGATCAGACCTGCTTAGGTGGTGGCCTTAGAGTCGATACCGTAGACCTTGCGAAGAACCTCGCAGAAGTCAGCATCAGACTGCCAAGGCATAACGATCTTCTTCGTCTTGGGATTGGAGAGGAGAGAGGTCCAGAGGTTAGAGGCTACATCCTTTGGAACCATGCCAAAGAACTTCTTAAGAGCCTCTACCTGCTTCTCCTTCATCTTCGCGGCAGAGCGGTTAGCAACCTCATCAGTGATGGAGTTAGCAAGAGCCGCGATTACCTCAATGTCAGAGCAAGCTGCCTCGATCTTGGGAACCATCTCCTCAAACTTGTCGAGAATGTCAGAAGCCTTAAGCTGAGAGAACTCGTTAGTCATAAACTTCTGGAACATGACAGCAACCTCTCGACCAACCCAACCCTTAGCAATCTGAGTTACCATACCGTCCGAATCATCAGAGAGGTTCATGGCAATAATGGTGTCGGAAAGAGACTGCCAAGAGCGACGAGAAGGATAAACGCGACCAGACTCCATGTTGCCTACAGGCGGATCGAGAAGATTCTGATTACGAGCCACAAACTCAACAACAGCAGGGTGAAGCTTGGCGGAGCGTGCCCAATCAATCCACTCCTTTGGAGTAGGATCAAAATCGATCATAAACCAACGGTCAAGAAGAGCGGGGTCCATCTCAACAACATCGTAATCATCATCGGCGTTAACTGCCGCAACAACACGCCAACCATCGGGAAGCTTCTCGCCGTCAAGACGGCGATCAAGACAGATCTCGAAAACTGCCTGAAGAACATCCTTGCTAGCGCGGTTAAGCTCATCGAAGAAGAGGATACCCTTGCTCTGAGGATCGCGAGGCCACCAGTAAGGCTTGAGGAAGGTGGTCACTCCATTTGCAGAATCAAGGAAGGGAAGTCCCTTAATATCTCCAACCTCACACTGAGAAAGACGAACATCGAAAAACTCGATACCCTGCTCAGCGGCAGCCTGCTTGATCACAGAGGACTTACCAACGCCGTGCTTGGCGCGAAGCATGATGGACTTGTTGAGTGGCATATCGCGAAGAACACGCTTAGTAGAAATGACGTTCATAATTTTACTCCAGTAGTAACGATATTGAGTTAGAACGATTATTGACGACTGACTGATTGTTGTGGGGCTTTCCCCGTTAGGGTTGCGTGGCAACCTCGCCACGCTTACCCTATACCATAGGTCTAGGGTATTTTCTTGATTTTTCTATTATCGGTTTTGGTCGGCGGGTGGCTCACCAACTGTCTGCTGTGCTAGCACCTGGGTCAGACCGCCTAGAGAAGCCTTTAGCTTTAGAAGATTGTCTTTGAGATTCTGCATATCTGGCGACTCTCCCTCCCATTGATTCTTAAACTCCTCAAATCCTGACCTTAGATCGGGTGTGGGTGGGACAGATTCCCTTAGTGAAGTTACTTCCACTCTAAGAGTCTGAACCTCCGCCTCTACATTAGTTACCTTTCGGTAAATATCATCTAGAAGATTTCTAATTGTAAGATACTGTGTATTATCCATCCTTCCTCCTTTTTTTGTAGCGACGTTTCCTCGCCGCGCCCCTATATCCTAACCACCTAGCGGGCGGCGGCAACCCTTTTTTTAGATGCCAAGTTTTATTTTTTTTCTTTTGATTATCAGGCAACCGTAGGTGGCGGATTGCCCATCGACAATATGAATATAGGCACCGACCCCGTAGGGTCAAGTGCCTTCTAAAGATTTTTAGTCGATTTTTTGAACACCCAAGCCAACCACTTGAATTTGGTAGCCTTTATTATCCAATAGCTCTGCCTCTTCCTGATCTTCTCTTCTTACTACTAATGTTGACTTTTTTTCTTTAGGCTGAACTAATGTTGTAGATTTTTTCTCAACTTCTGGATTTTGAGAATTTAAAATCAATTTCAACTCTTCAAGCTGATTTTTTATTTTTTCAAGCTCCTTAGAGAAGAGCTTAAATCCGGATTCTAACTCTGCTACTGACTTTAAGGTTGAGTCAATTTTTTCACTCATTGTTATTTTCTCGTTCCAAAGGCATGTGACTCAAGGAGTCCGGCGTGAGTTATTTTGATAAACTTTGCATTTTGTCTTAGCTCAGAAATATTTGTGGCGTTGGCATAAGTCATTCCAGATCTTAGTCCTCCACAAAACTCTTCAATAATTGGTGTCACTGGTCCTTTTGCAGGTAGTCTTGTCGAAACTCCCTCGGCACAAGTTAGTGACTTTAGACCTCCTCGATGATCTCTCTGAACTTCGGCAGAAGCCATACCACGGTAAGTCTTGTAAGCTATGGGAGCATTTTCGTCCCGAATTAACTCGCCAGGTGTTTCATCAGTTGCCGATAGAATACTTCCGCACATTACTGCGTCAGCTCCAGCAGTAATTGCTTTAACCATATCTGAAGGATAACGAATACCGCCATCGGCTATGATGGCTATATTTTTTAGTTGAATTGCAGATGCTCTAGCCCTAGAACATTCTATAATAGTGTGAAGAAGTGGTATGCCAAATCCCGTCTGAATTCGAGTTGAACAGATACTTCCAGACCCAATCCCCCCTCTTACTGCATCGACCATGCCTGTATTTCCAAGGAAATAAAATCCCTCTCCGGTTGCGACGTTTCCGGCAATAATCTTGACATCTGGAGCAATGTCTTTTATTCTTCCAAGACCTTCCGCCATATATGAAGAGTGTCCATTGGCAACATCAATTAGCACAGCGTCAAGAGGTACTGATGACCAAAGCTCTTTAAATCTTGCCACCTCATAAGATCCAAGGCCAACTGCTGCAACCTTTGGAATCTCTTTTTTATGAGCCTCTTCTGCTCTTACTACAGATCTTAAATTATCGACCTGCTCTCCTGGAGACATAAAGCGGTGAATGACGCCCATCCCGCCAGCAAGACCCATAGCAATAGCCATTTTGGCCTCTGTTACGGTATCCATTGGCGATGAAATCATTGGTGCAGTTAGCTTGATTCCTGCAATCTCGGTGTCAAGCTTTGGAACAGATCTTGATCTAACCTCAGTATAAGTTGGAACAAGCAGAACATCATCAAAGGCTAAGGCTTCAGTCATAAATATTAAACTCCTTCAGTGAAAATTGAATCTCTCTTGCAAACTCTTCCGATGTCATTATGGTATATCTTTCTAGGCAATAGGCCGAATACCAGTAGTGAGCAACTTCATGCGTTAGAATTTGAAAATTATTAAATAGGGAATGCTGGGTAACCATTATAGAGTCTATCTTTTTCTCATCTCTTCTTGGATCAAAATATCCCCAAATTCCAGACTGATTAAAAAAATCCATAGAAAATCTTTTTTCTTCATTTAATTCAGAT
>Ga0255125_1000747_pt1 | contig 9633 bp, 8 predicted proteins | sample Law_Cont_RepC_8d_FD_188557 | JGI IMG/M metagenome (GOLD analysis project Ga0255125, IMG submission 188557) | Freshwater microbial communities from St. Lawrence River, New York, United States - Law_Cont_RepC_8d | ecosystem: Environmental > Aquatic > Freshwater > River | place: USA: New York...
TGTCGATGCAGAGGATGGCGATTGAGGAGTGCGTGGCGATCGAGCAGTGCGTAGCGCAAGAGGGGCCATCTCCGCCGTCAAGCGGCAGTAGATAAATCGAATGCTGGGAGGCAGGCATGAACTGGCGACGCTGGTCCGTAGGGATACTGATTCTTGGAATGCTCGTCGGGCTATCGGCCTATTCGAATCGCAAACGCCTTTTTGCTTCATGGCTTGAGCAGTTCGAAAAAGTTCAATATGGGAGCAAGCGTGATTTGCTTGCGGTTTCCTTTCAAGATTCACGTGTGGAATTTGGACCGTTATTGGTTCACTGCAAGAGTATCGCGGGTGGAAGTATCGATGTGCCGGTCGAGGTCGAGCATCTGAGTGCGACGGTCGATCCAAGTAGTCTCTTCAGTGATGAATTGCTCGTCCACTCGCTTCGTGCTCGCGGCGTGCGACTGCCTTGGTTACCCCCTGAGCGACTGCGATGGTCGTTGCCAGAGTACCCTCAATTGCCCGCCACGGCTTCTTTGCAAGCCACTGGTCAGCTACACACGAGTGGCCAGTTGTCTGGCAGCAGCATTGGTGATGAATCGCGTGGTGTAGTCGATATGCGGGAGTGGATTGAATCGAGGGTGATCGATTCGGTTCAGTCATTAGATCGCGATAGCGATCCGCATCGAGCTGCGGTTCAAGAGATGGAAGATCGATTACGAGCATTGGAAGCACGACAGCAAGACCTGCGCCAACCGATGCCGGCGGCTTTGTGTGATCGTCAAGTCCTAGCTCCGATCGCCAAGGAGTATCATGCAATCAATCAGAAGTTAGCTGAGACACGGATTGCATGGCGAGATGCAACGAAGGTTCGCGAAAAGAAATGGGCGCAATTGGAAAGCCAACTTTCAGAGCGACTCGATGCGCAAGTTGCACGGATGGTTCCTGATATTGAACCAGAAGTGCGAGTTCAAGCCGTTAGTTATTCACAGCGGATAGAAGAGTCGGTAATGCCATTTTGCAATGCGATCGCAGGTTGGATTACTGAGCGACCGTTTACAGGCACCGCTGCGGATGCGAAGCGATGGAATCTGGAACGAGGGACATTTCAGGGAACGTTGATCTCGATCGTAGATGGAACATCAGAGATTCCATTCGAGTGCACATATTCATCCGGTGGAGCAAATAACACGACTGGAAGTGATCAAGCTTCTGTCTCCACATGGCGATTCGAGCTACCGAACGCCCAAGGGATTTTAACGATCAAAGCCCGCTGGGAGGATAGTAAGCTCGAGCGTTGGAAGATGGATTGTGACTGGAAACGGTCAGCCGCAGCAGTGTTAACCACCCAAAGTAGCGAGGGTGATCAAGGTCGATCGATATCGATTCAAGTTGTACAAGACGAATCTGATCGGACGTTGCGAGTCAGCGCTCCTTGGAATAGTGCCATCAGAAGTGAGCATCGATTCGTGTCTACCTCGGAACCCCCTTCTGTTCGAGGAGCTCTGGTGTTTCAGTCAAGGGTTGGAGTTCAACGGCAATCAACTCCTGGGGACAGATTCGTCGCAAAAGAATCGGTATTGGTTGAGCCTAAGAGTTTATTCGAAATCGAGCAGTCGCTTGGTGCCAAGAAAGAACAATGGATGCGAGGCGAAAGCACGCGGCTTAAAGCGATGTTAACCGAGTGTCTTGCAGTTCAAAGCAGTCGCGAAAAGGTCAAGTGGGAATCGGGGGTGTTGCATAGCTTTGATAAGATGCGAAGCATCGAGCAGCAACTAGCTCTCTGGCGTGGAAGTTGGGATCAAATCGTTGGATTGCCGCAGTTTCGCGTCGGTAGTAAGTTCACTGGACATCCGGATCGATAGTAGATCGTAGTTGATAGTTGATAGTGAATAGTTGATAGTGGGGCTGCTGAGGAAGAATAGTGGCCAATATGTTTGCGATTCGGGCCCAGTTCCGTGCCTGTGCCTGTACCTGTGCCCGAGCCCGTGCTCTTGATCTTGCTCTAGCTCGGATACAGGGAACAGTTTAGTTGCATTCCGAAGTAGTTCGTGTGTTGAACGAACATAACACCACTTTAGGCTGCTTTCGATTACGAGCACGAGCACCGTTTCACTGAGCACGAGCACCGTTTCACTGACCACGAGTACTGTTTCACTGACCACGAGTACTGTTTCACTGACCACGAGTACTGTTTCACTGACCACGAGTACGGCGCTGCAAAACAGATAGCAATAACAGCTAATAAAATTCCAGAAGAACCGACAGTTGAGAGTGGATAGCTGTACGGGTTTAGGGGGTGGTTGCATTCGGTACGTAAACCGAAACTCTGCTACCATCTTTGAGTTTCTCTGGTGGGTAGAGCACGACAGAGTCCCCTACGTTTAGTCCGCTTGTGATTTGTGCGAAGTCGCGGTTCTTGATTCCAACGCTGACTTCGACCCGTTCGACGCTTGGGTATCCGAAGGAGTTTGAGCGATAGCGGTAGACGAACCAAGATTGAGCGTTTGATTCCAGAGCGCCGGTTGGGACAAACATCCCCTCTGCGGGACTTGAGTCGACCACGATCCTCGCTTCGATTCGGTAACCGTCTCCAAGTGTTGGTCGTTCTTCCCAAGGCTGATCGAGGTCGACCAGGACGCGAACGCGTTTTTCTTCGACGCCGAGGGCGGAGACTTTCAGAAAAGCGGCAGGTTCAATACGTCGAACTCGGCCTGAGAGGGCTTGATCGCTCCCCCATCTTTCGATCCAAACTTTGTTGCTTGGTCGAATACTTACAGCAGCGGTGGACAGCACATCGATTTGTACTTCCATCTCGCGAGGGTCACCGACTTCAAGCATTGGCGAGCCTGGTGTGATTACACCTGCATCTTCGCGGAGGACTCGCAAGACGGTCCCGTTGATGGGCGATTTGATTTCGAATGGTGTATTTGGTTGCTGAGTATCGATAGCCAAAGCTGCTTCGGCGACACTGTATTCATGTTGGGCGATTGATCGGAAGAAGTTCGCTGCGCGGAGTCCGGCATTTGCGGATCGGAAACTATGTTCGATCTGATCGAACTCAGCTTGAGCGATGGCATTCGTCGCCAAGAGCTTTTTACCTCTAGAATAATTGTGGTCGGCAAGCTCTAGCGATTCATTCGCGACTTTGATCAGTTCATCGGCTCGTTCGATAGCAGCTTGTGATGCCCGCAATCGGCCTTCGCCTTGAAGTCTCTCCCGAGCATCGAGAAGGGATGGATCGGCGGGTTCGAGCAGGGCAAGTCGCGTGCGATCTTTCTCGATAGGGTCCCCTGGGTGAAGCTCGATACGAGCTAGTTTGCCTGTGATTGGAGAGGTTATGGTGTAGCGTTCGCGGATTCTCGTCTCGCCGTCATCTTCGATGGACTGTTCGATAGATCCAATATCGACTCGACCGAGTTCTACGGGGATAGGAGATTCTGAGAATCCAAACCAAGCCAATGCGCAAAGACCCAATATCAGCAGGGCAGCAAACCCGATATTTCTCGGAGACCAAGTATTTGCAGAGGGGTGAACGGGAGGCACTTGGCTATTCCCTGACTTTTAAAACGTTGATTATTTCAAGCTTGGATGCCATGTGAGCTACCATGAGGCAGCACAATGCGGTGGCTGCTGCAATGACACTGAGGGTATAGGCGATGGTGCTTGGGGCGAAGACCATAGGAAGTCGGTGGCTATCTGTATCCAAAGCGGTGATCATCCCGTATGCAAAAGCATAACCTAATGGGATACCTATCGGGATAGCAAGAAGTGTGATGAGAATAAGTTCGAGCAAGAGGATCCAGAGGATTTCCTTTTGACGGTATCCCAAGACGCGCAGCGTAGCCAGATCCCGAGCGCGTTCGCTGAAGGTAATCAGAGCTGAGTTGTAAGTGACTCCTAGGGTTATTAAGGCTGCAAAGATAGCGTTTATGAATCTCATGACGCTGGTGCTTCTCGAGAGTAGTTCGCGGAAGTTCGCCAGCGTTGCTTGTCGATTTAGTACACCGCATACTACCGGCGTCTTCTTGATTCGCTGATAGATATCATCTCGATAGTTTGAATCTAAGGTAAGGAATACTCCCGAGAGTCGATCACCTTCACGCATCCATTCGTGCAAGGTCGCTCGATCGATATAGGCGCTTGGGCCAGTGTAGTTTGCAAAGATGCGATCGATGGGTAAGCGTCGCCGGCGGTGTGCTCCTTCGAGGACTTCGACTTCGACGAAATCACCTTGGCCTACCCCTAGTTTCTCGGCGAGTTTTTTGTTGATAACAATTCCTCCGTTAGGCTGCGGTTTAGAAGTGTGGTTGGAGGCATCGAGGATGCGAAAAAGTTTGGCATTCGGATCGAGACCCAAGATTGTTAGCCGCTCACGTTGGTTCCCGTTGTGCAGTTGCACTGGTACCGCTCGAAAACCTTCTACCCGTGTAACCCCTGGCCATTGGCTTATTTCATGCATCGACGATTCGTTCTTTGATTCGTCAAATGTGAGTTGAAAGTCGTGGCGTTGGCACTGAGAAAATTGGTGTTCTAAGACACGCTCGATCGTGGACTGAAAAAACGAGCTGAGAATCAAAAGAGATACACCGAGAGATAAGCCAAGGATAGAGAGCAGAGTCAGTTTTGGATTCGCCAGCATACGCAGGAGTACCAAGCGTAGGATCGGAGACATTCTCGCTATTGAAGTAGAGCGCTGAGACCAGAGGGCTAGGAAGCGAGCTGCGTTTGGCTGAAGGTTCCCGGTTTGCATTGCCAGAGCCGGAGGTAGTTTGACTACTTGCATGAGCCCAGACCAAGCCCCCAAGGCTGCGACGGCGGCCCCGAGCATTACGGCTCCGATCCACTCCCATCCGAAGGGTACTTGGATGATTTCCGGAAAACGGAAAAACTCTTTGTAAATACCGCTTAATGCGTTTGCGAATCGCAATCCGACGAAGACCCCGAGCAGTACGCCGGCTCCGATCCAAATCGAAATGACTTGCAGTACATGCCAAGCGATTTCGTGGACACGATACCCGAAGGCGCGCAGGGTTGCGATCCGTTCGCGTTGTTGACCGATCCAACGGCTGAAGACCATATGGAGCAAGAATATCGTAACGCTCAAGAAGATTGCAGGAGCGAGAAAAGCCATGGTTCGCAATTCGTTTAACTCATCGCGTATCCTAGCGTGAGATTCTTGGTCTTCCCGAAGGATCGAACCAGTCCCACCATAATCGGAGAGTAGTTCGTCGATCTGCGTTTGTATCTTGCGACCATCGGTGGGATTCTCAAGCTCCACGGCTAGATGATTAAACGCACCATCCATATTCCATACGGCTTCGAGTTTCTCCCTGGGTGCCCATACGATTCCATAAAGGCGGTTGTCGGAAAGGAGTAGTCCAGGTTGTACAACGTAGATCGAGTCGGGGGAGAGTCCGATACCGACTATATGCAACAGATCTCTTTTCCCCCCTAAGTTGGCTTGAAGCGTATCGCCGAGCTTTAGGCTATGCGCTTCGGCAAACAGTTCGCTGACGACGACTTCGGTTTCGGCCCCAAGTTTTGGCAAGCGACCTTTGCGAAGGTACAGAGCGTCTAGGGATTTGGTTTCAATGGAGACGAGTCGTGCAGTGACTGGTTCCGAGAGGTTGGGGAAGTCCAAGATAGCTTGGCGTACGATGCGGCCCGATACTCGAGTGACACCTGGAATCTCAAGAATGCGATCCAACAGAGAGGTCGGGGCGCGGACGAGCGAAGCCCAAGCGTGAGCGAAGTGGTAGTGAGCATAGTACTGATCTCGGCTTGCCTCCATCGATCGGATGGTGCTCGTGGACATGATGAAGGTAGCTATACCGCAGGCGAGTAAGCCGACGATGGCAACCCCTTGTTTCCACAACCGCAGGATATCGGAGATGAGTAGTCGCTTGCGAGCATTCATCGAGGAGTCGCCGCTCTAAATCGAAATGGTGCTTGTCGATGAAAAATTACCATTGCAGAGAACTTGCTGGCTGAGGGTTTAGGTTTTCATCGATACGAGCGATTTGTCCATCAGAAAGACGGATTACGCGGTTAGCCATATTGGCGATTGCTGCGTTGTGGGTGATTATGACAACGAGCGTACCGAGCTCTCGGTGGATGCGAGCAATTGCATCCAAAACGATTGCACCTGTTTTCACGTCAAGAGCGCCGGTTGGTTCGTCGCAGAGTAAGACTGCCGGATTTTTTCCGATTGCGCGTGCGATGGCTACGCGTTGTTGTTCACCACCGGAGAGTTGTGCTGGGTAGTGCGTTGCGCGGTTCTCGAGGCCGACGAGTCGCAGGGCATCGATTGGCTCCATCGGTGCATTCGCGATTTCCGTCACCAATCGCACGTTATCGAGCGAAGTTAAGCCGGAGATGAGATTGTAGAATTGGAACACGAACCCCACGTGTTCTCGGCGATATTCGGTCAATGCGTGCTCATCGCAAGCCGAGAGATCTTGGTCGCGAAACACGAGTGTACCGGCCGTGGGAGTGTCGAGTCCCCCGAGAATGTTTAGCAGTGTCGATTTACCGGAGCCTGAGGCACCGAGGATCACGACAAACTCGCCTTCGAACAATTGCAAATCGATTCCGCGAAGCGCATGAACTACGGAATCCCCCATTGGATAGGACTTGCTTAGTTGTTTGGCTTCAAAGAGTGGACGGCGTGGAACGCTCATTCCATTATGGTAGCTGACGGAATCGATAGCACCAACGAAGTGTGGAAGGATTATCGAGTGAACCTAGCGGTAGGATTTGAAGTTGCCGTAGTTCAGGGTTCCAGAGAAGCTTGCCGAGAGTGACTTCAAGTTGGATTTTCAATAACTCGTTTCCAGGTCGAGTCCATGTTCCGGTCCAAGAATTCCCGTCGATATGGGCTTCGTGCCAATGGTGGTTTGAATTGCCATCTGCATCGACGATTCGGTAGGTGCTTCCGAGAAACAGGGCAGGGCGGGTGATACGGCAGGCGAAATCGAGTTCTAAGGATTGGTTGTCATCGAGACAACGGGCGGCGAGGGACCAGTGTCCGTGTCCTGACAATCCGACTCCGAGCGCGACGTGTTGTAGGTCAGGGCCGAGTGGTTCGAGGACGACTTGTTGCAATGGCGGATCGCTGGGCCAAGCCAATTGCGCATCGGTGGTGATCGACTCCAGGAAGGTAGATCGCTTCAAGGCTGCAGATGATGTTTCATCGATAGCCATGAAGTGAGTGAATCTATCGCCGGCTTTGCAGAATGCGAGGGTGGTGCATACCGAAGGAGATTCTTGATTCTCGCTGGATACTTCGGTGGGAGCAGAATGGATTTCGAGTAGCTTTGACATCGCCTAGTTGCCAGTTGTAGGGCGACGGCAGTTGAAATCCGATGCGAAACGGGACTCGGTGGATGCAGCGGCGCGGCTTAAGTTTTCGTTGGATTGGAGGGTGATGGGGGTACGTGTAACGATTCCCATCATGAATCGATTGGCGACTTGAAGCATTTGAGAATCGAGACTTCCTTCTTGGGCCATTTGCTGTGTCGATGTGTATTTCGATTCGCGGTTCGAAAGGGTGGTGGAGTTGACTTGAAATTGCATGAACTGGTAGTTCAAGTGTGCGCGATGGGCCATTCGCATCATGTCGATGACTTGATCGACTCCGCAGGTATTCGAATCGGAGTTTTGCATCGCGAGAACGGGAAGATTTCTCGCCGACTTCCAGTCAGCAAGTGCCCGCTTATGGTTTGGAAAGGGGCCGTTGCAAGCGACAACGCCCGCGAACGCGTTTGGGTTTCGCAAGCCGATCCATTGGGCCAAGGTAGCTCCGCTGCCGAATCCAGCGATAAAGACGTTGTCCGTATTGATCGACAGGGACTCACTGAGTTGTTCGATCGCTTGAAAGACACATTCTTCCGCGAGGATGTATTCCGTTAAGGTGTTACCCCATTGGAACAGGCGTGGTGATTTGCGAGATGGGCGGGTGGCGCGTACGGACAAGCCGACGTAATTGCGCATGCTCAGATCGGGCATGATTTCATCGAGTTCGCATTCGCTGCTGTGCTGAGAATGCAACCAGATGACCAACGGGTACTGATAACCCGATTCGTAGTGTTCAGGGACGAAGATCCGATGTGGGAAGCTTATAGAAGGTGGGGCTTTCAGGGGGCTTCGCGAACCCGAATCGGTTCCGTGTTCTCCCGAGAAATCCATCGCGTCTGCGGCGTTTGAAAACCCGTGATCCAAGCGTTTTGTTTGGTTTTCTAGCAAGAAGCTGTTCAGGCGGCTCATTCCAGAGATTCCTTCGACGAGCGGACTTGGATCAAAAGGTTTTACGGTATGTTTTTCGGGTGGTTGCGTTTTCTTAGCCACTTGCGGTTTGTAGGGGGAAATCGAGCCTTGCGTCAATGCCACCCTCGTCGGATCTAGGCAACTGGGCTAGCATTATTGTTTTCTGTGTTGAAAGTACACAGCAGCGACAGAGGTAGGCTAAGCAATGACGTTGAATGCAATGACTTTAAATCAGGTAAGCGGCGGGAAGCCTTGGGCGATTTATCACGAGCATGAGCACTGGTTCAAACCGTTGTTCGCGGAGCTTGAAAGCCGAGGAATCCCCTGGGTGCGACTTGATCCTCGCGGTCACTGGTTTGATCCGAGTGAGTCGAGCAGTCCGTATGGTTTGGTTTTTAATCGGATGAGTCCATCTGCATATTTGCGGGGTGGGATTCAGGGGATGTTCTTTACGCTCGATTGGCTGGCGCATCTCGGGCGGCTTGGTGTGCCGGTGATCAATGGACTCGATGCGTTTACGATTGAGACGAGCAAATCCAAGCAGTTAACCTTGTTGGAGGAATTGGGGTTAGGGTATCCGCGTTCAAGGGTCTTGAATCATGCAACCCAAGTTTCCGAAGCGTCCGTTGGATTGCGATTTCCCGTGGTGTTCAAAGCGAACATTGGTGGATCGGGGGCAGGTATTGTCCGATACGATTCGCTTGAGGGGCTCGAGCGAGCAGCACAGCAGGGTTCGCTAGATTTCGGTGTGGATCATACCGCGTTGTTGCAGGAGTACACGCCTGCTCGAGGTAGTAAAATCACCCGTGTTGAGTTGCTTGGAGGGAAGTTCCTCTATGCGATCGATGTTCATTTAACAGGGGATACATTCAACCTGTGTCCAGCCGATATTTGTCAACGCTCCGATGGGGTTGAATTGCAGCGGGCGGCATGTCCTATCGATGCGCCGAAGTCCGGTTTGAAGGTTCAAGCGGCGAGTCCTTCTACCGAAGTGATCAAAGCTTGTGAAGCCATCATGCAGCGAGCGAAGATCGACGTTGGTGGGATTGAGTTTATGGTCGACGATCGGGACGGAAGAGTGGTTTACTACGACATCAACGCGTTGTCGAATTTCGTGGCTGATGCTACGAACGTAGTGGGACTCGATCCCTTTGCTCGACTTGTCGATTACATGGAAATGCGGGTGGCAACAGCCCAGCGGGCGAAAGCTTAACGCAAGGAGATAGCGATGCGTTTTGGATATTGGCTACCGGTCTTTGGCGGTTGGTTGAGGAACGTCGAGGATGAGGGGATGCAGGCTGACTGGAGTTATGTCAAACGGCTTGCGCAGCGAAGCGAGGAGATCGGGTTTGATTTAAGCCTCATTGCCGAGCTGAATCTCAACGATAT
>Ga0255125_1000754_pt1 | contig 9598 bp, 7 predicted proteins | sample Law_Cont_RepC_8d_FD_188557 | JGI IMG/M metagenome (GOLD analysis project Ga0255125, IMG submission 188557) | Freshwater microbial communities from St. Lawrence River, New York, United States - Law_Cont_RepC_8d | ecosystem: Environmental > Aquatic > Freshwater > River | place: USA: New York...
CAATGCACCGCAACGCGAAGTTATACGGAAGTGGATAGCCACAGGTGCCCCCTGGGCTAGGCACTGGGCATTTGTGAATCCTAAGATTGCACCCCCTCCAACTGTGAGCGACAACGGTTGGCCCAAGCAACCACTGGACAGGCATGTTTTGAAAGGACTCGAGTCGAAGGCAATTAAACCCTCCCCTGAAACCGATAAAGCAACACTACTACGCCGGGTAACACTGGATCTGACAGGCCTGCCGCCCACTCCAGCAGAAGTAGCTGAATTTATGGCAGACAAATCACCGGATTCTTACGACCGAACCGTAGATCGCCTACTGGCAAACCCACGCTACGGTGAACGCATGGCTTGGGACTGGCTCGATGCCGCCCGTTATGCAGATACAAACGGCTATCAGGGTGACGGCGAACGCACCATGTGGCCATGGCGCGACTGGGTGGCTAAAGCATTCAATCGAAACCTGCCGTACGACACATTTACCCTCTGGCAGATCGCAGGAGATCTGATTCCAGATGCCACCGATGAAAGCCGCTTGGCCACTGGTTTTAACCGCAATTACATGATCAATGGTGAAGGCGGCAGAATCGCTGAAGAAAACCGAATCGACTACTTGTTCGATCAGGCGGAAACCGTCGCCACCGTTTGGTTGGGACTTACGTTCAACTGTTGCCGTTGTCACGACCACAAATTCGATTCCCTTCCCAATCGGGATTATTACCGGTTAATGGCGTTTTTCAACGGCACCTCAATCGACGGTGGGGGCGGCAACCCGCAGACGCCGCCAATTCTGGCAGTTCCAGATACCAATCAGGCATCGTCGCGTTCCGCGCTGAACAAGGCTGTGATGGAGGCAGAAAAAGCAGCAGGAGCCATTCCAAAAGATGACAAAAAAAAGATCGATGCTGCCACGGCGAAAATCAAGGCCCTAAAAGAAGACCTTGAAAGACTAGAAAAATCGATTCCCAAAGTAATGATTATGGCCGACGCGCCAAAACCACGCAAAACATTCATTCTGAAAACCGGCCTTTACAATCAGCCAGGAGAAGAAGTCACCCCGGGTGTGCCTTCTGTACTGAATTCGTTTCCTGCAGGTGCTCCAGCTAATCGACTGGGTTTGGCTCGCTGGCTCATTGCGCCTGAAAACCCCCTCACGGCAAGGGTAACCGTCAACCGAGTTTGGACCTTGTTCTTTGGTATCGGTCTCGTCAAAACACCTGAAGATTTTGGAGTTCAGGGGGAACGCCCTTTGCAGCAAGAACTGCTCGATCATTTGGCTAGCACATTCCGTGGCACTGGCTGGAACATGAAACAGTTGGTACGCACAATTGTCACCAGTTCAACCTACAGGCAGTCGTCGCAAGTATCGGCGGCAAGCAGGGAACGCGATCCGGATAACCGTTTGCTGGCACGGGGACCACGTTTCCGATTACCCTCTTGGATGCTGCGCGATCAAGCTTTGGCAACTAGCGGCTTGCTGATTGAAAAGGTTGGCGGCCCACCGGTAAAGCCTTATCAACCTGAAGGAATCTGGGAAGAAGCAACCTTTGGCAACAAGAAATATGTCCAAGACAAAGGCGACGCCCTTTACCGCCGAACCATTTACACATTTTGGCGCCGCATCGTTGGGCCTACAGAAATTTTCGACAACGCTCCACGGCAGGTGTGCTCGGTTAAAGTCTACCGTACGAATACACCGCTTCAGGCATTGCTTACTCTCAACGATACCACCTATGTGGAAGCAGCAAGATGCCTTGCCCAGCGTGTTTTGCTTGAATCTGGTACTGACGAAGCGCGTATCCGCCTCATGCACAGCCTCGTGCTCTGCCGCGAACCTAAGCCCCAGGAAGCAGCTATTATGTTAGCGTCTCTGAAACGTCATCGGCAACATTTTAGCATGTTCAAGAACGAAGCTGAGAAACTGGTATCGGTGGGCGAATCAGAACGCGACCTATCGATTCTGGCGCCGGAACATGCCGCATGGACCATGATTGCCTCCACACTTCTCAATCTCGACGAAACCTTGAACAAGGAATAAATCCATGACACGCACGCCATTTATTGACAACAATATCATGCCCGACCGCCGCAATATGCTCCATGCGGGTGGCACGGGAATCGGGCTGGCTGCGCTCGGATCCATGCTGGCCAAAGAGGGAAGATCAGCGCCATTGCCCGGCACTTTGACAGGAAACCTTCACCAGGGTTCGCGCGCCAAGCGAGTCATTTACTTATTCCAGAATGGCGCACCCACTCATGTTGATCTATTTGACTACAAACCAAAATTGGCTCAAATGCACGGCCAGCCTGTGCCGGAATCAGCAATAGCAGGCAAGCGATTCTCAACCATGTCGGGAGGTGTCAAAGGCAAGTTGATGCTCGCGCCGGTGGAACCGTTTCATCAACGTGGCAAGTCTGGTGCTTGGGTTAGTAATTTCCTTCCCTACACAGCACGCATAGCCGATGAACTTTGCTTTGTTCGCTCCATGCACACCGATGCTGTGAACCATGCGCCAGCCATTTCACTGATGCTCTCAGGAGCCCAGATACCCGGCAGACCCACCATGGGATCGTGGTTCTCCTACGGTCTTGGTGCTGAAACAGATAATCTTCCGGCATTCGCAGTCATGACAAGCATCAGCAAAGGAACATCATGCGGGCAAATTTTTTACGATTTCTACTGGAGCAGTGGGTTCTTGCCCTCACGCCACCAAGGTGTCAAACTTCGCAATGGCAGCGAACCTGTGCTTTATCTTTCTGATCCACCCGGAGTCGATCGGAATCTTCGTAAAAACCAACTGAATGATCTGGCAGCTCTCAACGCCATTAGGCAACAAACAACAGGTGATCCCGAAATTGCCGCCCGTATGGCACAGTATGAAATGGCATTTCAGATGCAGGCCAGCGTTCCTGAATTGGCAGACCTCCGCACCGAGTCTAAGACCACTCTCGATATGTACGGACCGGATGTTCTGGAACCGGGATCGTTCGCGCGCAACTGCCTCATGGCCAGGAGACTCGTCGAACGTGGTTGCCGGTTTGTGCAGCTCATGCACGCGGGCTGGGACCAACATAACAGCCTGACAACAGAATTATACAATCAATGCCGCGACACCGATCAGGCCAGCGCGGCACTCGTGCTCGACCTGAAGCAGCGGGGCCTTCTAGACGACACCCTTGTGATCTGGGGCGGCGAATTTGGCCGGACACCGTTCATCCAAAACGATATCAACGACCGAAAACGATGGGGACGAGATCATCATCCCCACGCGTATACGGTCTGGATGGCTGGCGGAGGCATCAAGCCCGGAGTCCAGTACGGATCTTCCGATGAACTCGGAATGAGCGTCGCTGAAAACCCCGTGCATATTCACGACCTTCAGGCCACCATCCTTCACCTGATGGGCATCGACCATGAACGTCTGACCTACCGTTTTCAGGGCAGGGATTTCCGCCTTACAGACGTTCACGGCAATGTGGTCAAAGGTGTGCTGGCCTGAAATCGTAATAGTCAGCGTTTTGTCAAAGCATCGGCTACTGGACCTGGTGCTGAATCACAAAATAGCAATCCGCGAGACCACGCTGACCTAACCGATAAGAACAACGCCTCAGGTTTTCCGGAAACCAACGGATTCCCTTGGCTATCAACCCCTCCAGCCACAACCAGACGCTGATTCTTCCCAAAAAGAGATGCAACATGCGTGACATCACCCACGCGAGGAATCACATGGGGAATCATCGTGGCTAGGCGCTGCTTGCCGTAGGGTTTGTCGCTGATCCACGACAGCATCGTTTCCACTATGGCAACTGTGGCAATCCGATCGTCCTGTGCCGCCGCCAGAACGGCTGGAATTCCCATCGGTCCCATGCCCACAAGCGTTATTGGACGTCGGTCGGGCAGATCTCGCTCCAAAATATCAATCACTCTTGATACGTCGTGAGCCCACTGACCAGCTAACGGACGGCCCAACCACAAGGCCCACTCCGCGCTGTTGTGATCAGGGGCCAAACCAATACGATCGCCAGACACAGCCAACGTTCCGGTCGCTCGCACATCGAGCGTGACAATACCGGCCCCCGTTTCGCGAAGGGTTTGAACCAACAGGCTTTTTGCCGCGCCAGAAGCGCCATCTTCATGCAACACAATAATAAGTGGTTGGCGAAAATTGCCGTTTTCCACAGACACTGGAAGTGTGATTCCCGGTTCCGTTTCAATCGTCAATTGACGCACGTTATTATTGATCTGATCTGAAACAATCCCCTTGCCCTTCCTGATAGGCAATGGGCCGTTCACCAGCTTTGCCAACTCCGGACGAGCCTTCACACGCCACGTTTCCCAGCCTGCGGCATCGGTTGGCCATTTTTTAGCTGCAATGCTCTGGGTTCCAATCATCGCGGAATACTGCGGCAATGTTTTCCAATCTGCCGGCCTTGTCCCTTCTGCAAAACACCTGAGGCTTTCGCGCGGTTCGGCTACAAATTCCGCCTCAGGAACAGGCTGGCCATTTCCCTGCCCTAACAAATGCAACTTCATAAAGCCAACCATCGATTCCCGCATCGGCTTCGAATAATCGTGTCCCGATTCAAAAACCTGATGTTCAATGGCATTCCCACGCCCAAGCACTGCGAAAAGACTGCGAGCGCTGCCAATCGACTGCGCCGCTTCCCCCGGTGAAAATTGCCGCGCATCCCGGCTGGCGCTGATCACCTTGAGTGCCCGAGGAGCCACGGAAGCCAAAATGGCATCTTCCTCTGTGAATTGAAGGGCACCGGGTACCACCTCGCACATGCAGCAAGCAGCCCCCAGATATGACTTGTAGTTACCAACCGAACAAACCGGAACCACGGCCTTAAGTCGGGTATCGTAAGCGCCCGCGTACATCGACTGATTCCCACCGCCACTGGCACCGGTTACCCCCAATTTTTCAGGATCCACCTCTGGACGTGAAATCAGGTAATCCACCGCACGAACGTTTTCAACCATCTGTATTCCCGCAAGCGGCTTGCCTACTGGAAGGAGCGTGGCAGCAGTCATCCCTCCGTGATATTCACCCAAGGGAGCACCAATCGCCCGTTCTCCAGCACCAAACGCGTCAACTACCAGCACAACAAATCCGGCACGCACACAGGCAACACATCGCGCCTGAACCACAGGATCCTGCTTGGCACCAGACCAATGGCCATGCACATGCAGAACAGCAGGCAACCGACCAGGCTTTTTGGGCAAGTAAACATTCCCAGGCATTCGAATACCTGGAAGCGTCTGAAAATGAACTCGTTCGATCACATAGTCAGGTTTTTCAATGCGCCCCACCACCACTGGGTCAAGGGCAGGTCGCGCAATTTCTTCAATCCCAAGATTTGATTCGAGTCGCTTAACAAAAGCAGTCCGTTCGGACAAATGGTTTGCGCCTGCAGATACAAGTGGCGAGCCAGCTTTGGTCAACCGATCTGCCTCCTCACGCACCCATTTCAGATAATCAGTGCCAGCGGGCAGATCTGCGCCCCAAGAAGTGCCGACCAAAAATGCCGATGTCAGGAACAGCCAAATCGCCAAACGCATAGGACCCACCTCCCTAAAGCCCGGGCAACCAACAGATTACTCTAACCAATTTTCAACTCAACTGTCGAATCAGCCAGAACTAATGCAACAAGCTTTCAAATAAAAATTGCAGTAACACTTAGTTCATTGCCAAGTTTCGGCTCAACAAAATTCTTCACACAAAACACACCGTTTCACAATCATGTCCACACAAATTGGCATTAAAAAAATACACTTTGGAGTACCCCATATGCAAATGTGTTATCAGTCCAATCGCATGAGTCGATCTGTCCGTAACGGTTTCACACTGATTGAACTGCTTGTGGTCATTGCCATTATTGCAGTTCTGATCGGACTGCTGGTACCGGCAGTTCAAAAAGTACGCGAAGCGGCCAATCGCATGAGTTGCACTAACAACCTAAAGCAGATTGGTCTCGCCTTTCACGGGCACCATAACACCTACGGGTATTTTCCCATGGCTGGTTCCGATGGCCCGAACCAAACGTGCTGCAACGCCACAGTTCGCAACGGTTGGAACTGGATGTATTACATCACACCGTACATCGAACAGGATTCTGTCTTTATCAACACCAGCGATGCTGCTGTTGCAGCATCGGTGATTAAAACGTTTTACTGCCCGTCACGTCGCGCACCACAGGCTTATGGTTCATCTACCCAGACTGCTCGTTCAGATTACGCCGGTAACGGTGGCCGCACATTCGGTGATTATGGCAAAGAAGGTATGCTTTTCCGCCAATACAGCACTGTTTCGACAACAACTCCTAACACAACTCCTCCCAATCAGTTCCGTCGCATTGCAGACGTGCTGGACGGTCTTACCAACGTCGTGATGGTGGGCGAAAAACAACTTCATGCCACGACACAAGGCTCTGCTGGTGGAGATAACGAAGCTTGGAACAATTCTGGTTGGGACCAAGACCACCAGCGATTTGGTGATTCCTTGCCACAACCCGATAGCATGCACCCGACATCCGCTTCTCCAACATTCTGGTCAACACGCTTCGGTGGATCTCACCCGGGTGTGGTGAACATGGTTTTGGGAGACGGTTCTGTGCGCGGTATTAATTTCTCAATTGCCGCCGCAACGTGGATGAATGTCTGCCTCATCAACGATGGCAACCCCGTCACCCTCGACTAACAGTTAATCACAAACAAACTAAAGGAGCCTCTACAATGAACAAACCAACGAATCGACGAACCGGATTCACCCTGATCGAACTTCTTGTGGTAATCGCCATCATCGCGGTGTTGATTGGCCTGCTGGTACCCGCCGTTCAAAAGGTGCGGGAGGCAGCGAACCGAATGAGCTGCCAAAACAACATGAAGCAGATTGGCCTTGGACTACAGAATTACCAATCACAAATGGGATTTTTCCCGGGCTGCTCCATCAACACGGCAACGACCAACAAGGTCACCTTGGCTAATGCCCGATTGATGGGAGTAACGGTTTCTAATGTAAGTCACAATTGGGCCGTGATGATCCTGCCGTTCATCGAGCAGGAACCCCTCTTCCGCCAATACAATTTTGCTTTGACATGGACTGACGTTGCCAATCAAGCTGTTCGGGAAACCACTGTCAAAACATTTGTTTGCCCCACGACTCCTCGGCAGGGTAATGGTTGGAACACATTCCTGTCGGGAACAGCAACGGTCAACGTTGCTCCCGGCGATTATGCTCCTGACTACGCTTATAGTGCTCTTCTGGAAACAAATGGCTTGGCAGACACATGCGCGTCTCGAAATGGTGTCATGACCACCAATATAACAAGACCAATCAGTGTGATTTCCGACGGAACTTCCAACACCATTCTGATTTCTGAAACTGCTGGTCGTCCAGACAGTTGGGCTACCGGTCGCCTCTTGACACCTGCCACTCAAACCGATGGTGGATGGTGCGATCCCAACCATGCTTATATCACCCACGGCTATTCAGCGGATGGTGTCACCACCACAGATGGCGGTCCGTGCCATACAAATTGTTCCAACAATAATGAGGTTTATTCTTTCCACAGTGGTGGCGCCAGCCATGTGTTTGCCGACGGATCGGTGCGTTTTGTTCAAAGCAGCATGGATATGCGCCAGTTCGTGAAAATGATTACCTACATGGGTGGCGACATCGCCCCAAGCAACTGATTCCAAACTGGAGCTTTCAATATGACGGTTTTCTCCAAGAATCTACTTGGCGTTTCACTGTTTGCGGTATCACTTGCCTGGATATCGGGTTGTGCCCAAGATGGCCCGAACTGGAAGATCGACCCTCAACCAGTTTCCGGGCAAGTGCTTTACGACGGCAAACCAGCGTCAGGTGTTTATATTGGCATGATGCCAATCGACGCTCCCATGCCGCCAGCGATCCCTGGTAATCCCAAAGCAATTACCGACGATCAGGGCAATTTCAAAATTACAACCTTCAAAGATGACGATGGTGCCTGTGAAGGAAAATATCTCATTCTCATGACTTGGCCAGACAAATCCAAAGAGGCCGAGGAAATCGTCCCTGACAAGTTGCTGGGTTGGTACGATGCCGCCAACAGTCAATTGAACGTTAAAATTGTCAAAGGGCCAAACGTGCTACCAACCATCAAGTGCCCTCCAAGGACAATCTCTCCTGCCCAAATGCCCGGTATTCCTGGTCGCAACTGATCACTGACCGGGCCACTACTAACAACTCAATGCGCGCGATGGCGATGAAGCCTTCGCGCGCATTTTTTGTTTATTCAAGGCGTTACTGAAGCCAATTGACTAATCTGGATTGAGTATCGGCTTCAGAACGGCGCCAAGGATGAACTCATGTGGGATGTAGTGTGCGAAGGCCGATGGGCTCCCATGATTCTTTTGGCCATGGTTCTGGCTGTGGCAGTGGCATGGAGGCGCTCACGCCCCAGCAAAGCCGCAACCATGCTGGCAGTGATCGCAGCTTTGGCCCTTCTTCTGCTTCCTATCTTAAATTGGCTCGTGGTCACAGATCGTGAAGCTGTTACGGCCTCACTTCTATCCATGGAAACGGCTGCTAACTCTCACGACATACCGAGCATTCTGGCAGGCATCGACACCGATTTCCGCTCCCACGGCGGATTGGACCGGGCCGGCCTTAATAACCTTCTTAAATCGCTCGATCAACGCTATGGCGTTAAAAGCATCGTTGTAAGAAGGCCAGAAGTGCTTCCAGCCGAACCAGACGGATCACGCCCCTGCGAATTCACCCTCAAGCTAACAGGAGAACCGGGTGAATATGTTGTGATGGTGAAAACCATCTGGAAAAAGCGAGATGGGGTTTGGCGCATTCTCAAAGTGACGGTCACCAAATTCCTCGACAAGGATCAAACACCACTGCCTGTATGATCGCTCAACATTGCCATTTTTTTTATTGGCAATCGCACGATGGCATCGAAACAGATCGCTGAACTTGTCGCGGACCATTCCCACAGGAACTGATACCGCACGGATCGCACCGCCACTTACGATGGCCACAGCAACCCTGTGCCATCAATACAACCACTGAAAAAAGGACGAGAATTGTCTGGGTGCGCGTCATGGATTTCCCTCCCGTCCGCCCGTGAGCCCAAAGTCTCGACACGGTACGGCGTCAAAGGACTATGACTTGAGAAATACCCATGCGCAAACCAACTGCGCCCTCACTCACAAACGAAAGCGCCGTCATTTCCCGAATAACAGGAAACAACGGCACAGTGTTGCAAAATAATGGTTTAAGCAATCAAGGACATGGGGAAGTTGTCATGCATGGCGAAGGCGCGCATGCTGGAGGGCAAATAGGCGAACTGCTCATCACCACGGGGGTGTAAATCGGTGTCGCCATTGCCGTCGGCGTATTATTTTTGTGCTTGCAAGCACTGAACAAACCGTGGCCGGAGCCGTTTTTGGCTGTTCCGCTGGTCTGACATCCCGCTACCAAGGCCATCACCAAGGCAACCGCAATTGTTCCAAACTTCGTCATGTTGTCTACTCCAGACGCGACCGCCGGACCTGCCGCTTGTTCCCACCGGGCAGGTCCGGCGGTCGCGTCTGGAGTAGACA
>Ga0255125_1000760_pt1 | contig 9521 bp, 6 predicted proteins | sample Law_Cont_RepC_8d_FD_188557 | JGI IMG/M metagenome (GOLD analysis project Ga0255125, IMG submission 188557) | Freshwater microbial communities from St. Lawrence River, New York, United States - Law_Cont_RepC_8d | ecosystem: Environmental > Aquatic > Freshwater > River | place: USA: New York...
GCCTGCCGTTTTGGGCAGGGCGCGCGTGTGCGTTGATTTTCCTAGTGGAAGCACAATTCAGCGACGCGAGTGGCTGGTTCGGTTGGGTGTGGCTGCTGGTATTCGCTGGCTGGAAACATTGCGGCGCGAACGACGTGAACGTAAGGCAGAAGGGCGTTGGCCGGGCGTTTGGGGGTTGGAGCGCTGCCCTTGGCTTCTCGACCTGCGTGGCGCGACTGCTATTGATGCGCCATTTTTGGAAGCGGCGGCGCGGCACGAGGCGGGGCGTTCAGGTTTGGTGCTGGCTGTCGAACCGGTTTCAGACGCTTTGCCGCGATGGAGTGTCGATATGATGATGTCAGGGTTGGTATGGCCGCGTGGTGGGTGTTGGCTGGATGTTGTGCCCGGCGTGGCCCGCAATCCTGTGCTGTTCAATGGTGAATGACAGAGTGCAAAGCCGGATTCGTGCTTGCCGATGTGGAGTGGAGTGGGTATAAAACCTTTTTGGAAGATGACAGGGGTAGGACCATGCCGCACACGAAAAGCGCCGCCAAGAACCTTCGCAAGAGTGACCGCAAGCGCGCGTACAACCGCTCGGTGAAGCGCGACGTTAAGATTCAGGTAAAGAATCTTGAAGTAGCGATTGCAGCGAAGGCTGATGGCACTGCTGAATTGACCAAGGCTTACAGCCAGCTGGCTAAGGCTGCATGCAAGGGTGTGCTTCACGCGAAGACTGCTTCACGCCGCCAGTCGCGTTTGGCCAAACGCCTCAACAAGGCGAAGGCAGCAGTAGCCTGATTCGGTCGCACAAGTATTTAAATGTATTACTGGCCTTCCGAAATGGGAGGCCAGTTTCGTTGGTACTTTTATTACCGACTGCCTAGCTGGCCTTCCGGAATGGGAGGCCAGTTTCGTTGGTTCTTGCTTCTGAGCGTTCCTGCCGTTCCCAGTACCAGATGCACAGTGCGGGAACGAGAATCGGCCTTACCACCAGTGTGTCGAGCAGCACTCCGAAGGCGAGCGCAAATCCTATCTGCACCAATGTGTTCAATCCGGCAAGCATGAGGGTGGCGAACGTACCCGCCATGATCAGCCCGCATGAAGTAATAGTGGCACCGGTACGGGCGACTGCTAGGCGCATGGCGACCGAAGCGGAGTGTTTTTTGCGTTCCTGAAGCATGCGGCTGATGAGCAGGATGTTGTAGTCTTCCCCCACGGCTACAAGGATGACAAATAGGAAGAACGGAACGCGCCAATCGACTTCACCAAATGGGCGACCGAATCCATAATGTGCCACCAGCATTGTGGCTCCCAAAGTGACCAGATAGCTGAAGAGAACCGTCAGCAGCAGGTAACCTGCTAAAACCACATTGCGTACAAACAGGAAGAGAATGGCAAACACAGCCAGAGTAACCAGCAGGTTGATTCTGGCGCGATCGGTTTCAGAGACATTTGCCAAGTCGGTGGCAGCAACCGTTATTCCGAACGTTTCCCCTCTTACTGGTCCAAATGAGCGGGCGTCGTTGGGCAGTTCGCTGGCCAACCACGTTTGAATGCTACCGAGAGTGACGGTGCTTTCAGGATCGAAAGGATCCGATTCAAGCACGACTTCTAAGCGGGCAACATGTCGGGCAGGGCTCTCGTCGGTGGCGGCAATGGTGGAAAGGTAGTGCTGACCCGCCATGCGTCGGACCTGGGAATCAATGCTGTCGACAATTTTCTGCCAAGCCTGCGCCCATCCCGTGGCGCCCGCGGCCGGAGTTGGTACTTCCGGCAGTTGCTGGCCCAAGGGGCGGGTGAGTGCTCGCACTTCGCGGACATTGTCGAGGTGAAGGAAGCCGCGGCTAAGGTGTTCAATCAACCTTCTGCCATGCGTATTGTCGAATGGGATTGGCGATTCCAGTAGTACCGTGACCGGGCCGGCCTCACCTGCCGGGAAATGGCGCTGCACGGCATTCAGCCCAATAATGCTAGGGCTGCGATCGGAAAGTTCCGCTGTAGCTCGAAAGCTGGTACGTACCGCGGCACCAAGCAGAGCTAACGGAATCAGTAAAGCCATTACCGCGAGCCAGACGGTTCCGGGGCGTTTGAGGACTTTGTCGCTAAATTTGGTCCAGAAATCGTCGTCGCTGGAACGGCTTTGAGCCACAGAAAGGTATGAGCCTGGTCGGCCGGGCGGTTTGCCGGGCCAGAATGCGACGCTGCCTAGTATTTTCAACAATGCTGGCGTGAGAGTGAGTGAGGCCAGAAAGGCAACGAGAAGGCTTAAGGCAATGGCAGGTCCGCCGCTGCGGACTTTGGCAAATTCCGCGGTTCCCATCAGCCCAAGGCCGCAAATCACGGTGCCAGCGCTGGCGGCAAGGGCGTGGCCAACTTCATCGACGCTTCGCTCCACTGAAAATCCAAGCGGCCTGCCTTCGGCTAATTCTTCGCGGTATCGGCTGATGAGAAACAGGCAGTAATCAGTTCCAGCACCGTAAAGCATAACCACGGCGAATATCTGGCTGGTGTTGGCGAGTTTGAATCCAGGTATCAGGGTTAGTAAGGCCAAGCCTTGCAATGCCACGTACACCGAAATTGCGATCGTGGCCAATGGGACCAGCGCGAGCAATGGGGCGCGGTAAACCCATAGCAGAATCACAATCACCAAAAGAACAGTGGCCAGTGTTGTGTTTTCAAGGCTGTTGGTGCTGGCGCGAACCAGATCACGACCTATACCGGCAGGGCCAGTCGGATGAAGAACCAGTCCTTCGCTTGGAACACTCGCCATGGTTTCTGCAACCACAGCGTCGATGCGATCGACGGCGACGCGGGTTTGAACAGCCATGTAAGGAAATTGCAGCTGAACTTTCAGGAGAGCGCAATAACCATCGTTGCTTTTCAGCTTTTTACCAAGGATCGGGTCACCCGGGGCATGGACAGCTTGAAGCGCTAGGGCGGGCTCCTCGCGGCGCAGCAGTTCAAGCCGTTGCCTGACGGCATCGATGGCTACGTAGTCTGCATCGGTGAGTGGGCCTTCTGGCCTTTCAAACGCCAAGACTAGATTGGAGGCGTAGATATCGCCTGGAAAGGCTTCTTCCAACAATTGGTAACCACGCACACTGGCGCACGAAGCGGGAAGGGCCCTGATGTCATCGTCTTGGCTGTTGCGGTCCCAGTTGGGTGCCAGCAAACCAGTGATAACAGCAATGGCCAGCCATGCTCCGACAATAGCCCATGGATGGTACGACGTTATGCGTCCGATGAAACGGAACATTCAGCACTCCCGGGGTCGGTCGCACGGAAACTATCACGCGCGACCGTTTGCACTCAAGAACGAATCGGCTTGGGAGAGTGCTGAAGCTTTCTCAGACTGGTATGCAGGCTGGGAGATTTATTCAGTGAGTCAGAAACATGCGGCAAAACCTTCGCAAACTACCTAGTGTCTTACACTTTTGAGATGCGTGCCAAGGCATAGGCAGGGGAGTCGGGAGTGGATCCCACCAACCAAGTTGGAATGGGAGGCAGTGGATCACGATGCAAAATTCTGCAACCGCTGGGAGAAACGTGTCCACTGACAACACCGCGTACTTTTGGACGATTCAATAAATACCGACCGACCGATAGGTTTCCCTGGTATGCGTTTCGCAAGCCAGCAAGGCGGTTGCCCGGGTCGCGGGGAATTTGCCAGTCGAAGACTGGAAAGTGGGTCACAACGAGAATGTTTTCCACGGTAGGGTCAGCTTCCAGATGCTGGATATCGTTGGCAAGAAGGGTGCTTACCGATTCCGCTACTTCGCGGTCGCTCCACCCCCAATCGATGCGCAAGGCTTCTGGGATATTGTGTTCCTGCCGGAATTGAACATGGTCTTCCATGGTTAACTGGGCGGTAGGATCTGCAGCCGAGTAGTCGTACCAAGCTAGAGATCCTGCCAAGGCAAGCGAGCCGATCTTGATCGGTTTTCCTGGCAGATAATGAACGCCGTAGTCGTTGCAAATCTCTGCCAAATGGCTGGTAAGCAGTGCTTCGCTGGTGATGTTTTCACGAAAAAACAGGCTGTGGTTGCCCGGAATAAACCCGATCGGGCAAGCCATTGCCAGTTTCACCTGTTTGAAAAAACGGACGAGTTGCGTATCGTTTTCGCCGATATTTCCAGCCAAAACCACGGCGTCTGCCCCTGAGCCAGCCAAAGCACCAATTAAGGTGTCGATGGCTGCAGGTGTTGCGGCACCTAGGAGTAGGTCGGAGGTAACAGCAATGGTTGTCGATGGCATGGAGGACTCACTTTCATTGGACTTTCAGGGGCGGACGGTCCAGACCTGCGTTAGCATGTAAGAGGAGCCCCCTGAAGGCCGTTAGCGACCGAGGTGAGTCCATGTCTGGCAAAAACCTAAAGGAATCGGTTCGTCGTTTGCTCCATCAGGTGCAAACTCCGGGTCAGTATATCGGTGGCGAAGTCAACAGTGTTGTGAAAGATCACAACAAGGTGCGTGGCACCCTCTGTCTTTGCTTTCCCGACACCTATGCGATTGGCCAAAGCCATCATGGCCTGCAAGTTTTGTATTCGATCATGAATTCCACGGATGAGTTTGCTTGTGAAAGGGCATTTACGCCTTGGTTGGACTTCGAGGAAGTCATGCGGCAGGCGTGCCTGCCCCTTTACAGCTTGGAATCGTTTACGCCGCTGCATGAATTCGATGCGATTGGATTCAGCCTTCAGTATGAGGTGCTTTACACCAATGTGCTGACCATGCTTGATTTGGGGCGCATTCCGCTTCTGGCTGCAGACCGCGGACACGATCATCCACTGGTCATTGCTGGTGGCCCTGGGGCCCAAAACCCCGAAGTGCTGGCCGACGTTATTGACCTGTTCATTATTGGTGATGGCGAAGAAAGCCTGCCGGCAGTGATGCGTCGCTGGATGGAGATCAAGGAACGGGGCAAAGGAACGCGGCAGGAAATGATCGGCGAGCTTGCAGCGGCATTTCCATGGGCTTACGCCCCTGCCTTTTACGTTTCGGATTACCATGCGGATGGCACACTGGCCAGTATCCGTCGTACCAGATCCGACCTTCCAGAGACAATTCAAGCTTGCCAGATCCGTGAAGATCTCGACGCTATTCCGCTGCCGTGTCGTCCTGTGGTTTCTTTTGTGAAAACGCCACACGACCGCATCGCCATTGAAATCATGCGAGGATGCCCGTGGCAGTGCCGGTTCTGTCAGTCAACAGTCATTAAGCGCCCCTTGCGAATTCGTAAAGTAGAGACGATCGTGAGTGCCGCGCTTGAAGCGTACAGGAACACAGGCTGCGAAGAGATCTCATTGCTGAGTCTGAGCACGAGCGATTATCCTCATTTTGAAGAACTCGTAGGACGTATGGCGGAAGTATTCGCCCCATTGGGCGTGAATGTCAGTTTGCCTAGCCTGAGAATCAATAATCAGCTCCGCAGTTTGCCTCAATTGGTGAAAGGAGTTCGCAAAGGCGGACTAACACTGGCACCCGAGGTCGCCCGCGACGACATGCGCGAGCAGATTCGCAAGAAAATCAAAAATGACGATCTGTTTGAGGGGTGCCGGCAGGCCTTTCGTCACGGCTGGCAAAAGGTCAAATTGTATTTCCTGTGCGGGCTTCCCGGAGAGCGCGATATCGATCTCGATGGCATTGTGGATATGGCGGAGGAGATCGCGCAAATCAGCAGGCAGGAAACTGGTCGGTTCCGTGAAGTGGTGGCATCGGTATCGAATTTTGTTCCAAAACCACACACACCTTATCAGTGGAGTGGCATGCAGCCAAGGGCCTATTACGACAGGGTTCGCGGCCATATGCTCAAGCGTGTGAGCATTCGCTCCGTAAAAATCAAACAGCACGATATTGACACCAGCTTCCTTGAAGGAGTGCTGACACGCGGCGACCGGCGCGTTGGCCGTGGCCTGTTAGAGGCGTGGCGTGCCGGGGCCCGGCTTGATGGCTGGCAGGAGTGCTTCAAGCCCGATATTTGGCGCGCCGCCTTTGAGCGGACAGGTATCGATCCACTCTTTTTTTCACATCGGGATCGTCCGTTGTCTGAAACACTGCCTTGGGATCACATTTTGACCAAGCGCGATCGGAATTTTCTTGAAACTGAACAGGGCAAAAGCAGAATTCAGCTTGAGCTCATGTCTTCCCCGGAATGATTGCCCATGCCACGTTGCCTGATCATCGGTTGTGGGTATCTTGGCGAAGCCATGGTGGGTTCTCTGCTGGCCCGAGGCTATGAAGTGATGGCCACCACAAGGGGCGGGGCGAGCAGGGCTGAACGCCTTGCAAGCTTAGGAGCCACCCCTGTCCTGTTTGATACTAGGGCGCCTGGTAATCTGCCGGCCTCGGACGCCGTGATCAGTGCGATGGCAGTGGATCGCACTTCTGGGCAGACAATGCGCGATGTGCATGTTGATGGCCTTCGAGTTGCCGTGAATGCGATTCCAGATAAGAGAGTTGCTTGGTTCCATGTTTCCAGTACCAGTGTCTACGGCCAAGAGCATGGAGAATGGGTGAACGAAGAGTCGCCCTGTGAGCCAACCGACGCCTCGGGTCACACCGTTCTTGAAGCTGAAAAAACATTGAAATCGCTGATTCCACACGCGACGATCCTTCGTTTCGCAGGTATTTACGGGCCGCAAAGATTGATGCGAACAGCGGCCTTGATGGCTGGCGAACCGTTAAGGGGTGACCCAGAGCGTTGGTTAAATCTCATTCATCGGGACGATGGTGCTGAGGTTGTTGCAGCCTTGGTTGCTGGCAATCAGCAAGGGCAGTTGCTGAATGTTTCGGACAATCAGCCGATCCATCGGGGCGATTTTTATGTGGAAATGGCTCGATTGCTAGGTGCCCCAACCCCACGCTGGATCCCGCGGAACCCTGGAGAACCGTGGGGGCCGCATGAGCGGAACAACCGCAGGATTGATTCTTCCCGCATGGTTGCTTTTGCAGGCAGTCTGTTGAGCTATCAAGATTATCGGTCTGGATTACCCGGCTGCTTGGCAGACCATCGATAGGTCCCGTGCCTTCAACGCCAAATCCTCTAACATGACAATGTGTGATTGTTGGAAACAGGAGCGCCCGCTTCATGATTGCCAGGAAGTACCTGTTGCCCCGGGTTATCGAGATGAACTACCAAGCGGAGCAGCGGTTGGGAGTGAATGTTTATCTCATCGATGGCGGTAGCGAATTTATCCTGATCGACATCGGATTCGAGGAAACTGTCGGGGAAATTGTAGACCTGATTCGTGGTATGGACTTCAGCTTGGCCAACTGCCGCATGATTATTGCCACCCACGCCGATGCCGACCACATTCAAGGTTTGGCCCGCGCCAAAGAAATATTCAAGGCTCCCATAGCGGCTCACCCTGACTGTACTAAGGCATTGGAAGAAGGCGATCCGATTCTGACATTCGCCTCCATCAAGGCGCAGGGTATTGAAATACCGATGAAACCGGTAAAAGTGGACCGGCGCCTTTCTGAGGGCGATGTGATCAATGTCGGAGATCAATCACTTTCGGTCTGGCATACCCCCGGGCATGCCGCGGGCCAGTTGGCGTTCAAGATGGGCGACGCTTTGTTTAGCGGCGACAATATTTACAAGGATGGATGTGTCGGCGTTATTGATGCTCATCACGGGTCTGATATAGTTCAGTTTATCGCGTCGATTGAGCGTATCAGGGATGATGATTCTGTTTTCTTGCTGCCCAGCCACGGTCCGGCATTCCGCAAGGATAAGGCCGTTTTGGATGCAACCATACAAAGGTTGCGCGGTTATTTGCAAATGGCGGACTTTGGAACATGTGCCACATCATGGCCATTGCTCGATGCTTGGGAACGCGACGTGATGGCTGGTCGATTGCCTAATCTCGGAAATATCTAGGAAGTCCGTGCCGATGCGCGGGACCCTTGTCCCTGTGGAAGGTGCAGCCTGAAAGTCGTGCCGGATCCCGGTTCACTTTCCACCGCGATTGCTCCCCCCATCAAAGTCACATAGGCTTTGACAATAGCCAAGCCGAGGCCTGCGTTGGATCCGTCGCCATGCCGAGAAGGGTCGACGCGGTGGAATCGTTCAAATATGAGTTCCAGTTGATCTGCCGGGATTCCAATTCCGGTATCTGATACTTCGATCACCACATGTTCTTGTGAAGGCCTGACACGGAGGTGGATTTCACCCCCAGAATGATTGTATTGAACGGCATTGTGAAGCAGATTGCACAGGGATTCACGTAGTTTGTCCGGGTCGGTCATAAGCCAGCAGACTTGGTCGGCCGTCACTTCAAGTGTTACCCCGTGCGTCATTGCAACTGGCCGCACCAATTGGGCACATGCTTCGGCCAGATCGCTCACATTGGTGAGTCGCGGGCGTACCGGGTCGCTGCCGGCGTCGAGTCGGGCCAGAGTCAGTAACCGTTCGACAATGGCGCGCATATGGCTGGCGGAGCTTCGGCAGTCTTCTAGGAAGCTGCGATATTCATCAACAGACCTGCTGCGACGTAATGCGAGTTCCAGGGTTGTGATCATGCTGGCAAGGGGTGTGCGCAGCTCGTGGGAAATATCAGCAGTGGCTTGTTTCTCTCTTAGGAAGGCGCGTTCCAGCATGTGGAGCGTTTCCTGCAGGCGACGGAATACCGGGTGTAATTCTTCCGGAAGTTCCTGTTCACTGACGCGCAGTTCAAAATCGCGTTCCGTTACTTGGCTGACAGCATCGGAGAGGCGTTTGAGCGGATTCAATACCCGACTAACCACGAGCATGGTTCCGGCAATAGCCAAGGCGAAGGTGGCGCCTCCCAGCCCGGTCAGTTGCCAAGCCAGATTTGCCAGATTTCGTTGGCTGGCAGATTCAAGCTGTTCAATCCGTTGATCATGCTCTGCCCGGATACTGGCGAGAACGGGATCTAATCTCGAAATGGGTGATGCGCACTGTATATAAACGAGTGTTCTTAGCCCCATGTCGAACCTCGGAGGTCCCCCTCCGCCATCGGGACGCGGAGGGCCCCCTCCTTCAAATCGCGGTGGTCCGCCTCCCTCTGAACGTGGTTGGCCAAAGTCTGGAATACCTTCACCACGCATTCCACGCCCTTCTCCGCCGTTGCCCGGTGGCCGACGCATCATGCCGAAAAGCGGAACCATTCGGCCTGCTGGTGCTTTGAGGCGTACCCGTCGTACCGGAATTCCGCTTCGGAGGTCGATGGTGTCGAACTCATGATGCAGGATTTGGTCGGGTGAAAAAGTCTGTTGGTTGAGTTCCATCCCCACTTCGCCCAACGACGCTGAACGAAAGACACTGCCCCAGGTTGTGTCCACTTGGAAATATTCAGCAATGTCGTCGAGGTGTTGTTGGAGTTCGGTGTCGTTGAAGCGGATTTCCGGAACGGTTCGCCTAAAAAATTCCATTGCCAGAGGGCTGCGGCCCTGTGGTGCCAGCCAACCTGGAAACATGACAAACGCTTTGTCTACCGACGCGATAGAAAAAAGACCGAGTATATGCAATTCTCGGTGACGGAATTTTCCCCAATCGAGCTGGAACTGCATCAAGCGTG
>Ga0255125_1000761_pt1 | contig 9512 bp, 6 predicted proteins | sample Law_Cont_RepC_8d_FD_188557 | JGI IMG/M metagenome (GOLD analysis project Ga0255125, IMG submission 188557) | Freshwater microbial communities from St. Lawrence River, New York, United States - Law_Cont_RepC_8d | ecosystem: Environmental > Aquatic > Freshwater > River | place: USA: New York...
CGTTTGCAGCGTCGCAATGATCTTCACTGCATTCTGGATGTGTGGGAGAACGAGCCCGAGATTTCTTCAGCCTTGTTGCAACACGTGGCCCTGGGGACTCCGCATATTGCAGGCTACAGCGTGGAAGCGAAGGCGAGTGCCAGTGAGCGCAATTACCGGGATTTCCTGCAGCATTTCGCGTTGCCGGATGCGCGTGCGGTGCCTGCTGCGGCTGCGGAGCGTGTGACACTGCAGGTCGATCTTGGCGGAGCCGGGACCGACGAGTTGGCCTTGGCACGCTGTCTGCGAGCGGCCTTGCCAGTGGCGCAGATCGATAGGGAATTGCGCGCGTCAGAACCAGGCGCAGACCTGTTCGACGCGATTCGCAAACGCATCAGTGAGCGGCGCGAGTTCGCGCATTACACCCTGCAGGTGACCGGGCTGGGGGAGGGGAGAGTCAGTGCCGCTCTTGCATCGCAAGTGACGGCATTGGGCTTTCAATGGGAGGTAGCGCGGTCTGACTGATCAGAATTCCGCGCGGGACAGGAAGCGCTCGATCTTGCCGATGGCCTGCGTCAGCACATCGCTGTTGGGCAGGAACACGATGCGGAAATGCTGGGTGTCTGTCACGTTGAAGGCACTGCCCTGCACCAGGAGAATCTTTTCCTTCTCCAGCAGATCGAACACGAATTTCGCGTCGTCTTTGACCGGGTACACCTGCGGGTCCAGCTTCGGGAACATGTAGATTGCGCCCTTGGGCTTCACGCAGCTGACACCCGGGATGGAGGTAATCAGGTTCCACGCCAGATCGCGCTGCTCACGCAGACGTCCGCCGGGCAGAATCAGTTCGTTGATGCTCTGGTAGCCGCCCAGTGCTGTCTGCACGGCAAACTGGGCAGGCACGTTGGCACACAGCCGCATGTTCGACAGAATCTCCAAGCCTTCGATGTAGTTCTCCGCCTTGTCCTTGGCACCACTCAGAATCATCCAGCCGGAGCGGAATCCTGCCAGGCGGTAAGCCTTGGACAGTCCATTGAAGGTGATGAAGAACAGGTCGTCACACAGAGACGCAATGGGAATGTGCCTGGCATCGTCGTACAGAATCTTGCTGTAGATTTCGTCCGAGAACACCACCAGCTTGTGCTTGCGGGCCACGCGGATGAGGTCTTCCAGAATCTCCTTGCTGTACACCGCCCCGGTGGGATTGTTGGGGTTGATGATCACGATGGCCTTGGTGTTGGCTGTGATCTTCTTTTCAATGTCCTTGATGTCCGGGAACCAGTCAGCGGCTTCGTCGCACACATAGTGCACGGGGGTGCCGCCTGCCAGACTCACGGCGGCCGTCCACAAGGGATAATCCGGGGCAGGGATGAGGACTTCGTCGCCGTTGTTGAGAAGGGCCTGCATGGCCATGACGATCAGCTCGCTGACGCCGTTGCCCAGATAGATGTCGTTGATGTCGACACCCTTGATCTGCAGTTGCTGGCATTCCTGCATGATGGCCTTGCGCGCAGAGAACAGGCCTTTGGAATCGCTGTAGCCCTGGGCATTGGAGAGGTTGCGGATCACGTCCTGGATGATCTCGTCGGGTGCCTCGAAGCCAAAGGGCGCCGGGTTGCCGATGTTGAGCTTGAGGATGCGGTGGCCTTCTTCTTCGAGGCGCTTGGCTTCCACCAGTGCCGGACCACGGATGTCGTAACAGACCTTGTTCAGCTTGTCGGACTGCCTGATCTTCTTCATAGCGATGATTCTCTGCCTTCACAGTCCCTGAGGGTGATCTGTGCGAATGGATTGCGCCGTATGCCTTGTGCAGCGGACGTCAGGGCGGCTATTGTAAACCCCCGCAGCGAAATTGACAGCGCACAGAATGGGCTGTTTTTGCGAGTACAGCATTGAGGAGCAGGGCGTGAAGGACACCGAAATACGCATCCGCAGCGATGAGGAACTGCGCCAGAGCCTTGGCGAAGAGGGCTATCGCATCGTGCGCCAGAAGGGCACGGAACGCGCTTTCACCGGCCGCTACTGGAACAGCAAGACGCCGGGTCTGTACCGCTGCTCGGTGTGCTCGAACCCCTTGTTCGATTCCGCCACCAAGTACGACTCCGGCAGTGGCTGGCCCAGTTACTGGCAGCCGGTGGCACCCGGTCATGTGAAGGAAGAAACAGACCGCAGTCACGGCATGCTGCGCACGGAAGTGTTGTGTGCCCATTGCCAGGCGCATCTGGGCCATGTGTTTCCCGATGGGCCTGCGCCCACCGGGTTGCGCTACTGCATCAATTCGGCGTCGCTGGAGCTGGATTCTGAGATTTGATTCACCAGCTCGGCTGAGTGTCGTTGCCTGAATCAGCAGCCGCCGGAAATTTCGTAATTCTTCTGCAATGTGAACACTCCCTGTACCGAGTTCGGAGTGGTCGGGGCAGAGTCGCGGAGATCAAATGCGCCAACAAACCCGTTGCCATCGGCGCCCGTGAACGCGCCTCCCAGATTCGCGGATGCACCGCCGATCAGTGGCACGTTGGCGCTCGTGCCTACATCGGTGATGGTCAGGCTGCCGTAGTCAGGGTCCAATCTCACGCCTAAGGCATTGATGACACCATTAAAGTGAAGGTGCCATTTCTGCGCGACCGTGCCTGAGATTACCTCCAGGTGACCATTGGTGATGGTGCCGTCATCAAAGTCCATATCGAAGCGGGCGTCGACATCGCTGAAGGTACCTGCGGAAGACCCGGTCCCGTACCCGGAGCCATCAGACAACCCGTATCGCCACTCTCCCTTCAGCTGGTTGATTACAAACTCCGGAGTCAACTGCAAGCCGGCAAACAGGTTGTTTGCGTCTGTCTCAATAGCTCCGCTGAGATTGGCGATGGTCGAATTGTTCCAGTCGCCCCAGTCAACCGTCAGGTTTTCCTTGCCTAGCGCGGCGGTTCCGCTGACGTATTGGCCAGCCCCCTCATCGTTCTTGAACGCAAAGGCTGCAACGGCCTGATTGCCACTGTTGATGAACATTCCGCCGATGTTGCCGCTGATATTGGTGCTTTGATAGTCAACGCCTGCCTTGAGGCTGGTGCCGCTCATACTGAGGCTGATAAACGGTCCGAAGGTGCCGGTCTTGCTGCGGGCCTGACCATTGAAAGCGGTAGTCCAGATATTGTCGCCGGTGTAGATTTTCAACTTGCCGTTGCTGATGGCACCGGTATCCAGATTCAGTGTGAAGCCGAATGTGCTGAGATTGCCGCTGTTGATTTCTCCCTCGTTGCCGCCACCCTGTGCCGCGAGCACCGAGGAGTAACTTGCGTATTTGCCTGCCAGCTGCCCTGGGGCGCTGGGAGTCGCAATGAACCAGTAGGCATCCTGGGTCAGCTCAGAGTCTGTTGAATTCAGTGAGTCGCGAACAATGCGGGCCCCGGATTCCGAATCCCATTCTCCCCACGTGAGCAGACTTCCCAGTCCACCCACGTTGGTGACAACAGTCGGGTTTGCCCCGCCTTTACGGAAAATCTGTTGTGGCCGGTCAATATGAAACTGCGAGTCGTCGTACCAGGAATCTGCTGTGAGGGCATTGTCGGCGAGCAGATAATTGCTGGAATTGCCTCTGCGTTGAGCATGCCCGCCGAAAAGCCCCGCGAAGCCTCCGGCCACGCCATTCGCTGTTGCCAGAATGCCGTACTCGCCCAGATTGAAGCCGATGATTTCGTCGGCACTCAGATAGTTGCCAACGCCAAGCAGGTAGGCGGCGCGCAGATGGTCGCTGGGTGCACTGTTCTTGTAGATGTGGACGCCGCCCACGTACGTCTGGTTACTGGTGCCGCTGAACGAGCCGGTAAAGCCGCCTGCGAGGCTGGCCGTCAAGGCTGTGCTTGTATTGTCAATGCGTGTATTGCTGATGTTGAAAGAGGTCAGAATGCCTTGTGTGAACGAGCCAGTGTATTCGAACTCCCAATTTTCAGAGCCTGTGCCACAGCTTTCTCCGCGGACACACAGTGCAAGAATGCCATTGGCGACATTGCCGGTGCTGAAGTCGATGTCAAACGCCGACTTCAAACGCCAGAGCACCATGCTGCCTTCGTGCAGATAGTGGTTGACGGCGCCGTAAGTGGACCCATTCAAACCAAGATAGGTCCGTGTGCCAGTGGTGGGGAGTTGGGCCTGCGAGGTCGGCACAAAGTTGACGAAAAGCAAACTGTCACTGCCGCCAGCAAACTGGCTGTTGTTGGCGTAGTTGGTGAACAGTTTGTAATTGTCGCCCTCAGAAATACTCCACTTGCCCCAGGTCACGCCGGTTTCATTGACGTCGGAGATGCGTGCAGAAACCCCTGCGCTGTGACGTTGGTAGATGAAAGCCGGTTCAGTGTTGGTCGTCAGCGGGCTGCTGGCAATGCTGCTCACCAGGGTTTCGGTGACGCCTGCAAGATTTGCATTGCCGTCCCCATCATTGACCTTCACCCTGCCATAGACCGCCAGTGGTGAATTCGGGCTCGCGGCAGGAAAGGCTCGACCAAGCGCGAAGCCGAAGCGGTCCGCATGGAGGTTTGCATACTCCGAGGAGGAGAGCACGGGCACCAGCACGGTCTTTTCGAGCAGCACTGCGCCATAGCGGCGCTCACTGTTGCCTTGCTTCAGCAAGTCAAAGCCAGCGAGGAATCCGAATTTGTCGTCGTTGACTGAAGCACCTTCTGCCTCTACCACTCCTTCCGCAAAGGTAAATACGCCGGTAAGGCTGCCGCTGAAATTATTTAGAGAGTTCGAATCCGAGTAAGAGATGCTGCCATTGAATGCAGTGACTGGCAGAATGCCATTGCTGACTGATCCCGTGAATGTGTCTGCTGTCCAGGTCTGCAGCACGCCTGCACCTGTCGAACTCGTCAGCTTCAACTTGCCATTGGTCAAGTAGCCGCTGCCCAGGTCGATGTCAAAACTCCCGTGAATATTGTCGATGGAGTCGGTGGTGGAGTCGGCTGTGGCGAGGAACTGTCCGACTGTCTCGAAGTAATGCACGCCTGTCAGATTGGCCTCGGGACTGGGTGACGCCGACGCCACGATGACAAATCCGCGAATAGTGTTCCGGAGCATTTCGTTGCTCAAGTTGTAATTGTAGACAAGGCTGCCGTCTAAATTCGTCCCCTGCCAGCGCGTCCACTCAATGTCGAAACCGTTGATGCCTGTTGTCGTGGTCCGCAGGCTTGCGTTCCCGCTACGCAAGATGAATCCGGGGTTGGCGCTATACACCAAGGGGACATTGCCCGCGGAATAGAGCGAAGTTTGACCAATGCTGATGCCGAGATTTTTGGTGCCATGGCCAATTATTGCAAAGCCGCGACGGTCGAGATCTGCGATTTCCAACGCTGAAATAGCGGGTGGCAGTTTGAAGACTGTCGTTCCGATAATGGCATTGCTTGGGCTTTCTTCTGCAGCAATTTGCTCAAATATCTTGAAGCCGGCTACGAAACCTTCGCCAGAATGGCCAGTCAGGAAGCCACTCAGAGTGCCACGCAATGGCCTGCTGGATTCAGTGGTAAAAAGATTTCCACCTTCGCTTAAGACCCCCGTTGCAGTGAAAGAACTGGTCACGATTTGTCCTTCCAGCTCGACGTCCTGCAACTTGCCCTCGAGTAGTGGCCCCTCGAAATGATCGACTTCCCAGCGTTCCCATACCTCGCCGCTGGAGGTGCAGCCATTGGCTCCTATGCAAATATTGAGAGTTCCGGCCCACACATCAGTTGAGGCGGCAATTCCCAGCTGGAGTCTTCCGCTCACTCCCTGAACAGCCGGCCCACTGTTGTTGCGACTGGCCAGGAATGCTGACGTGGTATCGAACCAGGCAGCGCCGCTCAAGGAATCAATTGTCTCGCCGTCAGTTGGTGCTGCAGACACCAGGATGAACTTGTCCAGCCCAATGACTTCCGATGCAGTCGCATTCTGTTGCACTGACGGTGCCAGCACAGAACTGGTCCACAGGCCCCACTGAACGCCCAGTCCGGCCACATTGAGCTGGAAACCTGACGCAGTGGCCGCACCGCGCCGAATGTAGGTGTCGTCGTCAATGTTCCCGAACAGCGGTGCGTCTTCCTCGAAATCCGTGGCGCTGCCGCCCAGAACGTCGAAGCTGTGGCCGAGGGCCAGACCGCCGCGGTTGGAATCATCGAGATCGTCAAGTTCATCCTCCGAGATCGCCGTAGGTGTTGGCGTTGGTTGTGGAGTCGGAGTCGGGGTCGGGGTCGGCGTAGGCGTAGGCGTAGGCGTAGGTGTCGGGGTCGGCGTAGGCGTCGGTGTAGGCGTCGGCGTCGGTGTAGGTGTAGGTGTAGGTGTAGGTGTAGGCGTCGGCTCAGGCTCAGGTTCTGGTGTCGGAGTTGGCGTCGGAGTCGGAGTCGGTGTAGGCGTAGGCGTAGGCGTAGGCGTCGGAGTTGGTGTCGGTGTCGGTGTCGGTGTCGGTGTAGGTGTAGGTGTAGGTGTAGGTATAGGCGTAGGCGTAGGCGTAGGAGTCGGTGTAGGTGTAGGCGTCGGAGTCGGAGTCGGAGTCGGCTCAGGGGTCGGCGTCGGAGTCGGTGCAGGAGTCGGCGTTGGCTCAGGGGTCGGCGTTGGAGTTGCCTCAGGTGTCGGCACGGGTGTCGGAGTTGGAGTCGACTCAGGTGTCGGAGCGGGTGTCGGAGTAGGAGTAGGATCCGGCTGTGGGCACAAGGTTGCGTCAGTGGCGCAGGTGAGGGCGCCATTACCACTGTCATTTGGGTTGATGCTTACCGGCTGTGCCGAGCCTTGGCCGGTGCCAGCGGTATTGCCGCCAGTCGTGATGGTGCCCGGGACAATGGCATTGACAGTATTCTCGTCGCGCAGAGTCACCAGAGTCGTAACGGGAGGCAATTCGCGATTGTCTGGATTGTTGTTGGTATTGCCAGCCGTATTCCCCGCACCGGCATTGCCAGCGTCTGCATCGGCATCGGCATCGGCATCGGCATCGCCGTCACCATCCGCGCCGCCGTCTGCATCGCCATCTGTGTTTTCCTCTTCTTCCTCTTCTTCCTCTTCGTCACTGAGTTCTTCGTCAGTGGCAATGGCGATACTGCCTGTGCCAGGGGGCCAGTCCAGAAGTCCGGATGGAGCCTAATTGGGATCTTCCACCAACCCAATGTCAAAATCCGCATCAGTGCCCAGCTCCAGCAATCCGAATTCGTTTTCGATCTGTGTGCCCCCACGGAACACACCGGCCACCAGGCCTCCGGGCGTAATCTCCCCGAGGTGATCCGTGCCGCGAATACCGATGGTCGCAAAAGGTGTTTCGACTCTGTAGGCTTCCTTGTTGGCGTCGCCGATCGTCCCTGTAATGGTGCGAAAGCCGCCCTGAATAAGGCTCATGGTGGCACTGTCTTCCTGGCCGGAAGCCGCCTGGAAGCTGTAGTCACTGATCTCGAAAACGGTATCTGCCTTCAAGGCAATGATGGCGTCGTCAGTCAGACGCAGCTGCGCATACCCGTCGGCGCTGGTTGTAATGGTGTCACCCACGAAAAGATCCACACCGCGTGTCAGCGGTCGCGTCGATCCGTTCGCAGAGGCAGTGACCTGGCCCGTCACCTTGACTACTTTGCCGACTGTTGTTTCTTCAGCTGCGTGACTGGCGAGCGAGCAGAGCACCAGACTTGTAGCCAGGCACACAATTTGGAGCTGTCGATTCAGGCGCTGCAAGTGCTTGTTCAATTGATGTGCTCGTCACTTCCTGGTGCTAAAGCTGGAATCTGAACCCAGCCTGGAATTTGGATCGCGTGTATTCGAACAGCGGGATGTTGCTGTCACCGCTGCTGTAACTGGCCTCGGCGCTCATGGTCAGTCTGTTGGAATAAGTCCAGCTCCACCCTACGGCTGCATTGGTGCTGGTGTCATTTCTGACGTCATTGAAGAAAACAGGGTGTTGATCGGCATGTTCAGTTTTCTGCAAGGAGACTCGCACATAGGGCGTATGGCTATTGTTGAAGCGCCAAAGCACATTGTGCGAAATGCCGTAATAACTGCGTCCGTTGTGTTCTCCTGCAGAGTCACGCACCCGGTCATCGGCGTAGAAGAGCGTGAAGCTGTTGGTAAATCGGTCCGATAACTTGGTCAGGGTGCCAGAGATCAGGGCCTGATTGGTGTCCTTCAAGTCATTGCGTGGAGCCGTAGGCGTATTGTCGTTGCGCGTGGTCGACACTGAGACTGCCAAGCTCTGGTACCAGCCATTCTGCCCGGCTCGCTGCCATGAGTTGTTGAAGCGCAGCGAGCCCTGAAAGGCTTCCTTGTCCAGATACACCCTCTGGAACTGCACGCTGTGACGGAATCGATTGACTTCGCCACCCCAGCCGTAAGTAAGGTCTGCCAGGGAGTAGTCCATGTCGAACTGACTGGAGGATTGATTGTCGTGGCGGTTGAGTATGAGGTTCGCGTCAATGCTGGTGTTGCGGGTAAAGGGCCGGCGGTAGCCAAGACCGACTGTGAGGTCTGCGAAGTCGTCGGCTGTTTTCAGGCCGTCGGCACCCAGTTCAATCTCACCAATCAGGGGGGTATCGACCAAGCCGTTGGCTGTGGCGCTGTTGATATTGTCATCGTGCCCGAACTGCGGTGCGACTGAGAAGGTGAATTGCGAGCGCTGGCTGTTGCGACGTGCTTCAATCAGGGCGAGAAATGCCTGAATATTGTCCTGCACATTCTGGGGAGGATTGCTGGCCAGAACTTCAGTGAACAGCGCTTCGGAAGCGGGAAGATTGTTGGTCAGCTGGTGTGCCCGAGCCAGCTCCAGACGAGCTCTTTGTCGCAGGATGCTGGTCTCTCCAGTGACGACGACACGTTCCAACGCGAATATGGACTCATTGACGTTCCCTGTTTCGAGGGCGGCGATACCGAAGAGGATGTCGAATTCGGAATCACCCTCCCATGCATCAAGCTGACTGTTGCCCACTTCGAAGGCTTCCGCGAATTGGCCAGCTGAAACAAGCTGATTTAGCTGCGCAGTTGGCGGCGGTGTTTGCGCCAAAGCTCCGGTGACGCAGGTGCCGCTGGCAATAACCAGACAGATTGCGCGATTCAGTCTCATAAAGTGGCCCATTGCTGACAATCTGTGACAGTGCCTGGTGCGGCACTGCTGTTTTTGGTTTTTTCCCGTTACTGCGTGAAAAATTTCGTTCTGGACGAAATAATTAATTTATTGTCGTAACTTTACCTGTAATAAATCATTTTTCAAACGCAGGTCATTAATTCCGTGGGAAATTTGTGATGAGCTTCGAATCCCTGGTGGTCATTCACCATTTTCCATGTCAGAAGTGTCGGCATCCGGCGTGAAAACTTTGACATCCCCAGTGGCGGTCGGTACTTTGCCTTGCCACCAGGAGACGTCTCAATGTTAAGGTTTGTGATTGCCATACCGGTTGCTGCCGCCGTATTTCACTCCTCCGCAAGCAGTGCGCAGAATGTGCCTGCATTGCCAAACAATGTTGCGACGGGCGCCTACTTCAGTACAGGTGATTATGGTCTGCCTGATGACACGTCCATCTACTTCATTCCCCTGTCTTATGAGC